>WBZP01007608.1_pt1 | contig 10402 bp, 13 predicted proteins | sample 5204301 | NCBI WGS metagenome assembly WBZP01 (sample SAMN12412401, study PRJNA552823) | activated sludge metagenome | isolation source: activated sludge from nitrification reactor of wastewater treatment plant... | place: USA: Pennsylvania | collected 2017 | reverse complement strand
TTGTAGGTTCCGCGGAGGCCAGTCTCTTCCCAAAGCTCCCTCAGACATCCGTCAGCTATTGGTTCATTCTGATCGCATAGACCGCCGGGTATTCCCCACGATCCTTTTCTGTGTCCCTGAATTTGGATAAATTAGTACGTTCTTCTCCATAATCAAGAGCAGCTTATTGTTAACGATAACAGCAGCACCACATCCAATGTAGAACCGAGAGTAAGGAGGTACTGCGTCTGAGAGTGGGGACAACCATTTATAAAACACAAGCACATCGTTGAGGCCATGGTGGATTTTAAATTGCTGCTAGATAAGGAAGGTAGTTAAGGATAAGTTGTGCTTTCCAAGGTGTACCCAAATGGACTTTTAGTGACCTTCAGTCTATTGCTTCAGAAGTTGGAGCAGATGGGTTTCAAACTCCAGAGCAGGCACAGCCTTGTCATAATTATCTATCCGAATGTGAATGGCATTGTAGTCATCTTTCTCCTGTAACTGCTCCCAATTGATGGTGGTCGTGGGTTCCATACGATTTATGAATAATCAACTAATTAGGGTATGATAGCTATTCCTATTGCCATATTTAAGATAATCTAATATGTAGGCGAGGGTGGAAAAGTAAATAGCAGAACTCTAAAAGACAAGGGCAGGAAACTACTAATCCAGCAGCAGGATATCCAGCAGCGATTGGAGTATCTGCGTGGGGGCACCTGTAACTACTTGCTCATTTAGAAGGGAAGCATATACTAATCCGTCAAGCTGTAGCTCCTGTTCAGGTTCAACGATGAGTACCCACACTAGCCACCAGAAGTAATCCCCCAAACGCCCATCCACCACATCAACCTACAGAAAGACACCAAAATCTCCCTACCCATACTGGGAGATGACTGGTCGGCGTTCCTCAATATATCTAAAATACTGCTAAAAATAGAGGCAGTGCTGCTAGAACCGGATACCAGCTGCCCAGTGAACCCCAAGCTGCTAACTCAGTACGAGTAGAACCCCCAATAGTTTGAAAGGATAGCTCGGTAGCCGAACGGACTGTCGGCCATCCAACTGAAAACATATACTGAGGGAAGTGCAGAATAGCTTAATTTTAACTAAGCCAAGTAGAAGATTAGTGTGGAGGATATCAAATCAGTCCAATACCAGTCTCAAACCCAACTTGCCCAGTCCCCTCTGCTCAGGAACCCACCTCAGTCCAGCTTCAAGGACTAAGCTGAATAGAAACGGTTCCTAGATAGATGTAAGGTGGAAATGGAGAAGATCTCTCAGAGTTGTCTTGACTTGGAGGGGGAACTGGGGATGGTGAAGAGCGAATAGCTGAGGAGGACTATCGAGAGGGAACTGAAAGACTTGAGCGAACTCAGGCAGAGGATATGGAGGAAGTATTATGAGGTGTACCGTAGTCAGGTATAGGCCAGTTTGCAGTTGCTATGATGTTAGTTTCAAAAAATGAGTGATATTAAAACTCTAATTGTGAAATATCTTACCAACAACTCAGTTATTAATTATCATGAGCGCTCTCAACAAGATCTTGGTTCTCGTTCTCTGCTTCCTGCTATTCGTCCTGGGCGATGCAGGTAAAGGCAAAAAGTTAACTTCTTCCAAATATCCTCCCAGAAGAGATGCCAGGAAGAAGGGCAAACAGGAAGTTTCTGAAGATGATGATTAGACTAATGACGATGAAGATTAGGATGACGATTAAGACGATACCAATGGTGATGACGATGATTAGTAGCCAACTCAAACTGAGGACGACGAAGATACCCAAGAGTCAGAAGATCTTAAGGCCAAAAACAGAGGTCAGAAGGGCAAGAAGTGGGAAGGAAAGAAGCAGTCTGCTAAGAAGGGCGAGGACAAAAGATGGAGGGAGAGAAAGTATTCTGCCAAGAAGCAGACAGGCAGGTCAGCCCGTAAGTGGTACGATTAAGATGGAGCTAGAAAGGGAGCCCCCAGATTTTGATTGTATTTATATCGACAGAAAATATAACATGACCATAGATATTTCTATCATCAGCAGCAGGACTTCTTTTCGGGCTTCTCCTTGCTATCGATATGCACTGTAGTTTTCTCTTTATCTTACTTCTTTAGGGTTTGTTGCTTGGCCTCAGTCTTCTTCATCATTTTACGGGCGAAGTCAATAAATATGTCAGTTACCTTCTCGTCGTCCTTGGCTGATGACTCAAAGTGGCTCATCTTCTTCTTGCGGCAGAACTCCTCGATTTCCGATGATTGGATGGCACGTCGTTAGACTAAGTCGCATTTGTTTCCTATCAGATAGAGCTAAACATCCTTCTCGGCGTAGTTGTCGACCTCATTGAGCCAGAATTTATCGATGTCCTCGTAGCTTTGCAGATCCGTCATATCATAAACAAGTAATATACCGTGAGAGCCCTTGTAATACGCGCTCGTTATAGTTCTGAATCGTTACTGACCAGCGGTATCCCAGATCTGGAACTTGACCATCTTCCCATCGATATTCATGGTTTTGAACCTGAAGTCCACACCTATGGTTGCTAGGTAGTTTTCGTAGAACTGATTGTCGGCGAACCTCATGAGGAGACTGGATTTCCCCACTCCGGTGTCCCCCACGATCACCAGTTTGTATAGCAAATCGTACTCTTTGATCATAAATAATGCCACTGAGTTATTATTTCTGTTGAAGTTATGCAGTAGTAAAAGCCATAAAGCCAATCTACCCCTCCCCACGCAGAATAAAAACCAGACGACTTCAAGTACATCCGCCTCAACATCAAATATCATAAGATGTTCGCACAGAGCGTCCAGGTCAACCCTAAGGAGAGCCTGGCTGAACTCAAACAGTACCTGTGTTAGAGCACCATCTTCCACATCTATGACAACTTCCACTTCTAGAGTGCAGGTAAAGTGTTGCCACAGTATGCTGAGTTGGACACAATATTTACAGGGGACTCCGATTTGGATATTGTAATTGACCCCTATGACGAGAGGACTAGCAGACACCACCTGAGAAGATTACAGGAGTTGATCCGTAATCCTATTCTGTGGGCAGTTCTGAACTACAAGGAGAAGGAGGTAAAACCTAAATAGTAGTCGGGAATCATCAAGGAGAAGGATCTCAACATCTAAACCATACTGGAACCATCGTTTGTAAGCCAACTGTTTTCACAGCCAGAGGCAGCAGCATCGAAGTAGATAATCCACTTTGTGAATACTTCAGGGTATAACCCTCCTCCTTCGTACAGAAGGTTGTATGGGGATTTCTACTATCTGCATATTCGAACACTTGAGGGAGTGGACTATCAGATCACAGCTAATCCCAGGGGGTTCTACATTAATAATTCTAATGTGAGTTACTTTGATCCTAATCCTCATGCCAATTATGGGAGGGTCTACAGTAGTCTGTTCGATCTCATCTGTGATATCTCGGGAAAGTTTAAGAAGTCATTTGATGATATTCTGGAGGGGAGTGTACTGTCGGAAGTGGAGAGAGTGGCACTGATGTCGGGATATAAGAATAGGTCGGTGTGGCTGCAAAGGAACCAACCTCATCAGCACAAATGGAACGCTATTAGGGTGGACCCTGAGGCAGAACTCTAGAACACTGGGATGAAGGATTGGAATGAGATGTTCCAGACTCAAGCACAACTACCCAGTGAGTCTACCCTATAACGCCTAAACAAGTCGAAGATGTTTTACAAAATATATACGGAATTCATTCATACAGCTTCAGCAGGGGCTAAGGCTCTTGTTGAGGGGAGAATGGCTCCACTGAACCCACTGGACGATAAACTGCAGCATATCTACATACAGAACTCGATATTCTATTCGATAGCACAGTAAACCCCGTATACTTTTGCTCAGTAGAAAGGAATAGATGCTACTCCAACTGTATCCTCAGTCAATTCTGATCTGAGAAACCTACATAGGCTTATCAACCTTAACGTACCGTAGCTACATGTTCTCCATATGGTGCTGATAGAGTATAGGGGATACAAGATTATTGCTCAGTGCATCATTCCGGGAATATTGACTGCAGACCAACTACAGTGTAGCCAGTATGGTTCTATTGACGATGGAAAGACTATAGCGAATAATAAGTAGTTTGAGACCTTGATGGAGATGGTGTGTGATAAGTTGGATATTGACAGCCACATTGAGTTTACTGATGAAAAAGGATAGAAGAAGAGGATTGCTGGGAGTATTGAGATAAAGGGTATATTGGGCAGTGACAAGAGGAAGTATATTTTGGATTTGATGAGACTCTCCCCAAGGGATTACAATTATATTGGAACTGATTACCATACTTGCCTACTTAGGCCAGAGTTGATAGAACTATATAGGTAGTCATTGCACCCCTAGAAAGACGAAATACAGTTAAAGAGGAGCTTCGAAACGAAGATTAATGTAAACTTACAGACAGGAACTGATTTTCTGCCCAACCCTGACAAAGAAAAGCAGGAGGAACTACTGAAAACAATGGCAAACTTTTTGAGGGAGACCTGCATTCCTAAGCTTATTATGGCACTGGCCACCCTAGATAAGAAGTATATGTCAGATAGTAGGGGAGTGATGAAGGTTTTGCATAAGCATGGGGTTAACGCTCGGTATTTGGGAGAGGTGTACTCACATAAGCTGGCTAACGATAACCCTCAGATAAAAGTAGCTCTTGAAAGGATCATTTTCGCCAAAAGTGCCAAGCATCTGTTTAGAATGGCCATGAGATAGACATCTCCCATGCAGATGAGTGCCATGTTAGCTCGACTACTCAACTGTCTATTTGGAACTAAAGCACATCTTGCAATTATGGAGGAGGGTAAGACGAATGATGTTAAAAAGGAAGCAAATGCAGATGAGGCATCTTCAAATACCAAACCAAAGTCAAGCAAAAAAAAGAAGGATAAAGGCGAAAAACAAGGCACCAACTCTAAGTTGAATAAGACTGCATAGGAGGATAGCTAAAACGTTATACTGATAAAAGATAGCCAGTATGTACTGATGAAACCTTCGGAAGTGTGGGAAATCATAAGGAAAATAGCCAGGAGTCGGTATAGCCATGAGTTTTCCGAGAGTATTTAGAATTTCAATGCTTTTACTATTCCGTTTAACAAAATTGCTGCCCTGAGGGATGTATGCATAACAATCGGACTCAAAATATAGCAAAAGGAGTACCCCATATTCTCTAAAAAGGATACTGCCTAGGAGCTTCCCTTCAAGGTTGAGAACATTTTAGAATTACATACGATATGCAAGCATATACCATTGGAGAACGAGGAAACCTTGAAGATTGTGGAGGCTGCCGACAAACAGCTCGCATAGTTGAAAATTGAGGAGGGTATGGAACTATACAACACTGCTGTTCAGTATATGGTAGGACTTTATGGTAGCCTTCACAAGGATATCGCTCTGGTACATCATAAAATAGCTACTATTTATTATAGGTTGGGTGACTACGCTGCTGCCATAAACTGCGAAAATAATTGTTTGGAGATACTGAGAATTCTGTATGGGGAGGATAATGTCGATACAATCGATTCCCTGTCGAATATCGGCCTTTATCATTTTAGTAAGGGTTAGAAGGAAAAAGCCCTATTCTACTTATTTAAGAGTCTGTTCCTGTGCAATTTCTCGTTCGGGGAGTCCTACCCAGAGTCCATTGTCTGCTACATGAATATATCATCAATTTACCAACACAACAAACAGTTCCAACTGGCAATCGTCTGCATGATGGAGACCCTCGACAGAATCATCAGAGTGTACGGAAAAGATAACATCCATACTGCTGTATGCTACACCAGCCTAGCCAACCTTCACTATGAGGTAGGGGACCTCAGACAGTGCATAGACTATCAGTAGAAGTCTGTTAATGTTCTCAAAAATGTACAACTATTTCATATTGTAGACTCTCAAATAGACTGACGCTAGGCTCATTGATGCCATGAACCTTCTGAGCTATTATAGGGAGATGTTTAATGCCAAAAAACAGCAGGATGAGATGGCAATTAAGAAGACAGTACCAACTGGTAACAGCAACAAGAAATCGAATGAGCAGTACCAACAACGCCAAGCATAACAGGAAGATAACTCTGAAAGGGCTCAGCTTCTTAGGAAACTTCAACAGGCTAAATGGCAGTCCAGGATGGGCTTCCATAAGTGAGATTAAGATTTATGTAAATGTAGCGTAGCACAAATAAATCATTTGCTTCTTCTGTGGCGTTTGCATTCAGTACAGTCCTCGACCGAATCTGCTTTGTGGCAGTTGAGGCCGTGGCATACCTTTTCGTTGAACTTGTATACTGCCTATTTAGGGTGGGGGGATGGAAGAGAAAATCCCTTCACGTCGACCTTCTGGGCGTGGTAGTACTTGGGATCTTTGTACTGATATCTCTCAATTTGTGGCAGGGCTGATTTGAGCATTCTAAGTTTCTCCAGATCCTCATAACCGTGTTTAGCCACTTTAACGGCATCATCAATTCTGCCCTTTCCTGCAGAGATCGCATCCTCTCTCCACTCTTCCAAGTACTCATGGTTTCGAGCTGCCCTTTAGGCGTTCTCTTCTCTTCTGCATGAGTCATCGTAAGGAATCTGTGTTCTCTTTGGGTCAATAATATGGAAGTCCGGTACAACAGGGTGTTATGCTTCAAAATCGAAGTCAATGACTCTGTGTTCGGGTGCTATTTTGGTGCAGGTAGCCTCGCACTCAATGGAGTTGCAGGATTCACAGTCCTCGTGGGCAAGAGCCTGAGTGAAGAGGAAGGCGCCAAGGATAGCAAGGAGCTTCATAGTTTAATTTATCAAAGGGTGTTAGAGAGCAGGTTAAAACCGTAGATTTAGTTCTAAATTATTCTTCTGCGAATAATTTGCGTCGGTTTGCCTGCAACTAATTTAAATTAATGTATTCCATAAGAATTTGCTTTAAACGCACCACTAACAACTTTACCTCTACACATATTCATTTCCATAACCGATCCTCTTTGCGGATGCACTCGGGGCAGAGAGTATACTAGCATGTCCCACAGTGGTACACTCCCTCGGCTGTCACCTCGCTCTCCTAGGCACAGGCAGCACAGGTGAATTTGTTTTTGGAGTATAGTGGACTTGTTTAATAGTTTTTGAGGGAGTACACCTTCCCCAGAAAATGGTTATTTTTGCAAACCTATATCCCTCAGATACTTACTTTGCAGCTTGAACACAATGATATTCCGCATCCTTTGGAAGTACAGGCGAGATATCCGGTAAGCCCACTAAGCTTAAATCCGCATGACTTGCAAGTGTTGACATTTTTCGAGGGCTTTGCCAATTTGAAAAAGTTGTCGTTATGGGCAGAGCAATGGAACACTGACAGTTACTATTTGCTCTATTTACCAGACTCTTTAGCTGGTTATTTGGTTGACTTCTTGGTATCGACGGTTTGCGACTTATCTTTGGATTCCATATAACTATTACACCAGCATATAATCACGGCACAATTAATCTGTGCTACTTGAAGTACTTCTACACACCTTTTAGGTTGCTCTTGTGCTCGTTGGTAATGTTTGGAATTTACTCGTCGAATCTAAATTCTAGGTTAATAGTCAGGTACTTCGCTATGAGAGGTCGCTGATGTATTACATCAAATAACGTTGAGTCCCAAATACGCCGTTTTTTGTTATGAATTATTTGAGGTTTTGGAGGGGAACCCATTGGTAAGCCTTAAGTTATCGCTAGCATATTTGAATTTTATTTAGGGCAGTTGGTTACACGTGAATGTAGGAGGCGAAATACAGATCGGTAGCTCCATACAGCCCGTTTTCCAGTTCCCTAAAATACAGTAGGTACCTATACTTCCCTTACAACCCAGTCTACTATTTGAGCTCTCTCGTACATGCGTTGGCTAAGGGCTCACTCAATTAACAGATACCTCCAGGTACCCCCCAGTTGTCCTTCCTGAATCCCTAAATTAGCTTTACTGTACGCTTTTCTCCTGTACTACGCGCAACTTGCCCTAGTTGATTACCACTCCTCCGCATGCAATGATAAACCTTGAGAACTGTGGGACCAGATCCTCTTCTGTAGAAAGCCAGCGGTACAGGACAATCTTATCATCTATGCCATGGTGTATTTTAAAGTTGTTCTGTACTACAGTTTAGAGTAATGGTAGGTTGTCTTTATTGAGGTGGACCCATACTGATTTGGCTTTAGCCTATTGCTATCTCTTCAATGTTTCCTGAAGGTAAAGTTGGAACTCCTAAGGTTTGACAGATGTGCCGCTCTTAAACATATCGATATGCAACCCATTGTGGTGGTCTTTCGACTATACTTCTTTCTTCCAGCTCATCATGTGTTTCAGCCGATACAACAGTCCTCTAGTTATATTGATCATTTATAAAATTTAACTCAAACGCTAGAAATAAAGTACAAGATCACCTCCATTTGGAGTAGGCAGATTTGATTGACTAACTGTAGAGGGTGGTACCGCTGCTCACGCTGTAAGTATCTTTTCTCATTCGATTGAATCGATTTTTTAGCTCTTTTATGTTTTATTTCAGCTATTAAAGCTCCATACGCATAGTCCCGTACTTTATGTCGCTCGCCTACTTTATAAGTGCATTCTACGGTCTAATTACACTGGAAGGTCTTCTTGTTTGGGTGTTCTTCTCAATTTTATTTGATACAGCCACAAAACTGCTATTAGGCTTGAACATTGAGGTCTGTATTTTGGGTTTCTGCTAGTCTCTTAGGGCTTTGTTGCTATTTGATATGGATTTGTCTTTGAGTGGGGAGTTGTATGTACTTAAATAGCTTGTATTTATCGAAATTCTGAAATCTTCCGACTTTCGCCAATTCTCTAAATACGATTGGAAATCTCTCAGTTGATCTACAAAGCCGATGTTGGGTTGAACCTGAGTAATTTGATAGGGTACCTTATGCCTCCTCTATTTGAGAGTGCAGTAGGCCTCCAGAAAGCCCATCCTACACGACCACATTAAATATGCGATTACCAACGTTGCACTTCTTGATATTCCTGCGGCACAGTGCACGAGAACGTTGGTTATTTTAATACTGTCAGCTATAAACTTGTTGCTTGTTTAGAAGAATTCCCTTAAATTGAATGACTGGGTATCGTCGGCAGGAATATACAGGTAGCGTGGTAGGGCTGCCTCAGAGTGTCTCAGCTGGAGTCCCCTTGCTACTGTGACTACTGCGAAGATTTTGCGTTCTTTGTTACTAGGGGAGTACTTTTTAGGGTAGCCAAGTTCTCAGCTGCCTCCAGATTCGATATGTAGAGTCCACCCACTCCATTAATCGGCTCCAGAACACACTCGATTTCTTCTGGATAGACGAAGCCCCTCATTGGAAGGTAAATATATAGAATATATTCGAATTAAAGGTAAGTGTAAGTTTAATAAACTCGGATGGGGTGACAAAATAAACAGCAGTATGAAATAGGAGGCGTTCAGATAAGGATTGGAGGGGAGTTGAATTTCCTCTTGTAGCTCTGAAATACTGCTCCAAGCTGAGTCACTAATGCTGCACTCTCTTGCTATGCTGGCTACACTTATGGTTTTTTAGGTTGGAACCCCATAGGAAACTCCACTGCGTCAATAGAATTCGTACTTTCTCCATTGCGGCTGTGCTAAAACACCACCTTATCGTCGAACTGCAACACCTTGAGGATTCTTCCATCAGGCTAACTGGTATTTCGGTTGGGTTCCACTATTTATTTGAGAGTGGGCTATGGGGTAGGTTCCTACACCTCTATCCCTGGGTTGCTGCTTGTAGGCTCAGGCTCCTAAGCTGCTTTGATGGCAGCCTTCATCAATATTTCTAGGAGAACAGATTTGCCCCCAGGGTTAGTATTGCAACTTCGAACTGGTTCCCCTTTCTTCATCATCTTTCGAGGTTGGTCGACAAATTCCATGTCGTTCACAGGTCTCCTGATTGCTCTCCTTTAGATTCTAGTTTCTGAATATTCACTCGATTCTATATTTGTACTCCAGGTACTTCTCTTAGGTCTCGGCCGACTGCAGACCACCTACACATCAATGAGGCGTGAGGTGCTGGCTTGGTCTGGCAGCATACACTTGAGCCATTCAGATGGCTCTGCTCTACTGACTTCCTCTTCATCCACCCGCTTGTGACTCCAGCTACTCTCATCGGAGTGCTGAGTTTTGTCTTGCCTGGGCTTGTAGTCCTTTCCAGCAGCAGTCTACATTTATCAAATGATGATACCCGTCGCAGCTACTCAATGCCCTCAGCGTACTTGTTGTTGGGTACACGGTCTCGTCGACTTCGACGGACTTCACCTGCCGTTCGGTCAGTGTCATTGGTTTGTCCTTTCGTTGTGTCTTTTCGAATGTCACACATAGCTATAAACATAATAGGAATCAACCAGACTGAGGGGTATTTAAAGGTTGGATGGGGTTCCTTTTTGATTGGGGGCTAAAAAAGG
>WBZP01007606.1_pt1 | contig 10404 bp, 5 predicted proteins | sample 5204301 | NCBI WGS metagenome assembly WBZP01 (sample SAMN12412401, study PRJNA552823) | activated sludge metagenome | isolation source: activated sludge from nitrification reactor of wastewater treatment plant... | place: USA: Pennsylvania | collected 2017 | reverse complement strand
CACCGTCAACGGGCAGGCGCGCACCGTCGAACCGTCGGCGCGGCGGCTGTCGGCGTGGCTGCGCGACGACCTCGGCCTGACCGGGACGAAGGTGGGCTGCGACGCGGGCGACTGCGGGGCCTGCACCGTGCTGGTCAACGGAGCACCGGTGTGCGCATGCATGGTGCCCGTCGGCCGCCTCGACGGTGCGCAGGTCGTCACGGTGGAGCATCTCGCCACGCTCCCCGGCGGTCCGGCGCTGCAGCGCTCGTTCGCCCGCCACGGCGCGGCGCAGTGCGGGTTCTGCACCCCTGGCATGTTGACCAGCGCCTACCGACTGCTGTCCGAGGTCCCCCATCCCAGCGTGGAGCAGGTTCGGGAGGCGCTGGCCGGTGTGCTGTGCCGCTGCACCGGGTACCGCTCGATCATCGCCGCCGTCGTGGCGGCCAACGACGAGCCCGACGCCGGGGACTCCTGGGACTCCGGGGACCTCGTGGCGCCGCCGCCGGCCAAGACCGTCGGGGCCCGGCTCATCCGGGTGGACGCCACGGAGAAGGTCACCGGGACCGACCGGTTCGGCGACGACGGCATCCCGCCCGAGGCGCTGACCGTCACGGTGATCCGCTCGCCGTTCCACCGGGCGGGCTTCCGTCTCGGCGATCTCGCCGCGTGGGCGGCCGACGTTGCCGACGCGGACGCGGTCGACGTGATCGACGCGGTCGACGCGGCCGACGCGGCCGACGTGGTCGACGTGGTCGCGGTCGACGTGATCGACGTGATCACCGCCGCCGACGTGCCGGGCCGCAACGCCTTCGGGGTCATCCCCGCCTTCGTCGACCAGCCGGTCTTCGCCGTGGGCGAGACTCGCCACCTGGGGGAGGCGATCGCCGCGGTCGTCAGCCGCGGCCCGCTGCCCGACGCGGCGCTGGCCTCGTTCCCGGTGACCTGGGACGAGCGGCCCGCGTTGGGCGAGGTGGCCGAGGCCGAGGCCCCCGGCGCGCCGCTGGTCCACGCCGATCGCCCCGGCAACGTGCTGGTCCGCGGCCTGGTGCAGCGCGGTGACGTCGACGCCGCGCTGGCCGGCGCCGCTGCGGTGGTGGACGAGACGTTCACGACCCCTTTCGTCGAACACGCCTACCTGGAGCCGGAGGCCGGGTGGGCGTGGATGGACGGCGACTGTGTCGTGGTCCAGGCCTGCACCCAGGCCCCGCAGATGGACCGCGAGGAACTGATGGCGATCCTCGACCTGCCTGCCTCACGCGTCCGGATCATCCCCACCGCGGTCGGCGGCGGGTTCGGCAGCAAGCTGGACCTGTCCGTGCAACCCTTCGTGGCCCTGGCGGCGCTGCGCTGTGGCCAGCCGGCGCGGCTGCGCTACACCCGCCCGGAGTCGATCCGCACGACGACCAAACGCCATCCGTCCACCATCACCGTCGCTGCCGGAGTCGATGCCCACGGCGGGCTCGTGGGCGTCCGCCTGGACGCGGCGTTCAACACCGGGGCCTACGCCTCATGGGGCCCGACGGTGGCCAACCGTGTGCCCGTGCACGGATCCGGCCCGTACCTGGTGGCGAACTACCGAGCGCGCACCCGGGCCATCCACACCCACCGGGCGCCGGCCGGGGCCTTCCGCGGCTTCGGCGTCCCCCAGGCGGCCATCGCCCAGGAGTGCGTGTTCGACCTGCTCGCCGATCGGGCTGGGATCGACCCCCTGCAGTTCCGCATCCGCCACGCCCTGCGTGCCGGGCAGCACACGGTCACCGGGCAGGTGTTCGAGCGCGGCGTGGGGATCGTGGAGTGCCTCGAGGCGCTCGAGCCGTACTGGGTCGCGGCCCGGGCCCGCTCGGGCGGCAGCGGACCGCTGCGCCGCGGCGCGGGTGTCGCGGCCATCTGGTACGGCTGCGGGAACACGGCGCTGCCGAACCCGTCGACGATCCTGTGCGGGGTCACCACCGACGGGCGCTACGTGCTGCACCAGGGCGCGGTGGACATCGGGCAGGGCTCGAACACCGTGATGGCCCAGATCTTCGCCCAGTCGCTCGGGGTGCCCGTCGGCGCCGTGGTGCTGGTGGGCGCCGACACGGCGATCACCCCTGACGCCGGCAAGACCTCGGCGTCGCGCCAGACCTTCGTCACCGGAAACGCCGTCCACCACGCCGCGCTGGCCCTGCGCGCCAAGCTGGCGGAGATCGCCGGGTGCCCGGCCGACGACCTCACCCTGCCGGTCGAGCGCGCCGACGTCGCCGCGCTCGTGGGTGCTGCGCCGCCCGACCAGCACGGCTACGCGGTGTCGGCGATGGCCACCTACGACCCGCCGACGGTGGCGCTCGACGCCGACGGCCAGGGCGAGCCGTACGCCGTCTACGGCTACGGTGCGCAGATGGTGGAGCTCACCGTCGACACGGCAACGGGGCGCGTCGTCCTGGATCGCATCGTCGCCGCCTACGACGTGGGCAAGGCGGTGAACCCGACGCTCGTCGAGGGCCAGATCGAGGGCGGTATCGCCCAGGGCATCGGCCTGGCGCTGCTGGAGGAGTACGTGCCCGGTCGCACCGACAACCTCCACGACTACCTGATCCCCACGATCGGCGACGTCCCCCCGATCACCTCGATCCTCATCGAGTCCGGCGACCCGCACGGGGCCTTCGGCCTCAAGGGCGTGGGCGAGCACACCCTGATCGCCACCGCGCCGGCCATCGTCAACGCCATCCGCGACGCCACCGGCGCGCTGGTGCGCACCCTGCCGGCCACCCCCGAGCGGGTCCTGGCGGCCATCGACGACCATCACGGGAGGCAGCGATGAGCAGCATCCGCCCCGACGACATCCCCAACACGACCCCGGACACCGCCGATCTCGGCCAGCCGGGGACGGACAAGGTGCGCTGCGAGGCCTGCCCGATCCGCTGCTTCATCCGCCCGGGGATGACCGGGTCGTGTGATCGCTACGGCAACGTCGACGGTGTCCTGACCCGGATGGACCCGGTGACCGTGCTGGAGCGGGCCGTCGCCCGCGGTGACGAGATCGTCGAGTTCGCCCAGGTCCGCCTGATCGGCAGCGGGGCCGGTACCACCTACCCCGACTACAAGCCGGCCCCGTTCATCGTCTCGGCCGACGTCGACGGTGTCGACACCGTCACCGTGGTGACCGAGGGGATCTTCTCCTACTGCGGTGTCAAGGTGAAGATCGACACCGACCGCCATCTGGGCGACGAGACGGCCACCGTGTTGTACGAGGGCCAGCCCGTTGGCCATGTGGGCACCACCGAGTACGGCTCGCAGATGCTCTCCCTCGGCGGGGTCCACCACCTCACCGGGCTCACCAAGCACGCCGGGCTGGCCACGATGCGCGCCCTGGAGGTGCTCTGCGAGAAGCAGGCCGTGGAACTGCAGATCGACGGCGGCGCCCGCGTCGTGGTCCAAGCCGGCAGGCCCCCGGTGGTGAACGGGGTGGCCGAGCAGCGGATGCGCGTCGGCTGCGGGTCGGCGACCGTGGGCATGTTCGCCGGGCAATGGCACCGCGTCGTCGACGAGGTCGTGGTGGTCGACGAACACATCACCGGCGTGCTGTCCGAGCACCAGGCCGGGGCGGTGCTGGGCATGCGCCCCACCGGGATCAAGATCCGCGGCCGGCGCTCCACCCCCGGGCGGATCTTCAACGTGGCCGAGTCGGGCACCGGCTGGGGCGGCACCACGATCGCCGATCCGGCGGAGATCCTCCTGCCGTTCGACCCCAGGGTTGCCTGGCCCGGACTGCGCCTGCTGATGACCAGCACCACCGGGGAGTCGTGGGCCTACTACGTGCTGGACGACGAGTTGCGTCCGGTGCTCACCGAGTGTCCCGACGACCTCCTGCCCACGGTCCGCCAGATCGGCCTGAACTGCGAGCCGTCGGTGTGCAGCGTGGTGTTCATGGCAGGCGCCGGAGGCAGCCTGCGCGCCGGCGCCACCACCGCGCCGATCGCCCTGACCCGCTCGATCCATGCCGGGGAGACCCGGGTGACCATCGGCGGGGCGCCGGTGTACCTGTGGCCGGGCGGCGGGATCACGGTGATGGTGGACGTGGAACGGGTCCCGCCCGGGTCGTTCGGCCACGTGCCCACCCCGGCGATCGTCGCCCCACTGGAGTTCACGGTGCCCCGCCACCTGTACGTGGCGATGGGGGGCCATGCCGCGTCGATCCGCTCGCTGGACGAGGTGCTGGCCGGTGAGCGCATCCGCCGCCTGGCCGAGCAGCCCTCGTACGGCGGATGACCGGGCCGGTTGGGGCGCGCCTGGCCGACGGCCGGCTGCACCTGCAGCACGGCCCGATCGACCTGATCATCACCACCGCCGGGTTGGCGGATCACGTCGCCGCCGCCGAGTCGGCGATGCAGGCCCGCTTCGCCACCGTCCTCGACGAGCTGGTCAGGGACCTGGACACTCTGCGCCGGCCGGTCGAGTGGGGCGAGGCCGAAGGCGCCGGGGTGCTGTCCGAGGTCGGCGGGCGCATGGCGCGCACGACCGCGGCCCTGCGCGACGGCGACTGGGCGACCCCGATGATCTGCGTCGCCGGGGCGGTTGCCGACACCATCGCCGAGGCCGCCTGGCAGGCGGCTCGGCTGGAGCGGGTCATCGTCAACAACGGCGGCGACATCGCCATCCGCCACGTCCCGGCCGGCGCGGCCAGCGCGGCCGGCGCGCCCAGCGCGGTCACGGTTGGCGTGGTGGACCGGGTGGACCAGCCGGCCCTCGCCGGCCGCCTGCACGTGGGCGCCGACAGCGGGATCGGCGGCGTGGCCACCAGCGGGGTGGGTGGCAGGAGCCTGTCGCTCGGGATCGCCGACGCCGTCACGGTGCTGGCTGCCGACGCCACCGCGGCCGACGTGGTCGCCACCCTGGTGGCCAACGCCGTTGACCTCGGCGAGCACCCGTCGATCTCCCGCCGCCCGGCCGGCGAGGTGCGCGACGACACCGATCTCGGGACTCGTGCGGTGGTGACCGGCGTCGGCCCACTGACTGTCGAGGAGGTCGAGGCGGCGCTCGATGCCGGGCTGGACCGGGCCCACCAGGCCTTGGCGCACCCCCAGATCCGGGCGGTGGTGCTCTCGCTGCGCGGCAGGCGACGCATCGTCGGCGCCGCGGATCTCGGCAACCTGGAGCTATCCGCTGGTAAGGAGGCCTGACAACGGCGACGTGGGCAGTGGCGCCCGCCCGGTGGCCGCATCGGCCACCGACTGCAGGGTGAACCCGTCGAGCAGGTCACGCATGTGCTCGCCGGCCGACTTCCAGATCGTCAACAGCACGCACTGGCCCTCGTGGTTGCACGACCCATCCTGGTGGGGTTCGCCGAAGTCGCCGAGGCTGATCGGGCCGTCGACGGCGCTGAGGATCTCGCTCAGGCGGATCTCGTGAGGCGCCCTGGCCAGGACATAGCCGCCGCCGACACCGCGCTTGGAACGCACCAGCCCGGCGCCCTTGAGGGCCAGGAGGATCTGCTCCAGATACGGCTGGGGGATGGCCGTTCGTTCGGCGATGTCCCGCACGGAGGTGGGTCCGCCCTCGTCCCGGTGCAGGGTCAGCGAGAGCAACGCCCGGCAGGCATAGTCACCCTTGCTGGATACCCTCACGCTGTCATCGTAGGGTGCACGGTCTGACTTCCCTGAACACAACCCCCGATCCCGTCCTGCCGGACTACGCCGCCGGTGGCGTGCGCGCCCTGGTACCGGCGCTGCTTACCCCCGGTGAGCGCCCGCCGTGGTTGGGCCGGGCCAGCGGGCCGGTGGTCCTGCTGGTCGTGGACGGTCTCGGCTGGGAGCAGTTCGACAGCCACCGGGCGTTGATGCCCACACTGGCCGGGTTCACGGGCGGGCCGATCGTCACCGTGGCCCCGTCCACCACCGCCGCGGCGTTGACCTCGATCACCACCGGGCTCACCCCGGGCGAGCACGGGTTGATCGGGTACCGGATGATGCTGGGCGGTGACGTGGTCAACACGTTGCGCTGGACGAGCAGCCGCGGTGACGCCCGCCCGGCCCACCCACCCACGGACATCCAGCCGTTCACGCCGTTCCTCGGCGAGGACGTCGTGGTCTGCACCCGTTCGGGCTTCGACGGCAGCGGGTTCACCGTCGCCCACCTGCGCGGGACTCGCCAGCGTGGCTGGTCGGAGCCGTCCAATCTGGCCGTGCGAGTCGCCGCCGCCGTACGCGCCGGGGAGCGGTTCGTCTACGCCTACTACGACGGAGTGGACCATGTGGCCCACGAGTTTGGCTTCGGCGCGTTCTACGACGCCGAGGTGCGCATGGCCGACGTGGTCATCCAGCGGCTGGCCGAGGCCGTGCCACCAGCGACCACCATCGTCGTCACGGCCGACCACGGCCAGGTTCACGTGGGGGAGCGGACCCTCCCGCTCGACCCGGCCGTGCGCCCACTGGTACGGGTGATGTCGGGCGAGGGCCGGTTCCGCTGGCTGCACGCCAAACCCGGCGCGGCCCAGGACCTGCTCGAGGCCGCTGCCGTGGCGTACTCGCCCGTGGCCTGGGTCAGGTCTCGCCAGCAGATCATCGACGACGGGTGGTTCGGCCCGGTGGTCAGCCCGCCGGTGGCCGCCCGCCTCGGTGACGTCGCCCTGGTGGCCCACGAGCCGGTCAGTTTCGACGATCCGGCCGAGCGGACCGCCGTCGAGTTGATAGGTCGACACGGATCGCTCACGTCTGCTGAGATGCTGGTGCCACGACTCGTGCTGACGACCTAGGAGCTCCCATGTCCGACCCATCCGCCACATCCGCCGACGACATGCCGACGAACGACGAGATCCTGGTCCCCTCCGAGGTGACCTCGGCGGCCGAGGCTGCCGAGTCCCAGGAGATCGCCGCCGAGACGATCACCGAGACCGTTACCGAGCCGGCCAAGGTGATGCGCATCGGCTCGATGGTCAAGCAACTCCTGGAGGAGGTGCGCGGCGCCCAGCTCGACGAGGCCAGCCGTGAACGGTTGGCCGAGATCTACGAGCGCTCGATCGTCGAGCTCTCCGAGGCGCTGTCGCCCGACCTGCAGCAGGAGCTGCACATGCTGGCTCTACCGTTCAAGGACGACACGGTGCCGAGCGAGGGTGAGCTGCGGGTCGCCAAGGCCCAGCTCGTCGGGTGGTTGGAGGGGTTGTTCCACGGCATCCAGGCCACGCTGTTCGCCCAGCAGGCCATGGCCCGCCAGCAGCTGGAGCAGTTGCGTGGCCAGCTGATGCAGGGACAGTCGGGCCAGCCGGGCATGCCGGGCCAGCCGGGCATGCCGGGCATGGACCAACGTCCGGACCAGCGGCAGGACCAGCAGGGCATCCCCGACCGCCCGGGGACCTACCTGTAGCGGCGCCTCGGTACGTTGCCGGGGCAGCCTGGTTCACGGGTCCGTTTTCGGCGTGCGGCCGCGCCCGGTAGGGTCGAAGAACTACACCGTTGTAAGACCCTTTCCAGCACGATTCCAGCACGATTCCAGCACGATTCCAGCCCGAACGCCGGAGGTTCACTCGCCCGTGGGCGACAGCTTCACCCACCTGCACGTCCACACCGAGTACTCGATGCTCGACGGCGCGGCGCGGCTGGAAGAGCTGGTGGCCAAGGCCGTCTCCGACGGGCAGCCGGCCCTCGGGATCACCGACCACGGCAACATGTACGGGGTCCTCGAGTTCTTCCAGGAGTGCAACAAGCAGGGAATCAAGCCCGTGCTCGGCACCGAGGCCTACATGGCCTACGACACCCGCCGGGAGCGTCCGGCGCGCCGCGGCCGGGTGGACGACTCCGGTGGGGACACCGAGGGCGGCAGGAAGCTCTACTACCACCTCACCCTGCTGGCCGAGACCAACGCCGGCTACCGCAACCTGATCCAGCTGGCCAGCCTGGCCTTCATGGAGGGCTACTACTACAAGCCGCGCATGGACTGGGAGTTGCTCGAGCAGTACCACGACGGGTTGATCGCCACCACCGGCTGCCTGGGCGGCCACGTCCTGCAGTCGCTGCTGATCGGCGACCACAAGGGGGCCCTGGCCAAGGCCGCCCGGCTGCAGGACATCTTCGGGCGGGACAACCTGTTCGTCGAACTGCAGGACCATGGTCTGGCCTCGCAACGCCAGACCAACCCGCAACTGCTGGACATCGCCAAGCGCATCGGCGCGCCGATCCTGGCCACCAACGACTCGCACTACGTGCAGCGCCACGACCACGAGAGCCACGACGCCCTGCTGTGCGTGCAGACCGGGGCCCTGCTGTCGGACGCCAACCGGTTCAAGTTCGAAGGCGAGGAGCACTACCTCAAGTCGGCGGCGGAGATGCGCTACCTGTTCCGTGAGCTGCCCGAGGCGTGTGACAACTCGTTGTGGATCGCCGAGCGGGCCGACGTCCAGATCGAGTTCGGCAAGCCGCAACTGCCCAACTTCCCGCTGCCCGACGGCTTCGTCGGCGACGACGCCGACTACCTCGAACACCTCACCTGGCTGGGCGCCCACCGCCGCTGGGGTGAGCACCTCAGCGAGCCGGTCAAGGAGCGCCTGCGCTACGAGCTCAACGTGATCACGTCGATGGGCTTCGCCTCCTACTTCCTGATCGTCTGGGACCTCATCAAGCACGCCAGGGACAACGGCTGCCGGGTGGGTCCGGGGCGTGGCTCGGCCGCCGGCTGCGCGGTGGCCTACACGCTGTGGATCACCGACCTCGATCCGATCAAGTACGACCTGCTGTTCGAACGGTTCCTGAACCCCAGCCGGATCTCGATGCCCGACATCGACATGGACTTCGACTCCCGCTACCGGGACGAGATGATCCGCTACGCGGCCGAGAAGTACGGCCGTGACCACGTGGCCCAGATCATCACCTTCGGCACCATCAAGGCGCGCAACGCCGTGCGCGACGCGGCCAGGGTGCTGGGCCTGCCGTACGCGGTGGGCGACAAGATCGCCAAGGCGATGCCGCCCCTGGTGATGGGCCGTGACACACCGCTGCGCTACTGCCTGGAGGAGAACCCGAAGTACGCCGATGGGTACGTGGCCGCCGCCGAGCTGCGCGCCATGTACGCCGCCGACCCCGATGTCAAGCGGGTCGTCGACGTGGCCCGCGGCCTGGAGGGCCTGAAGCGCAGCGACGGCATCCACGCCGCCGCGGTGGTGATCACCAAGGACCCGTTGACCACGTACCTGCCCATCCAGCGCAAGCCGGAGGCCGGCTCGAACCCGCAGGACGCTCCCGTGGTCACCCAGTTCGAGATGCACGGTGTCGAGGACCTCGGCCTGCTGAAGATGGACTTCCTCGGCCTGCGCAACCTCGACGTCATCGCCGACACGGTGGAGATGGTGCGAGCCGCCAAGGATCCCGAGCTGGACATCGACGCCGTCCCGCTCGACGACCCGGAGGTCTTCGCCCTGATGGCCAGGGGCGAGACGATGGGCGTGTTCCAGCTGGAGTCGCCGCCGATGCGGGCGCTGATGCGTTCGCTGGCGCCCACCAGCTTCGACGACGTCGCCGCCCTGGTGGCCCTATATCGCCCGGGTCCGATGGCGGCGAACATGCACAACGACTACGCCGACTACAAGAACCATCGCAAGGACCGCGTCGAACTGCACCCCGAGCTCAGCGAACTGCTGGCCGACACCTACTCGCTGATGATCTACCAGGAGTCGATGATGCGTGTCGCCCAGAAGTTCGCCGGCTACTCGCTGGCCGACGCCGACAACCTGCGCAAGGCCTGCGGCAAGAAGAACCGCGAGCTGATCGCCGCCGAACGGGCCAAGTTCATCGCCGGCACCGAGGCGACCGGCTACGGCGCCGATCTGGGCAACCGGCTGTTCGACATCATCGAGCCCTTCGCCGACTACGCCTTCAACAAGAGCCACGCCTTCGGCTACGGGTTGATCGCCTACCAGACGGCGTACCTCAAGGCCCACTTCCCGGTGGAGTACTTCGCCTGCCTGCTCACCAGCGTCAAGAGCAACCTGGACAAGGCCGCGGTCTATCTGGCGGACGCCAGGGCGCTGGGTGTCAAGGTGCTGACGCCCGACATCAACCGCTCGGTCACCAACTTCGCCACCCTGGCCGCCGGCGAGATCCCGCCCGACCTGGCACTACCCGCAGGCAGCCCGGGCGTCATCACCTTCGGGCTGTCGGCGGTGCGCAACGTGGGCGAGGCCCTGGTGGACCTGCTGCTCGAGGAGCGCAACGCCAACGGCCCGTACGACTCGTTCCACCACTTCGTCGAGCGCGCCCCGGAAGCGGTGCTGAACAAGCGCACCGTCGAGTCGCTGATCAAGGCCGGGGCCTTCGACAGCCTCGGCCACCCGCGCCGCGGCCTGCTCGTGGTGTTCGAGCAGATCATCGACGCCACCCTGGTGCGCCGCCGGGAGCGTGACCAGGGTGTGATGAGCCTGTTCGGCGACCTCGGGGACAGCGGTTCGGCCTTCGACGA
>WBZP01007605.1_pt1 | contig 10405 bp, 7 predicted proteins | sample 5204301 | NCBI WGS metagenome assembly WBZP01 (sample SAMN12412401, study PRJNA552823) | activated sludge metagenome | isolation source: activated sludge from nitrification reactor of wastewater treatment plant... | place: USA: Pennsylvania | collected 2017 | reverse complement strand
GTTTACTTATAACTGTAAGCAAAATGATTCTGCCGTGAAGCCACTGGTAGTAGTATTACATGGATGCGGGCAAACTGCAGCGGAAGTTGCAGCACTCACCGGTTGGAATAAGCTGGCAACACTGAATGATTTCATGGTACTCTACCCTCAGCAGCGTTTTCTCAATAATACCGGTACCTGTTTCAATTGGTTCAGGAATGCAGATATTAATAAAGGTTCCGGTGAATGTGAATCTATATACCAGATGATCCGTTACCTGCAAAGAAATTATCCTGTTGACAGCAGTAGAATTTTCATAACAGGATTATCGGCAGGTGCAGCCATGAGTGTTGTAGTGATGAGCACACATCCAGAGGTATTTAAGGGCGGGGCAATCTTTGCGGGCGGTGCCTATAAACTGGCAACCAGTGCCTGGGTATCCCCTTACGTAATGGCGGGAACAAAGCGTCTTCCGAAAGATGAACTTGTTCAACTGGTGTCTGAACAAAATCCCGTTTATAAAGGGAAATACCCGCTCATGATTATCTACCAGGGATTGAATGACATGGTCGTTAATCACAAGAACGCAGGACTGTTGGTTCAGCAATGGACAGGCATCAATCATATTGATGAGGCTGCCGACAAAACTGAAGCATCTTATATGAACGTGCCTGATATAAAAAGAACAGAGTATGATAACCCGAATGGCGAACCTGTAGTTGTATTGTATGAGATTGATAATTTAGGCCATCGTTTACTGATCAAACCCGGGCCTGGTGACAATGAAGGTGGTGAGGTTGGAACTTACGGGGCAGACAAAGGTTATTATTCAATTTATGAAACAGCAAGGGAGTTTGGTATTTTGAAGGGGAGATAAAATCTGGAAACGAGGGTATGTGGAAGTTGGATGTTTCTGGTTACGGGTTGTTGGTTTGTGTTCGAGGTAGCCATTATCACAAAACCCATAACACAAAACCCACAACACATAACTATTGCCAACCGGATTTATTCATCTCCCACACAAATACTAACTTCACTGCCGATTAACGATAAACGTTTCACTTATTCATGACTTTTACAGCACAGTACATTCCATATAAAGAAACAGGCGCTTATTCAAGGATTGTTACGGATTACCTTGATGGAGTTCCGGCCTTGCGTTCATTTTATATGGCTTCTCCTGGTATTGATGGCATCAAAGAAACAATAGCACAAAGAAAGGCTTATGCCACCGACAGGCAATTGTTGGTAGAAGAACTGAACAAACAATACCTCTCAGCGAATCCGAACAAAGTTGTACAGGATAATATTGAGCTGCTCCTGAACGAAAACACTTTTACAGTTTGCACAGCTCATCAACCCAATATATTTACCGGGCATCTCTATTTTGTTTATAAAATCCTGCATGCTGTTAAGCTGACTTCAGAACTGAAGAAACAACTTCCGGCATACAATTTTGTTCCCGTTTATTATATGGGAAGTGAAGATGCAGACCTGGATGAGTTGGGCGAAATAATTGTTGACGGGAAGAAGTATAAATGGAATACCAATCAAACAGGCGCAGTGGGACGGATGAAAATCGATAAACCTTTCCTGGTTTTGATAGAGGAACTCAGCGGCCGGTTATCGGTAGAAGAATATGGAAACGAAATACTCAACCTGGTACGTGCATGTTACAAAGAAGGTAAAACCATAGCTGAAGCAACATTTGAATTTGTTCATGCACTGTTTGGAGATTACGGATTGCTTGTTGTACAACCTGATAATGCTTCTTTAAAGCGACCATTTAATAAAGTGGTTAAGAAGGAACTGGAAGAACAGTTTTCTTACAAGGCTGTTTCAGAAACCCTGGCCCGGTTTCCGGATGAATATAAAGTACAGGTTGCCGGAAGAGAACTCAATTTGTTTTACCTGTTGGATAATAGCAGGGAACGGATTGAAATTTCTGATGGCGGTTATAAAGTAGCCAATACAAAAATTGGTTTTACCAAAGAGGGATTGCTCACAGAGCTGAAAACATACCCGGACCGCTTCAGTGCAAACGTAATACTTCGGCCTGTGTTCCAGGAAATGATACTGCCCAATGTGGCTTTTATCGGTGGCGGTGGTGAAATGGCTTACTGGCTTGAATTGAAAGCTGTTTTTGAAGCAACCGGCGTTCCTTATCCTGTGTTGCTGTTGAGGAATTCTTTTGCACTGGTTTCAAAAAATAATTCAGCTAAAATCAAAGCCCTGGGGCTGAGCCCATCAGATTTTTTTAAACCTGAAATAAAACTTATCGAAGAGCTGGTGAAAAGAGAATCTGCCTTGCAGCTTGACCTGGCATCAGAGAAAAAATCAATAGAAGAGATTTATCGCAAGGCCCAATCAGCAGCATCGGCAATTGATCCAACTTTGGGAAACCATACCGAAGCTTTGATGAAGAAAGCTTTAATACGTATCGAACAGTTGGAAAAGAAAATGATGCGTGCGGAAAAACGAAAATTTGAAGTACAGCAAAGGCAGGTTCAAAAAATAAAAACTGCCTTCTTTCCTTCAGGAGTATTGCAGGAGCGTATTGATAACCTCCTACCGTATTATGCTGCCTGGGGTAAGGAGTTCATAAAGATGATCTACGATTATTCCCTGGGCCTCGAACAAAAGTTTTGTTTTGTGGAAGAAGAGTAAAGGTTAAAATGTTGTGAGTTGAGGGCCGGGAGTTAATGGTCACTCGGAACATATAACCCATAACCAGCAACACCTATATCCTTACATTTTCAAATCAACCTCATTCCCTTAGTTTCGTAACCATATCTATTACCTGTTTTTCGAGGTCCTTTTTTAAGTCGGCTAATTTTTGGGCTACGGTTGAATCGAACGAACCGATTATCTGTGCCGCAAGTATGCCAGCATTTTTAGCGCCGTTCAGCGCTACCGTAGCAACGGGAACCCCGGTTGGCATCTGTAATATTGATAAAACAGAATCCCAGCCATCGATTGAATTGGAAGATTTTATTGGAACACCAATTACCGGCAATGTTGTATAGGAAGCAACCATGCCCGGCAGGTGGGCAGCTCCTCCGGCACCGGCAATGATCACTTTAATGCCACGGGCTTTTGCTCCCAGGGCATAGGTACGCATCCTGTCGGGAGTTCTGTGAGCAGATACGATGGTCATTTCGTGCGATACATTCAGCTGTTTCAGTAATTCAGATGCTCCTTTCATTACTTCAAGGTCGCTCTGGCTTCCCATAATGATGCCTACTTGCGGGTTCATTGTTCAGGTTTTTGGAAAATAATAGCTAAAATACTTAAATAAATAAATGTTTCCGGCATGCCTGTTTTAAAGTGGATTAACTTTGGCACTATCTTAGGATAATTTCCCGGACTAAACCTAAACCGGCTGCCGCTTATATATATGCCCGGCCTCTATGTGGACCAACAAACTATTTTTACTGATAAAACTTTTAAATCGTTCATGCGTAGCGGAATAAATTTTTTCACACTCACAGTCCTGCTGGCTTTTCCTGTTGTTTTGCTTTCCTGTTCCGGTAAGGCAAAGGAAACCGGTAAATCCAAAGGCAAACAGGATCAGCCTACTGTTGTGGATGTTATCATTGCAGAAAAGCAACCCGTTTCCGATATTGTAGAGGCAAACGGAACTGTGATCCCGACGGAATTCCTGGAAATTCACCCGGAAGTAAGTGGCCGCCTCACATACCTCAATATTGCAGAAGGCCGCTCTGTGGCACAGGGAACTGTACTGGCAAGGATCAACGACGCAGATTTAAGGGCACAGGTCGGTAAATCGAAAGTGCAGTTAGACCTGGCTGAAAAAACAGTGGCCCGCTATAAGATATTACTTGATGCCGGAGGGCTCAATCAAAGTGATTACGACCTGGCAGTGAACCAGGTGAATGGATACAAAGCCGATATCGCTTACACGCAGGCATTGATTGATAAAACTGTGATCCGTGCCCCCTTCAGTGGTGTTATTGGATTGAGGCAGGTAAGCCCGGGTGCATACGTTACGCCGGCAACAGTGCTCGCCACACTTCAGCAAACAGCCCAGGTTAAAATGGATTTTACACTTCCGGATTTTTACAGTGAACTGATTAAAGTAGGCGATCTTGTTGATGTGGAATTGGGCACAGCAGGAGAAAAGAGTCATGCCAAAATCATTGCAGTAGAACCGGGTGCCAATACCGATACCAGGAATATTAAAGTAAGAACATTACTGAACGGCAGCAATATCACACCGGGAGGTTTTGTAAAAGTACTGGTAAACGCAGGCAAAGGAAGAACATCCATCCAGGTGCCTACCAACGCAGTTATCCCAGATGACAGGAATAACCAGGTTATTATAGTAAAAGACGGTAAAGCCAGTTTCGTGAACGTAAAAACCGGTATCCGCCAGGCTAACATGGTAGAAGTTACCGATGGGGTGAATGTGGGAGATTCAATCGTGGTAACAGGCGTGTTGTTTGCAAGACCAAAGAGTAAACTGAAAGTACGTGCTGTTAAGAAACTGCACGAACTGGTCCCGGCTGTAGATTCAACTTCAAAACACTTATAATTCACAGGTATAGAATTGTTATTTAAAATCAAACCTGTTTGCAGCAGATGAATATTTCCGAGTTATCATTGAAACGGCCTGTGATGGCAACGGTACTGAACCTGATGATCATCCTGTTTGGAGTTGTTGGTTACAGTTATCTTGCCGTAAGGGATTACCCGGCCATTGATCCTGCAGTGGTGTCCGTTAGTACGTCATATACCGGTGCTAATCCTGATATCATTGAAAGTCAGATCACGGAACCCATCGAAAAGCAGGTGAACGGGATTCCCGGCATTAAAACCATTACCTCTTCCAGTTCACTCGGCAGCAGTAATATTTCCATTGAATTTGAACTGGGCATAGACCTGGAAGCGGCGGCCAGCGATGTAAGAGACAAAGTGGGCCAGGCTGTTCGTTCTTTGCCGCAGGACATTGATGCTCCACCGGTAGTAACGAAGGCCGATGCAAACAGTGATTTTATTTTGATTCTTGCAGTGCAGAGCCGCACCAAGGGTTTACTGGAATTAAGTGATTACGCAGAAAATGTATTGCAGCAGCAATTCCAGACGATCAACCAGGTTAGTGCTGTAAATATATTTGGACAGAAACGTTACTCCATGCGGATCTGGCTGAACCCTGATAAAATGAATGGCTTTGGCGTTTCCTTTTCAGACATACGTACAGCGCTGAATACCGAGAATATCGATCTGCCACCGGGTAAAATCTATGGTAACAATACAGAACTTACCATCAAAACACTCGGAAGACTTACTTCTGAAAAAGATTTTCGGGATCTCATCATCCGGGAAGACAGTGCCGGAATTGTTCGTCTTTCAGATATCGCCCGGGTAGAAATCGGCCCCGAAGTACTCGAGCAAAGCTGGAAATACAATGGAGTAAATGCTGTGGGTATAGTAATAATTCCCCAACCTGGGGCAAATAATATACAGATCGCTGATGACTTTTATAAAAAGCTCGACGAAATAAAAAAAGCCAACACATCCGACATCGAGATGAATGTGCTGCTGGATAATACCAGGATCATCCGCCAGTCAATAAATGAGGTAGAAGAAACACTGATGATCGCATTTGGATTCGTGATTCTTGTGATTTTCTTTTTCTTCCGCGACTGGCTCATCGCAATCCGGCCGCTCATTGATATTCCTATTTCACTCGTGGCTACATTCTTTATCATGTATGTGTCGGGATTTTCGATCAACATCCTCACCTTGCTGGGTATCGTACTGGCAACCGGGCTTGTGGTTGATGATGGTATCGTGGTAACTGAAAATATTTTCAGGAAAATAGAAGAAGGATTACCTGTTCGTAAAGCAGCAGTAGAAGGGAGTAAAGAAATTTTCTTTGCCGTAATATCTACTTCCATCACGCTGGCCATTGTATTTCTGCCGGTGATATTCCTGCAGGGATTCATAGGCCGTTTGTTCAGGGAGTTTGGCGTTACACTGGCAGCAGCGGTTCTTATTTCTGCATTTGTATCCCTCACGATAACACCTGTGCTGAATGTTGTATTGACGAGGAAGAAAGGCGGGCATGGGAAATTTTACCGCATGACAGAACCTTTTTTTGCAGGGATGGAAAGCGGGTACAGAAGATTACTGGAGGGATTTTTAAAAGTAAGATGGTTCGCATTTGTATTGGTAATAGCCTGTGTGGGTATCATCTTTTTTGTATTTACAAACCTGAAAAGTGAAATAGCTCCCATGGAAGACAGGAGCAGTGTCCGCTTCACCGTTACCGGTTCCGAAGGCACCAGCTTCAGCCGTATGGTGCGGATCTCTGATGATATTGCAAACTATCTTTACGATTCCATACCCGAAAGAGATTTTGTGTTTGCACGTACGCCTGCGGGCGCCATCAATACATCACAGCCGAGGTTGGCATTGGTTCCACCCAAAGAACGCTCACGCACGCAGGACCAGATCGCCAATGAGCTGAATAAAAAATTATCAAAGTTCAACGATGCAAAAGTCTTTGCGATCCAGGAACAAACGATCTCCGTTGGACTGTCAGCACGATCAAGCCTGCCGGTACAATTCGTATTGCAGAACCAGGACCTTGAGAAACTGAAAGATGTAATTCCAAAATTCCTCGATGAAGCGAAAAAAGATAAAACATTCTCGAACGTGGATGTAAACCTGAAGTTTAACAGGCCCGAAGTTGATCTTGTGATCGACAGGATGAAAGTAAAGGACCTCGGACTGTCATCGCAGGATGTAGTGGCTGCAATCCAGGCGGCTTTCAGCGGAGGAAGACTTGCATACTTCCTGAGTAACGGCCATCAGTATTCAGTGATCGCACAGGTGGAAAGGGATGACAGGAATAAGCCTGAAGATATTTCCCGGCTGTATGTTCGTAACAATAAGGGACAGAATATTCCATTGAGTTCAGTGGTACGCCTGGAAGAAGGCAGCAGCCCGCCATCGCTGTTCCACTTCAACCGGTATAAATCAGCCACCATTTCTGCATCACTTGCAGAAGGCTACACGATCGGTGATGGAATCAAAGCCATGCAGGAAATTGCAAAAAAACTGCTGGATGAAACTTATCAGACTGCCTTGAGCGGATCTTCCAGGGATTATGCGGAAAGTTCTTCCAATATCGCCTTTGCATTCATGCTGGCTCTTGTGTTGATCTATCTCGTGCTCGCAGCACAGTTTGAAAGTTTTATTGATCCGTTTATTATCATGTTCACCGTTCCGCTGGCACTGGCAGGAGCATTGCTGAGTTTGTGGATTTTCGGGCATACACTGAATATTTTTTCAGAGATAGGAATGATCATGCTCATTGGTCTTGTTACCAAGAATGGTATCCTCATCGTAGAATTTGCCAACCAGAAAAGAGAGCAGGGGATGAATAAGTTTGAAGCGGTTCTGGAAGCAGCAAGGCAACGTTTGCGTCCGATCCTGATGACCAGCCTCGCTACGTCTTTCGGTGCATTGCCGATTGCTATGAGCCTTGGTGCCGCTGCTTCAAGCAGGGTGCCATTGGGGGTCGTGGTTGTAGGAGGAATAATATTTTCACTATTGCTCACGCTTTTTGTAATTCCCGCGATTTACACATTTATGTCGGGTAAGCATGAAGCCAAAAAAGTCAACGTAACGGAGTAACATATAGAAATTGATGAAGCAGGTATTCTTAATATTGATGATTGTGATAAGAGCTTTCTCTGTCAACGCTCAAACATTGCAGTTGCAGGATGCTGTCAACCTGGCTTTGAAGAACAGCCTGGAAGTAGAGATTGCAAAAAACAGGGTTGATATAGCTTCTGCTAACAATTATATTGGAGTGGCAGGAGGGTTGCCTGTTGTTACCGGCGCTGTGTCGGATAATGAACAGATCACCAGCCTGAATCAAAAACTTAATACGGGTACAACTATCTCGAGGAACAATGCTGCAGCCAACGCACTCAATGCAAATGTTACAGGAAGCATTCTTTTATATAATGGTGGAAGGGTTATAGCTACAAAAAAACGGTTGACCGAATTACAGGCCCAAAGCAAAGAAGTGTTGAATGCACAGGTGCAGAATGTTATTGCAGATGTAATGACTGCTTATTATGATGTTGTAAGGCAACAGAATTACATCAAAACAATCAATCGTTCCATTGAAGCTTCCTCTGAACAGTTAAGACTTATCAAAATAAGACAGCAGGCCGGGCTGGCAAATAATGCAGATCTTTTCCAGGCACAGATAGATGTAAATAACCTGCAGCAGTCAAAGCTGGCGCAGGAACTCGTTGTGGAGCAATCAAAAACCGAATTGATGCGGTTACTGAATCTGAAAGCAGATTCAAATATTGTAATACATGATACGATTATTATCGACAGGAATATTCAACTGGATTCAGTATTAACAGGACTGCAAAGAAATGCAGAAATACAGGCAGCCGGTAAACAGATCAGGATAAATGAAATGATTGTAAAGGAAACAGCCGCACAACGATACCCAACAATCCGCGGTACTGCAGGATACACATTCGCAAGAAACAAGTCGGCAGCCGGGCAATTGCTCTTAAACCAGAGTTATGGACCATCAATAGGCTTATCTGTTGCCATCCCTATTTATAATGGAACAATATTCAAACGGCAGCAAAAGAATGCAGCAACAGAAGTTAAAAATGCGAATCTTCAAAAAGAAATTCTTGTACGTGATTATACAGCCCAGGCAGTAAAACAATACCAGTCTTACCTGAATACAGTAAGCCAGCTGGATTCTGCCAGGGAAAATTATAAGCTTTCAGAAAAACTCCTCAACCTTACGTTGCTGCGTTTCGAATACAAGCAGGCTACAACACTTGAAGTAAAGAATGCACAGCAGAGTTTTGAGTCAGCCGGTTACCGTTTGGTGAATCTTACCTATGCCGCAAAAGCTGCAGAGATAGAATTAAAGCGTCTTTCAAATACATTAACACCTTAGTTTTTCAGGCTACTACAAATTGCGTATTTGCAGGCAAATGATGGCAGGATAATTTTATCGTAACAAAAAATTATTGCTGCATGAAAAGTTCTGTATTTTATCTTAAGTTATTTATTGTTGCCGGAGCAAGCATATTGTATTCCTGTAAAAAAAGCAGTGATACGCAACCGACAGGAGATGGTTTCCCGGCTCCAATCGCTGTCAATGTATCACAAAGCATGGTGGATTCTATCAGGAACAGTGGAGGTCTGGTGTATAGTGGTACAACGCCACCAATTGTAAATGGAATTTACCTTATGTCGCCCGACAGTTGCACTTTTGATAATTCGCCGGGCAATTATACCGGAACTATTTTTACTGATTACAAGTTCAGGTTCAGCGCACAGAATAATACAACCTATGCCATTACTGTTGAACAGAAGGCAATACCGGCCGGAACACTGAGCAGTACGGCGGCATCATCTTATATATCCGGCAGCGGAAATAATTTTTCCATATTCCTGCTCAGAACAATAACACCATCCGGCATCCAGGTAGAGCAGTATAATATCCTCAGCGGAACACTTACTTCTGCCGGTATACAAAATCTCACCAACACATTGTATGTAAGAAGTAAAGGAAGCGACCCGGGAGGTATTTATCCTGCAGCGGGAACGATACGTGTATTTGTTACCGGCGGGAATGGGCTTGCAGCAACTTCCGCAACATTCTAGGAAATCCCTATAAACAATATAGCAAAGTGGAGCCGGTAGTGGCTTCACTTTTTTTATGCTATCACACGAAGGGTATGTTTTATCTGGTTGGCTTTGTGGAGCAGTTCCTGTTTTTCATGGCTCAGTATGGTAACATGCCCCATTTTTCTTCCGGGTTTTGTTTGCTGCTTTCCGTAAATATGAACAAAGACATTATCCATAGCGAGCACTTTTTCCAGGCCATCATAAATAGCGTTGCCGGAATAGCCATCAGCGCCAACAAGATTTACTATAGCTGCCGGCATGATGAGTTGTGGGTTGCCCAGGGGAAAATCGAGTATGATACGCCACAGCATATCAAACTGGCTGCTGTAACAGGCTTCAATGGTATGATGCCCGCTGTTGTGTACACGGCACGCCGTTTCATTTACGAACACATCATCATCAATATCTACAAACAATTCAACGGCGAAGATGCCGGGGCTTTTCAGATCCTTTACTACTTTTATGGCAATGGCTTCGGCACGCCAGAAAACTTTTTCAGGAAGTGTTGCCGGGCTCAGTTGGTAATCGAGCAGGTTAAGGCGCTGATCGAAAACCATGTCAACAGGCGCATATAAGATTGTTTCACCGTCATTGCCGGTAGCAACAATCATTGAGATCTCTTTTTTGATATGCACCATTTTTTCCAGCACTGCGGGGGCATCAAAACCGAGCTGGATATCTTCTGCTTTTTTAATTACCTGCACACCTTTTCCAT
>WBZP01007603.1_pt1 | contig 10405 bp, 9 predicted proteins | sample 5204301 | NCBI WGS metagenome assembly WBZP01 (sample SAMN12412401, study PRJNA552823) | activated sludge metagenome | isolation source: activated sludge from nitrification reactor of wastewater treatment plant... | place: USA: Pennsylvania | collected 2017 | reverse complement strand
GTGATTCTGAAGTAGACTGATCCATGGGCAACCTCGTTTGGCTTCTCCGAAGCGTTATTGGCGTAACACTCATTATATCAATGAGTTGAACGAGGTTCGCCCTTTTTTATGAATAATCCGGGCTAAAAAAACAGGTCGCGCGGCTCGTTGGAAATCGCGTCGCGCGACCTGGTAGTGATTATGGAGTGCAGAAGATGGATTAGCGGTTGACCCATGCAGCGCCGCCACCGCCGTAGCGGTTGACCCATGCGGCGCCGCCACCGCCGCCGTTGATCCAGCCACCACCACCGTAGCGGTAGCCGCCGCCGCCGTTGACCCAGGCGCCACCACCGCCGGCTCGGTTGGCCCAGCCACCGCCACCGCCGTAGCGGTTGGCCCAGCCGCCACGCGCGCCGACCGCAGCGGAGCCACCGTAACCCCGGGCGGCGGCCCAGGCATGGGCGGGATCGGATTTGGTCAACGCGCCGCCCAGAAGCACGCCGCCGATCACCGCCTGCGACCATTTGCCCAGCCCGCGTAGAAACTGCCGCCGTTCCTCGGTCACTGGAGTGTCGGTCGGATCGGGATGCGCCATCTCATATTGATCGGTTTGATCGGTCATGACTGTTCTCCGCATTACTGAGCTTTTTTCGGTGCAGCTTCCGGCGCCGAGGTTGCCGCCGGGGCGGTCGCCGGCGCCGCTCCTTCCGGTGGAGGCCCTTCCTCGCTTACATTGGAAGTATGTAAAGCCTGAACTCGCCAGCCAGCCTTTTCCTTTTTCAAAACCGCCGAGACGTTGAACCCAAATTCGCGAGCCTGACCCGATGGATCGCTATCCTTCATATCGCAGGAAGCCATCAGCCAGGCGCTGTTGCCATCCTCGCTCCCCGATACGTCCGGACAATCATGCTTCAGCGAACCTGCCTTGAAGGTTTCAAAAAAATGCTTGTAGGCATCTTCGATCGCCGCCTTGCCTTTCCAGAATTCGCCGGGGCCGGTGCCCATCAGCGCCACGTCGGGTGTATCGGCGTAAAGCGCCATCAAGGCCTTAAGGTCGTGTTTGTTCAGGGCGTCATGGTGCTGGCGCACCACCGCCCTGAGTTCTTCGCTGGCCTTGACCTTGGGTTCTTCGCCGGCTTTTTCGGGCTTTGGCGTTTCCGCCGCCCAGACCGGGATTGTCAGCGCGCAACCTAGCACGGAAATCAACAACGCCTGTTGTTTTTTCATGGTGGTTTATCCTTAATGAAGGGTTGGTGAAGCTTGGGGGCCGGCTTTTCAAGCCGGCAATTTTCGATCTGCCGATTCCAGATGCAATTTGTATTTCGAGGTTACCAGGCCAAGAAGGGGAAACCGGCTATACTGTCGGCGGGCAACCCAATCTGCCTGTGGGGTTTAGAATATCATGGCGCTATCACGCGAGTAGTATAATCCGCCTCGGGATCACCGCTTTCAAAAAACTTTCGACTTCAAAATTATCCCTCAATTCTATACCCACCAATGGGAGTTCGGTGCCGTGCGAGATTCGCGCTCTGTTCATAGACCAATGTTTCGATTCCAGTTTCGGCCAAGCACCGGAGCGTTGCTGGCGGTCCTGTTGAGCGTCGGCCCGACGCTTGCGCTGGCGCAGTCCTCGGCTTCGGCCCGCCCTCCGACTCCGGTTTCCGTGGTCGAGATCAAGCCGGAAAGTACACCGGCGACGTTTGAATTCACCGGCAAGACCGCCAGTTCCCGGCAGGTGGAGATCAACGCCCGGGTCGAGGGCTATCTCGAAAAGATCGCCTATGTCGAAGGCAGCCTGGTCAAGGATGGCCAACTGCTGTTCCAGCTCGATCCCAAGCCCTTTCAGGCCACGCTGGACAGCGCCAAGGCTAACCTGGCGCAGCAGGAAGCGTTGTTGACCCGGGCCCGCCAAACCTTGGCGCGGGTCAAGCCGCTGGCCAAACAGAACGCGGTCAGCCAGCAGGATCTGGACAACTCCATCGCCGGCGTCCTGACGTCCGAGGCCCAGGTGCAGGCGGCCAAGGCCAACGTCGAACAGGCGCGCTTGAATCTGGGCTACACCACCATCCGGTCGCCGCTGACCGGCGTCTCCAGCAGCTCCAATTACCGCGAGGGTGCCCTGATCCGGGCGGGTGGCAGCGGCAGCCAGCTCACCTCCATCGTGCAGATCGATCCGATGTGGGTCAACTTCGGGGTTGGCGAAAACGAAGTCCTGAAAATCAAGGCTCAGCAGGCGGCGGGACAGTTGAAGGGACCGGGGATCGGCAATGTGGAAGTGGAACTGATTCTGGCCGACGACGCCACCTATCCGCAAAAGGGCAAGATCACTTTCGTGGACCCGGTGGTTAACGCGCAAACCGGTACCTTTAACATCCGCGCCGTCGTACCCAACCCGGACAATCAATTAAGCCCCGGCCAGTTCGTGCGGGTGCAGCTCAAGGGCGTGGTTCGCCCCAACGCCATCATGGTGCCGCAAATAGCGGTAATGCAGGGGCCGGGCGGCAAGTTCGTGTTCGTGGTCGGCCCGGATAACACCGCGCAGCCCAAGCCGGTTCAGGTCGGCGACTGGTACGGCGATCAGTGGATCATTAACTCTGGACTGGAAGCCGGTGACCGGGTAGTGGTGGACGGCGCGGTGCGCCTGCAACCGGGCGCGCCGGTGCAGATCAAGCCCGCCGCCGCGCCCGCGCCCGCGTCCGAGCCAGCGAAAGTCCCCAGCGCCACGCCGCTCAAACCCTGAGAGGGCGCCCGATGATCTCCCATTTCTTTATCGACCGCCCGGTATTCGCCGCGGTCATTTCCATCATCCTGACTCTGGCCGGGCTGTCGGCGATGGGCGTGTTGCCGATCGCCCAGTACCCCGACATCACCCCGGTGCAGATCCAGGTGAGCGCCACTTATCCCGGCGCCAGCGCCGACGTGGTCTCGCAAAGCGTGGCCGCGCCCATCGAGCAGCAGGTCAACAGCGTGGACAACCTGATGTACATGTATTCGTCCAGCTCCTCGACCGGCAACATGACCCTCAGCGTGTTTTTCGACATCGGCACCGATCCCGATATCGCCCAGGTGAACGTGCAGAATCAGGTGAGTCTGGCCTTGCCGCAGTTGCCGGAGGCGGTGTCCAAACAGGGGGTGCAGGTCCAGACCAAATCGTCCACCTTCCTGATGGTGATCGCGCTCTATTCGCCGGACGGAAGCCACGACGAGACCTTTGTCGGTAACTACACTTACCTGTACGTGCTCAACGCCCTGCAACGGATTCCGGGCGCCAATCAGTCCAGCATCTTCGGCGTTCCCAATTATGCGATGCGGATCTGGCTGAAACCGGACCGGATGAGCGAGCTGGGCTTGACCACCGACGAAGTAATCCAGGCCATCCAGACTCAAAATCAACAATTCGCCATCGGCCAGATCGGCCAGTCGCCTACCAACGGCCCGGTGGAGCTGACCTTTCCGGTCTCCACCCAGGGCCGGCTGACCACGCCGGAGGAGTTCGAGAACATCATCTTGCGCGCCAGCACCACCGGCGCCGGCGTGTTGCGGCTCAAGGATGTCGGCTACGTGACCCTGGGAATGCAGAGCTATAACCTGCGCAGCCGCTTCAACGGCAAGGTCGGCACCGCCCTCGCGGTCTACCAGCAGGCGGGCGCCAACGCCCTGGAAGTGTCCAAGAATGTGCGGGCGGCGCTGGAGGAACTGAAAAAGAGTTTCCCGGCCGGACTCGACTACGCCATCGCCCTGGACACCACCAAGTTCGTGAAGGCCTCGATCGATGAGGTGGTCAAGACCCTGATGGAAGCCATCGTGCTGGTGATCCTGGTGGTCTTTATCTTCCTGCAAAGCTGGCGAGCCACGGTCATTCCCATCGTGGCGGTGATCGTCTCGGTCATCGCCACCTTCAGCGGCATGTACCTGCTGGGCTTCTCGATCAACATGCTCACCCTGTTCGGCCTGGTGCTGTGCATCGGCATCGTGGTGGACGACGCCATCGTGGTGGTGGAAAACGTCGAGCGCAACATGGCGGAATTCCATCTCTCGCCCAAGGAAGCGGCGCACCGGGCGATGGAAGAAGTCACCGGGCCGGTGATCGCCGTCGTGCTGGTGTTGAGCGCGGTGTTCGTGCCGGTCGCGTTCCTGGGTGGGATGACCGGGCAGTTGTACAAACAGTTCGCCATCACGATTGCGATTTCGGTGGCGATCTCCGGCCTGGTGGCGTTGACCCTGAGTCCGGCGCTGGCGGCGCTGTTGCTCAAGCCGGGCGAACACGGCGACCAGCGCACCGATCTGCTCTACCGGTTCTTTTTCGGCCCGTTCAATCGCGGGTTCGACTGGGTGACCCACGGCTACGCCGAAAGCGTGCGCTTTGTCACCAAACGGATTTTGCTGGGATTGGCGCTGTTCGCGGTGATGCTGGTCGCGATTTTCGGCCTGTTCCGCGCGGTGCCCAGCAGTTTCGTGCCGGATGAAGATCAGGGCTATGTGTTCGGCGTGGGCATGCTGCCCGACGGCGCCAGCCTGGATCGCACCGAGGCGGTGGGCGGGCAAATGAGCGAAATCTTCCGCGCCAATCCGGCGGTCGGCAGCGTGGTCGCGGTCAACGGCTTCAGCCTGCTGGATAACCAGATGAAGACCACCGACACCACCCTGTTCGTGTCCTTCAAGGATTACGAGGAGCGCAAGGACCCGAAAGAGAGCGCGCCCAACGTCATCCGCGAAGTGATGGGCCAATTCGCCAAGATTGGCGAGGCCATCGCCCTGGTGTTCAACCCGCCGTCGATTCCCGGTCTCGGCACCACCGGCGGATTCGAGTTCTGGATTCAGAGTCGCGGTAGCGGCGACATCAAGCAATTGGCCAAGGTCACGCAGGATTTCGTCGCCAAGGCCAGACAGCGCCCGGAACTGCGCGGCTTGACGACCACCATCAACGCCGCCTCGCAGCAATTGTACGTTTCGCTGGATCGCGAGCAGGCCCGGACCCTGGGGGTGCCGGTCGGCAACGTATTCGGTACCCTGCAAGCGCTGTTCGGCTCGCTGTACGTCAGCCAGTTCAACCTGTACAGCCAGGTATGGCAGGTGATCGTGCAGGCGGCTCCGGAATACCGTTCCCGGCCCGATGACCTCAAGCAGGTTTACGTGCGTTCGACCAACGGCGGCATGGTGCCGCTGGCGGCGGTGACCAAGCTGGAATACACCAGCGCGCCGAACCTGATCACCCGGTTCAACACCTTTCCCGCCGCCAAGGTGACTGGCGGCGCCGCGCCGGGCTACAGCTCCGGCCAGGCCCTCGCCACCATGCAGGCGGTGGCCCGCGAGGTGCTGCCTCAGGGTTATTCTTTTGGCTGGAGCGGCCAGGCCTACCAGGAAATCAAGGTCGGCGGCGATTCGGCGATGGTATTCATCTACGGTCTGATCATGGTGTTCCTGATCCTGGCCGCGCAGTACGAGAAGTGGTCGCTGCCGTTCAGCGTGATGATGGCGGTGCCGTTTGGCGTGTTCGGCGCCTTGCTGGCGGTCTGGCTGCGCGGGATGGAGAACGACGTGTACTTCCAGATCGGCCTGCTGACCCTGGTCGGGCTGGCGGCCAAGAACGCCATCCTGATCGTGGAATTCGCGGTGATGAAGCACGAGGAGGGGATGCCGGTACTGGAAGCGGCGGTGGAAGCGGCGCGCCTGCGTTTCCGCCCGATCCTGATGACCTCGCTGGCCTTCATCCTCGGCGCGATTCCGCTGGTGATCGCCACCGGCGCCGGCGCCAACAGCCGGCATTCCATCGGCACCGGCATCGTCGGCGGCATGACCGCCGCCACCGTACTGGCGATCTTCTTCGTGCCGATGTTCTTCCGGCTGTTCGAGGGCATCAGCGAGAAGACCGGCGGCAAGAAAGAGAAAGCCCCTCACCCTAACCCTCCCCCACAAGGGGAGAGGGAACCGTTGGCGCTGGAAACCGCGCCGCCGCTCCCCTCGCCCTCTGGGAGAGGGGTTGGGGGTGAGGGCTCATCGGAGGGCCGCCATGATGCGTAAAACCGTACTGGCTATCGCCATCGGTCTCGCCCTCGGCGGCTGCTCGCTCGCGCCGACCTACCAGCGCCCGGAAGTGCCGGTCCCGGCGCAATGGCAGGTCAACATCCAGACCGCCAACGACCTCGCCAACACGACTTGGTGGAAACAATTCCAGGACCCGGTGCTGAACAACCTCATCCAGGTCGCCCTGCAAGAGAACAAGGACGTGCGGATCGCCGCGGCGCGGGTAGAAGAGTACATGGGCCGCTACGGCGTGGTCCGTTCCGAGCAGTTCCCGCAGGTCGGCGCCAACGCCGCCGGGGCGCGCACCCGCACCAGCGAGAGCGAGGACGTCGCGCTGATCGAGAACCCAGTCAACACCTTCCAGGTGAATTTGGGCGTGTCGTTCGAGCTGGATCTGTGGGGCAAGCTGCGCAACGCCACCGAGGCGGCCCGCGCCCAACTGCTCGCCACCGAGGAAGCCAGGCGCACGGTGATCCTGACCCTGGTCAGCCAGTTGGCCAACAGCTACGTGCAATTGCTGAACCTCGACCAGCAGTTGGTCGTGACCCGAGAGACCTTGGGAACCCGCGGCGAATCGGTGCGGATCAACGGCCTGCGCTTCAAGGCGGGGCTGATCTCGGAGTTGGACTACCAGCAGGCCGTGGCCGAATACCAGAGCGCGGCGGTGCAGGTGCCGAGGTTGGAGCGGCTGATCGCGCAGCAGGAAAACGCCATCAGCCTGCTGCTGGGGCGCAATCCGGGCAAGATCGCCCGGGGTGTCGCCCTGGGTCAGTTAGCCTTGCCGCAAGTCCCCGGCGGTTTACCTTCCGGGCTGCTTGAACGCCGTCCCGATATCCGGCAGGCGGAGCAGCAGTTGATCGCCGCCAACGCCCTGATCGGCGTGGCCAAGGCGGCGTTCTTCCCCAACATCTCGCTCACTGGATTGTTCGGAACGGCCAGCTCCGATCTCTCCGATCTGTTCAAGGGGCCGTCGCAGACTTGGCAATTCGCCGGCCAACTGCTCCAGCCGATCTTCACCGGCGGCGCCCTGACCGGCCAGTTGCAGGTCGCGGAAGCCGTGCAACAGCAGGCTTTGTTAAATTACCAGCAGGTGATTCAGAAAGCCTTCGCGGAAGTGGACGACAGTCTGATCGCGATCAGCAAGCTGCGCGAGCAGTTGAAGGATCAGGTGGCGCAAGTCAACGCCCTGCAACGCAATGTGGATCTGGCGACGCTCCGCTATCAGAACGGTTATTCCGACTACCTGACGGTGGTGGACGCCGAGCGCAATCTGTACAGCGCGCAACTCCAGTATGTACAGGATCAGGGCCTTCTGTTCACGTCCCTGGTCAATCTGTACAAGGCGATGGGCGGCGGCTGGGTGACCGAGGCCGAACAGATGAGCGCACCACCAGTCAAGGTGGCCGCTTCACCCTCGCCGGCTTCGTAGCTGCTTCGTTCGTCGAAAAAACAGGGCGCGTTCTCACGCGCCCTGTTTGTTATTGGCTGAGAAATCGCGCCAAACGACTTAGGCAGGCTTCTCCAGATTAGGAGCGGCAGCCTCGGCCTGCGGCTTGGCCGCATCCAGCACCGCTTGCAACTTGGCCTCGTCCTCGTCCGACAGCGAGGTTTTCAGCAGCCGTCCGCCGGTGCCTTCCAACTCGGCCAGCACCTTGTCCGGGGTGAAATGCTTGACCAGCACGAATAGGACCGAGGAACCCGGCTTCAATTCGGAGGCCAGCTTCTTCATGAAATCGTCGTCGATACCGACATCGGCCAACGCGCCGCTGAGCGCGCCGCCAGCCGCGCCGGCCGCCAGCCCCAGTAGCGGATTCAAGAAGATCAGACCGATCAGCAACCCCCAGAAACTGCCGGAGGCCGCGCCGGCGGCGGTCAGGTTGTGAATCTGGTGCAGCTTGACCTTGCCCTTCTCGTCGCGAACGGCGGCCACTGCGTCCTCCAGGTCGATCAAGTATTCCTTCTGCATCCGCAGCAACCGCAACCGCACTTCCTGGGCCGTGTACATGTCATCGTATGCGACCGCGACAAACGTGTTGCTCATCGTAAAGTTCCTCACTGTGACTCAAGATGATTAAGAAATGGGGCGCTTTGCCCCGCGATTGATTCAACTACCCGACGAAAATTTCACAGTTTTGGAATGGAAGTCGCCAGGCAATCTACCGTCAGACCGTTATTCGGATAGAGAATTCTCAACCGGTCGGCATAAACCTCCCGGGGCAACTCACCGTAGTAGGTCTGATAACTTATGCTCTCAAACTGCGCGCGCTGCTCCAGCGTATTGAGGGGGAGCGCCCCGTAGCTGGGTTCGCAGCGGGCGTTCGCCCAGGACAGCCAGCTCTGGAATTGCCGGTCAGTCGCGTAATTCAGCGCGCAAGCACCGACCGGCAGCGCCAGCGCCAACACCACTAGATGTTTCATCAGATTCCCCATAGTCGTTGCCAACGCCAGAATGACTTGTGTCCGATAAGGTATCTTTCACACTTCAGGCTTCATAAAATCGGATCGAACAGCCGCGCGGCCCGCACTGCCCATCGGAACGGCCAACTTCGGTCTCGTAAATCAGCAGCGGAGGTTCGCCGGGCCTGCTGGAAATCTTGCTCCAGCATCGCAGCCACCTGACCGGCGAACGTTCGGTTCACCACCACAGCCATGACTTCGAAATTGAGTCGCAGCGATCGGTTGTCCAGATTGGCGGTGCCGACCGCCGCGACCTCATCGTCCACCAACACCACCTTCTGGTGTAGAAAGCCATCCTGGTAGCGATAAAGCTGGATGCCGGTTCGATCCGCTGCCTCCAGGAAGGAGAACGAGGCGAGATAGACCAGCTTGTGGTCCGGCTGGGCCGGAAGCAGGATGCGGACATCGACCCCGCGCAAGGCCGCCAGTTGCAGCGCCTCGAACACCGGCGGGTCGGGCACGAAATAGGGGCTGGCGATCCACAACCGCCGCCGGGCGCTTACAATGGCCTGATGGAAAAACATCGAGCAGGTTTCCAGTGCATCGGCCGGGCCGGTGGGAAAAATCAGCGCGATCTGGTCGCCGGTCGCCGTCGGCCGCCATTCCAGGTCGAGCACTTGCCGGGTGGCCCAGTACCAGTCCGCGAGGAATACCCGTTGCAGCGCTTGCACCACCGGTCCCCTCACTCGCAGATGCGTGTCGCGCCAATGACCGAGTGGACCGCGCCCCAGGTATTCGTCCCCCACATTCAGGCCACCGACGAAAGCCACCCGGCCATCCACCACCACGATCTTGCGGTGATTGCGGAAATTGAGCTGGAAGCGGTTGCGTCGGCCGCGCCTGGTGTGGAATGCCGACACGGCGATGCCGGCGGCGCGCAGGGTCTCCGCATAGGCTTTCGGCAGCGCGTGACTGCCGATCTCATCGTACAAGACCCGGATCGATACGCCGACAGCCGCCTTGCGCAGCAGCCGGGCGTGCAGTTCGCGGCCCAGGTCGTCGTCCTTGATGATGAAAAACTGAATCAGGACGTAACGCTCGGCCGCTTCGAGCGCGGTGAAAATAGCGTCGAACGTGGCTTTGCCATCGACCAGCAGTTCCAGGACATTACCCTGGGTATAGGGGACGCGACTCAATTGGGCGAGGACCTGGAGATCGCCGGCCTGCTCGGGCGGCAGATCGACCTGGTGGCCGCGCAGTTGCTCCAGGAGCATAGCGATTCCGCCGCGATCGGCCTGTTCCAACACGCCGCGCTGCATGGCCTCGACGTAGCCGTGGAAGCGGTTGCGACCCAAAATCCAGTACAGTGGCAGAGCGAGATAGGGAAACGTCAGCAAGGAAATCGCCCAGGCGATGGCGCCCTGTGGAGTTCTGACGCTGGCCACGGCATGGATCGCCGACAACACCCCCAAGGTGTGAATCAGCGCCACCACAGCCGATATCAGCATGACGAGATCGTGCTTCAGCATCGAAACGGTATCCTGGTGGGCAGGTGAAGAGAGTTTGATTCTTGAGGCTTAGGATTATGCACAACCTTAGACGATGGCTGGCAAGTTTGTTATTGGGGTGGATGCTGGTGGCTGGCTGGGCATTCGCGCAAACGGTTCCAGCGGAACCTTCGGCGGCCACCGGGAAGCCGACCCAATCATTTCCCCACCACCTGCTGGGCGAGATTGAGCATAAAATCGCGGCGGTCGGACCCTGGTTGGATCGCTATGGCTACGGCGCGGTGTTTGCGGCGGTGGGAGTGGAAGGCTTCGGTATCCCGGCGCCCGGTGAAACCTTGCTAATCGCCGGCGCGGTGAACGCCGCCACGCAAGCCCAGTATAATGGACCCCAAATTTCGGACAGACAAATAAGGTGGTACTCTGCAACGTAATGACTCTGAGGAAGAGGTAGCCAGATGCAGAGGAAAGTATTCAATGCCGAGTTCAAAGCCAAGGTC
>WBZP01001313.1_pt1 | contig 10405 bp, 11 predicted proteins | sample 5204301 | NCBI WGS metagenome assembly WBZP01 (sample SAMN12412401, study PRJNA552823) | activated sludge metagenome | isolation source: activated sludge from nitrification reactor of wastewater treatment plant... | place: USA: Pennsylvania | collected 2017 | reverse complement strand
ATTGCGGACCACGATGCCGGCGCCAGCCATGAACCCGATCATGGAAGTCGCGGTGAAGAACGCGCCCATCAAGCCGTGCGCGGGCAGGATTCCGACGAGCGAGAAGGGGATGGCCACCAGCATGGCGAGCCCAGTCACCGCGGCGGTGCCGGCGATCAGGGCCAGGATGCCGTACTCCGGGGCCTCCTCTTCCGCTGGGTACCAGTAGGGCGAGAGAAAGAACTCCTTGAAGGACAGCTTATGCACCATGAAGCCGAAGCCTTCCTTGGTGATGAAATAGAGGATGAAAAGCAAAAACAGGATGGCGGAGATACCGCCGATGAAGACCAGTATCTGGACCGATTTGTCGATATACCAGTCCAGGGTGCGGCGATCGAAATCCAACGCGGAAGGCGGCTGCATCTTCATTCTCCAGCCGCTTCAGGTGGCGTTCTCGCCGCGCAACAACTCCATCAGATCACTGATGCGCGAGGCCAGTTGACGATAAATATCCTCCATCTCCACCTCGGAAGGATTGGCCGAGGGGGTGCCCAGATTCCACTCCAGTGCCGAGGTATGGAAGGGGATTTCCTGGAAGTATCCTCGCACCGGGCCTTGCAGGCTGATGATCAGGTGTTTGGCGGCGAGTTCACCATGGGTGAGGTTGAGTGCCGCAGGGCGGATTCCCCAGGTGTCGATGCCACGCTGCTCCAGGAATTGCACCAGGGACGGATTCAGCGTCGCCGCCGGGACACGACCGGCACAGCCATAGCGCCCGCTCTTGGGATAGGAGTTGCGGGCGATGGCCACCGCCATCTGGCTGAACAGGCTGTTGTCCTCGTCGACAAAGAGGATGTTGAACACCTTATCCGCCTTCTGCTCGCCGGTGACGGCGAACACCGTTTCTTCGCAGAGATTCTTCGACTGATCCGCCACCCGCTTGAGCTGGGTGAAGACCACGAAGATGGCGAGCAGATCCTTGATAGCCTGCTGCCCGCTGTTCTGCATCAACTCTTCGTAGACCGCGTCCATGCTGGCCTCGATCTGGTCCCCCATACCCATGGTGCTGCGGGCCTTTTCCGCATTGAGCTCGTTGAATGCCGCGATCGACTGCCGCAGCATGAGCAGGGTGCCGCCGGCCACCCGTTCGATTTCCCTGGCCAGACGCCCGCCAGGGGGTTTGGAGAGTTGCACCGCCTCACGGCAGATGGTGACGGCATAGTCGCCGATACGCTCCAGCTCGATGTTCACGCGGATGATGGAGGACAACAGTCGGAGCGGTCCGGCGCTGGGGAGATGGACGGCGATGAAGGTATGGCACAGATGATCGATCCGGCGCATCACCCGATTGATGGGATGATCGTTCAGGATAGTGGCATAGGCGACTTGGTGATCACCGGTTTGCAGTGCCTGCAGGGCGTCCTGCACAGCGATCTCGCTTTTGGCCGCCAGATCGCGAACCAGATCGCGGATCCGCTCAAGGTCTTTTTCCATGCGGGTTTCGAGATGGGTCATGGTGTATTCCGACGCAATAACATACTCTCCGGCCTGGGCCGCTCAGGCGACCAGGCCCCTTTTCCGATCGGTCGAGGATTACTTACATTTGACGTCGCGCAAGGGCGCATAGCCTTGTTCGACCAGGATGCACTGACCCGCATCGGACTTGATCCAATCGAGATAGGCCTTGACCTCGCCCTTGGGCTCGCCGTTGGTGTACATGAACAAGGGACGGGCGATGGGATAGCTGCGATCCATGGCCGTCTTCATCGAGGGCATCACGCAGGCGGCACCGACCTTGTCGGACACACAGGGCATCTTCACATGGGTGGTGGTATAACCCAGGCCGCTGTAGCCGATGGCGCAGGGGGTCTTCTCCACCAGATCCACTACATCCTTGGAACCGTGCATGTCGAGGGTCCCCTGGCGGAACTTACCCTTCTCACCGATCACATGCTCCTTGAAATAGGCATAAGTGCCGGAGTTGTTCTGCCGGCTGACCAGCACCATCTTCCCATCCTGGCAACCAGGGACCGTGACCCCGAGATCCGACCAGTTGACGATAGTACCGTCACGGCCATAGATCTGAGCCAACTGTTCCTTGGTGATCTCCTTCAGCGGGTTGGCGGCATTGAGATAGACCGCCAGGGCGTCAAAGCCAACGATATGCTCCATGGGCTGCTGACCATGCTCCTGGGCCTGTTTGATCTCTTTTTCCGACATCGGCCGGCTGGAGTTGGCGATATCCACGGTGCCGGCGATCATAGCCGCAACTCCGGTGCCCGAACCGCCACCGGTGACGGCGATAGCGACATTCGGCTTGATCTTGCCATAGGCCTCGGCCCAACTCTGGGCGGCATTGACCAGGGTATCCGAACCCTTGTTTTGGATCACGACCCGCTCCTGCGCTTGAAGGGATGTGCCTACCAAGGTGGCGGAGAGGGCGAACAACAGGGTGGAAAGCTGATTGGTGCGCATGCGCGACTCCTCGATGTGTAAGTAAGGAAAACTCCAGGGATGGCCGTTCCATCGGCTTGGTGGACACCGTTACGTCCTTGGAAAATTATTGATTTTTCATGACAGCTTGTTTTCACCGAGACTACGGTTTTCTTACTCTTTTGTTTCGACTTTTTGACAGCCGAACGCCTGGCCGATACGGACGCCGATCGGCCCGGCGTGGCGGGACTACTCTGCCTCCCCGGTCGACAGCCACCGGGCCTCGGCTGGAAATGGCCATTTTCTGTTCTCATTAAGAGAACAATAGCTCCGTGTGGGATCAATTGTTCTCTTTAGAAGAACAAAAATCCAACCAGGATACCCCAGGCCCGGGAGCCGTCCATCGAGATCCAGCTCGAAGTAGGAATGGATAGCAAGCGTTCAGGCCACTTCCGCCCGGCAAGTGATCGCATCGCTACCGACCGTATTCCCCGGTTGCACCTCGGCCCGTTCGGTGCACAATAAAAATCCCTTTCGATCGCCACAGGACCTTGGAGGCCATGACAGAACTGGGCCATGTAGTGTTGTATGTCCGTGAGCTTGACCGCTCGTTGAAATTTTATTGCGATGTCGTGGGTCTGACGGTGGTTGGCCGGCTGTTCGGCGGGCGGGCGGTAGCCCTGACCGGAGGGCGGAATCACCACGAACTCTTGCTGATCCAGGTCGGCGAAGCCCCGGGTCCCTTGATCGGACGGCGGGTGGGGCTGTATCACATCGGCTGGAAGGTGGGGGAAACCCTCGACGACCTGCGGGCCGCCAAACAAAGGGCGGCTGAACAGAGCTTCCCGATCGAAGGCATGGCGGATCACAGCATCAGCTACAGCCTCTATCTGCGCGACCCGGATGCCAACGAGATCGAACTCTATGTCGACAATCCGGCCTTCGACTGGAAAAGCGACCAAAGTTGGCTGCAAGAGGCCGTCAAGCCCCTGGGTCTCTGATCGAATTTTCCCTTTGATGATCGTCCTCCCATGAGCGGCGGAATCATCTGGTTCCGCTCCGATCTGCGCCTCACCGACAATCCGGCGCTCCGGGCCGCCCTGGCGGGGGCCGAAACCCTCCTCGCGCTCTATATCCTCGAAGACGACCCGCCCTGGCCGCTCGGGGCCGCCGCGCGCAGTTGGCTCCATCACAGCCTGAACGCCCTGGATCGGGCTCTACGCCACCTCGGCAACAGCTTGTTGGTGATGCGGGGAGATCCGCTGGAAATCATCCCGGGCTTGTGCGCATCAGTGGGTTGTCAAGCGGTCTACTGGAATCGCCGCTATGCCCCCTTCCAGATCGAGCGCGACAAGGCGCTCAAGACGAGGCTTCAGGCCATCGGGATAGAAGCGAAAAGTTTTAATGCCTCGCTGTTGCTGGAACCCTGGGAGATACACAAGGCCGACGGCAGCCCTTACCGGGTCTTCACCCCCTTCTGGAAGGCCTTACAGCCCAGGCTGGCGGCCCTGTCCCCTCCCCTCCCCGCGCCGGATTCGCTCCCCCCGCCACCGGCGCGGCCCAATGACCGCGGCCTGCCACTCGAAGCCTTCGGGCTCTTGCCCAGACCGGCCTGGGACCAGGGTTTTTACCCCTACTGGCGACCCGGTGAGGCGGGGGCACTGACGGCCTGCCGGGACTTCATCGGCCAGGGGCTGGCGGACTACGGCTCCCAACGGGACCGACCGGATCGAGCGGGAACCTCTCGGCTTTCGCCCCATCTCTGTTGCGGTGAGATCGGTCCCCGCCAGGTGATTCAGGCCATTCGCGCTTCCGCTCAGGACGGGGCAGACTACCAGCGACAGCTCGGCTGGCGTGACTTCGCCTACCACCTTCTCTATCACTTCCCCCATACGGTGGAGCGCCCCCTCGATCAGCGCTTCAACCTCTATCCCTGGCGAAAGGAGAAAGAAGCCTTTCTCTCGGCCTGGCAACAGGGGCGCACGGGTATCCCCCTGATCGACGCCGGGATGCGGGAACTCTGGCAACGGGGGTGGATGCACAACCGGGTGCGGATGATCGTCGCCTCCTTTCTGAGCAAAAACCTCCAGATCCATTGGTTGGAAGGGGCGCGCTGGTTTTGGGACACATTGGTGGATGCTGACCTGGCCAACAACAGTCTCGGCTGGCAGTGGAGCGCCGGCTGCGGGGCCGATGCCGCCCCCTATTTCCGCCTCTTCAATCCGGTCTTGCAGGGAGAGCGTTTCGATCCCGAGGGTCGGTATGTGCGCCTATGGCTTCCAGAACTGGCCGGAATGTCGACGAAATGGATTCACCGCCCCTGGTTGGCCCCGGAAGAGGCGCGGCAAGGGGCTGGAATCAAAATCGGGAAGGATTACCCCTCGCCCATCGTCGATGTGGCGGCATCGCGGACAGAGGCCTTGGCCGCCTGGGAGGGGATCAAGAACAAGCGAATCCCTGGCACCTACCAGGAATAACTGCCGTCGGGCAGCAGCTTGATGAAGCGACCATTGGTGCCGATGAAACTCCCATCGGCGAGTTTGCGGTAGACCACCCCTTTGGAGGTGGAAAAACTCCCATCCGGCAATAACTTGAGCAGGGTTCCATCGCTGAACTGATAACTCCCATCCGGCATCAACTGAAACCTTTTGCCGCTGGAGGTGTTGAAACTCCCATCCTGGGTGGGCGTGAGGGTTTTTCCCGATTGAGTGGTATAGCTGCCGTCGGGCAAGCGCCGGGCCAGATCCGCCGCACTGGCCTCGAAGGCCAGCGGGAATAACAAACAGATCGACAAGGTCTCAAGCTTCACGCGCGTTCTCCATTGATTCCCGTATATTTCTTAAAATAGCCAAGCCGATCGCCGCTTCAAGCCAAGATGGCTCATAAGGTGAACTTCATCCCTTCTATCAGCGCCCCGGGTAAGCGTAGGCCCTGATTGGAGCGCCCCTCATAGGTATCGGTAGAGTAGATCAGATCCCGTTCCCGGGTGAGTCCCAGCAGACGATCGCCGAGCAGATGATAGATGGAATCATCGAAACGCATCACATTCAGCGGCGCCTTGATAGCCCCTTGTTCTACCAGGAAACAGGCGAACCGCGTCATCCCGGTGATACGGCAGTCGTTGCGATCGGAGAAATTGCCGTACCAGAGATGGTTGATGAAGAGACCATCGCCGAGTTCACGCAATACCTCCGCCCGTGGCAGATCCCCGGCGGCCATCTCCAGGGATTGGGGGGTTTCCTCGTCCGCGTTGACCTCGGCGCCATATTTTTTCGCGCTCCGGGCATCGGTCAGACAGGAGCCGAAGGCCCCTTGCCGAATCAGGTCGATGCGCCCGGGTTTGATGAACCCCTCGCCGGTAAATCCCGGCACCAAACCGGCGTCATTGGCCTCGACCAGAGTCACGGACGGGTGCAGCCGTTTGCCTTCCTTGGTCATGCGCAACAAGGGGGTCTCGGCGGTGCGCAGGCTGTCGAGTCCGAAACCGCCCCAGGCCAGCAGGGTCATGATCTCTTCCATGGCGCTGGGGGCGAGATAGACCCGATAGCGGCCCGGTGAGATGGTCACCGGGGTCTGTTCCAACACCGCCAGTTGCTGGCGCATATCCTCGATTCGGCGCGCCACCTCCTCGCTGTCCCACAGGGTACCGGCATAATTGGTCTTGACCGCCTTGTCGGCCTGGAGGTGACAACTCCAATCCAGGTTAAAGCTGCGGCTGCTGTGCCAGTTGTATTGGCCCAGGGAGTTGGCGAATCCCTGCTCCAGTGACCCGGCGGCTACCAGTCCCACCAAATCCAGACCCTCCCCCAAGCGCATCAACTCCGCCGTCATGGATTGGGTTTCAGGGAGTTCGGACCTCGGCCATTGCTCGCTGCCACGGACCTGGGTCGCATAATTCAGATAGGGGTCCTCGGGCAGAAACCCGAGCTGGGCCCGCAACCCCAGCAGCCGGCCTTCGAGCCGCTCGAGATCCATCGCCATGGTCAGACTCAGATCGGTACCGGCCGTGGCCTGTTTCTGTCCGAGGATGAGATTCAACTCGATCCGGATCTGTTCGACCTGACCCGCCTGCCTCACCTGGTTGTGGTTGAGTCGCACAAAGTCGGAGGTCTCGCCGAAGAGACGGGCGAGCAGCACCTCATCGCCCTGAAGTCTCCGGCAGAGTCGTTGGAAAAGGTCGTAGAAATAGCTTTGCATCAGTCCCCTCCCCCAAAAACGTCCACCTCACGGAAACGACAGGCCGGGCTGGCATGGCCAACGGCGATGAGTTGATTCGGCTCGCCTTTGCCGCAGGTCTCCACCCCGGCCACCAGATGGGTTTGCAGACCCCCGACCCCATCGAGACTACGCCAGAAGGAGGCGGAGATGCCGCGGTAATTGGGATTGCGGACCAGCCCGCGCAATTCGCCATCCTGGATCAGACGGCCGTATTCGCAGCCGAATTGGAACTTGTTGCGGCTGTCGTCGATGGACCAGGAGCGATTGGTATCCATCAACACCCCTTGTTCCACGCCGGCGATCAGATCCTCGAGGGAGCCGCTCCCGGGTTCCAGATTCAGATTGGCCATGCGGTCGATGGGAGGGCGTTGCCAGCCATCGGCCCTGGCATTGGCCACCCCCGGCAGACCGCAACGGGCCTGGGACAGGGCCGAGCCCAGGGGGCGTTCGAGAATACCATGGCGGATGAGATAGTCCGGCTCGGCGGCGGAACCCTCGTCATCGAAGCCATAACTGGCGACCTCTTCCGGGATGTCCGGAGCGAAACGGATATTGAGCAGATCCGAGCCGTAACGATAGTTACCGAACATCTCCAGGGTGACGAAACTGGTCCCGGCGAAATTGCGCTCATCGCCGAGAATGCGGTCCAGTTCAAGGGGATGGCCGATACTCTCATGGATCTGCAAGGCCATCTGTCCAGGCAGTAGGAGCAAATCCATCCTCCCTTGCGGGCATTCGGGGGCCTCCAATAACTTCAGGGCCTCCTCGGCGACGACCTCCACCTCTCCAGGAAAACCGAGCGCCGCGAGCTGCTCCAGCCCGCCCCGACGCGGACGATCGGCGCCGCCGCCAGTGCGTCTCTGGGTCTGCACCCCCTCATTGGCGACCGCCATCAGCCCGGGATGGATGTATTCGTAGTCCTGGGCGATCTCCGCCCCATCGCTGGTGACCAGCAGGGACTGCCAGTGGCGATGGGAGAGAAAGGCCGACCAATCCAGGATACGTTCATCGAGACACAGCCTCTGGGAGGCGGCCTGCAACATCCCGATCTTGTCGGCCAGCGGGGTGCTGGCCCAGGGCCGAGGCGGGAGGTGGAAATCCTCATGGGAACCCCGGGGTCTGGGCAACCAGGCGGGATCGATCAGGTGGCGACCGGCGCTGGCCTTGGCCCAGGTCAGGGCGCGGCTGGCCGCCCGAGTCAGACCGGAAGGCGTCAGATCCGATGTGGCCCCATAGCCGAGGCCGCCACCGCTCGCCAGGGTGATCATGGCGCCGAAAGACCATCCGGAATGCACGGGTTCGAGGACGTCCTGACGCACCTCGATGTGCTCGCTCCGCTCGCGCACCAATCGGAGCGACCAAAAATCCGCCGCCGGGGCCTGGGCCGCGAAGCCTCGGGCCACTTGATAGAGCCTGTCCATACTCAGAAACCTGGGAAAGTCGGGGAAAAAGTCAGTATACCGCAGCCTCATCATCCTCGGTTCGGACGAGCGGCCAGTCCCTTGCCACCTATCAGTTTGTTTTCCCCCTTGATAAGGGGGGATTGAGGGGGGTTCACAGCGGCGAAATCTCTGACGAAGCCATCCTGGCCGCAGGGCTTCAGGCCAGAAAATGCCCCTTCTCCATCCTTTTCCAACGGGGAAGAGGCTTGGGAAACCTTTCGCGCCAAAACTGATAGGTGGTGAGCGGCCAGTCAGGCTCATTCTGAATTTCCTTCCGGGCATCGACGCAAAACGGCCGTTTTTCGTTCTTCTTTCGAGAACAATGGCTCGTTTCCATGGCATTTGTTCTCCACAAGAGAACAAAAAACCGGATCACAGGACCTTGGCCCGGGAGCGGCCTCGGGACATCCGGGTCGAAATAGGCGACAGCCGTCAGGCTTTTCTTAACGCCTCGCTGACCTACAATCAAAGCAGAAGAGAGACTCAATCGGGTTGAGGATCGAAGATGAAAGGGTGCGTTGGCAAACTCATTGTGCTCGGGCTGCTTTTCCTGAGCGGCCTGCTGGCGGCGGCCCCTGGGTCGCCCGAACCAGGGGCTTCCATCCAGCGCATCGCCCTCGTCATCGGCAACGCCAATTACAAGGAAGGCCGCCTCGCCAATCCGGTCAACGATGCCACGGACATGGGAGCCAGGCTCAAGGAGCTTGGCTTCAAGGTCACCACCCTGTTGGACGCGGATCTGCGCCGCATGAAGGACGCCATCCGTGACTTCACCGACCGGCTCTACGCCCAGGAGGGCAGCGTCGGCTTGTTCTACTACGCCGGCCATGGCCTCGAACTAGACCGGCAGAACTATCTGCTGCCGATCAACGCCGACATCCGCCGCGAATCCGACGTCGAATACGAGGCCGTCAATGCCGGTAGATTGCTCGATGGCATGATGCGGGCGAAGAACGGCACCAATCTGGTGATCCTCGACGCCTGCCGCAACAATCCCTTCTCCCGCGGCTTTCGCAGCGTTTCCCGCGGCCTGGCCGAGATGCGACCCTCCAGCGGCACCCTGGTGCTCTACGCCACCGAGCCCGGCAAGGTGGCGAGCGATGGCGCCGAGCGCAACGGCCTCTTCACCTCCCAGTTGCTACAAACCCTGAAAGAACCCGGTCTCAGCGCGGAACAGGTGTTCAAACAGACCGCCCTGCGGGTACACGAGACCTCTTCCGGCCACCAGACCCCCTGGCAGGAGGGCGTGATCCTCGGCAACTTCTACTTCCTACCGCCAACCGCCCCGACCACCACCGCCAGTCTGCCCCCACCACCGCCGCCCCCAGCCACGGCGGCCTTCGGCCACCTCCAGCTCTTGGTCAACGCCCCGGATACCGAGGTGAGCCTCAAGGGTCAACCCTTGGGACGTGGCGGACCCGGACAACCCATCAACCTGGCCAACCTGCCGGTGGGAAATACCGAAGTGACCTTGAAAGCACCGGGCCATCGCACCGAGCAGCGCACCTTGATCATCGAGCCAGATCGCTGGACCCAGACCCAGGTCGCCCTGCTTCCCGAAACCCAGGGCCAAGCCAGGCTGAAGGTGCGGTCGAATGTCTCCGGCGACCGCGTCTTCATCGACGGCAAGGATTATGGACCGACCAAGGTCGAGGCCGAGCTGCCGGCCGGGGAACATCGCGTCCGGGTGGAAAAACCCGATCACCAGCCCCATGAAGAAAGCTTCGTCCTCACCGCTGGCGAGACCCGTACCCTCACCGCCCGCCTGACACCAGTGGCTACTCTCACCCCCAGATCGGCCACGCCCACGGCCAGCAACACCCCTCAAGTCCCTTCGAGCGCGAAAGGCACCGCCGAGACCGTGGTGCGCAAGGCCGTCATCGAGCCCCAGGTGGACCGCCTGATGAAAAACCTCTTCCGTTGAGGGAACGGCGCTGTAGGCTGGCGATGAGCGAAGCGAATCCCAGCCATTCGCCAAAGCTGTGAAATTCAATGCGCGACGGGGTTTATAACCCCGTCGCTAACGTTTGGCGCAAAGCCAAGTAGGGTCCGCTGGGCGAGCCAAACATTGCTCCAAAAACAAGCCGGGGAGAAGCCCGCGAGCGCGAGCTATCGCCGCGACCCTCTGGGCCGCACCAACGAAAAGAGCATCACCTACGGCGAAAGCGTTGAGGCCATCCGCCGCACCCAGAGCGCCCATCAGCCAGGGGTTTGGGGCTATGACCCCGACCACCGCCTCACCCAATACGGCGAGGGGGCCACCCTCACCGCCCTCACCCATAGCCCCAACGGACAGCGGAGCGAAGTCATCACCCCCAACCACCGCACCCGCT
>WBZP01007602.1_pt1 | contig 10407 bp, 8 predicted proteins | sample 5204301 | NCBI WGS metagenome assembly WBZP01 (sample SAMN12412401, study PRJNA552823) | activated sludge metagenome | isolation source: activated sludge from nitrification reactor of wastewater treatment plant... | place: USA: Pennsylvania | collected 2017 | reverse complement strand
GCCAGAGTGTGCGCCAGCCGCTCTGCCGCGGACCCTTCGTCGCGCAACAACCGCAGGTACCAATGGGTGGTTCCCAACTCCTCGGACACCTTGCGGAAGGCCAGCAGGCCGGCGTCGGGATCCGCCTCGTCGGCGAACCACCCCAGCATCACGGGGAGCAATTGTCGCTGGATCGCGGCCCGACGGGAGACTCCCGAAGTCAATGCCTCCAAATGCCGTAGCGCACCTGCCGGATCTCGGAAACCCAACGCCGACAACCGTTCTCGGGCCGCTGCCGGCGTCAGGCGAACCTCATCCTCGGACAGCCGAGCTACCGCTGAGAGCAAGGGGCGATAGAAGATGCGTTCGTGCAGTCGCCGCACTTCACGCTGCTGCGCGCGCCACCGCCGGCACACCTCCTGCGCTGGATCGACCCGCAGCCCCAAGCCCCGCCCCAGCCGGCGGAGGTCCTCGACAGCGGTCGGCATCAGGTGGGTCCGCCGCAGCCGGTGCAGCTGAATCCGATGCTCAAGCGAGCGCAGGAACCGGTATGCCGCACCAAGGGTGGCCGCGTCCTCGCGCCCGACGTAGCCCCCCGCCGAGAGCTCGGCTAGCGCCTCTAAGGTCGTCCCGGAGCGAAGGGAAGAATCGGAGCGCCCGTGGACCAACTGCAGGAGCTGCACGGAGAACTCCACATCGCGTAAACCCCCGGCCCCGAGTTTGAGCTGGCGATCGGCCTCGCCCTTGGGCACATGTTCCTCCACGCGGCGTCGCATGGCCTGCACGTCATCGACGAAGTGGGGGCGCGAGGCTGCCTGCCACACCAGCGGTTGCACGGCCTCGAGATAGGCGGCCCCGATCTCACGATCCCCGGCCACTACCCGAGCCTTGAGCAGGGCCTGGAACTCCCAGGTCTTGGCCCACCGGTCGTAGTACGCGCGATGCGAGGCCACGGTTCGCACCAGGGGCCCGGCCTTGCCCTCGGGTCGCAGTGCCGGGTCCACCTCCCAGAGCGTGCCCGCCGGCGTATGCGCCGAGCAGATCCGCATGAGCCTGGTCGCCAGATCCGTGGCGATCGCCGTCGATTCGTCCTCGGGGACTCCGGGCGCCGGGTCGGCCACGAAGATCACGTCGACATCCGAGATGTAGTTCAATTCCCGCCCGCCGGTCTTGCCCATGGCAATGACCGCGAGCCGGGTCCGGGCCGCCTCCGACCCGACTTGTGCGGCCGCGATCACCAGGGCGGCCTCGAGCGCGGCCTCAGCCAGGTCCGCCAGGGCGGCCGCGGTCAGCGGCAGGTCGCCGACCGGGTCGCTCGCCACCACATCTCGTGCAGCGATCCCGAGTAGCTGTGATCGGTATGCCGTGCGTAGGGCAGACTCCGGGTCCACGCCCTCCGCCGTGACCGCCTCGACCAGACTTCGGGTGCGCTCGGCGACCGTCAGCGGCCCGGCATAAGCGGCCGATCGCCAGTCCTCGGGGTGCGCGACCAGGTGGTCGGTGAGCGCTTGCGAGGCCCCCATGACGCGCAGCATCCGATCGCGCGCTTGTCCCGGACTGCGCAAGGCAGCCACCAGTGCGGCATAGCCCACCTGATCGCGTTGTCGACCGGCCGACTCCATAAAGCGCACGATCCCCAAGAGCCCGAGGTCGGGATCGGCTACCTCGGCTAGCGACTCGGTGAGCCCACCATCCTCGATCCGCTCGCGTGAGCCGATGAGGTCAGTCAGCGCAGGATCATCGAGGAGGCGATGCGCTCTTGCGGGGTCGGCGAACCCCAGGCGCGCGATGGCGGCCGAGATCGAGCCGGATCGGAGGGTCATCAGGCCCTAGAGGCGCGGCAGGTAGCGCTCGAGTTCGAAGGGCGTCACCGTTCCGCGATAGTCCGCCCACTCTTGGCGCTTGTTCCGCAGGAAGAAGTCGAAGGTGTGCTCGCCGAGGGTCTGCGCGACCAACTCACTGTCCTCCATGACATGGATCGCATCGCTGAGTGAGCTCGGCAGCGGCTGAATGCCGAGGGCACGCCGCTCGGCCGAGGTCAGGCTCCAGACATCGTCCTCGGCCTCGGGCGGCAACTCGTAGCCCTCCTCGATGCCCTTGAGCCCTGCCGCCAGGATGACAGCGAACGCGAGGTAGGGATTGCAGGCCGAGTCCAGGGAGCGCAACTCCACCCGCGTCGAGTTGCCCTTGCTGGGCTTGTACATCGGCACCCGAACGAGGGCGGAGCGGTTGTTGTGGCCCCAGGTCAGGTATGCCGGCGCCTCGCCGCCGCCCCACAGGCGCTTATAGGAATTGACCCACTGGTTGGTGACGGCGGTGATCTCCGCGCCATGCCGCAGCAGGCCTGCGATGAACTGCCGCCCGGTCTTGCTCAGCATGTATGGTGCCCCCGGCTCGTGGAAGGCGTTGGTGTCGCCCTCGAAGAGCGAGAGGTGGGTGTGCATCCCCGAGCCGGGGTGCTCGGCAAAAGGCTTGGGCATGAAGGTGGCGTAGATGCCCTGCTCGAGCGCGACCTCCTTGACCACGGCCCGGAAGGTCATGATGTTGTCCGCGGTCGAGAGCGCATCGGCATACCGCAGATCGATCTCGTTCTGTCCGGGCGCGCCCTCATGGTGGCTGAACTCCACCGAGATCCCCATCGCCTCCAGCATGGTGATCGCGGCACGCCGGAAGTCATGGCTATTGCCGTGCGGGACGTGGTCGAAGAATCCTGCCTGATCGATCGGCTCCGGCGCCTGCCCGTGCACGTACCCGGAACGCAGCAAGAAGAACTCGATCTCGGGATGGGTATAGAACGTGAAGCCCAGGTCGGCCGCCTTGGCAAGCGCCCGCTGCAGGACATTGCGCGGGTCCGCCATCGAAGGCGTGCCATCGGGCAGGGTGATATCGCAGAACATCCGGGCGGTGCCGGGTCGCTCACCTCGCCACGGGAGCACCTGGAAGGTCGAGGGATCTGGTTTGGCCAGCATGTCTGACTCGACCACCCGAGAGAGACCCTCGATCGCCGAACCATCGAAGCCGATACCCTCCGCGAAGGCGCCTTCTAACTCGGCTGGCGCGATCGCCACGGACTTCAGGGTTCCGAGCACATCGGTGAACCAGAGTCGCACGAAGCGGATGTCCCGCTCCTCAATGGTGCGGAGCACAAACTCCTGCTGACGATCCATGAGCACATCATGCCGTTTCGGTGTTTCGCCCGCGTTACGTGATGGCAGGGAGGGCGCGTTGCGGGTCGCCCCACGATGCCGGAAGGCCCCGGGGGTAACCCGGGGCCTTCCGTTGTGCATCTCAAGAGTGAGATTGTGTACCGCTTACTTCGCGAAACGCACCTGGAGGTTCATGCGGTCCCGGTCGTTCGAGGTCCACGCGACCCGGATGCTCGTACCGGTGCCACCGACCTTGACCGACGCGAACGGTTGAGCGCTCGAGTAGTACCGGTCCGGGTTGGTGTCAACGAAGGTCGCGATCGGCTTGGACGCCGGCACGGTGACCGCGACTCCATTGCGGTGCAGAGTGATCGGGTTGGTCCACTCCGGTCCGAAGGTGGCGTCGAAAGCGGCCCGTCGCGGTGCGCTCATGGCACCACCCGGGAAGACGATCGGCGCCGGCCGTGCGTCGACCGGGAGTGCCCAGCCGCCGCCCGGGTGCTGCGAGGTGTTGTTGTCCTCGTAGCTGTTGTCCACGTACCAGACCAGCAGGCCGTTCTGGTACGGGAAGTGCTCGACGCGGTTCGGCTGCGTGGTGCCCCAACCGAAGTTGTACGGACCCTGCTTGAGCGTGGCGTCGTAACCGTTGTAGACCCGGTTCTCCGCCAGGTAGTACCGGGATGCGGTCACCGAGGTGGAGCCGGACATCCGCGTGAAGCCGGCCGCGGTCCAGCCGTTGTCGCCACCCTCGACGTCATCGGCGAAGACGGACGCACCATCGACGGTGAGGTCCACGTCATCGATGAACGGACCGGCGTAGTGGACGCCACCGTCAGTGGCGTAGCGGAAGCGGAAGAGCACGCTCTGGCCCGCGTAGGCAGACAGGTCGTAGCTGTACTGCGTCCACGAGGTGTACTCCCCGGACAGCGCGTCACCAACCGACGTCCAGGTGATGCCACCATCGGTGGACACCTCGCCGTAGAGGTAGTCGTAGTCCGCCTCGATGTCGGCCCAGATCCAGGCCGAGAGCGAAGCCGAGGAAGCCGAGCTGAGGTCGACGCTGCGAGTGAGCGTGTTCTGGAGACCATCTGCCGAGCCGCCCCACCACTCCATCGTGCCCGAATGCGGGTCGTTATAGGTGGTGTCGACGGTCTTCGGCGGCAGGGTGACCGCCAGCGCCTGCGGCAAGGCCACGTCGTCGCGGTCGGCCGGGCCGATCTTGAGATCGGTGTCCGTGCCATAGCGAACGACCTGGTAGTCCAGCCAGCCCAGCAGCAGCTTCTCGTGGGGACCCATGTAACCCGGGGTCGTCCCAATCGAGTCACCGCCGTGGTTCATCCACGAACCAGCCGACATCAGGGTCCAGAAGCCGGTCGAGTTCTCGCCGCCACCGGAGGTGTCGTAGTAGTCGGCCAGGCCGAGGTCGTGGCCGAACTCGTGGGTGAACACGCCCAACCCGCCGTTCTCGGGCTCGGTGGTGTAGTCGCCGATCCAGATACCTGAGTTCCCGATCTGGGTTCCACCCAGGAGGTTGCCCGCCGGACCCGTGCTGCCAACGCCATCGGAGTTGACGTACCAGCGGTGCGACCAGATCGCGTCATCGCCCTGCTCGCCGCCGCCGGCCTCTTCGCCCTCACCGGCGTGGATCGCCTGGAAGTGGTCGATATAGCCGTCAGGCTCAAGGTAGATACCGTCGCCATCAGCGTCGTACCGGTCAACCTTGTCGAAGGCCTTGAGGTAGGTGGCAATCTGAGCATCGGACTTGCCGGCTGCCTTCTGGGCATCCCACCACGCAGTGGCGGTGTCCTCGATGAACGGCCAGTAACCGGCCGAGTCACTCTGGGCGTTGCTGCCATAGCGAGCCTCGTTGTAGGGCACCTTGACCCAGTTAGAGACGTCACCCGAGGCCTGGAACCGGCCGTTGGACTGCTTGCGGTAGAAGGTCTTGAAGGACTCCTGGTTCAGCCCGAACATCATGTTCATGTAGTGGGCCTGGTTGAAGTCGGGGATCCAGTAGGTGGAGTTGTCGTCGGTCGCTCCCCCATCCATCACACGGTCCGGCTGCGGGATCTGGTTGTGCAGCGGGCCAACTCCGCCACCGAGGGCGGGATCGACCTGGTCGCCGAAGTCAACCAGGAACGACAGGATCGACTCCTTGCGCTCGACCGGGTAGCGCACGTAGCGCGTCTTGGCTGCGGCCGCAGTGCGCGCGCCGGCCTTACCTGCAGACGAGGCCGACAGCGCGATAACGCGCTCTCCCCCTCGAGTCTCCAACTTGGCCGTGCCAGAAAGCAGCCGGTCGACGGCTTCCTTCTGAACTCGAGCCTGCGCCTCGGCGAGTGGGTTGGGCAGGTTGTCATGCCGCTGCGCCTTTGAAGCGCCATCGGCGATGGGCGGTGCCGTACCGGTGGCTTGCGCGCTACCGGCTCCCATGGTCGAGGCAAGCGCCACGGCGGTGATGCCGACGAGCGCCCCCTTGTGAGGTGACTTCACGAGTCCTCCCTGGTCGTGATAGGTGGGTGCCTGCGGTCGGCAGACACTCGGGTCAGTCCATCACGACTTCTGCCTGTTGGGAACCCTTTCGGCCAGGCAGGTCGTTGGGTTAGGCCGAAACGTGACCCAAGAGGACGTTGCTCTGCCAGGCAGACCACGCTCCACGTAGGCTCTGGAGCCATGAGCGAGCCAGCCTCCGCGCCCGTCCCCGAGTCGGTTGCCCCTTATGGCACCGGCGCCCAGGCCGCGCCACAGCGACGGATCCGCATCCCGCACCTCCTGGAGATGAAGTCCAAGGGCGAGAAGTGGTCGATGCTGACGGCCTACGACATGTATACGGCGGAGATCTTCGATGAAGCCGGCATACCCGTGCTGCTGGTCGGCGACTCTGCCGGTAACAATGTCTACGGCTTCGAGACGACCGTGCCGGTCACGGTCGACCATCTCGTCCCCTTGACCCGCGCCGTCACCAGCGCCGCCAAGCGGGCCATGGTGGTCGCTGACCTCCCGTTCGGCTCCTATCAGGCAAGCCCGCAGCAGGCCTTGGCGACCGCGACTCGGTTCATGAAAGAGGGCATGGCGCACGCGGTCAAACTCGAAGGCGGCAAGCCGATGGTCCCCGAAGTCGAGCTCCTGGTGCGGGCCGGCATCCCGGTTATGGGCCACATTGGCTTCACCCCACAAAGCGAGCACGTGCTCGGCGGCTACAAGGTGCAGGGCCGAGGTGCCGGCGCCGAGAAGCTCATGGATGACGCCTTGGCGCTGGAAGACGCTGGCTGCTTCGCGGTGGTGATGGAGATGGTGCCGGCGCCGGTGGCCGAACAGGTGACCAAGGCCCTGCGCATCCCCACCATCGGCATTGGCGCCGGACCGCACTGCGACGCGCAGGTTCTCGTCTGGCAGGACATGGCCGGGCTCCGGGGCGGCCGAGCCCCACGATTCGTGAAGAAGTACGCCGATCTGCGCGGCGCCCTCTCGCAGGCCGCCCAGGAGTATGCCGCCGACGTGGCGGCCGGCACCTTCCCGGCACCTGAGCACTCGTTCGAATCCTGAGCCGTCGCTCCAGCCAGCCGAAAAGGACCCTCATGAGCACCCCGCTTCCTCCGCCGCCACCACCGCCACCACCGCCCTGGGCCGCAGCAAACCCTCCCGGTCCCGAGGGCTCGATACCACCGTCCGCTCAGACCCCATTGCCTTTGCCACCGGGCGGACCTGTGCTACCCCCGCCGGCATACAGCACGGTATCCGCACCCACGCGGGCCCTGGCGATCACTGCCCTGATCCTCGCGCTGGCCGGCTTCCTGGGGGTCACCGCTGTGGCTGCGTTGGTCATCGGCATCGTCGTGCTGGTCCGACGACTGCCTGGCCGAGCCCTAGGGGTGGCCGCCATGGTCATTTCACTGCTGTGGCTTGGCGGCATCTACACGTTCTTCTCTTCATCTGCCTGGGATGACTTCAAGCAAGGCGCCGTCGATGCTTTCCGTGGCAGCGCCAACGGCCCGCAGCCGGAGCGCGATCAGAGCGGGCAGATCACGGAACCCACGAATATCTCAGCCGGAAACTTGAAGGTCGGCGATTGTTATCGATCAGCAGGCACGCAGGCCGATGAGACTGTAGAGGTCGACACGGTGCCCGGTGTTCCCTGCAATCTGACCCACGCATTCGAGGTGTATGCCCTCAGCACGATTCCCGACGGCGCCTATCCCGGAGACGATGTGGTCGAAGGTCAGGCCGATAAGGCCTGCACCGACGCCTTCGAGGCATTTGTGGGGACGTCGTACGACGACTCCGTGCTCGATGTGTACTACTTCTTCCCCACGAAGAGCTCGTGGAATCTCTTGCGGGACCGCACCATCACCTGCAGCGTCTCGGACGGCGAGAGCACGATCGGCAGCCTCAAGGGCTCCAAGCGCTAGCGCTGTCGGAGCGCGGGCTCAGTCCTCGAGGTCCTCGTCGTCCCACCCTTGGGTCGCTCCGCGCTCGTCCCAGGCTTTGTCTTCGGCGTCCCACCGTTCATTGTTCTCGCGCGCATGCTCCAGGGCTTGAGAAGCATCGGCGTACGAGTCGTAGGGACCCAAGGTGTTGGCGCTCGGACTGCGCGTCTCATCGGTCTCGACTTGCCGAGTGTCAATGTTGAACCAGTACGCCATGACCTGACCTCTCCTCTGGTGGACCGGCGGAGCCGCTCCGTTGCCTAGACTCCACGGTATGCCGAAGACCACGCAGCGCGTCACTCCTGGCGCAGTGTCGCCCCGCCGGGTGGTTCCGGCAGGGATCGCGCGCCCGGAGTACGTGGACCGCCCGGCGCCCGCCCCCTTTAGCGGCAGCGAAGTCAAAGATGCCGAGACCATCGAGCGGATGCGGATCGCTGGTCGGCTTGCGGCCCTGGCCCTGCAGGCCGCGGCGGCAGCCATCGCGCCGGGAGTGACGACGGACGAGATCGACCGCGTGGGACACGAGTTCCTGCTCGATCATGGCGCTTATCCGTCCACCCTGGGGTACCGGGCCTTCCCCAAGAGCTTGTGTACCTCGGTCAATGAGGTCATCTGCCACGGCATCCCGGACGACCGCGCCTTGCGCGAAGGCGACATCGTCAATATCGACATCACGGCCTATATCCATGGCGTGCACGGCGACACCGACGCAACCTTCCCGGTTGGCGAGATTGACCAGGAGTCGGCGCTGCTCATCGAACGCACCCACGAGGCCATGCTCCGCGGCATCAAGGCCGCCCAACCGGGTCGCGAGATCAATGTGATCGGCCGGGTGATCGAGTCCTATGCCCGGCGCTTCGGCTATGGCGTGGTGCGCGACTTCACCGGGCACGGGATTGGCACGCACTTCCACAGCGGCCTGATCATCCCCCACTATGACGCGGCGCCGAGTTACGCCACGATCATCGAGCCCGGGATGACCTTCACCATCGAGCCCATGCTCAACCTCGGTACGGCATCCTGGGATATGTGGGAGGACGGCTGGACCGTCGTCACCCGAGATCGCTCCCGGTCAGCCCAGTTCGAGCACACCATCCTCATCACTGAGAATGGCAATGAGATCCTTACCCTCCCCTAGGCCAGTGAAGGTAGCCCCATGAGCACAGAGCTTCCCCTCGGCATCGACGTCGGTGGCAGCGGCATCAAGGGTGCCCCCGTGGACCTGGCGACCGGGGCGCTGGCAGCAGAGCGGTTGCGGATCGACACCCCGGCGCAATCCACCCCGCAGGCCGTCGCCAAGGTGATTGCCGACATTGTTGACGCCTTTGACGAGGTCCACGATGGCTCACCGATCGGCGTGACCATTCCTGGAGTCGTGCAGCATGGGGTCGTTAAGACGGCCGCCAATATCGACAAGTCCTGGATCGGCTGCGAGATCGAGAAGATCCTCGAGGACCTCCTGCAACACGACGTCGTGGTCGTCAATGACGCGGATGCGGCAGGTGTCGGTGAATTGCACTTCGGCGCCGCCAAGGGCCAGCGTGGACTGGTCATCCTCACCACGCTCGGCACGGGCATTGGCAGCGCGCTGATCCACGACGGCGTGCTGATTCCGAACTCTGAACTCGGGCACCTGCAGGTCGGTGGACGCGAAGCCGAGAAGTATGCCGCCAGCTCGATCAAGACGGCCGAGGACCTGTCCTGGGAGGACTGGGCGGCCCGGCTGCAGGAGTACTACGCGCACCTGGAGTACTTGATGTGGCCGGACCTCTTCGTGGTCGGTGGCGGGGTCTCCAAGAAGGCCGATAAGTTCCTCCCCCTGCTTGACCTGCGCACGCCGATCATTCCCGCGCAGCTCCGCAACGAGGCCGGCATTATCGGCGCGGCCGTCTTGGCTACGCAGACCCAGCAGCGGCGGCAGGCCTAGCGACGCCGGGCCGCGGCAACCACGCTCTTGGGCACCCGGGGATCGACGGCATACTCGCGCCGGTCGCGTCGGTCGGCATAGCCCTCCTTCGCCAGTCTCTTGAGCACCACCGGGCACTTCTTGCACCGCGGCTTGGAGTCGCAACAGGACTTCTTGGCTTTGACCTTGCGTGGGCGGGTCATGGGTTCGGGGCTCATTCCAATCGACGGTGGGTCGAGCGTGGCGCACCTCGACATGCCTGACGGTACCTTCGCCACGCCTGATCTGACGACGTTCTGCCGCCTGGATGGTCTGGGCTTCGTGGTGACCGGGCAGCGGATCGAGGCGGACCGGCGGTCCTGGCGTGCCGGGTCCTTGAGGAACGATGGCGCCTCAGGGGGTGACCTTCCCCACGCGACCCGAGACCGCGTCGACGAGCCGACGATCGCCCAGGCAGCGGTGAGAGAGAGCTCGACGACGTCGCGACAGTCCTGGCCATGCCCTCCAAGGTGTCGGGTCGAGACCACGGTCACCCTGACCTCCGAGGTATCTTCCTCGACCCGCTCCACCACGGGTGACCCGCCGCACGTCGGCACGACGAGCTGGAGGGCATTGGCCCCGGACCCGACGGCAGACACGATCTTGGCCTCGCCTCGAAGGTCGATCCCACGCGTCACGACGAGGACGAGCCCGACGGCAATGAGAGCGACCACACCTACGGCCAGGAAAGGAATGACCTTGGGAACTCTGGCCCTGTCGATCGCGTGCAGCTTCGCCCTCCCTGAGACGCAAAGCGAGTCGATTCCAAGAAGCGTCGATTCGACGCTGATTGGCCTCCGCGTCGAGCGTCAACAAGAGGGAGGTTCGTGGTTCGTCCCGTCAAAGGTCATCGGGGCACCCCCGGCCAAATCGTGGACCACGCTGTGCGCGCCCCCGAGTCGATCCGCCT
>WBZP01007598.1_pt1 | contig 10411 bp, 6 predicted proteins | sample 5204301 | NCBI WGS metagenome assembly WBZP01 (sample SAMN12412401, study PRJNA552823) | activated sludge metagenome | isolation source: activated sludge from nitrification reactor of wastewater treatment plant... | place: USA: Pennsylvania | collected 2017 | reverse complement strand
CGAACCCGGATGCGACCACGGTGTCTAACGACCAGCTCTTCCTTCGCCATCCTGCGGCCCCAGCCTACGCCCCCCGTGCGAGCATGGCCGTCGGCGCCCAACCTGACGGAATTGTGGTTGCTGACGTGAACGGGGTTTAAGGCTGTCCCTACAGCGGCGCACTTGGGCGCATGCGGAAGGGGCCTTGAATATGAGACGTCATCTTGATCGGAATAAGGTCGCCAGCGGACAAGTTGTTGGGGGTCGGACGGCTGTGGGATACGTCCGCGTCAGTACCGACATGCAAGCGGCGGATGGGCTGTCTCTGGATGCACAGCGAGCGGCGATCAAGTCGTATTGCGAATCAATCGGACTACGACTCCTCCAGATTCATGAAGATGTGGAATCAGGAGGGAGGGCTGATAGGAAGGGTCTGGCTCGTGCGCTCGCGACGAGGGCCGACGTGGTGGTGGTGCTCAAGTTTGATCGACTGAGTCGTTCGATCAAGCACTTCTGTGATCTGTATGAAACGCACTTTGCGGATGGGACGAAGGAGCTGGTGGCGATTCGGGAGGCGATACGTCTCGACTCTGCGCTTGGGAGGGCTCTGGTCAGTATCCTCCTCGTGTTCGCGCAGATGGAAAGGGAGGCGTGTGGGGAGCGCGTCAAGGAGGCAATAGGACACATCCGTGGGAATGGGTATCACTTTGGGAAGGCTCCCTATGGGAGCAAGGCCGTACCGTCGCCAGACAATCCTCGGTATCGCATCCTGGTGGATGATCCTGACGAGCAGATCATTCTGTCTCGGATCAAGTCGATGATCGAGGCGCGGGTGAGCTACCAGAAGATCGCGACACAATTTAACGCCGAGCAGATTCCTCCTCCGCAGGGAGCGTCATGGACTGTGTCTGTGATCTACAATCTCAACATTCGGAAGGGATGGCATGTCTGTAAGCCGGTGAACCAGCGGCCACACAGCGACGAAGATGTGAAGCTGAAGATGCACGAGCTGCGCGATCGGGGGACTACCTACCAAGGAATTGCGAACATCCTCAATGAGTTGGGATACCTTCCGTTCAAGGGTCGCAAGTTCACAGAGTCGAACGTCTACCAACTGATGGCAAACACGAAGGAGACAACGATTCTGACCCCTCGCAAATACTGCGAGTCCCTGATTCAGCGAACAGGCTCAAGGCCGAGCTATCCGCAGCTCGCGAAGCTACTCAGCGACGCGGGATATCTGACGCCGCGAGGGAATGCAAACTGGTGGCCTGCACAAGTGCAGCAGCTCCTTCTCGGTCGGTATGATCAGTTCTATGGGAAGAGGAAGCCTGCCCAGGAGAAGCCGGAGCATGTGGTGTGAGCGCATGCTTGTGCGGTGAATGCGCGCAGAGTGTGTGAATCCCTGATTACCTGTTGATGGATGGTTGGCATGACGATGCGATGGCAGTTGGCTATTCGATCGCAGGTCGAGTCGGCGGATTGCGAGAATGAGTGCCATGCAGCGAGTTCTTGGTCGGCCTGGCGGTGCTGCCGATGTCAGAGATCGCGGTGAGTCTTGGCTGCCGTCGGCGGAGCACCAGCCCCTGATCATGACTCCTTCTTTTTCGCTGAAAACTGCAGCCGCGCAGATTTGCGAACTCTGTCGCTCGGAAAAGAGGCCACACTCTCCCCTACAAAAATACTCGCCAGTTTGCGCGCTAATTCTCCCACAAAATAGCGCGCTAATTTACGTGCTAATTTTGGGCGCTCCTTGGGGCTGAGTTCGGGCTGTCTTTGCAAGAAACAGACCGATCGCTCGAAGGGACTGATTTTGCTTGGCTATCGCCCCTTCGCTTTCGGAGAAGTGATCACGTGCTGGATCTCGCCAGATTGCCCAATAGCCCGCAAAATCTCTCACAAATTCTCTCACAAAATTGCGCGCAATATTGTGGGCGCTGGCGTGAGAGAATTCGCACGCTCTGAATCCCGCGCTGATGCGCGAAAATGACGATGGGAAACTTCGCTCTTTTTCCTCTGGAAAGCGGCCGGCTGAGAGCTCACTTGCGGAGTGATGACGCCGTCCAAAAGCAGGGGCCGTGGGGCACCTACCAGTGAGCACAAATGCGACCCTCTGCCGTATCTGGGGCTTCGCCCGTCTTGATATAGATCTGCGTAGTTGCTCAACGGACGACGGGAGCTGCGGAGCGCTCCACCCCTGCCGTGATTTGTTCTCTCTGTGGCTCTACTGATGCCATCGTATCAGTTTCGGGAGTCAGCTCATCCTTCCGCTGCTTGAGGCGAATCAGTTGCGCGCAGACATACTCGAGGATCTCCGTCAGGACAGACTCCCGAATCATCAACTCTGTCGACAGGTATTGTCGGTCGAGTACCCTGCGGACGGAGTCCTTCTGCCGCAGCAGGTTGCGATGGGATTCTCGAAACTCTGTTGGCATTTCTTCGTCCTGAAGACCGAGTGCGGCGACCGATCGAAGCGCAAGGAGCGTCATCCTGGATGGCGTGGTGCGATCGGTTTCGATGAACTTGATGGTCGCTTCGGAGAGCTTTGCTAACTTCGCCAGAGTCGCTCTGGAGAGGTGCGCTTCCTCTCTGCGAAAGCGAAGGAGTGTGCCGAAGGAACTTCCCTGGATGCTCATCAGAGTGACTCCTTTGGGGGTGGAACTTTCGTCGAAAGGGGAAGACTTGCGAGTCTCCAGAATCGTTGTACTTCATGGAGCGTCTGCTCCGGGGACAGAGACAACAGACCGAGCAGTAGAACCAGCGGCGCGCTCGGCTTTCCGTGACCGCTTAGGAGTCTCGACAGATAGCCTTGAGAGAGCCCTAGCACGAGTTCCAGCTGACGTTGACTGATGTATCTCCTCTTCATCGCTGGGTCACGCTCTTTCAGCTTGCCGATCGATGCTTTGGCCAGAGTCTGAAGCGAATCGAGATACACAGCGGCGAGCACCTGATCGAGATTCCTATCGATCGACTCCTCCGAGTATTCAGAGCCGCAGCGTCCACACGTCGGAATCTCGAAATCGTCCGGAATCGGTAGCTGTGCCAAGACACGGTAATGACGAGTGCGTCCCACTCCCTTGCGCGGACGGACAGACACCGAGTTGCAGCGCAGGCAGCGTTTCGGATTCTCTTTGATTGCCATGGTTAAACAGCCTCGGTATTTAGGCAGCGAAGCGTTTTGCAAAGGGAGGCAATTCCTGCTCTGGTTGGGCGCGCTCTCTGTTGGGTGACTGCGGTAGCAATGGGGCGTGAATACAGTTGCGTCCGTTCGCCTTGGCGCGCTCCATTTCCAGTTCTGCTGCGCGTTCTAGATCATCCGTAGTCATGTAGGAATGGCCATCCCAGGCGGTCACTCCGATCGATGCCGTGGTCGGTGTTGGCAGCATGCGCAGGGCCATCAGGATTTGTTCGGCAAGAAGGATTCCTGTGGTGAGGTCTGCGCGCTCGAGCATGACCAGGAACTCATCCGCTGCCGTGCCTCGCCGATAGACATGCTTGCGATCCGTCCGTCGTTGCAGAGAGGCACGAATCGCTTTCGCAGCAGAGCGGATCATCTTGTCCGCCACTTGATGACCGCGCTCTGTGTTGATCTTTTTGAGTCCGTCCAGATCGATGTAGATGAGGGCGAGCGGAGTCCGATTTCTCAGCATGGTGGCCAGCTCGTCCTCGAACATCCGCTGGTTCCGCAGTCCGGTCAGCGCGTCGTAACAGGTGAACTGTTCGAGGAGCGCGAGCTTGTTACCGAACTCCACCCGATGGGTCCGCTGTTCGTTACGTAGTTCATCAATTTCCTGCTTCTGCTGCCACGCGATCCAGGCCAGACCGAGGAGCGCACCGCAGATCGCAGTACTGAATAGGAGCGACAGAGAGGTACTCATCAGGGACTCCTTTCATTGCAGATAAATTGGCGCTTGCCGACATCGCGTTGCAACGATCCAAAAACAGGTCTTGCCAAAGCACGATTCTTGGGCATGCTTCTCCTCGTTGTGAGTGAGCGCTGTCGCTCTGTGAGACGTGCTGCTCGCATCGGGTGTCGTCGAGAAATCGGCGATTCCTAACTGGTGGTACTCATGTTGCGGAGTGTCTTTTCTCATAAGGTAGAGTCTGCTTTCGAGCGACAAGACCTCATGACGACTTCGTCAGCCAAAGCGACATCGGCAGGGATCAAGCAGGAGACATGCAGGAGGACATGGCCATGATGGAAGAGACCGAGATGACGAGCTTTCCGACGCTGGAGGAGTCCGACCCAGCAGAGGACATGAATGATCCCGTGCGGGAATTGACAGGTCTGCTTGGGCTCTGTGACCAGATGATTCACATGCTGGCACGGCACGGCAATGATCGAACGCCGTGGCTTCAGGCAGCTCAGCACGGTGCCAATATGGCTCGGGAGGCACTGTCGCGGCACCTCACGAAGCGGAGCGAGGGACTAGGCGATCTGATCATTTCGCGACGGCAAGAGCTTGGTTGGTCGCAGAAGCAACTGGCGGAGCGAGCTGGTCTGTCGACCAAGCACATTGCGCGGATCGAACACGGAGTGGAGCCAGGGGCCAGCGCACTGGCATCGCTGCTCGGTGTCAGCGAGCTGGGGCTCCTTCCTTCGCAGCGCATCGAGCCGCTGGATCTTCCGGCAACCGCGCCCAATTGGTGGATCGCGCCGGACTATCTGCCGCTGCGTATGCTTCATGATCTGCGACGACAGCTTCAGGGGAGCGGCGGGGCGCTGGTTCAGACCTCGCTCTACTTGGATCATCAAAGCGCAGAGGAGTTCCTGGCCTGTGTGCAGCGGCCAGACTACATGAATGCCTACCGTCACAAACTGCCTCTCGACGCTGCGGTTGAGCAAATCAAAAACAGCGTTCGTAGTGCCGGAGTGGATGTGATCGCGCTTGGTCCCGGCGATGGCCTCGTCGAAACACAGCTCGTTGAAAAACTGTCTGCGGAAGCGAGGAACGACATTCGCTTCTATCTGCTCGATATCAGTCACCCGCTCCTATCGACGGCCTTTCGGCACGCGGAAGATACCTTTGCCAGCAAGCGAGGCGTGTTTGTCTGCGCGATGCACGGCAACTTCTACCACCTGTCCCGCTATCCGCAGCTCCATTACCGACCGACGCAGGCGCACCGTCGACGACTCTACACGATGCTTGGGTTCACGTTCACCAATCTGGAGAACGAGCCGCACTTTGTCCAGCAGTCGCTCAGTGGTGCGGCAGAAGGAGATCTCTTGCTCGTTGACGTTTGGCTCGCCATGGCCAAACCCGATGATGTCGAGACCCTCCGCAGGAAAGAGAGCAACCTCTCAAACGGTCAGTTAGATGAGCGTCTAACCCGCTGGCTCAGTGGGCCCATCCGTCGGTATGCGGAGGACGTGACCCAAGTGGAGGCATCTGTCCGGCTCGATCGCTACTGCGCGATACCCGGAAGCTACGCGCTCGAATTTGTCGCTCGGTGCCACATCGGAAAGACGCAACGCAAGGAGTTTGCTCTGGTGCATGTTCGCCGTTACCAACCGGAAGAACTCTCGACGGCGCTACGGAGCGTCGGCTGGGCAACCGTCTCTACGCTCAAGTTCGGAGGAACGTCACGGGAGCCGACGCACGCACTGATGCTGTTTCAGCGAATGCGGCGGCAGTGAACCAGAAGCCAGGGGTATTCGCAGGTGTTGCTCCATCGACCACAGGGAATGACAGCCCGTGCCGCATAGGATGCAGATCATCAGGGCCTGAGCCCACAGCGCAAGCAGGTTACGCATCAGCAAGGAATTCCTTCCACAGTCCCAGCGCCGAGGACTACGGCGCCGTCCACTTCAAGATCGCCCCCGCGTCACCGACGGCCCAGACGTTCTTTGCGTCGGTTCCCCAGATTCCGTACAGACCGAGCGAGGTTCCGCTGTTGACCCAGGACCACTTGATTCCGTCGAAGTGGAGCAGCGTGCCGCCATCACCGACCGCCCACACATCACTCGGACCGCTCCCCCAGACGTCATAGAGCCGAGCCGTCGTTCCCGATTCCATCTTCGACCAGCTCGTACCATCGAAGCGAAGGATGGTCCCCCGCGCCCCAACCGCCAACGCCAATGATCCACTCCCGACCCACACCCCATACAGCGTCTCACTGATTCCACTACCGACGACAGACCACGAACTCCCATCGTACTTGACAATAGTCCCCCCTGTCCCCACCGCGAAGGCCAAAGACCCAGCACCGTGGAGTGAGTTCAGTCCCTGCGACGTATTCGACACCTCTGCCGTCCATGTCGTCCCATTGGTTGACTTTAGGATGGTTCCTGCGTCGCCAACTGCAAGAACTTTCGATGCGTCTCCCCAGACTCCATTGAGCAATTCGGTGCGCCCACTATTCTGGCGCATCCATGAAGATCCGTCGTATTTGAGTATTGTTCCCTCCTCACCAACGGCCCATACATTATTGTCATCTCGTCCCCAAATTGAGATAAGGTGTTTTGTCGTATCCGTCGGAGACAATCCCCAATTGCTATTATATCGAAGAATCGTTCCATTGTCACCGACTGCCCACGTCGATGAGGCAGCGGTGGCCCAGATTTTGTTCATCGGCGCAGTTGCGATTATCGCTGTACCAGTCGCCCTATGCGATGTGGTTAATATTGCATTATTGCCGACTATTATGATATTATCAGGGTCAGTTCCACTGATCCGGTTCAGGGTTGAATTCGTCTTCATTGGTATCGTATTCCATTTTATGCCGTCCCACCGAAACAAACTGCCCTGGTCCCCGACAATCCAGACATGCTGCGGGTCGGTTCCCCAAACATCATATACATTCTGACTGGTCGATGGGGCAAGAGCGACCCAACCAGAGTATGAAGGATTGCTGCTTTTATATACATAGTTGGGGCTCCTAATTACCCACATGTTCAATGGATCAGTGCCCCATATTCGCACAAAACGGCTACTGAGAACGCCGAAATCGTGGATACTGTTTGCTGTTCTAGGAAACAAGTAAACACTTGCTTCCGTTGATTTAGTATAGCCAAACAGTACGGAATTAACACCAACTCCCCAACAGCGACAATCACCGTTCCCGGAGGCTGGTATCTGATTGTCCCATTGCGCCGTTACTGTATTCCACCGAAGAAGGACTCCGCTCGTTGTTGTCGCGAAGACATCGTTTGCTCCGAACGCGCAGAGCGAATCAATTCCATTTGAGAAGACAGATGCTACTTTATAGTAATTAGTTCCATCCCAGTGCAGTGAAGTGCCGTTATCTCCAACGATCCATACATCCTGCAAACTGATGGCAAGTACATCCCTTAAGTTATTACCTATTCCATTGACGGGCACAAATCCTATGCCATCTGTCCACTTCAGAATAGTACCAGCGAAACCGACAATCCATGCATTTCGTGCATCAGCAAAGGATACCGCCGTGTAGTTCTGCGACGCTTTCGGTGTAACATCAACAAAGTCCGGTCCGGCTGGATATGAGACAATTTGGCCGCCGTCACCGACCATCCAAAACGATCGGCGGTCAATCCCCCAGACTGCGCGAAGCGGAGCGATGGTACCTGTCGCTAGCAGCTTCCATGTGCGACCATCGAAACGCAATGCGGTGCCCGCTTGTCCAACCGCAACGGCTGTGTTTGCATCGGTTCCCCAAACGCCGAACAGGGACTGTGAGACGCCCGACACCACTGGAAGCCACTGACTCCCATCAAATTGCAGGATCGTCCCCGCATCACCAACGGTGAAGGCGTGGCTTGCGTCCGCGCCCCAAACGCCTAAGAGGCGCTGGGTGGTGGGGCTTGGCATGGATGCCCAGCGCTGGCCGTCGAAGCGGAGGATGGTGCCGGCTTCGCCTACGGCAAAGACGTTGTTTTCATCGGCTCCCCAGACTCCGGCGAGCCAGCGCGTGGTTCCGGAGTTCTGCGCGGACCACTTGGTGCCATCAAAGCGGAGGATGGTTCCTTCCGCCCCAACGGCATAGATGTTCTTGGCATCGGTGCCCCAGACGCCCCACAGGTCGCGCGTGGTGCCGGAAGCCATCGCGGCCCAACTCTTTCCGTCGAATCGCAGGATGCGACCGCCGGTGCCAACGGAAAACACGTTGCTGCCGTCACGTCCCCAGATGGCGCGCAGGTGATCGCTCACGTTGCTGGCTTGAATCGACCAGGCTTTCGCTTTGCCATCCCAAAGGAGAATGGTTCCCGCGTCACCCACCGCCCAGATTTGATCGGGTCCGGTGCCCCAAATCCCGCGAAGGTGATTGCCTTGCGGCGTCGGATGGTCCCAGCGCCAATCGCTGCTGGCATACGGATGTGCAAACGGTCGCGGCCCGCTATCAGGAACCCCAACGTCGCCACCGTCTGTCACGCCGCCGTCGGTCGAGCCTGCGCTACAAGCACTTGGGTCACTTTGACACGCGGGGTTGTCCGTGAGCAGAGGGCTCCACAGGTTGTAGCAAGCCAGCAGGAACAGGACACTGAGCCACAGCGACGCACGAAGGACAGACTTCATGACTGCATTATCGCACAGCGACGAGGACCATTCCTAGAAGTGATTGCTAACTCGGCGGCATCTCGGGCTTTGCCGCAGGGCTTGTCGAATCGCGGCTACTGGCAGGCGCGCACCGGGGTGGTAACCCCAGCATAGACCGACACAACCTTGGTCTGTCCGGGCCCGAGGCTGACGACCTGATCTCCAGGTGGCAGGTAGAGCTCCTCCATCTGGCAGCGGCCCTCACGCATCGTAAAGATCTGAATCCGGCCCATCCTGGGGGCGAGACGGCTGACCGCTGTTTTTACGTCGGCCAGATATTCAGGTCGCTGCTGCGCCACCGGGAGTCTTTGATAACCGGTGAACTCCGCCATGGCTTGCTGAAGCTGGTTCTTCGCCTCGCAGACCTTGCCTTGCACGTAGCTATGGTCGGCTCGGACTATGGGCTTGGTTCCGACTCGCTGCATCAAACGCCGACTGCGATCCAGATAGCCTTGGGCACGCACGAGCTCACGACTCTTAAATGCATCGATCGCGTCTTGCACGAGCTGCTCAGCGAGCGTCGTGGGCACCTTCACCGTGATCGAGCCGCCGGAGGGAATCGACACCTCCTGCTGACCCCCCAAGTAGGTGAGGCGGTGTTTGCCGGCCTGCAAGGAAATCGCCTTGTTCGAGATCGCTTGTGGTGCTGTCTTGTCGATTTGCACCCGGACGCCTTCCTCTCCCACCACCAGCAGCTGTCCTTGCTCGGCAGCGCTGCTGGTGGAGCGAACAGGCTTCACATCCTCCACTTCCATGCTGTCTGCTGCCGAGGATTCCAGCCCGGCGGGGAGAGCCGACAACAGCTCGCGAGCACGCGAGCGAACTGCCGCTTCAACGTCATTGCTGAGCGTTCGTAGCAAGCGAATGAATGCGAGTTGTTTGGTCTGGACGAACAATCGGCTCGCGGTGTCGGCGGTGCGACGGCGAATCACGGAAGCTGGATCGTTGCTGGCGATCAGCAGGAGTTGTTGCGCCAGAGAAGGCGGTAACTCCCCCACCACATCCATGACGGCAAAGCGCTCCGACAATCCGCCTGTCGTGAGCAAGCTTTGCAGACCCGGTGGTTGCTCGACTGACTCACCCAGCCGCTTGAGAATGCCGTACGCAGTCAGTCCTTCGATGTCACCCGCAGCAACGACCTCACGCAGGGCAGGAATGGCTTCTCGTGAGCCGGTGGCGGCCAAGCGTCGTGCCGCTGCATAGCGGACCAAGCGGTCGCTGTCCGAAAGCGCCTTCACCAGTTCCCGAGAGTCTGCATCAATCATCTCAACTGCCAGACGACGCACGAGGGAGTTGCTGGACAGCAGGCTCACCTCGATGACGGACCGCTGACTCTTGTCACCCATTTGCAACAGAGTTCCCGCAGCGACGACTCTGTCCTGTTCACTTTTCGACTGAACCAGCTTCTGGAGTCGCTCTACGACCTGCTTGTCTGCGTCCTTGCCCGTCGTTCCGTTCTTCGCTTTTAGGGCGACGCTGATGCTTCCGATCGAACGGACACTGATGGCGCGCAGTTCTTCATCGGAGTCTTCTAGTACCTCGGTCAAGGCTTCGATGGCCTCGCGCGCGCGCTTCTTCCCGAGTGCTCGAGCGGCGCTGCGCCGAACCTCGCGTTCACGATCCTTGAGTGCCTGCGTCAGTGGGGCAATCGTATTTTGCGACTCCATCTCACCAAGCAGCGTGGTCGCCAGTTCCCGAGTGTTCGCGCTGTCGCTCCCCAGTGCTGACCGTGCCCACGACAGACTCTGCTCTGCAAGCTGTCCCTTTTCTCCTGCGGCGAGCTCCAAGATCGCCCCCGCAGTCAGCAGTCTGAGTCGCACGCTGATACCGCGCTCGCCAAGCAACTTCACGAGGGGGGGAACTGCCTCAAGATTGCCTAGGTCGGCCACTCCTTCGATGGCAATGGCGCGCTCTGG
>WBZP01007597.1_pt1 | contig 10411 bp, 7 predicted proteins | sample 5204301 | NCBI WGS metagenome assembly WBZP01 (sample SAMN12412401, study PRJNA552823) | activated sludge metagenome | isolation source: activated sludge from nitrification reactor of wastewater treatment plant... | place: USA: Pennsylvania | collected 2017 | reverse complement strand
CGAGTTAGCCAAACACCCGCATCGGGGTGGGGACTTTTCCTGGCCACCAACGGGGACTTCTACATGGCCATTGACACCTGCGGTGTCCAGTCATGCGCTGCAGGAGCCGCCAGAATCCTCGCCCAACCGCGGGCAGTGTGCCGAGCTGCCCAGGCCGGGGTTCGTCCGTCAGCGAGCCAACGGGATGCCAAAACGACCCCCTTGAGGTCGGGGGCGCCATATTTCTTGCCGGACTTGCCTATTCGGTGCGAGCGCGGAGCGCTGCCGTTGATCGGCGGGCCGTGGCCCGCACGGCTGGCGTTGTTTCCAGCCGCTCCGGTAGGTGAGTTATTTCTAAAAGCAAGAGAATCAACAGATAAAGACCCCCTACGGGGATGGGTGGACTTTTTGAAGGAAACAGGCCGCCAGACGCCGTGCTCATCGCGTGAGTTATCCACAGCCGGCCGCGGAGGGTGCAGCGCCCAGACGCTCGCCCACCCTCTGCTTCGGTCCCCTATCGCCCAGGAAGCCAGGCGCTCATCTTTCGTGCGCTGGCGGCCACGCAGGATCTCTGTGGCGCACCCGAGAGCGATGAGCAGCCGCCCAGCGCGGCGCACGTGACGCTCGGTGATCCCGCAGCGCTGCGCCAGGACAGCGTTCGTCGGGCGGCAGTGCCGACCGTGGCGGTCAGCGAAGGAGGCCCGGGCGTCAGCGACCGCGATCAGGGTCCGCCGGCTCACACGGTCATGGCGCAGTTCCTCGGTAGCCACAAGGCGCGCGTAGTGCGTGTCGTACGCCGCGGGCACGGTGATCCGCGCCCATTTCTGGGCACCAGACCAGACAGGCACCCCAAGATGAGCGTCCCCGCCTAACGCAAGGGCCAGCGACGTTTCAACCGTGACAGGCTGTGCCAAATTTGCCAGCGTGAGCGCGTGTTGGGCGCTGCCGTGACGAGTCTCAGCGAAAATGCGGCCTCGCCGCCGGGATCGGCGAACGAACGCACTGCCCCGCCGCCTGCGGGTAGCCGAACAACCAGCCCGCGATGGCGGACGAGTGCGCGACGGGATTTGCCGAACCGTTACCGACTCAAAGCGGCCAACGGTTGAAAATGCAGATGGGTAGGGAGTACCCTCAGACATGTTCTTCCTTTGAACATGTTCGATGCCTTGGCCGCGAAACCCTGGGCGCCGAACACGTGAGGTGAGATGGTTCGGACTCCGGTGGTGCGGAGTCCGACCAAAACTTTCGGGGAGTGATCCCCGCGTGAAGCCCTTCTAGCTAGCCGGCTAGGGGGCTTTTCTGCGTTGTGTGGTTATGCGATCACGGCGAGTTCCTCCTGGTGGTGGCCGATGTGGTTGTCGCTGCTGGCCGAGACATGCATCTCGCACCAGGCGCTGACGTAGGCCGCAATGTGCTTGAGGCCTGTGGAGGTGGCGAGCCGGTGAAGCTCGACGTGCACGGGCTCGTCGACGCGAGCCACGGTCGCTCCGGTGTCCGGGTGTGCGGCCTGGCTGGCGGCCGGCCGGTCCACAGTGCGCACTCCGACGTTGTTGAGATGGCGCACCAGATCGGGACGCCCGACATGGATCGCCAAGTGGTCAGCGAGGTACCCACTTAGGGGCACGCCAGCTTCTGCGGCTCGGCGCACGATCTCTGCCCGTACCGGCGGGCGCAGATCAGTAACACGTACCAGCTTTCGGTTGCCTTTTGACGGCCTGCCTGCGTGACCCATGGGACGCATGTTGCCAGCCAAAATTTCGGAAATTGTGGAGCGACACGCGACACACCCCGATCTTGTTGGGCGAAATTTTACTTCGTAATCCTAATACGCGCGGTCGTGACGCATGGCCGCACAGCTGCGACGATCGGCGCCCATACATGGGTAGGAGAGTCAGTGAGCCGCCGTGTCGAGCGTGGTTTTCAGCGCGAGCGCTTCATAGAAGCGGTCCGCGGAACGCTCATGACCACAGGCGACCTCGGCCGGCTATCACGCGTCGCCCCTGCGACCATCCGCTCGTGGCTCAGAGGCGGATATCCCGACATAGAACGGCTAACCCGAGTCGCCGCCACCCTGGACCTCGACATCGCCGAGTTGATCCAGGTCCCAGACGACGAGTGTTTCCCCTCCGATCTGCGACTACGCAAAGGCCTCACACAAGTGCAGCTCGCCGGCGCGGTGGGCCTGAGCACCACCGTGATCTCCGGGTTTGAACGAGCAGAGACCAGGTGGGACGACCTCAAAGGCGCTGCAATCGCCGAAGGCCTCGGTGTCGGCGTCGACGAGCTGCGGCGCGCGTGGGAGCGTGCACGCACACGCCCGCCCGGCACGCACCCCTGACTACACCGACTGCCAGCTTTGGTCGTTGCTGGTGAAGTGGAGGCCGCGTAAATTCGGCACCATGAGTCAGCCGTATGGCCTGAGCGGGGGCGTCGTGCCGCCACCGGCACCCCCACCTGCAGGGCCGCCGCGGTGGTATCCGAGCGCTCCACCGCCGCCACGCCCACCGCGCGGCCGGCGAAAGGTGGCCGCACTGGGTGTCGCGGCGGGGCTCATCGCCACGGCGATTGTGGCCGGCGCGGCGGGCGCGCTAATCACGTCTGCCAGAGAAACGCCGACACTGGACCCTGTTCAGCCGAGCGCCCCGCCCGCGGGGCCCTCCTCCGTCGCCGCAGAGACTGCAATGTGCGAGACACTCGCATCGGAATATCCGAAAGTGGTCGCGGCGATTGACGACCGCAGCAAGTACAACAAGACGCCTTGGACCGACCCGGCCATCATCGCGTCGTCCGACAAGCTTGCCCAAGTCACATGGGCCACGGCGGATGCCCTAGAGCTGACCCTTCTGCCCGGCATGCGAGAGAGTTACAGAAAGCCTGCAGTTGAGTATGTCGCCGCACTCCGAGCAGTGAGCGTCAGCTATCGCGATAGGGCGAAAGACTTGCAATTGAACGGAGTCGGCTCGTTCTATAACAGCGTGGCTGATCCCGTGTTGGCAGTCTGTGGAATTAAGGGCTGAGCAGTTGTCGCATCCTGGTATAGAAATTGATCCTTTGGCCGCGGCGGCAGAGTTCGCCGCCGTCGCCGAGGTGCTGGGTATTCCACCGGAGGCTGTCACCGGTACTAGCGCGGACCCAGTGACCGCGCTCGCCCTGGTTGCATTGGGTGCTGCTTCGATCGGCGACGCGGCAATGACGAGTGTCGCAGTGGCCGACCAGAGCGCCGCGGGAGCCGCTGGGCAGAGAACTGTGGATGGCTATGTAACGACCGAGGGGCACAACGAGCAGGCGCTGTCTCGCCCGGAAACTATTGCGGTCTAAAGGAGTTGGCCGGTGTTGACGCAGGGGGGCGGGCGGAAGCCGAGCGATTTGTTCGGTTCCGCGGTTGTAGAGGGCCTGTGGCCCGAAGATTCGGCCATCGCACAGATCAAGCAAGTCGGCGAGAAGTACCGTGATGAGGCGTCCCGACGCCTGGAACGGGCGGGCGAACTGGAGAATGCCCGTGGCGGCGTTATGGACTCAATCCAGTCAGTCAATGCCGATGCGATGTATGAGCGGCTTGCCAAGATAACCCGCGATCAAAACGCGTTGGTGGATAATGCCGCCGAAATCTACAAGGGCGCAGAGGAAATGGCTCGCGAGTGCGGCGACCTCCAACTTTCCTTGGTGTCGGTTGTTGAAGCCCATCGCCCAAGCTGGGATGCGGCCATCGAGTCCGGAATCCAGCAGATCGCGGCGGTAGTGCTCGCGACGGCCAAAGCGCAGGCGGCCGAAAAGGCCGCCGATGCGGCGAGTTGGATCAGCGAGCGCGGCGCGCGTATCACCGAGCGGATGACCCAAGTCACGCCGGCGTCGTGGGGACCCGGGGCAGAGGCGCCATCTACGACTGGCGGAGGCTCTGGCGACCCAACAATTAAGGCAGTTAGCAACGAAACGGGAAAGTTCGGAGAAGATTCCGACTCGGGATCGGCCGCCGAGGACGGGCAGCCGAACTCTGATAACACTGGTGCGGAGGCCGAGGAATCGTCCGAGGGCAAATTTGGCGAGGATGAAAACCGACCGGGCGGGGATGAGGCGGCGAAGGACGGGTCGGATGCTCGTCCTGGTGAGGCACCCACAGACAACGTGAACGAACGGGCAGGATCATCCGGAGGCCCGGGCAGCGGGTCGGGCGGCTCGGGGGCATCAAGCCTCGGCGGTATGCCGTCGGGTACTGGTGGTGGCGGCGGTTCCGGTGGTGGGATGCCCTCGATGGGCGGTATGGGGTCGCCTCCGTCGCTCTCGGAGTCTGGCCTGAGTTCGGCCGCCGGCCAGGGTGCGGGGTCGGGTGCGATGTCGCCTGGTGCACTGATGGGTGCGGGGTCCGCACCATCTTCTGGTGCCGGTAGCGGTTCGGGCGCGGGATCTGGGCCTGGGTCTGGCTCCGGTGCTGGTGCGGTGCGACTTCCGCCTCCCCCGCCGATCAGTGCTTCCTCGCCCCCTCCGGCGAGCGCGGCGACGGCAACGCCGGCTCCCGTGTCGGCGGTCCCGGCCTCGGCCGGCGGGTTCGGCCAGGCCGGTACCTCGGGGGTCCCCGGCGGCGCGGCACCCGGTGGCGGCGGTATGCCGATGGGCGCACCGATGGCGCCCGCTGTCCCACCGCCCGCGCACCCGGGCCCGGCGCCGACCGCATCACCGGGTCTGACACAGGGTTCCGCGGCGGCCGGGCCGGGCGGCGCCCCCTCAGCTGGCGCGGTGGGTACCGCAGGTGCCGCGGGAGTGGCGGCGGCCTCGGCCGCGCCGTATTCCGCGGCGGTTCCGAAACAGATTGACCACTACGGTCAGATGGCGGTGGATGCGGTCAAGGTGCTGGCTCCGGCGGCTGCGCGGCTTCCGGGACTGGTGGCGGCGGTTGCGGTGGTGTCGTCGCGCGGGGGGCATCCGCAGCTTGTGATGGCCACCAACGACGGTGCCGGTTTTTTGCCGGACGGGTTCTTCTTGCCAGGCGGCATGATTCACGCGTTCGCGGATCTCAATTCACCGGATTTCGACCGAAAGTGGTTCGGTTGGACCGATCCGGCGCGCACGTTGCTTGATTACGCCGAAACCCGGGGTCAGGTCTCGGGATCTGGGATGCAGGTGTTGGGTCTGGCGTCGTCGGCTCAGATCTCGGGTGAAACGAAAGAGATTTTCCCTAATGCCGTGCCGGTGGTGCGCCCCGATGCAGGCGCGGAGCCTGTCGGTGAGGATGGCGGGCGCAACACACACCGACTGAAAGTGATTGCGCCCCTGCTGTATGCGGATCTGATGAACGCTTCGGACGCGGCGCGCGAGCAGGCGACCGTGCTGGCCACCGACCGGGCGATGCATTTGGCCGCGTCCGCGCCTCTGCGGGCAGCGGGTGGCCCGTGGCAGATCATGATGTCGGGTCGGGCACTGGACACCGCGGAGTGGGAGACCCTGCGATCGCGGTATAGCGAGCTTGTAGGCACCTATGGTGCGATGCGGCCGGGATTTATGACCGGAGACCGGGTGGGCCAGTTCGGAACCGGGTATCAGGCGCAGTTTCAGTTGGTCCGTGCGATTGAGGTGTTGTTGGGCTGGCAGAATGCGCCGGCGATCAGCCCGCGAGACATTATTTATGCCGCCCACCAGGCGGGCGCGGACATCAACCACCTCTTCACGTGACTGTGCCTTTACGGACCACTATGCGAGTGGTCTGTTAGTAGCGCTGCCTTGTGGGGGTTGTTAGCCTGCTTGCGTGGTGGACAACTCATCCGGCAGCGGGCCCGGCAAGAACGAAGATCAGCGCCCGATGTCAGACACGGTGCGCGGCTTGCTCGCTACTGCTGCGCAGATCAATGCCTATTCCTGGCTACGGTCGCGCACCGGCTACGCACTGACGCTACGCAACACAAGCATGAGCTTCGATCTTGCCCGATGGGTACGCATGATGCCCATAGTGGCCGTGCTCGTAACGCTCGTCGCGTGCGGCATAGCGTTCTTTATCTCGATGATCCGTCCGGCCGGCGTTGTCGGGGACTCACAGATGACGATGGACCGCGCAACCGGCGAACTGTATGTCAATATCGACGGCCGGCTGCACCCGGCGCTGAACCTTTCGTCGGCCCGCTTGATCACCGGGGCGGATTCCAATCCCACGGCAGTAACCACCGCGTCGATCGCGGGGTTTCCCAAGGGTCCGCCAGTCGGTATCCCTGGGGCTCCCAACAGCATGCCGGTGACCAACGGTCCAACAGTGTCGACTGCCGTGTGCCAGCGCGTGTCCATGAATTCAGCATCGGGGGCCCCTTCGGTGACCGTCATCAACGGCGAGCTGCAGACGGGCTCAGCGATAGGCCCGCTCGGTGACCGCGACGCGCTGGTGGGAACACTCAATGGGTCGACGTATGTGGTGTGGAACGGCGTCAAGGCCGCAGTGAATCCGGATGACCGAATCGTGTTGGCGGCGTTAGGGATCGACCGAACCGCTGTGGTTCCGGCGATGCCGCTGACGCCGGCGGTGGGAAACGCGATCCCTTCGGGGGTGCCGCTGACGGTGCCTACCATTCCGGACTTCGGCCAGGATTCGCCGTGGGATGTCGGAGTTCGGGCGCCCATCGGGTCTGTAGTGCGCGGTGATGTCCCTGGGCAGGGCGAAAAGCATTTCATTGTGCTGCGGGCGGGCCTGCAGGACGTTCCGGACACCGCCGCAGCGATGATTCGCAGTGTCGACGCTTTCGATTTGGCGCGCCCGCCATTGGTGCCGCCGGACAAGCTGGCGGTCATCCCGAACGTGAAAATCATTCAGACAGACCAATATCCGGACGGCCCGGTCAATGTCGTGAATCCACGGGAGCGCCCCGTGTCGTGCTGGTCGTGGCAGAAAGGCAAAGAGGCAGCCGCCGGCACACAGACCGTTCTCTCGGGTACCGAGCTTCCGCTCAGTGCTGATGAAGCGCGCGAGGTCGTGCCGGTGGTGGGCTCTCACCGCGAGGTGACGGGCGTGGGCGCTGTGTACATGGCCCCCGACGCCACTAACTACGTCATCACCACGGGCAGCTCAGGAACGTCGAGTACCGCCGAATCGTGGTGGTGGATCTCATCATCGGGCGCGCGATTTGGTTTGTCGAACTCGCCGCAGCAGCGCCGAAGTCTCGGCCTCGGGGATGACGCCTCACCGATGCCGTGGGTGCTGATGAAGCTGTTCCCGCCAGGGCTCGGGCCGAACGTGGCGCTATCGAAGGAGGACGCGATGACCCAGCACGGCACCTTGCCGTCAGATCCCGCCCCCGCCGCGGTGAAACCGGCGAACTGAACTAACTGCACGGCAGAGAATATCTACTGAGGGAATTGAGTCATCGTGGCTGTTATCAAGACGCACGTCCGGCAGGAAGCAAGCGAGCGCGCCGAGCCGAAATCTGTTCTCGGCAAGGAGATCACCTTGCCGCCGCCTCCGCAGACACCCCGCAAGCCACCAGCCACGGGATTCCAGCGCATCGGCCCCATCCTGATGGTCGTCGCGGTCGGCGGCATCGTCTGGTTCATGATGTCGTCGGGGATGATGCGCAGCGGCCTCGGGATGATCATGCCGATCATGCTCCTGGTGAGCATGGGCATGATGATGTCCAGCCGATCCGGCGGTGGACAGTCCAAGGGGCAGGTCTCCAAGGACCGCGCCGACTACGCCCGCGAGATCGACCGGCAGCGCACCATGGCCATAGCATCGGCGAGCGCGCAGTTCGCGGCGGCGGAGTTTGACTACCCGGCGCCGGAAACTCTGGCGCTGCGCGTAGGTTCTCCCCGGATGTGGGAGCGCCGCCCTGGCGACGCGAAGTTCGCACACGTCAGAATCGGCCTGGGAACGGTGCGCGCGGCGCGCCACTACGCGCCAGTGAAGCTCGGGGCGCTGGGCGACCAGGAGCCGGCATCGGTGCAGGCGGTGAACGACTTCATTTTCGAGCATTCGGTGGTGCGCGACATACCGCGCCCGCTGAGCCTGGCTGAATACCCTGCGTGGTCGCTGGTCGGTGACCGCGACGCGGCGCGGGCATCGCTGCGAGCGATGATCGCCCACCTCGCGTTCTTCCATGGCCCAGATGACTTGACCATCGCGGTGGTTTGCGACGAAGAGTCCAAGAGAGCATGGGACCGTGTGAAGTGGTTGCCGCACAACCGGGTCGGCCCGTCGCTTCGCCCGCTCACCTTCGCCTCAACCGATGAGCTGGTGGCTGGGCTGGCCGATCAGCTGCGCGATCGCGGCCACTTCAGTGGCCGCAACCTGCGAATCTCGGCACTGTCCGAAGCCGGCGGAGCGTCGACGACGAGCTCCGCCAACACCACTCAGCACGTGATGGTGATCTGTGATGCCGCAGGCATGAGCTGGGACGGGCTGATGGTGGACGGCAAGGGCCGCGAAGCGATGACCCTTCTGGACCTCACGGGGCAGTGCCCGCTCTCTACGGCAGTGTCGACGCTGGTGTACCGCGAGGGCCAGGTCGACCGCAGCGACGGCGAAGGAAAGCCTGCCACACTGCTGGCCGTTCCGGATGCGATGACCGAGTCGGCGTTTGAGGCGGTGGCGCGCCGTATCGCGGGGCACAGGCCGGGTACGAAGGCGAGTCGAATGTTGGCGGCCTCGGGTGAAAAGGCCGCATCGATCGACCTGCTGGAGTTGTTGGGGATTGAGGACGCGGCCGATTTCGATGTAGATGAGGCATGGCGGTGGTCGCGCAGCCGCCGCAACCTGCTGCGGGTACCGGTGGGCCGGTTTATGGATTCCGGCCGCACTTGGTATATCGACCTGAAAGAGGACGACCTGTCCAATGGTCCGCACATTGGGTTGGCCGGGGCGACCGGTAGCGGCAAATCCGAATTCTTGCGGGTGCTGGTGGTCGCGTTGTGCGCCACGCACTCCCCCGACGACTTAGTGTTGACTCCGGCAGACTTCAAGGGCAACAAGACGTTCGCCGGCCTGGAACGACTGCCTCACGTCCTTTTCGTGCTGAACAACTTGGAAGGATCGCGCGACCGGATCGCGCGACTGCGGCAGGCCTTCCAAGGCGAGCTCGAACACCGCCAGCGGCTGTTGGACTCTGTCGGCGAGCAGGCCAAGGACATCACCGAATACCGGGCGTTGCGCCGCAAGCGGCCAGACCTGAACCTGGAACCGATGCCGCACTGGTTCATTCCGTTTGACGAGCTGATGCAGGCCAAGCGTGAATCCCCCGAATTGATTACGATCATGGAGATTTGCGGCACGGTCGGCCGTTCGCTCGGCGCGCATATGATGCCGGTCTCCCAGAACTTCAACGCAGGCCTGATGTCGGGTATCGACACTCACCTGCGGGCGCGGATTGCGCTGCGGATGAACGACCCCAGCGATTACCGGGAGATCCTGGGCGGGACGAACCCCGGTGGGCTGCCCCCAGGCCGCAAGGGTGTGGGATATCTGGCCCTGGACAAGGACGGTTCCACCGCCCCGCAGCGCATCGAAAGTTGCTATGTGTCAGGGCCGTACGTCCCCCCTGCCGAGGCTGCGCAGATCAAGGAAGTGAAGGCCTCCCGCGAACACTTCAAGCCGATGCTTCTGACTGGTCTACCCGACCAGGCCGCCGCGCTGATCGAGTCGGCCTACTCGGCCGCTGACCGCCCTGAGGTGGAACGCCCCGACGCTGAGGACGAAGAGGTGGAGATCCTCGACTCCGCCAGCGAGGAGCTCGACGAGTTCGGCGACGACGGCGACGAGCTGGATGCCTACGTGGGGCCCACCATCATGTCAACGGTGATTGACACCCTCGCGTCGCACGGGACGACTCCGCGAAACTTCTGGCTTCCCGAGCTTGACGTGTATACCCCGGTGACCGACTTTGCCGAGCAGTATCTCAACGAGGTAGGGCCCCCGACTGCGAAGACGCTGGCGGCTCCCTGCGGGATCGTGGACAAGCCCCGCGACCTTGCTCAGGAAGTGTTGGCGATCCAGTTTGCGCAGAACACGGCCATCGTGGGACAGGGCTTGTCGGGGAAGTCCTCGGCGCTGCTGTCGATGATTATGGGCGCGGCCTGGGTGTACTCGCCGGAGCGGATTCAGTTCTACTGCCTCGACAACGGTGGCGGGCTGCTGCGCCAGGCCGCCGCGCTGGCGCACGTGGGCGACGTGGTGGCCGGTAGCGACACCTACGGTCGCCTACGGATCCTCAACCACCTCTCCGATCTGCTTCGCCGCCGCCAGCGTGAGTGGGGCGCGGCCGGGGTGTTCAGCGTCGACGAGTGGCGGGAGCGCCGTTTCGGAGGCTCGCAGGATAGCGTCCCCGACGACGGGTACGGCGACGTGGTGTTGGTGCTCGACGGCGCCCGGCCGCCCCGAGAACCGTGGGGATCATGCTGGGAAGCATCGAGGCCAGCTGACCGGCCATATCCTGTGACCCGGGCTCTCCCGGCGTCGCTTCGCCCGGCA
>WBZP01007596.1_pt1 | contig 10411 bp, 10 predicted proteins | sample 5204301 | NCBI WGS metagenome assembly WBZP01 (sample SAMN12412401, study PRJNA552823) | activated sludge metagenome | isolation source: activated sludge from nitrification reactor of wastewater treatment plant... | place: USA: Pennsylvania | collected 2017 | reverse complement strand
CTGTTCGGCTGCCACGACGTGGTCCGGGGTGGTCATTGAGGTCGCGAAGGCACAGGAGATTCGAATCACGCGCGGCATTCTGGGGTGCCGCAAGCCCGGCGACAATCGCGGCCTGGGATGCGAACATCTCGCGGTGCCCCGCCAACGCCCCAAACCCAACTCCACCCCGGACGACCTCGCGTTCGGCATCAACGCCTGCGCCATGGCACTGCAGGCCGGGTACGCGAAGTCACTGTTGTACTTTGGCGACACCAGGAACGAGCGCGTCCTGGAACTCGTCGCCCGGGCGGAAGCTGACGGCATTCCGGTGCAGCCGGTCGACACCTTCCGGCTCGACCAGCTCACGGGCGACGGCGTGCACCAGGGTGTGCTGGTCCGGCTCCGGGACATCGAGACGGTGGACCTTCGGCAGGTGGTGCGGAGCGCCGGCGAGGCGTCGCTGATCCTCGTCCTCGATGGAGTGACCGACCCCCAGAACCTGGGGGCTGTGCTTCGGACCGCGGTCGCGGTTGGGGTGTCCGCCATCGTGCTCCCCCTACGGCGAGGGGCGCAGTTGACCCCGGGGGTGCACCGGGCCAGCGCGGGGCTGAGCTTCGTCGCCCCGGTTGCCGCGCCACAGAACCTGGCGATGGCGCTGCGGACGCTGAAGGAAGCCAACTACTGGGTGGTTGCCGCGGACGCCAGCGAAGGCGCCCAGCCGGCGACAGCGTTCGACTGGCCGGCGAAGACCGCGCTTGTCATGGGAAGCGAGGGCGAAGGCGTCAGCCATCTCTTGCTGCAGGAAAGCGACTTTCGGGTGGCGTTGCCAATGGACCCGCGAGTTGAGTCGCTGAACGTCGGCGTCGCCACGGGCGCGCTTGCCTACCTGTGGCGGCGCCAGTGGCCGGGTCAGCCTCGCCAGGGCTGACCTACCGTCCCGCGGGCGCCCGCTGGCAGGTTGCCAGCCCGATTGCTCTCCGCGGGTCGCGCCCGTCGCAGCCCGTCCAGGTCGCCCTCAAGGCGGGTGATCTGGCGCTGGAAGTCCAACGTCCGATCTTTGCCGATACCTCGAGCCTGCCGGACCCAGAGGTCGCGCACTTCCCGCACGAGCGAGAGCTCAGCCTCGATCTCATGGGACTGCGTTGCGAAATCTCGCGGGGAAAGGGGCTGCCTCTGCGTTGAACGCGTCATCGCCACCTCGTTGCGATCGAGCTTGCCGGACGAGGCCTTGCAGCGGCATAACGCAAGTCACGCTGTGCGTCGCAGTGTGAAGTAGGCGTCCCGCGTCGTGGAGAGAGGAGAGGTTGTTGGCCCCCCGGACTGCGGATGGCTGCCCGTGTGGCCGTCACCGAGGGGCCGGGGGCGGATACCATGAACGCATGGCTGCCCCCGCGATCGAAACCGTCGGGCTCACGCGCGTCTTCGAAACGCACACCGCCCTGGACCACCTGGACCTGCGCATTGAGCGAGGTGAGATATTCGGCTTCCTGGGGCCGAATGGCGCGGGCAAGAGCACGACCATCCGGCTGCTGCTGGATCTCGTCCGGCCCACGAGCGGGCGGGCGTATCTCCTCGGGTTCGATTGCCAGCGGGACACCGTGGAAGTGCGAAGGCGCACCGGCTACTTGCCCGGCGAACTGCGACTCTACCCCGGCCTCACCGGCCACCAGACCGTTGCGTTTTTCGCCGGACTGCGCGACGGCCAGGTCGACATGACGCGTGTTCGCGGCATCGCCAACGAGCTGGAGCTGGACCTCGGCAAGAAGGCCGCGAACCTCTCGAAGGGCAACCGGCAGAAGCTGGGCGTGCTGATCGCGCTCATCGGCGCGCCTGAAGTGCTGCTCCTTGATGAGCCAACATCCGGACTTGATCCGCTGGTGCAGCGCGTGGTCTGGGATCTCCTGCGGCGCGAGGCGGCGCGTGGCGCCACGGTGTTCTTCTCCTCCCACGTCATGAGCGAAGTCGAGGTTACCTGCGAGCGCGTGGGCGTCCTTCGTGAGGGACGGCTGGTGGCCGTGGAGCCAGTCGCCACGCTCAAGGCCCGCTCGCGGCGCCATGTGGAGGTGAGCTTCGCTTCCGCCGCGCCCCCGCGTGAAGTGTTCGAGCAGGCGGGACTCCGTGAGGTCCGCCGGGAAGCATCCACGCTCGAATTCGAACTACAGGGCGAAGTCGACCCTCTCCTCAAGGCGCTGGCTCCGTACCACGTGATCGACCTGCGCACCGAACAGGCAACGCTCGACGAGATCCTGGTGCGGTTCTACGAAAAGGAGGCTGTCCGGTGAGCCAGTTCGTCCTCGCGCGCAAGGCATTCCGCGATTCCAGGGTCACGGCCATCGGTGGCGGCCTGCTCAGCTTCGGGCTCGCGCTGATGTACGTGCTGCTCTATCCGTCCATCCGTTCCTCGTTCGAGAACACCGAGTTGCCGGAGTACATGCAGAACTTCGCCGGGGCGGCCGGGTCATATGCGACGCCCGCCGGCTACATGGCCACCGAGTTCTTCACCGCGGTGCCAATCACGCTCGTCATCTTCGCGGTGGTGGCCGGCACTGCCGCCACGGCCGGCGAGGAGTCCGCGGGGACGCTGGAACTGTTGCTCTCGCACCCCATCCGTCGCCGCAGGGTGATCCTTGAGAAAGCCCTCGGTATTGCCGGGGCCATCAGCGTCGCGATGCTCGCTGGATATCCCGGGATCCTGCTCGGCCAGCTCTTCGTGGACATGGATCTCAGTCCGGTCCGTACGCTCGCGGCGATGGTGTGCACACTGCCCCTGCTCTTCTTGTTCGCAGCGCTCGGCATGTTGCTCGGCGCGGCCCTGCCCACGCGTGCAATGGCGGTAGCGGTCTGTACAGCCGGCGCCGTGGGCGCCTACGTGGTCTTCACGCTCGGCTTGATGGTGGATTCGCTTACCGAGCTTCGAAAGCTCACCCCGTTCTACTGGTCCGATGCCTCCAAGCCGTTGGTGGGCGACTACGAGCTGTGGCGCGCCGGACTCCTCCTAGCCGTGTCGGTGGGACTGGTGTTGCTGGCGATGGTTGCGTTGGAACGGCGCGACATCACCGGTGGCCGCGAAGGCGGGTGGCGAAGCTGGCTGCGCCGCCCGCACGGAAACCGCGGAGAGGTGGCAACGCCCGCGGAGCGCAGTGCCTGAGCGTTAGATGAGGCTGGCAGGGTCCACGTCGACGTGCCAGTTCTCGCCGAGACGGATGCCATCGAGCAACCTTGATGGCGCCCGCCCGCGCATCAGCAACTGGTACCGGTACTCGCCCCGGATGCGCGGGATATAGGCGGGAGTGGGGCCCAGGATGTCTGGTTCGGCCCGGCCGGCCGTGTCGCGCGCGAGTCGTAATTCGGTGGCAACCCGCGATGCCTCCTCGAGGGCGTGTTCCTGCTTGCCGTGCCGGTAGGTAAGGCGTACCAGCCGGTTGAACGGCGGGTACCCGGCCCGCCGGCGGTGCGCTATCTCCTCCTCGTAGAACGGCCGGAACTGGTGGGTCGCCGCGGCGACGATAGGCGCTGCCTCCGGCTCGTACGTCTGGATGTACACCCAGCCCGGCTTTTCGCGCCGCCCGGCGCGCCCCGCCACCTGTGAAAGAAGCTGGAACGTGCGCTCCTGGGCGTGGTAATCCGGCAGGCTCAACCCGACATCCGCGTCCACCACACCAACGACGGTCATTTCTGGCAGGTCGAGGCCCTTCGCCAGCATTTGCGTCCCCACAAGGATGTCGATTTCGTGCGCTTCCAGCGCCTGCACCATCCGTTCGTGACTGCCCTTCTGGCGGGAAACGTCGCTGTCCCAGCGGGCCACGCGGGCGTGCTGGAAGTACGCCTTCGCCTCTTGCTCAATGCGCTGGGTGCCGACGCCGAACGGGCGGTAACGCGGGCCATCGCACTTCGGGCAGCGTTCCTCCAGCCGACGCGATCGCCCGCAGTGGTGGCAGGTCAGCATCTGGTGGAGCGGGCTCTGGACATCCAGGCTCATCGCCACCGCGCACGACGGGCACAGCGGCAAATAGCCGCAGTCGCGGCAAAGCAGGAAGCGCGCGGACCCGCGCCGGTTCACAAACAGGATGGTTTGCTCTCCGGCGCCAAGCGCGGCGTGGATCGCCCGCCGCAACGGGCGTGAGAACACGCTACGGTTCCCTCCCCGCAGCTCTTCGCGCATGTCCACGATTTCAACGTTCGGCAGCCGCCCCTCGCCGATGCCTCCGCCCGCCAGGGGCGCCAGGCGCTGGCCCAGCTCCACGCGCTGGATCGAACCCAGCTCACTGCGGTGGTAGGTGACGATGTCCGGGGTGGCGCTGCCCAGGATGAGCCGCGCCCCCGTAAGCGCGCAGAGCCGTTCCGCCGCCTCCCGCGCGTGGTAGCGAGGTTGCGGGTCGACCTGTTTGTAGCTCCACTCGTGCTCCTCGTCGAGGACCACGAGGCCGAGGTCTTTGACGGGCGCGAAGACTGCGCTACGCGATCCGACGACGAGCCGGGCGTCGCCTCGCTGGATGCGGAACCACTGGTCGAACAACTCCCCCTGGGAGAGCTGCGAGTGCAACACCGTGAGCGTTCCACCGAAACGCTCGCCGTAGCGGCGGATGGCCTGCGGCGTCAGCGCGATCTCCGGAACGAGCACGATCGCGCCGCGCCCTTCCTCCAGCGTCCGCCGGACGACTTCGAGGTAGACCTCCGTCTTCCCTGAACCGGTGACGCCGTGGATCAACGTCGTGCCGGGGTTGGCCCAACAGGCGTCGGCCGCGGCCTGTTGATCGTCGCTGAGTTGGGCCGGTGGTTTCTGGACGAACCGGTAGTCCGCCAACGGGTCGCGCTCGACGCGTTGTTCAAATTGACGAAGCATGCCCGCCGCTTCGAGCCGCGCGAGGTGTGGCGGGTTCGCCCCAAGCTCCCGGACCTCCGTCAGGGTCACATCCGGGTGAAGGAGCAGGTGCTGGAGGACGCGCGCCTCCACGGATTTCGGGTTCCGTCCGAGCAGGGCGGCGGCATGTGCCCGCGCCGCGTCCGGCTCGGCCGAAAGCCCAACGCGGCGCTCGAACCTCGGCCGCCCGCTCGGGCGCGCGAGCCCCTGCGCGACCGTCAGTTGCCCGTCCCGCTGCATGCGCTCAAGCAACGTGAGGCTGACCGGGCCGACGTGCTCGCGCATCTCTTCCAGCGAAACCCGTCCGTGCCCCGCGATGTACTGGAGGATGCGCTGGTCCTTGGGATAGATAGGTAACAGGGCGGGGACATCAACCGGCGAAACCATCGTGACCGGCTTCTGTCCGTAACCGGACGGTAGGCAGCAGGCGATGCAGTCCCAGAGCGGCGCGAAGTACTCCTCCGCCAGCCAGCGCGCGAGCGCGATGTGCGCAGCGTCCAGGACGGGATCCGGGTCGGCTATGGCTGCGACGGGTCGGACCGCCTGCAACGTGGTCGAGTCCGTGGTGGCGACGACGATGCCCTGAAGGATGCGCGGCCCGAAGGGCACGAACACGGCATGTCCTGGTTCGAGCGAGTGACCATCGGGCACGCTGTAGGTGAACGGCGTGCGGGCCGGCTGTTGCGTGTTGACCGCAACCTCCACCAGTGCCGCGCCGGGGCGCGGGACTTCCGCGGGGTCGTTCGTGTCGAGGAGTGGAAGGGTCACGCGGTGATCATCGAATCCGGGTGGCAAGCTTGTCGATGGCCAGGGCCTACTGACCCCCGGCGGCTTCAGCGAACTCACCGCTGCGGCTGAGCGCCTGCTCGGACGTCTCAACCCCGCGCGTGAGGACCATGAACACGGCCGTGCCGATGAGCATCATCACGCCGCCGAACGCGAAGCCCGCCGCGAGGCCTTCCGCTTCGACAATAAAGCCTGAAACGACGGAGCCGATGATGATCCCGAGCCCGCCGGCTGATGAACCGATGCCAGAGACCGTGGCCATGCCGACTCTTCGGCCGGCTACGACTCGGATGGCGCCTGACGCCGTCTGCGAAATCGCGCCCGTGGCCCCGGACGCGAGCAAGACGAGGATCATGAGCCAGTAGAAGGGCACAACTCCGATGCTCGCCAGGAGCATCGCGTTCAGGGTCAAGCCCACGGCGACCAGCAGCCGCCGGTCGTAGCGGTCGGCCAGGCGGCCAAATAGCGGCTGGGCAAGCCCGCCCGTGATGTCCTGGGTGGCGAAGGCGACGCCGACCATGAACGGCGCGACACCGAGGTCGTCCTCCAGCCGCACGGCCAGGAACGCGAACGTCGAACCGAACGCCAGCTGCAGGAACCCCTGTTGCGCGGTCACCGCCAGCACCAGACGGTCGCGCAGGGCCGTGGCGAACGGCGTTGTCTGTTGGATAGCGCCGGCAGTCACGGCGCGGGCGCGCTTCGCAACTTCCGCGGGGCTGTGGCGGGGGAGCCACCAGAGCAGGATCGTGGCGCTCAGGGCCATCATCAACGCCATCGCGACGAACACCGAGCGAAACCCGATGAACTCGCGCAGGGCGCCTGCCAGCAACGGGCCGGTGCCGAAGCCCACAATGTCCGCGGTCGCGAAGACGCCGAGCCAGCGGCCTTCCTGGCCTTTCGGCGTCATGTCACCGATGTACGCGTACGACACCGAAAAGATGAGGCTGGTGCCGAGACCGCTGAACATCCGGAAGGCGATCACCTGGTAGAACGTCTGCGCCGTGAGGTACCCGAGCGCCGCGATGAAGTAGACGCAGAGGCCCGTGATGATGAACGGCTTCCGGCCGTAACGGTCCGAAAGACGGCCCACAAACGGGCTGATGAGCGCCTGTGCGAAGGCGAAGGCAGAGAAGGTCAGCCCCAGCCAGGCGCCAGAAGCTCCCAGCTCTTCGGCGTAGACCGGCAGGAGGGGCGAGACCATCGAGATGCCCATCGTCGCCACGAAGACGGCGACGTAGAGGGCGATGAAGGGGCGAGAGCGCACCACTCCACCCTACCGGGGCCGCTTGAAAGGCTAAAGCCAAAGGGTGAAAGTGGGATAACGCTTCGAGGAAGACGGTAATTCGGGATGGAAGACTTTCTCTGGGGACTGTGGAACGGCATCTCGGCGTGGCCGCTGCTGGTGGTCCACATTTTCGACGCCTGGGAGCGGTACCCCGTCTACAACACCGGCCGCGACGGCGGCTGGTACCAGTTCGGGTTCCTGCTTGGCGCGGGCTCGCCGTTCCTCGGCATGCTGGGCGGGCGGAAGTCGCGGCGGGATTAGACCGCTCAGGACTCCGGGCCCGTCTCTGACCGATTCCTTCCCTGCGCTTCGCCCATGGCTCCCCTGTTGGGCTAGACTCGGGGAACAGTCCTTTGTCCGGCAGGCCGCATGAAGATCTTCGATATCCACGTCCACTTCCCGCGAAACTGGGAAAACCCGGACGAAGACCCCGCTCCCATGCTCGACCGCCTCGTGGAGCGGCTCAATTCGGCCGGTGTAACCAAGGCGTGCTTGCTCACGGGCGGCCGTTTTGGCCCTTCGTACGAGCGCGGCATGGAGCTTGCCGAAAAGTACCGCGAGCTCTTCATTCCAGTCGCGGTGGTTGACCCGGAGGAGATCGACGGCGAGGCGGTGCAGCGCCTGTACGAAATGGGCTATCGGGGCCTCAAGCTCATCGGCGTCCAGCGGCCGTACGACGAACCGGACTACCTGCCCACGTACGCGAAGGCCCAGGACCTGAACATGCCCGTCCTGTACCACATGGGGGTCATCGGCGGCGGGCTGGACTATTCGATCACGCACCCACGCCGAGATGCGGCCGCAGCACAGGCCTACCAGCGGATGATGGCGATGCAGGACCGGACGCCGCCGCGCAACGCCACAGCCATCCGCATGTCGCCGTTGCACCTGGATTCGATTGCGAACCGGTTCCCCAAACTCAAGATCATCGGCGCGCACCTCGGCAACCAGGGCAACTATGACTACGCCACCTCGGTCGCCCGCTGGCGGCACAACGTGTACTTCGACATGAGCGGTGGTGAAACCATCGAGCGGCACATGGTGGACCGGAAGCTGCTCGCTGCGAACAGCCAGGGCGAATTCGGCCACGAGAAGCTGATCTTCGGGAGCGACTGCGGGATGGACGAAATCCGGGAGCACATTGACCGCTTCGAGGTCATCTATGACCAGCTTGGCCTGACCGAGGACGAGCGCGAGCGCCTGTGGTGGCGCAACGGCGCGGAGCTCTACGGGCTCGAAACGCCTTCGTTCGCGCAGGAGTGACCACGGCCACCGCACCGTTCGGTCGAAGCCCTTCCGCGGCGAACATAACGGCGCGGACCGTGCTGCTGGGGGGCATGGCCGCCCTGGGGCTCGGTGCGTACGTGTCGATCCGCCCGGAGCAACCGTGGATCCTGGTGCTGACCACCGTCCTCGCCGCCCTTGGCACGGACGGCCTGGTGAAGGCCCATCCTCACTGGCTGAACCTTCGGCCGCTGGACTCGGCGGTGTACACCTTCCTGCCGGCGCTCTTCGTCCTCGGGAGCGGCCTCTTCATTGACCACGCCATCGACGGATACGCGCGCCAGCCCGCAGCCATCGCCGCGGGTGTGGCAGCCGGGCTCGTCGCGTTCGGCGAATTCCAGACTGTCGATTTCGATGGCCGGTTGTTCGGTCCTTTCCGGCTGTTCATGGCCGTCGTCACCTACGTCACGGCCTTCGCCTTCTTCACCGTGATTTACAGCCGTGACTTCGACCTCCCGTTCGCGGGCCTGTTCATCGCCTCGGTCAGCGCGTTGCTGGCGATGGAACTGTTCCGCGAGAGCCGCCTCCTGGGCCTGAGCAGCCTGCTCGTCAGCCTCGCCATCGGCGTCACCCTGGGCGAATTCCGGCTCGCGCTCTATTTCTATCCACTGGATGGGCTACTGGCCGGGGCACTGCTCCTGATCGGTTTTTACCTGGCCACCGGCGTGGTGCACCACATCCTCGACCGGGACCTCGACATCGCGACTGCGGCGGAGTACGTCGTCGTGACGCTCGGCGCCTCGGCTGCCGTCGTCATCGCCAGGGTAGTCAGCGGGTAAGCAGAAGGCCCTCCCAATCGGGGAGGGCCTTCGCGGTCTCAGTTGCTGCGCCTGCTCAGGCGGCGGTGTTGAGCTTGCGGATGTCGCGGGCCGGCTCTTCGCCGGCGGGCGCCAGGCGCGTCGCGCCGTGGCGGCTGACGTGCCGCTCGATCCACTGCCGCTCGATGTCCGGCGCGCCCGTGAAGCGGGCATCGCAGCGAGGACATGCGGTCATGTGATTCCTCTTTCTAACTTTCTCGTTTGTAGTATCGGCAGGTTTGATGAACAGACCGATAAGGATTTCCCTACGGCGGATTGCGCACTTCCTGCAATTCGTTGCCTGCAGCCTACCGCCCTCTGTTTGCAGGCTTGTTACGGACCCCTGGCATGACGGCCGTCTCACGAAGACGCCCGGCGGTGCGCGGTTGCGTCACCGGCGCGCGTGGCTCACCGTTCCACGGCGATGAGCACCGTCACCATCTGCTCCTGGAACGTCAATGGCCTGCGCGCCACCATCAAAGCCGGCTACCTCGGCGATTGGCTGGCGACATCCCGGCCCGACATCGTCGGGTTCCAGGAAGTAAAGGCCATTCCGGATCAAGTGCCCGATGAGCCCTGGACGGCTCTCGGCTATCGCAGCTGGTGGCACCCGGCCCAGCGGGCGGGGTACAGCGGCGCGATCTTGCTTTCGAAACAGGAACCGCTCGAAGTCCGCATCGGCCTGGGTCTCGAACAATTCGATTCCGAAGGACGCGTCATCCAGGCCGACTACCCAGAGTTTACCGTACTCACCGCCTATTTCCCAAATGCGGGCCGTGGCGTGGAGCGAATGCAATACAAACTGGACTTCTATAGCGCGTTCCTGGAGCACGTGAACGGCCTTCGGGGCCAGGGCAAGAACGTGATCTTCATGGGCGATTTCAACGTTGCCCACCACGAGATCGACGTGGCCCGGCCAGACGAAGCGCTGAAGGGCACCGGCTTCCTGCCTGAAGAGCGGGCGTGGATCGACCGCATCCTTGCTGACGGCTACACGGACACCTTTCGTCACTTCCACCCGGACCAGGGCGAGCAATACAGTTACTGGGATGCCTGGCGTGAGCGCCGCGCGCGCAACATTGGCTGGCGCATCGATTACGTGATGGTGAGCGAGCAGGTGCTGCCGAGAATCCGGCGGGCGTTCATCCAGCAGGAGATCCTGGGCTCGGACCACTGTCCGGTGGGCATCGAAGTCGAAGTGCCGGACTGACCTCGGCGTTCGCGTGCGAGCGGGTTTCGGCGCCACATGGGGCGAAACGCTTTGACCCCGCGCCGCCCAATCCGTAGATTGGATCGAGCCCGCAGCGGCACGGTCATCGGGGTGTAGCGCAGCCTGGTAGCGCACTTGTATGGGGTACAAGAGGTCCCGCGTTCGAATCGCGGCACCCCGACCACTCACCTGTTCAGGCCCGGTTTGGT
>WBZP01006948.1_pt2 | contig 10413 bp, 11 predicted proteins | sample 5204301 | NCBI WGS metagenome assembly WBZP01 (sample SAMN12412401, study PRJNA552823) | activated sludge metagenome | isolation source: activated sludge from nitrification reactor of wastewater treatment plant... | place: USA: Pennsylvania | collected 2017 | reverse complement strand
ATCGATACACAGAGAGCCCTTACACGTTCGTTCAAGCACGAGGGGTCGTGTAAGCCTGCAAAATGTCTGGAATCCTACGCAATCGCAAGCGTCGACACTTCTTCCCCGGATTCCGAAGCCCGGTGGACTGCGAATGTCCCGAGGCAGGATCGCGCTACGCAAAACCCTCGTCATAGACAGCCCGGAACGCTTGCTCGATTATCGCGATTTGGGCTTTCCATCCATGACCAGACAGCGCTACCTTGCCCCGCAAGATGCCCAGCCGTTGTGTATCCATTGCAACAAAAATCCAAGCACCAAGCGTCCCGCAAGCAGTGAGCGCGACGGCATTTGGCGCTGACACACGGCGAGGGGGATCCTCGAGGTAACGTATGTCGAAAGCAAGCAGTCCAGAGTCCGGTGCGGTCGCAGTGCAGCGCTTAGATGGGGTGTGGTTCCGTCGAGAGCGTGAGCGGATTGCGATGGGACGAAAGCCCCTCGCGGGTCGCTTGGGAATCCCGGAACACCGGCTGGTGATGGTGGAGCGGCACACGCAGGAAGTTCCTGCGGAGTGGCTGGGGGCCCTGACAGAGCTGGGGTTTCGGATTCCGCAACAGGTGCCAGCTGTCAGTCAGGTGGGGCCGACCTTGTCGATGGAAGCAGCGATGCCTGAACCTACCGCGGCGATTCCGATTTCCGCGCCCACGGCTTCCTCCCCGGATCTCAGCGATCTCGAATCTGGTGCAGCGGCTGTCGTGGCGAGCGCATCCAACCTACGTGTGACCAAACCATCGAAAGAAGTGGACAAGAGCATGACCTCATCTGTTGGCATCAAGAATCAAGATACAGAGACCCCGCGTGCGACGAGCAGTGAGCCAGGAGGCGCAGCGTTTCACGGATATTGGCTGCGAGAGCGTCGACTGCAAAAAGGGGTGCGTACTGCGGATGTGGCAAGCCAAATCGGAGGGCCTCCTGCCGATATCAACACCGTCGAGCGAAACAACCTCAGGCTGCCGCTTGTGTGGATTCCTTCTCTGCTCAAGTTGAAGCTGTTGACGGTGCCAGAGGCGAAAGCTGCGATGCAGATGCCGTCGGACAAGTCGTCGCGGATGAATGGAAAATGGATCCGCGAGCAGCGGCTCCAGCGACAGCTCAAGCCTGCTGACGTGGCGTCAAAGCTTGGCACCAGCAGGTTGGATGTAGAGCTGATCGAGACCCGCAACTGGCTGATCCCAACGGAGTGGCTGCAACCGCTGTCGGAGCTGTTTGCATCGTCCAAGAGCGCCAAGGGAAAGAAGTCCGATTCATCGGGGGATTCCGCGGCGAAAAAGGACAGCGCGGCCAATCAGCCCACCGCACCCGCGAAAGAGGCCAAGGCCAAGGCAAAGGAGACGGCCAAGGTGAAGGAAAAGGCCAAGGCAAAGGAGACGGCCAAGGTGACGGCCAAGGTGAAGGAAAAGGCCAAGGCAAAGGAGACGGCTGCGCCGAAAGAATCAGCACCGCCTGCGACGAAAGCCCCGGCCCAAGCGGCCTCGAAGCCGAAGACGGTGAAGCCAGCAAAGGTCAAGCCGGAGACTGTGAAGCCGAGCACTCAGGCTGCGGCGACGCTGGCGCACGGTGAGCTGAGCGAAGCGGTCGTACGGTATCGTCTGATGCTCGGGGAGCGGGCCGGTCTGTCTGCGGTTGAAGTCCTCGCGCAGATTGCCTCGGACCTACAGATGATGCTGGGGAAGGACGCACTCAGCTACGAGCGTCTGCGCGCCGCGATGCGAGTCTTGACGAGCCAATAGGAAGTACCAAAGCCCTCTTCGAGGGCGTACTCCGAAGGCGTATGTCGACGAGCTGCTGCCCTCGAAGACCTCATCACACGAGGGTAGCAGGAGGCCCAAGGTGGACGTGCTGCGTCACATCGATACCTCGGGTCACTCCACTCGGCGGCCAAACCATGCGTGCGAGCCCCTACAGGCAGGTTGTCTGGCTGCGGATGTGGGGAACGAGTCCGCTGGGAATGCTGGGCAGCGACGAGAGCGAAAAGCGAACTGGGAAGAACAGATCGCGCGTCTTGTACTGCACATCGACAAACGACACGCTGGCTGCTGGCAGCGTCCCAGCAACGAGCTTGCGATAGCTGCGGCTGCTGTCTCGATCGAGCTGGATGCTGCTGTAGACATACGATTGATCGCCGCTGACAAACAATCGCACATCCTCGATGGCGAAGGCGCTGGGTTCATCGACGGTGGCGATGATCAGTGTGCTGGCACCGACCGGAATCAGCGACACCTGCGGAGACGAGGGCAGGGTGCGAAAGCGACTGTCGGTACCAAATGCATTCCCAAACCACAAGCGCTGTCCACCATCGCTGCGAAGCTGCGCGCGTGACTCGATGGTGGCCGCAGACTCTACACCTGTGAACTTGTAACAGCCGTGATCAAAGTTGGCTGCCAAGCTGATGCGCGTCTTGTCGCCTGAAGCGATGGAAGGAAGCGCAGACAGCGTCGATACCGTCGACGTCAGCGGAAAGAACTCATCGGTGGTTCCATTGATGAGGAGCAGCTTGCCACTGGTCCTGCTGAGCGCACGCGCAGGATCAATCAGCTCGGTCATCAGCGTCTGCCACTCCCGACTTGCGGTGTGAAGCCCTGCTTTTTGTAGCAGCGAATGCTGCCACGCGTCGGGAGACTGCGTCGCAACGTCCCATGCCAGCGTTCCCGATAGTGCGACGCCAGCGCGAATTCGATCATCTGCGCCCGTTGCAAGGAGTGTGGCGACGCTTCCGGCGGAATAGCCCGTCATGCCAAGCCTACTGGAATCCACTTCAGGCCGCGTCGCAAGGCATGTGAGGCCGCGCAGTGCAGCCGCTGTGTGACCCCAGATCCAGCTGCCACGCACGTCGGTGAGCGTGTCGAAGATCGCATAGCCATCATGGTCTCCTGCGGGGGTTCCTTGGGAGGTGTTGTCTGGACTGGTTCCGCCTCCGGGTCCGGTATAGGAAAGGACAAACGCAGACACGCGATCGGCGAGTCCTATCGTGGCACTCTCATCCGCAGATCCGCCCAGTCCGTGCGCCAAAACAATGCCTGGTCTGGCGGATCCAGCGTCGGGACGCGCTGCATAGCCTCGGATCTCGATCGGAGTGAGCACACCACCGCGCGATTCCAGCGAGCGAAAGCGCACCTTGTAGACGCGATAGAGCGTGCTGCCTCGCTTGACCAGCTTTTCGGAATCAAAGTGACAGTCTGCTTCCGTCGCATCGCGGAGTCGCGGCAGATCGGAATCCCACGAATAGCCAGTCGTCAGTGCAGCGGTATGTGACGTGGGTTCTTGCGCTAGGGATTCGACCGAAGAGCAGCCCGTCTGCGCGAGGCCAAGAAGACAGGTCGACAGCACTCCGACAGCGATCGTTTGACGCATGAAGGTTCTCCTTGTTTGGACGTTGACCGTTTAAGCGGCGACGCCATTGTATCGATCAGTTTTGCCTCGCTGTCGCGCTCTTTTGCGATCCCTGTACGGACGATTCCGAAGACCTTCTGCGAACGACTGCACGCGGTGTTTTGTTTTTGTTATAGATGCCTTCATGAAGGGTCGATGGATGCACCGGAACGCGCTTGTTACTCTTGGCCTTGGACTCTGTTTTTCGACGCTGAGTGGCTGCGCCAAGCGCCCGTATTACAGCGGCTTCTACTTCGAGTCTCCGCCCCTTGTGGAGACCGATCGCAGCATCATGGTGCGTCACCTGGACGCGGTGCTGGAAAGTCAGAAGCTGAAGAAGATCACGATGGTGACACCGGACAAAGGTGTCCAGAGTCTGTATCCTCGCGATGAGACTTCGCCGGGCACGACGGACTGGATTCCGTTACCGCTGCTGTTCACTGCGTACTTTGTCCTGGATGCCAAGTATCGCGGACTGGAGATCGATCTGTGGGCAAAGACAGAGGCAGAAGGCTTTACACCGGTCTCTGCAATCCATGATCTCGACGGTACGGTCCGACTGGAAATGGGAACGCCGGTGCGCGAGCTGACGCCTTCGCCAGAAGATCTTCCGACCAAAGAATCGCTGCGGGCGCGCTATCAAGTGGGTCCGATTGATGATGGTGATCGCAGCTGGCAGCCGCTGGAGCTGTATTCCCTTGCGCAAGCGCTGTCACTGCTTCATCCCGACGAGCTGGCTGTGCTCAGAGGCGTTCGCTTTGTTCGCAATGCGCGCTCGCTAGACGCCAGCAAACGAGGGTCCAAGCACAAGATTCGCGCCACGTACTTTGGAACGATACGCGGAGAAGCTGCGAAAAAAGATGCGCGCGAGATACATCTTTTTGATGCAAACGCAGCGTCGGACAGTGCGCTGTTTATCGGTGAACCAAGTCGTCCTCTCCCGATTCCTACGATGGTGCTGCTGCATGAGATCGGTCATGCGATTGCGGACTACGTTCGGATCGATGCCTACCGCACCTACAATGAGCTGACGGATTCCTACAACCTGCAAGTGGACAAATGGAATGCGAGCCTGCGTGATCCGAACGTGACAGAGTCTGCGCGCACAGAACAGTCCGAGCAGTTTGAGCTTTCCAAAAAGCGAATGAAGGAATCCAGCGAATACCTGGCGATGGTCAAGCAGCGATACAAGCAGGACTTGGGTCCGGTTCTGACGGCATTTCAGACCGTACGTGGACCCGATAAGGGACCGACGGACTACGGACAGACGGATCTTGAAGAGTCCTTTGCAGAGTGTTTTGCGCTGGCCAAAGCGGATCCGCAAGCGCTGCGCAGAATCTATCCTGCGCTTCCTGATTGGTTTGCGACCTACGAACATCTTGGTCCCGTTCGATCCGTGCTGCGTCAGGGTCCGTAGGCTGCGTCTCTACCTCGCTTCATCCAAGATGTTTCCGTCGCTGAATGGAGACAAACTGCACCCCGCCAAGGGTTTGTGTTACACAGTGTTATGACCCAAGGCGCTGAACGTACTGGAATCGAGAATGTGCTTCACGGCCAGGTTCGCAAGCTGGGAGAGCACGAGGTTCGGAGAGTCCTTCCCGCGATTGGACAACGATCCGTGGGTCCGTTTGTGTTTCTGGATCACATGGGTCCACAGACGCTGGCTCCCGAGCAGGGCTTTGATGTGGGACCGCATCCGCACATTGGTTTGGCGACCGTGACGTATCTGTTTGAAGGAACCGGACTGCATCGCGATAGCTTGGGAAGCGAGCAGATCATTCGTCCGGGCGAGCTAAACTGGATGAGCGCAGGACGTGGAATCGTTCACTCTGAGCGCAGTCCGCAAGACTTCCGTGCGCGCGGTGGCATGCTGCACGGACTTCAGTGTTGGGTTGCGCTTCCGAAGGAACAGGAAGAGTCCGCACCGACGTTTCAGCACATTCCTCGTCGCCAAATCGAGACGCTCAACGTCGCAGGTGTTGATGTGTCGTTGCTTGCAGGAAGTGCGTACGGTTCGCGCGCAGCGGTGTCGGTTCTGTCTCCGCTGTTTTTGGTGGAAGCGTACCTGTGTGAAGCAGAGCAGCTTGTCCTTCCCGATGAACATGCGCAGCGCGCGGTCTATGTGGTCTCTGGAAGCGTGGCCCTTTGGGGTCGCAGCTTCGACGCTGGAACGCTTTTGGTCGTGGCTCCTGGTCCATGTACGCTGTCGTCTCTGTCTCGTTCGCATGTGATGCTGCTCGGTGGAAGTCCTCTTCCTGAGCCGCGCTATATGCGCTGGAACTTTGTCTCTTCGAGTATGTCCCGTCTGGATCAAGCGGAAGCAGACTGGCGCGCGGGACGCTTTGCTGTCCTTGCGCATGATCCAGGTGAACCCATTGCAATGCCGTAACCCAAGAGGAACCTGATGACGATTGCCATCCAAACAGAGTCGGTCGGAGCCTTCCGTCAAGTCATCCGCGTGGATGCTCACACAATGCATGCTGACGTCGCTGCGGCGATCGGTGGCGCGGGCTCTGCTCCTGATCCGCATGATCTGTTTGATTCATCGCTGATTGCGTGCAAAGCGCTGACTGCACATGTCTATGCAAAGTCGCGTGGCTATGCGCTGGATCGGGTCGAGATCACCGTTGATCGCGACACGTCCAAAGAGCGACAAGGAACCTATGCGCTGCGGGTATCGATCGCGCTGTTTGGCCCGCTCTCACAGGACGAAAAACAGAAGGTCTACGATGTGCTGGTGCGCTGTCCGATTCACAAGCTGATGACGACAACCACCGTCGAGATTGAGACTGCTCCACTCGTGTCCTCTCCCTGATTCCTTCTGCGCAACATGAAGACAGGCTACAAAGTACTGACCGCGCTGCTCGCTGCGTCGGTGTTGCTGTGGGCGGTGACCACGCTGCTGACTCCATCGATGGATCGCTGGGGCGCAACGGATGCAGAAGTCCGCGCGCACTTCCCGGGCGATGAGCTTGTGCCGAGTCCGGCTCGCTTCATGAACCGTGCGATCAGCATCGCTGCAACACCGGAACAGATCTATCCGTGGCTGCTTCAGCTTGGTGCAGGGAAGGGCGGTCTGTATAGCTACACCACCGTCGAAAAGCTGATCGGTTGTCCCCTTCAAAATGCAGAGCGGATCGAGCCCTCGTGGCAGCATCTGCAGGTTGGGGATCTGGTCAAGATGTGTCCTTCGGAGCCTGCTCCGCCGCCGTACATCGTCGCGCAGCTGATTCCCAATCGCGCGCTGGTGATGGGACACAGAGAGCACGATCGCTGGGTCGATCTGTGGCAGTTTGTCTTGGTGCCGCAGCCTGAAGGGGGAACGCGGCTGATCTTGCGGACTCGGACGATGATGGTCGGTGGAATGTGGGATGTGATTCGTCCTTTCGTGTTTGTGATGGAGCGCGGACTGCTGCGTGGTGTGAAGGAGCGCGCCGAGCGTCTGGCTTCCGGGCGGAGTGGCGAACACGCACACCTCCCCAGCGTGCATACCGATCCCTCCGTCGCCAATGTAGGCGCTTAGGAGCCAGTGCATCATTCTTCTAGACGTCCGCATCCTGTATTGAAGCATCGGCATCCGGTGCCGACTCTGAACCGAGGATGTGCAGCAAGACTTGTGCGAGTGCGAGGAGCAAAAGGAGTCGATCGCGGCGCGCACAGGACTTGATGCGGACCGCGGACAGACCTTTTCTACAGGCTCGCTTTTCGTATCGCGAAATCGCTCTTCCCTCGTGAACTGGTGGGCGTATACATTCACGATTTCAGACGGAAAATTGCTCTCTGTGACTGCTGGCCAGACACCCTGCGTGCTTCATGTTGGGCGCTCGCTTTCATCCGACTTGCGCCACCAGTTTCTAAGCCATCGGGGGGATGGCAGACCGCAAATCAAATGTCGCACGTTGCAAGACTGTGACATCATATTTCACCGGGGGGAGATTTTTCGGCATGAAGCGTGTCGGTGTTGCGGCACATGAAGATCCGGTCTCTGTCTCGACAAACTCACGATTGGTCGAAGCAGTGCTCGCTTGTCAGGAAAAGCTTCCAATGGCCTGCGGAGGTAAGGGTCTGTGCGCCACTTGTCATGTCTACGTGATGGAGGGATCAGACAAGCTGTCTCCCATTACGCCGCGTGAGAAGTTGGCGCTCCCGATGCTTGCTGAGCATCAACCAAACTCTCGTCTGGCATGTCAAGCCAAGGTGCTCGGGGATGGCGTACGGATCGCACTGCCTCGCGTGGCTTACCTAGATGCCAGCTCGGCGCTCGATCGACTGATTGGTCGACGGGCCGAGCTTCCAATCGTACATCCAGTACATGGTCGCGTACTGATTGCAGCAGGGAAGATCATCACGCGATCGCGGATTCAGGAGCTGGCCTTCGTGGATGTCGACATTGAAGAGATGCAGTCGCGATGTCAGTCGATCGAAAAGAACTCCTATTCAGAGAGGTGAGCCGTGGCCCTTGTATTTCCGACCGCCCAAGTTGGGCAGACGACCCATCTTCAGCACAATCACTACGATCCAGAAAAGTTCTGGATACGCGACGGAGAAGGACGACTCTGGAATCGCTATCAGCAGCGCATGATGCTGGTCTGTGAAGACTTCATTGTTGGCTATCAGCAGGCCCTTGAAGAAGAGGTCGGCGATGCAGCGGTAGAGATCATGTATCGCTGTGGATATGAGTGGGGAAAGGCAGATGTGATCGGCTTTGAGAAGCGCTTCCAAGAGGAGTTTGGCAGACCGATTCAGGAGGCGCAGTCGCGGATGGTCTTGGAGACGTGGTGGTGGCCTTTGCAAGCATCGGGTTGGGGCACCTGGAACTACGATCTGTCCCAGCTAAAGGAAGGCTTGATCTTCATCGATCTGTTTGAGTCCGCCGTCGCCAAGAGCATCGGAAACATCGGCAAGGTTGCTTGCCACTACTACGCGGGAATGTTTGCAGCCGTGTTCGGTCACATTGCACATACCGAGCTGAGTGGACTTGAGATTCAGTGCTATTCAATGGGGGAGTCCTTCTGCAAGTTCCTGGTGGGCTCCAGCAAGCGCATCAACGCGGCTCAGTTTTGGAGTCGCGAAGGTGCCACCGCAAAAGAGATCGTTTCTCGTCTGTAAGTCACGCTCTCTGTCTTGGGTAAGGAGTCGATATGGAGTCCGTCAGTCATCAACCGGAAGGCAAGCAGGGGACGCAGACAGTCCGCCACTACTTCACCAAGCTGAAGCTAGTCAGGAGTGCCGCAGAGTCGTTAGAGAACTGGGGCAAGCTGTCTGTGGAGGGATACTTTGTCGCGATGAGGATGCCCAGTCGCGCGATCAATCTAGAGCGCCTTCCGTGCAGTGAGTCCGTTGAGCCACTTGAGTCGCTGTTTTCTAACATTCGCTGGGCGTAGCGCCCTCGTGATCCATGGGGAGGGTTTGAGATGAATCGTCAGCTCCAACAGATGTTCGCCGCAGCCGAAGGTCGCTATCTGAATCCATCTGAGCAGTCCTCGCTTCGAGCGTTTGCATTAGGAATCGAAGCGCGACTGGCTGCGATGACCGAGATCAGCAGCAAAGAGTCCGTCATCATTGAGCGAACGGTGCGAGAGATCTTTCGCGCCTATCCAGATCTTGAAAAGAAGTACAAAAACGCCAAGCAGACCTGCGTCCGCGACGAAACAATGGTGCTGCGCTACGCAACGCTGGCGATGCTGCGAAGTGATCCGCAGTATCTAAATGACTCGCTGCTGACCTGGATGGCGACCATCTTAAAGGGAGTCGGATTCGCTCCACACTTTATTGAGGACACCTACAAGACGCTGGCCGCAGAAGCAGGAAAGGAACTGTCACCAGCGACGATGAATCTACTTCAGCCATTCCTGACCCAGTGCGCTCAGGTGCTATCAGGAAAGGGTACAGATTCCGCAGAGCAGGAGGCAAAGTAGACCATGGAGTCACTTCGTCCTCTCCGTTACTTTTCCAGTCCTTCTTTTGTGCGCACCGAGCTGAGCGCGGGAACGCTACGCAGTCAGGGAGGAACGCGACTTCTTGGCATCAGCGAAGACTTTCTGCGTGGCTTTGTGATGGCCTGTGAACACGAAACTGGGCCAGCCACAGTGCTGATTCTTCATCGCTGTGGACAGTTCTATGGTGCCGGTCTGGCCCGGCGCAGCGAAGCAGAGCTGAGCGCTCATCTCGGAAAATCTCTGCGCGACTGTTCGATGAATGAGTTCCAGATCTTGGTCGAAGATCTGTGGAATGGCTACGGTCTGGGCCAGCTCAAGACAGACTGGTCCTGCGGACAGAATGGCTTTCTCGCGCTCAAGCTAAGCCACAGTCCGATGCAAGACATCGGTCCCAAGGGACACCTGTCAGATGATATGTTTGCAGGGGTGATCGAGGGCTTCTTCTGTCACTTCGCGGGTGAGGGTCTTACCTGCATTCAGACCGGAGATCTGCGAATGGGAGACCGCGAGGGAACGACCTTCGTGCTGGTTCCAGCGGAGTCTGCACAGCGCGTTCATGGCCTGATCTCTGCACGGGTTCCGCACAGCAAGATCGTCCAGCAGCTTCAAGGAGACTAAGCGCACGATGGCAGAGTCTGTTTCCTCTCAGTCACTGGTGCTTGGACGCTATCAGCTCACCGATCGAGTAGGAACGGGCAGCTCAGGATCGGTGTTTGCAGCCACAGACTCGCAGACTGGAAGTGAGGTTGTGGTGAAGTTCTTCGACGGTGCTGAGGACGGATTCCCATCGTGGACGAGTGAGCTGCGGCTGGTGATGCGCTTCAAGCATCCCAACATCGTCCCTTGTCTGGATGCTGGCTTTGACGAAGTTCATCAGCTGTGGGCACTGGTGTTTGCGCGCGCTCACGGAGGCTCGCTTCGTCGGGCGCTGATCGCTGGGACGCTTCGGAAGGAGCAGCACGCTCAGGTACTACTCAACGTCGCATCCGCACTCGTCTACGCACACAGTCAGGGCGTGATCCACAGAGACGTCAAGCCTGAAAACATTGTGGCAGAGCGGGACGCT
>WBZP01003002.1_pt2 | contig 10415 bp, 11 predicted proteins | sample 5204301 | NCBI WGS metagenome assembly WBZP01 (sample SAMN12412401, study PRJNA552823) | activated sludge metagenome | isolation source: activated sludge from nitrification reactor of wastewater treatment plant... | place: USA: Pennsylvania | collected 2017 | reverse complement strand
GGCGGACGTGTGCGTCGTGCGGCTCACGGTCGGCGGGGCCCCCGGCCGCGCGGCGGCGGCGCGGGGCCCGGCCGGAGGGATGCCCGAGGGCTTCGGCGCCGAGCTGCGACGGGCCGGCGCCGGGGCGCTGCTCCAGAACGCGGGCGGGCAGCCGATCGACCTGACGGTGCCCGCCGAGCAGCTCGAGCGCCTGCGTGCGCTCATGCGGCAGCGGCCGACCATCGTCGCGATCCACCTCGACCGGCCGTACGTGGTCCCCGAGATCGCGCACGAGTCGGCCGCGCTCCTCGCGACGTTCGGCGCGAGCGACGCCGCGCTTCTCGACGTCCTCACCGGCCGGTTCGCGCCCGCCGGGAAGCTGCCGTTCGAGCTGCCGTCGTCGATGGACGCGGTGCGGGCCCAGAGGGAAGACGTGCCGTCCGACTCGAAGGACCCGCTCTTCGCCTTCGGAGCCGGCCTCGAGTACGCGGCGGCGAAGGTCCGCTGAGACGGACGGCGGCCGCGGCGGCGAGAACGCGATGCCCACCGCGAACGCGGCCGTCGAGGCTTCCGCGCGGAGGAAGGCGTACCGGAACGTCGTCCTCCCGCTCTTCCTCGTCTCGATCATCGCCTACGTCGACCGCGTCAACATCGGCTACGCCGCCCTGACGATGAACGCCGACCTCGGCTTCGACCCGAAGGTCTTCGGCCTCGGGGCGGGGATCTTCTTCGCCGGCTACTTCCTCTTCGAGGTCCCCGGCGCCCTCGTCGCGGAGCGCTACAGCCCGCGCCTGTGGCTCGCGCGGATCATGATCTCGTGGGGCATCGTCTCGGGCCTGATGGCGTTCATGCGGACGGCGTGGCAGTTCTACCTGATCCGCTTCCTTCTCGGCGTGGCGGAGGCGAGTCTCTACCCGGTGATCTACGCCTCGTGCGTCCCGCGCTTCTTCCCGGCGCGCGAGCGGCCGCGGGCGATCGCGGTGCTGCTCACCTCGCTGCAGACCGCCGGCATCCTCGGCGCACCCCTCGCCGGGTGGCTCGTCGGCGTCCCGCTCCTCGGGCTGCGCGGATGGCAGGCGCTCTTCCTCATCGAGGCTCTTCCCGCGGTCGTGTTCGGCCTCGTGCTCCCGTTCTGGATGGCGGACTGGCCGCGGGACGCACGGTGGCTCACGGAGGAGGAGAAGGCCTTCCTGACCGCCGAGCACGAGCGCGAGGTGGCGGCCAAGACCGCGACGCGCCGGTACACGGTGGGAGAGGCTCTCCGCGACGGCGAGGTGCTGAAGCTCTGCCTGACGTACTTCCTCTGGATCACCGGCTTCTGGGGCTTCAACTACTGGATGCCCACCGTCCTCAAGGAGGTGTCGGGCTGGTCGAACGCGCGGATCGGCCAGCTCTTCGCCGCGGCGATGGTCGTCTCGCTCCTCGCGTCCGTCTACACCGGCCACTCGTCGACGCGGCGGAACGAGAAGCGGTGGCACGGGGCCGTCCACATGTTCCTGGCCGCCGTCGGCCTCGGCGCCGGGGCCTTCGTGCACGCGCCGTGGCCGTACTACGCGTGCCTCGTGCTCGCCGCGATCGGCACGTACGCGCCGATGGCCGTGTGGTGGTCGTACCCCACGACGTTCCTGTCGGGCGCCGCGGCCGCGGGGGCCATCGGCTTCATCAACTCGATCGGCAACCTGGGCGGCTTCGTGGGGCCCTACGTCACCGGCTGGGTGAAGCAGCAGACGAGCTCGTTCGCCGGCGCAATGCTCTACCTGGCCGCCTCGCTGGCTACCGCGGGGCTCCTCATCCTGACCCTGAGGAAGGGAGAGGCGATGCGGTAGAGTACGGCGCAACCCCGCCGCGACCGATCAAGGAGACGCCTGCATGTGGATCGCCGCGCTCGCCCTGCTCTTCGCCGACCAGCCCGTCGGCGCCCCGCACCCGCCGGCCGCGGCCGTCGCCGCCACGGCGCCCGTCGCGGAGCTGCCCGCTTCGGTCTACCGGGCCCGTCGCGAGAAGGTGATGCAGGAGCTGGGGGGCTGCATCGCCGTCATCGCCGCTCAGGGCGAGGGCCAGGAGCCGTACCGCCAGGACGGCGACTTCCTCTGGCTCACCGGTGTCACGGAGCCCGACGCGTGGCTACTGCTCGCGCCGAAGGCCAAGTACGAGAAGACCACCCTGTACCTTGCGCCGCGCGACCCGGAGCGCGAGCGCTGGACCGGCGCCCGCGAGCCGCTGTCCCCGGCGCTCAAGAGGAAGCTCGGGATGGACCGCGTGCTGCGCGGACGGCCGGACCGCCACGCGATCGAGGCCGGCGGACACACGGACTGCATCGCGCTCGTCGCGCCCGTGTCCTCGCTGGACAAGCCGCGGCCCGACGCGGAGCTCACGGGAAAGACCGCCTCGGCCCTGGGCCTCCGGACGGTCTACAAGCGCAGCCTGCTCGCCGCGCTCCGCGAGGCGCACGACGCGGAGGAGATCCGCCTCCTGGAGGGGGCGGTCGCGATCACCCGCGCCGGCCACGAGGCCGCGGCGCGGGCGACGGTGGCCGGCGCGCGCGAGCGCGACGTCCAGCGGGAGATCGAGTACGCCTTCTACGCGAAGGGGGCGAGCGGCCTCTCCTACGGCACGATCGTCGGCAGCGGGCCGAACGGGGCCGTGCTGCACTGGAGCGACAACTCCCGCACGCTGCGCGACGGGGACGTGGTGGTGGTCGACGCGGCCGCCGACAACGCCCGCTACGCGTCGGACGTCACACGGACCTACCCGGTCAGCGGGCGCTTCGACGCGGAGCAGGCGCGCGCCTACCGCGCCGTGTTCCAGGCGCAGGAGGACATCTTCGCGGCGATCCGGCCCGGCGTCTCGATGGCCGACCTCCAGCAGGTCGCCGAACGATCGCTGGAGAAGTCGGGATACCTCGAGAACTTCATCCACGGGTTCGGGCACTTCGTCGGCCTCGACGTCCACGACGCGGGCGACCGCGAGGCGCCCCTGCCGGTGGGCGCCGTCTTCACGGTGGAGCCGGGCGTCTATCTGCCGGAGAGGGGCTTCGGCATCCGCATCGAGGACGAGGTGCTCGTGACGCCGACGGGCTACCGCCTTCTCACCGGCGAGATCCCGCGGCGCCTGGAGGACGTCGAGGCCTGGGTCGCCCGCGCGCGCGCCGTGCGCTGACGCGCGGGACGAGGGCGGCGGAAGCGGCGGAGCCGAGCATTGACAACGTCTACACATACGAGTAGTGTCGTTGTATAGACAGGAGATGGTGGAATGGCCGCGACCACAGCGCCAGAGCGCATCTCGATCAACCTGCGCGCCGACGCAACCAGCCGCGACCTGATCGACCGCGCCGCCGCGGCCGTCGGCAAGAATCGCTCCGAGTTCATGCTCGAAGCCGCTCGACGCGAGGCCACGGCTGTACTCCTCGATCGACGGCTGTTCCTTGTAGACGACAAGGCCTTTCGCCGTTTCACGGCAGCGCTGGACGCCCCTCCGGCTGAGAATCCTCGGCTCCGTCGGCTGCTCCGGACGAGAGCGCCCTGGGAGCGATGAACTCGGAGCCTCGTTTCACCGCTCCAGAGCATCTCGATGTGCACCATGACCTGGCCGCGTTCGACTGCGGCGAGTCGGACCTCAACGACTGGCTACGGCTCCAGGCCCTCGAGAATGAGGCCAGCGGGGCGTCGCGCACGTACGTGATCTGTGCCGACGGCCACGTCGTCGGCTACTACGCGCTGGCAACAGGCGCGGTCGCCCGCGTCGCAGCGACCGGCAGGGTGCGACGCCAGATGCCGGATCCAATTCCAGTGATGATCATCGCCCGACTTGCTGTCGACGGCCGCCACCAGGGACGCGGACTGGGGTACGGATTGCTGCGTGACGCTCTCCTGCGGACGTTGCAGGTCGCGGCGCAGGTCGGTATCCGCGCCGTCCTCCTGCACGCCATGACGGGCGAGGCGAAGAAGTTCTATCAGCGCGCTGGGTTTCAGGAGTCGCCGCTCGACCCGATGGCCATGATGATCACCATCGCCGATGTCGAGAAGGCCGTCGCGAACTCGTAGCGGAACGCGCTCGCATCCAAGCGTCGGTCACAGGCTCGCAGCATCCCGGTGCGGCGCGGGCGCTCGACCAGGATCCGGCTTTGATTTGGCGGAGAGGGTGGGATTCGAACCCACGGTACCCGGTAGGGCACAACGGTTTTCGAGACCGCCCGATTCAACCACTCTCGCACCTCTCCGTGCTTGTCCCGGGGGGTGCTGCGCCGCCCCCCCCCGGACCCCCCGCTCGCTTCGCGGGAGTGAATCCCGCTCCGCTCGCAGCCTCGTCCGAAGGCTCGGCGCCTCACCCCGGCAGAGCGCCGTGGCTGAGACAGTCGCTGATTGTAGCCTAGCCGCGGCGCTCGCGGAAGAAGGCCTGGAGGATCTCCCGGCAGTCGTCCGCCAGGACGCCTTCCTCCACCTCGAAGCGGTGGTTGAGGGCCAGGGTCGAGACGTCGAGGATCGAGCGCACGGCCCCGCCCTTGAGGTCGCCGACGCCGTAGACGACGCGGCCCACGCGGGCGTGAACGATCGCGCCGACGCACATGAGGCAGGGCTCCACGGTCGCGTAGAGCGTCGACCCGGTCAGGCGGTAGTTGCCGACGGCGAGGCCCGCCGCGCGAAGGGCCACGACCTCGGCGTGGGCCGTCGGGTCGCGGGCGTCGATCGGGTGGTTGTAGCCGCGGCCGACGACCGCGTCGTCGAGCACCACGACGGCTCCGACCGGCACCTCGCCGGCGGCGCGGGCGCGCTCCGCCTCGTCGAGGGCGAGGCGCATGAAGTCGACGTCGCTCATCGCACCGAGCCTCACGACCACGGCGCCGGGCCGCGGCGGGTGCCGACGCGGCGCTTCTGCAGCGCCTCGATCGCCGCGAGTTCCTGGCGCGCGAAGGCGGCGGTGGCCGGACGCGGCGCGAGCTCCAGGGAGGCGAGGAGGTACTGGTAGGCGCTCGTCGGCTCGCCCATCTCCCTCAGCAGGAGGCTTCCGGCGAGAGCGTGCGCCTCGGCGATGCCGGCGGCCTGCGGGCGGTCCCGGATGACGCGCCGCACGAGCGTGAGGGCCGCGTCGGCGTGCCCGTGCTCGCGGAGCCACTGCCCGAGGGCCACCGCGTCGTCGGGCGACAACGCCCGGCGCGCCTCCTCGCGGTCGAGGGCGAAGTAGGCGCGGGCGGCGTCCGCGTGGCGCCCATCCGCGAGGGCGACGTGCACGTCGCCCGCTCCGCTCGGCCGCGCCTCGGGCTCGAGGTCCGAAGGCATCCTCGACCCGCCGACGCGCTCCATCGCGAAGGCGACGGCCGCCCCGGCGAGGAAGCCCCCGATGTGAGCGCCGTGAGCCACCCCGCCCTCGCCCGCGACGAGAAAGGGCAGCAGGTTGTCGACGAGCAGGTAGAACCCGAGCACGAGCCGCGCGGGGATCTCGAAGACCTGCAGCAGGAAGGGCGGCAGGAAGGCCAGCATGCGCACCACGTTGCGCGGGAAGAACACGAAGTAGAAGCCGAGGACGCCGGAGATCGCGCCCGAGGCGCCGACGAGCGGCACGCCGGAGTCGCGGAAGACGAGCGCGTGGGAGAGCGTCGCCGCGACGCCGGTCGCGAGGTACGCGAAGAGGTACGGGAGGGCACCGAGGCGGCGCTCGACGTTGTCGCCGTAGATCCAGAGGAAGAGCATGTTCCCGAACAGATGCATGAAGCCGCCGTGGAGGAACATGCAGCTCAGCAGGTCGACCGCCTGCGGCACGGCCGGGCGGAAGCCGTGCTCGAAGGTGAAGAGGTCGTAGGCGCTCGTCTGCGCCGCGAGCTGGCGGACGTCGACGCGGCCCTCGAGCTCGCGCGCCATCACCTCGACGTACTCCCGGAAGGCCGGGCTCGCGACGTCGGCCCGGCGCGCCCCGAGAGGCACGTTCAGGAGCAGAAAGGCGGCCACGTTCAGGGCGATGAGGGCCCACGTGACGAACGGCGTGCCTTTCGGGTTCGGGGCGTCGCCAACGGGGAGGAACATGCGGGGTCGCCGTTCGCCCGACAGCCTAGCACGGCGGCCGTCCGTGATACGATGACCGCTCGGTCAGTCGACTGAACCTGTGGGTCAGGCCGCGGGGAAGGGTAGATGGTCGAGACGAAACAGGGGGTCGTCGGAGAGTTCCGCCGGGAGTCGATCCTGCGGGCGGCCCGCCGCGTGGTCGGCCGCCGCGGCCTCGAGGGCGCGTCGATGCAGTCGATCGCCGACGAGGCGGAGGTCGCGAAGGGCACCCTGTACCTCTACTTCGAGGACCGCGACGACCTGCTCGAGCAGGCGGTCGGCAGCGTCCTCGACGAGCTCGTCGGCCTCGTGCGGGAGGAGCTGCGGCCGGGCCGCCCGCTGCGCGAGGGGCTCCTCGCCCTCGTGCGCACGCAGTTCGCCTTCTTCGAGGCGCACCGCGAGTTCCTGCGGGTCTACGCCGAGCTGCGGGCGCCGGCCGGCTCGGCCTGCGAGCGGCGCTTCCGCCGGCCGCAGCACGCGCGGTTCGTGGAGCTCCTGAAGGCGTTCCTCGCCGACGCGGTGCGGCGGGGAGAGGCACGGAGGACGCTCGACCCCGGGCGCGTCGCCGTGTTCGTGGCCGAGGGGATGAGCGCGATCGTCAAGCGACAGCTCGAGGAGCGGGGAAAGAAGGGCGCGGAGGACCTGGAGTGGATCGTGGATCTGCTGGTGGACGGGATGTACCAGGGGGAGCGCGCGTGAGGGTCCCGGCGCTCCTCCTGGCCCTGGGCCTCGTCGCGGCCGGCGTTGCCGCAGACGAGCCGAAGACGACGTCGGCGCCGCCCGCCGTCGGGATCGCGGCGAAGGGGGAGAGAGTCGTCCTCACGTTCGAGGACGCCCTGCGGCGGGCCCTCCAGGCCAACCTCGGGCTCGGCCGCGCGCGGGCCGAGGTCTCGGTGGCCGACGCCCAGCGGCGGGGCGCCCTCTCGGCGGTGCTGCCGCGGCTCAGCGCGAGCGGCGGCTACACCCGCAACGACCGCGAGGTGGCCTTCGGCAACGAGGACTTCTCGCGCGTCATCCTGCCGCGGAACGACTGGAGCCTGCGCTTCACCCTCAGCCAGCCGGTCTTCGCCGGCCTCCGCGAGCAGCGGGCCTACCAGCAGGCGCGGGAGAGCGTCCGCGCGGCGGAGCAGGGCGTGCGGATCGGCGAGGACCGGGTCCTCCTGCGGACGGCGGCCGACTACCTCGCGGTGGTCGGCGGCGAGGCGCTCGCGGCGGTAGCGGAGCAGACCCTCGCCCTCGCCCGCCAGCGGCTGAAGGAGGCGAAGGACTTCTTCGAGGCCGGCGAGACGACGCGGGTCGACGTGCTGCGCGCCGAGTCGGCCGTGAAGTCGGCCGAGCGGCAGGTGGCCCTCGCCCGGCGCGAGCGCGACAGCGCGGCCGGCCAGCTGCGGATCGACCTCGACCTGGACGGCGACTTCACCGTCGCCGAGCCGGACCCCGCGCTGCCCGACCACGCGGACGAGGCGCTCCTCGTCCAGCGCGCGCAGGAGACCCGCGGCGACGTGGCCCAGGCCCGAAGCGCGGTGCGGGTGGCCGAGCTCGAGATCGCGAAGCAGAAGGGCGCCTACCTGCCCACGATCACCGCCGACGCCGGGTACGTCGTGCAGAAGACCGCGTTCCCGTCCGACAAGTACGGCTACGCCGCGGTGCGCTTCAACGTGCCGCTGTGGCAGTCGGGCGAGGTCGGCGCCCGTGTGGCCGCGGCGAGCGGCCGCGCGACGCAGGCCCGCCTCGCCTACGAGGAGGCGCTGCGCACCGCGCGGGAAGACGTGCGGCGGGCCCTCCTCGACCTGCACACCGCCGAGACGACGCTCGCGCTCTCGCTCGACCAGCAGCAGGCGGCGGAGGCCGAGTACGCGCAGGTCGCGGACCTCTACCGCAGCCAGGAGGCGACCTCGCTCGACATCCAGTCGTCGGAGGCGAACCTCGCCGACGCCCGGCGCGCCGTCGTGGTGAGCCGGATCGCCAAGCTCGTCGCCGACCTCGGCGTGCAGTTCGCCGCGGGCGACCTCAAGTCCGCCGTCCTGAAGGAGGCCCAGCCGTGACGTCTCACCCCCGCCGCGCCGCCCTCGTCCTCCTCGCCGCCGCGTCGCTCGCCGCGTGCTCGCGCCCCGAGGCTCCCGCCGCCGCGGGCAGAGAAGCCACTCCCCCGCCGCTTCCGGCGGACGTGCGCGACGTCGCGGCCGTGGCGCAGCCCGCCCCCGCCGAGGCGCCCGGCGGAGAGTCCCGCCTCGCACTGACCGGCGAGTTCGTGGCCCACGTGCGCTCCGACCTCGTCCCCCGGACGGGCGGCCGCGTGGGCGAGGTGTTCGCCGACGAGGGCCAGGCCGTGCGCCGCGGCCAGCCGCTGCTGCAGCTCGAGACCGAGTACCTGAAGCTCGACCTGGCGCGGGCCGAGGCCGAGCTGCGCCGGGCCGAGGCGGCCGCGACCGAAGCCGGCCGCGACCTCGAGCGCAAGAAGGGCCTCGCCCAGAAGGGCTCCGTCGCCCAGGCGACGTTCGACCGCTCCCAGGCCGGCGCCGACCAGGCCGACGCCGCGCGCCAGTCGGCGCGGGCCGCGCTCGACCTCGCGCGCCAGCGGCTCGCGGACGCGACCCTCGTCTCCCCCGTCGACGGCGTCGTCGCCGAGCGGCGCACCGACGTCGGCGAGCGGCTCACCGAGGGCACGGTCGCCTTCGTGGTCGAGCAGACGGCGCCGCTGAAGCTCCGCGTCCGCGTCCCGGAGCGGTACCTCGGCGCGGTGCGCCGGGGGGCCCCGGTGCGCGCCACGGTCGAGGCGTTCCCCGGCGAGACCTTCGCCGGCACGGTGAGCCTCGTCGGCGGCTCGGTCGACCCGCAGACGCGGACCTTCCTCGTCGAGGCCGAGTTCGCGAACCGCGACCGCCGCCTGCGGCCGGGCCAGTTCGCCCGCGTCGAGACGGGCGGCGGGGAGAAGTAGCCCGTGCAGAGGCTCGCCGAGATCTGCGTCCGGCGCCCGGTCTTCACCTGGGTGCTCATCCTCTCGCTCGTCGTCGTGGGCCTCTTCGCGTACGAGCGGCTGGGCGTCGACCGCTTCCCCAAGATCGACTTCCCCTTCGTGACCGTCACCACCGTGCTCACGGGCGCCGCGCCCGAGGAGATCGAGACCGAGGTGACGGACAAGGTCGAGGAGGCGGTCAACACCATCAGCGGCATCGACCAGCTCGTCTCGATCTCGTCCGAGGGCGTCTCGCAGGTCATCGTGCAGTTCGAGCTCGAGAAGAACGCGGACGTCGCGGCCCAGGAGGTCCGCGACCGCGTCAACAGCGTCCTGCGCCAGCTCCCGCGGGACGCCGAGGCGCCGGTCATCCAGAAGCTCGACCCGGACGCCTCGCCCGTCCTCTCCCTCGCGGTGTCGGCGAAGGCGCCCATCCGCGACGTGACGGAGTTCGCCGACAAGACGCTACGCCGGCAGCTCGAGTCGGTGCTCGGCGTCGGCCAGATCCAGCTGATCGGCGGGCGCAAGCGCCAGGTCAACGTGATCGCCGACCCCGCGCGCCTCCAGTCGCTGGGGCTCACCGCCGCCGAGCTCGCCGGGGCCCTCGCGAGCCAGAACGTGCAGCTCCCCGGCGGCCGCGTCGAGCAGGGGCTGCGCGACCTCACCCTGCGGACCTACGGCCGCGTGGAGTCGGCCGCGTCGTTCGGCGACATCGTCATCACCAGCCGCCGGGGCGTGCCGGTCCGCGTGAGCGACGTGGCCCGGGTCGAGGACTCGACCGAGGACGCGCGGACGCAGGCGAGCGTGAACGGCGAGTCGGCGGTCGTCCTCCAGATCCTCAAGCAGTCCGGCACCAACACGATCGAGGTGGTCGACCGCCTGACGGAGCGGCTCGAGCGCCTCGCGCCCCAGTTCCCGAAGGGCTACCGCATCGACGTGGTGCGCGACCAGTCGGAGTACGTCGTCACCGCGGTCGACGCGGTGAAGGAGCACCTCGTGCTCGGCGCCCTCTTCGCGGCGGCGGTCGTGTGGTTCTTCCTCCGGCGCTTCCGGCCGACCCTCATCGCGGCGATCGCCATCCCCGCCTCGCTCATCGCGACGTTCGCGGCCATGCAGTGGGCCGGCTTCACCCTCAACGTCATCACCCTCCTCGCGCTGACCCTCGTGGTCGGCATCGTCATCGACGACGCCGTCATCGTGCTCGAGAACATCTTCCGCTTCATGGAGGAGAAGGACCTTCCGCCGATGCAGGCCGCGGTCGAGGGCACGCGCGAGATCGGCCTCGCCGTCCTCGCGACCTCGCTGTCGCTCGTGGCGGTGTTCCTGCCGGTCGCCCTCATGGGCGGCATCGTCGGCCGCTTCATGAACTCGTTCGGCATCACGATGGCCTTCGCGATCGGCGTCTCGCTGCTCGTGGCCTTCACCCTGACCCCGATGCTCTCGGC
>WBZP01007592.1_pt1 | contig 10416 bp, 9 predicted proteins | sample 5204301 | NCBI WGS metagenome assembly WBZP01 (sample SAMN12412401, study PRJNA552823) | activated sludge metagenome | isolation source: activated sludge from nitrification reactor of wastewater treatment plant... | place: USA: Pennsylvania | collected 2017 | reverse complement strand
GGGCGGCCTGGCGGCGATCGGCGGCCAGCTCGGTGCCAGCGCGCTGCTCGCTTCGTATTCGCGCGACAACGAGCGCGAGGCCGACGCGCTCGGCCAGGACTACATGGTCAGGGCAGGCTACCCAGCCAACGGCATGGTGCAGCTGCACACCCTGCTGGTGCGCGAGGCGAAGGAGACGCCGTCGCTGCTGGAGACGATGTTCTCGACGCACCCGATGAGCAGCGAGCGGGTGGCCAACGCCGCGCGGCTGGCTGCGACCCGTCACGCCGCGCGCCTGCAGGCCGATCCGGGGCGCGAGCGCTACATGGACAGCACGGACAGCCTGCGCCGGCTGAAGCCCGCGATCGACGCCTGCAAGCGCGGCGAGACGGCGATGGCGCGCAAGCAGCTGCCGCAGGCGCAGGGCGAATTTGGCAAGGCGCTGGCGGTCGCGCCGGGCGACTATCCGTCCAACCTGCTGATGGCCCGCTGCCTTGCCGCGCAGGGCCGGAAGAAGGAGGCGCTTCGCTTCGCCGAAGCGGCGCGCTCGGCCTACCCGCAGGAGGCCCAGGCACACAAGCTGGCCGGCGTGCTGCAGCTGGCCGAGAAGGACCCCGGTGCCGCGGTGCAGAGCTTCGAGCAGTTCGACCGCCTGCTGCCGGGCGACCCGGGCATCGCGTTCCTGATGGGCGTCAGCCACGAAGGCGCCGGCAACCAGCGTGCAGCCGCCGAGAACTACGCCCGCTTCCTGCGCAGCGGCGGGCAGGGCAAGCCGGCCGAGTACTCGATGAGTCGCCTGAAGGCGTGGGGCTACGCCCGCTGACTCGAGGGCCGCGATGGCCTGCGCCTGCCGGCACGGTGCGCAGAGGCGCCGACTGCCCCCGCCCGGCGCGCGCGGCACAATGCGCCCGTGTCGATCGTCCGCACCGCGTTCGCCCTGGCCACCGCACTGGCGCTGGCGGGCTGTGTGTCTCGCGCGATCGACGTGAAGCCGGAGCCGACGAGCCCGGCGGAGTTCAAGGTGTGGACGTGCGCGGCGATCGACGACGAGATCGAGCGCGTGCAGCGGCGCGCCGCCGACGTGGCCTATTCGGTGGACGAACGCGGCGGCAACACGCTGATCGCGCTCGGCGTCGGGCTCACCGTGTTCTGGCCGGCGCTGCTGGCGATGCGGCCCGACGGCCCCCAGGCGGCCGAACTGGCGGGCTTGAAGGGGCGCTTCGAGGCGCTGAGCGTGGCGCGCGAGGGCCGGGGCTGTCCGCCTCCGAGCGCCGAGCTGCCGGCCGAGCGCGCGGCGGCGCTGCCGGTGGCGGTCGGCGAGCGCCTCGTCTACGAGGACCGCGCCCAGGCCCGGCGCAACGACGCCGAGTGGACGCTGCGGCTGACCGCGCTGCGCCGCGGCGAGATCGAGTACGAGGTCAAGCGCCCGGCCGGGCCGGCGGTCTTCCGGCACGACAGCAACGGCAACGTCACCCAGGCTCCGGAAGGCGTGCTGCAGTGGCCGCAGTTGCTGCGCGGCGACCTCGAGCTCGGCCAGGTGGTGGCTGGCGACATGCGGATGAGCGGTGATCCACTGGCGCGCGCGCGGGTCCGCGGCCAGGTGGTCGCGGTGGGCGCGCAGACCGTGGCCGGCCGGCGCTTCGACGCCGCCGTTGTCGAGCTGTTCGGTGACGCGCAGCGCGAGGACTCGTTCATCCGCATTGACGGTGCGCTGGTGGTCGACCGCCGCTGCGGCGTGCTGCTGCGCCTGGACCTGCGCAGTGCGCAGCCCGGCTTCACGATGCAGCGCCGGCTGGCGCGCATCGAGCCGGCGTCCTGAGCACGGCCAGCCCTCGATCCTGCGTGCGGCATGGCGTTGCAACCGCGCCGCGCCGCGGCACCGGGCGCCCTTACAGATCTTTACCTGGCCCGCATCGGGTGCTCACAGCCGGGCGCGACGATGAGCTCCATCGAGAACCCGCCGACACGCGTACAGATGCGCTGAGGCGCTGACAAGGAGAGACCATGAAGACCTCGATGACGAAGATCCGTCCGATTCGACTGCTCGTGGCGACCGCCGCGCTGGCAGTAGCCGGCGGGCTGGCCCAGACCGCGATCGCGATGCCCGGTGGCGGCCCGGGGTACGGGATGCACGGGGCCTACGGCCCGGGCCCCGGCATGGGGGTGATGGGCGGTGGCCCGGGCATGGGCATGATGGGCGGGCCCGGCGCCGCGCGCTGGCTCGACGGCGCGGGCGCCACCGCCGAGCAGAAGGCGCAGCTGCAGGCCATCCACGAGGCGGCGCGCAAGGACATGGATTCGATCCGGCAGTCGGGCCGCACGTTGCGCGACCAGATGCGCAGCGCGCTCGCGCAGCCGAACGTCGACGCGAGCAAGGTCGAGACGCTGCGGCAGCAGATGCTCGCCCAGCACGACGCCGCCAGCAAGCGCATGACGCAGGCGATGCTCGACGCCAGCATGGTGCTGACGCCCGAGCAGCGCAAGCAGATGAGCGAGCAGTTCGCGCAGCGTCGCGCCATGATGGAGCGCCACCGTGCCGAGCGCGATGCCCTCGGCGGCGGCCCGGGCCGCCAGTAACGCCCGGCGCCGTCGGGCGCCCGCCGCCCGTATCTCGCCGCCGAGTTCGATGCATGCCCCGCGCCGTGGGGCGCTATCCTGCGCCGTCGCCTGCGCGAGGGCGCCCGAGCCACTGCCTTGAGTCACCGCCTGCTGCTGATCGACGACGACGCGCGCCTCACCGAGATGGTCGGCGGGTACCTGCGCCGCCAGGGCTTCGAGGTGGACGTGGCGGGCACGCTGGCGGCGGGGCGCGAACGGCTGGACCGCCTGGCGCCCGACGCGCTGATCCTCGACCTCATGCTGCCCGACGGCGACGGGCTCGACTTCACGCGCGAACTGCGTGCCGCGCCGCGCACGCGAAGGTTGCCGCTGCTCATGCTCACCGCGCGCGGCGAGCCCACCGACCGCATCGTCGGCCTCGAGATCGGTGCCGACGACTACCTGGGCAAGCCCTTCGAGCCTCGCGAACTGCTCGCGCGCGTGAAGGCGCTGCTGCGGCGCACGGCACCCGAGGCGCGCGCCGACGATGTGCTCGGATTCGGCCGGCTCGAGATCGACCTCGGCGCGCGTCAGGCGCGGCTCGACGGCCGGCCCTGCGACCTCACGAGCCACCAGTTCGATCTGCTCGTCGTGCTCGCCCAGGCCGCGGGGCGCGTGCTCTCGCGCGACCAGATCATGGACGCGATGAAAGGCCATCCGCTCGAGGCCTTCGACCGCAGCATCGATGTCCACGTCTCGCGCATCCGCGCCGCCATCGAGGACGACCCGAAGAGCCCGCGGCGCGTGCTCACCGTGCGCGGTGCAGGCTACCTGTTCGCGAAGAGGCAGGACGCGAACGGCTGAGCGCGCCGCGCGCGCTCCGTCGCCCCCGTTGATCCTGTCGCCCCGTCCGTGCGGTCGCTCTATCTGCGCATCTGGCTCACCGTGGTGGTGGCGCTGGCGTTGTTCGCCGTCTTCTCGGGCTGGGTGGTGCAGCGCCACCTCGAGGCGCAGCGCATGGTGGCCGAGGCCGCCGCGCGTGACCGCCTCGAGGCCTGGGCCGACCTGCTGCAACGCTCGCTTCCGCCGGCCTATGCCCCGCGCGAGGTGCAGGCTGCGGCGCTGCGCGAGTGGTCGCAGCGGCTGCGCCTGCCGCTCGCGCTCGACGACGCGCAGGGCCAGCGCATCGCCGCCTCGGGGATGTACGGGCGCCGCGAGGCCGAGGACCCCGGATTCGCGGCGCGGGTGCAGGCGGTGCCGCTGGACGACGGGCGCGTGCTGCGCGTGCCGCGCATGAGGATGCGCGGCGGACCGGGGATGGGGCCCGGGATCGGGCCGGGGTTGGGGCAGGGGATGGGCCGCGGAATGGGGCGGGGGACTGGCGAAGGGATTGGCGAAGGAGTAGGCGCCGGCGCCCGTGGCGGGCCGCCCGGCGCGTTGCCGCCGCCCGACGCGCCGCGTCCCGAGCCTTGGCCCTGGGGCGTGCTGCCGCCCGGCATGCCCGACGGCGTCGGGCTCGCGGCGCTGCTTCTCGTGCTGTTCCTCGCCGTGGCGGGTGGCGCGTACCCGGTGGTTCGCCGCCTCACGCGACGCCTCGAGGCGCTGAAGCAGGGGGTCGAGGCCTTCGGTGCCGGCGCGCTCGGCCAGCGCGTGGCCGAGGACGGTCGCGACGAGGTGGCCGCGGTGGCGGCGAGCTTCAACCGGACTGCGGCACGCATCGAATCGCTCGTGCGCTCGCACCAGAACCTGCTTGCCAACGCGAGCCACGAACTGCGCTCGCCGCTCGCGCGGCTGAAGATGGCGCTGACGATGCTCGACGACGCCTCGGCCGGCGAGCGGTCGCGGCTCCAGCGCGAGATCGACGCCAACATTGCCGAACTCGACGCGCTGGTCGAGGAGGTGCTGCTGTCGAGCCGGCTCGACGCGGCCCGCGGGCCGCTCGAGCGGCGCGAGCCGGTCGACCTGCTCGGCGTGGCGGCCGAGGAGGCGGCGCGCGTCGACGCCAGCGCCGGCGGCGAGGCGCTGCGCGTGCCGGGCGACGAGCGGCTACTGCGCCGCGCGCTGCGCAACCTGCTCGAGAACGCGCGCCGCTACGGCGGCGACGAGGTCGAGGTGCAGGTGGCCCGCCGTGCCGGACGCGCCGAGATCTCGGTCGACGACCGCGGCGCCGGCGTGCCCGAGGGCGACCGCGAGCGCATCTTCGAGGCCTTCTTCCGCCTGCCCGGCCATGCCGAGCGTTCGGGCGGCGTCGGCCTCGGCCTCGCACTCGTGCGGCAGATCGCCGAGCGTCACGGCGGCAGCGTGCGCTGCGAGCCGCGTGCCGGCGGCGGCAGCCGCTTCGTGCTGGCACTTCCGCTCGCCTGAAGCGCGTTGCGCATCAGCGGGCCCGCTCCGGCCGACTGGACGGAGCGCCGGGGTGTCGCTGCCGCAGCATCCAGGCGAGGAACGCGACGAGCGCCACCGCCGTGAGCAGCAGCGAGGCGGCGGCGGCGATCCAGAAGCCCGGCGCGCCCTGCATTGCGTAGGGTGCCAAGCCACCGAGGTCGAACGCGAGCCAGTAGCCGCCGCCCAGCCCCACGCCCCAGATCGCCACGGCGTAGATGACGAGCGGGACGGTCGCGATCCGCCAGGCCCGCAGCACCGAGGCCGCCACCGATTGCGCGGCGTCGCCGACGTGGAACAGGAAGAGCCACGCCACGAGCGAGAGCGCAGCGGCCTGCACTGCCGGATCGCCGCTGTAGAGCGCGACGATCGGTGCGCGCGCCAGGAAGACGGCGCCGCCTGCCAGCGTGGCCACGCCGATGCCCAGCGCAAGCCCATGCCAGCCCAGGCGCCGCGCGTCGGGCTCATCGCGCGCTCCGATCGACTGCGCCACGAGCGTGCTCGCGGCGTTGCCGATCGCCATCGACATCATGAACAGCAGCGCCGCCAGGTTGGCGGCGATCTGGTGTCCGGCCACTGCGGTGGTGCCCAACCGCGCGATGAAGAAGGCCATGAAGGTGAAGCCGGTCACCTCGATCACGATCGACAGGCCCATCGGGATGCCGAGCCGCAACTGCGCCGCCAGCGCGCGCGTGTCGGGCGCATCGAGCCCGCGGCCGCCGAGCGCGAACGGCGCGTAGAAGGCGTCGCGCCGCAGCACCGCAAACGCGGCGAGGCATTGCGCCCACATCGCGATGCAGGTCGCGATGCCGCAACCCACGATGCCGAGCGCGGGCACGCCGAGCGCGGGCAGGCCGAAGACGAGCAGCGCCGACAGCGGCACCTTGAGCGCGAGCCCGCCGAGCTGCAGCGCCATCACCGCCTTGGGCCGCGAGACCGCGGTGTTGAAGGCGCGATAGACGGTGAACAGCAGCGACGCCGGCAGCGAGAACGCGAGCGCGAGCAGGTAGCCGCGCACCCGCGTCTCGATCTCGGGCGTGGTTTGCGCGAGCGCGAGGAAGGGCTGCGGGAACGTGAGCAGCGCGCTGCCCAGCAGCGCGAAGGCGAGTGCGATCCACACCGCCTGGTGCACCTGGCGCCCAGCCGCCGCGTGCTGGCGCGCGCCGAAGAGCTGGCCGACGATCGGCGCGAGCGCGAGCACGATGCCCATGAAGCCGATGAAGATCGTGATGTAGGCGGCGGCGCCGATCGCCAGCGCCGCGAGGTCGAGCGACGAGTGCCGCGCCACGAGCAGCGTGTCGACGGTGCTGAAACCGAGCACCGAGATCTGGCCCACGAACACCGGCCAGGCGAGCGGCATCAGCCGGCGCACGCTGGCGCCGAAGGTGCCGGCTGGGCTCAAGCCGCGTCCGCCGCGGCAAAGCCGTGCGGGTCGGGATGGTCCTCGCCGGTGGCCACGCGGGCGCGCTCCAAGTAGCGGTTGAAGCGCCAGGCCGTGCCCTCCATCGAGATGCGACGCCAGACGGCGCGCTTCTCGGCCGGCGTGAGCGCGGTCCAGCGCTGCACCTCGTCGAAACTGCGGCCGCAGCCCTTGCAGACCGGATCGCCCTGTGTGGTGGAGCAGATCGCGATGCAGGGGGCATCGGGCGTGCTCGCGTACCACGCGAGCCAGGCGGCCCGTGCTGGCGCCGGCATCGTGTGCTCGTCGGCCAGCGGCTCGTGGTGGTAGACCATCAGCGCGTAGACCTCGGCGAGCGCGCGCACCTCGGCGCAGGCGGTGATGCCGTCGGGCGAGGGCGAACGTTCGCGCCACCAGTTGATGGCGGCCTCGATGTCAGTGATATGGATGCCTGCCATGCCGCGCGCGCAGACCCGGTCGCGAAGCCGGGTCGTGGGAAGAGGGGGCGCAGTGTAGCGGCGCCCCTGCGCGTCTGCGCCAATCACGCGTGCGGCGCTTGTGCGGCCCTCATGCGGCGCCCCTGCGGCGCCCCTGCGGCGCGCCCGCGGCGGTGCTTCCCGGGCGGGCCCGGGCCGCCGCGACCGTTCAGGCGGGCGCGAAGCCGGCCGCCGACAGGCGGGCCGCCAGCTCTTCGCGCGGCGCGTCGCTGTCGACCTTCACCTGTTGCGTGGGCAGGTCGATCTCGACCAGCGCCGCCGGGTCGGCCGCCTTCACGGCCTCGGTGACGGTGCGTGCGCAGTGGCCGCAGGTCATGTTGGGGATCCGGAACTCCTGCATGGCCGGTACCTCGGAAGGGCAGACGAAGCCGCGATCATGCCAGCCCGCAGAGCCGCTCGAGCCTGCCCTGTGCCAAGCCGCGCCGCGGGCCCGGCGAGCCGGATCACGCGCGGGCTGGCAGACTCCGCGTCCATGCTCGCACCTTCTTCGGCCCGCACTTCCTCCGACGACCCTGCACCGCCGTCGCCGACCGAGTGGACCTGGCCCGTCGACGGGATGACCTGCGCCTCCTGCGTCGCGCGTGTCGAGAAGGCGGTGCAGGCGGTGCCCGGCGTGGACGAGGCGGCGGTCAACCTGGCCAGCGAGACGCTCACGCTTCGCCCGGGCCGCGCGAACGCCGCGGCGTTGATCGCCGCCGTCGAGAAGGCGGGCTACGACATCCCGCGCCAGACGCTCTCGTTCTCGGTGCAGGGCATGACCTGCGCCACCTGCGCCGGCCGCGTCGAGGCAGCGCTGGACTGCGTGCCGGGCGTGATCGAGGCGGGCGTCAACCTCGCCGGCGAGCGTGCGGGCGTGACGCTGCTGGCCCGCCCGGCGGAGCTTCCCGCGCTGCGCGCCCGCCTGGCCGCCGCGGTGGCCGAGGCCGGCTACGAGATCCATGCCGCGGACGTCGCCACGGCCGGCGCGGGTCTTGCGCCGCGCTTCTGGACCGACGGCCGCCGCGTCACGCTTGCGTTGGCGCTCGCCGCGCCGCTGGTGCTGCCGATGCTCGCGCTGCCGCTCGGCGCGCACTGGATGCCTGCGGCCTGGCTGCAGCTCGCACTCGCCGCGCCGGTGCAGTTCGGGCTCGGCGCGCGCTTCTACCGCGCGGGCTGGAAGGCGGTGCGGGCACGCGCCGGCAACATGGACCTGCTGGTCGCCATCGGCACCAGCGCGGCCTTCGGGCTCAGCCTCTTCGAGTGGGCACGGGCCTCGCGCGAGGGGCGCATGCCGCACCTGTACTTCGAGGCCTCGGCGGTGGTGATCGCGCTCGTGCTGCTCGGCAAGTGGCTCGAGGCGCGCGCCAAGCGCCAGGCCACCGAGGCGATCCGCGCGCTGAACGCATTGCGCCCCGAGACCGCGCGCGTGCGGCGCGACGGTGCGGGCAAAGACGACGGACGGAGCGACGGGCAGATCGACGGCGAGATCGACGTGGAGAGAGACAGGCAGGACGACGCGCAGACCGACGCAGAGAACGGCACCGGTGCCGGATTCCTCGACCTGCCGATTGCCCAGGTGCGCGTCGGCGACCTCGTTCTCGTTCGCCCGGGTGAGCGGTTGCCGGTCGACGGCGAGGTGGTCGAGGGGGCGAGCCACCTCGACGAATCGCTGCTCACCGGCGAGAGCCTGCCGGTGGCCCGCGGGCCGGGCGAGCGGGTGACAGGCGGTGCGCTCAACGGCGAGGGCGTGCTGCTCGTGCGCACGACGGCCGTCGGCGCCGAGAGCACGCTGGCGCGCATCGCCCGCCTCGTCGAGCATGCGCAGGCGAAGAAGGCGCCGATCCAGCGCCTCGTCGACCGCGTGAGCGCGGTCTTCGTGCCGGTGGTGCTGGCGATCGCGCTGCTCACGCTGCTCGGGTGGGGGCTCGCGGCAGGCGACTGGGCGCAGGCGGTGCTGAACGCGGTGGCCGTGCTGGTGATCGCCTGCCCCTGCGCGCTCGGCCTCGCGACGCCGGCCGCGATCATGGTCGGTACCGGTGTCGCGGCGCGGCACGGCATCCTGATCAAGGACGCCGAGGCGCTGGAGCTGGCGCAGCGCGTGCAGGTCGTGGCCTTCGACAAGACCGGCACCCTCACCGTCGGGCGGCCGCGGCTGGTCGCATTCGAGCCGGTGGCCGACGAGGCGGCGGCGCGCGACGCCTGGCTCGGCGCCGCGGCGGCACTGCAGGCCGGCAGCGAGCACCCGCTCGGCCGCGCGCTGGCCGAGGCTGCCGGGGGCCGCGCGCTGCCGGCCGCGGAGGCGGTGCGCGCGGTGCCCGGACGCGGCATCGCCGGCCGCGTGGACGGGCGCGAACTGCGCCTGGGCAGCACGCGTTGGATGGAGGAGCTGAAGCTCGCGCCATCGGCTCAGCCCCTGCTCGCGGCCGCGGCCGAGGCGCAGCGTCATCAGGGCCGCACGCTGTCGTGGCTGGCCGAGACGCCGCGCGACGGCCGCGCGCCGCGCCTCCTGGCGCTGCTCGCCTTCGGCGACGCGCCCAAGCCGGGCGCCGCCGAGGCGGTGGCACGGCTGCACGCGCTCGGCCTGCGAACGGTTCTCGTCACCGGCGACAACGCGGGCGCCGCCGCCGCCGTGGCCGGCGCGCTCGGCATCGACGCCGTGCATGCCGAGGTCCTGCCGGCCGACAAGGCGCGTCTCGTGGGCGAGCTGAAGGCCGGCGGCGGGCCGTCGAAGTGCACGGTGGCGATGGTCGGCGACGGCATCAACGATGCCCCGGCCCTCGCCGCCGCCGACGTCGGTATCGCGATGGCTGCGCCCGGCCAGGGCACCGACGTCGCGATGCACGCCGCGGGCATCACGCTGATGCGCGGCGAGGTCGGCCTCGTGGCCGACGCGATCGAGCTCGCGCGCCGCACCGCGGGCAAGATCCGCGGCAACCTGTTCTGGGCCTTCGTCTTCAACGCGATCGGCATCCCGGCGGCCGCGTTCGGCCAGCTGAACCCGGTGATCGCCGGCGGCGCGATGGCCTTCAGCAGCTTCTTCGTCGTCAGCAACGCGCTGCTGCTCGCGCGCTGGAAGGCCCGCTGAGCGTGGCCGGGCCTGCGGCCTGGCCAGCCGCTCGGCCCTGGAGGCTCAGTAGCTCCGGCGTCCGCCGAAGCCGCCGGCGCGCGTCCCGCCGCCGCCACCGCCGAAGCCACCGGAGCGCTCCTCGCGCGGGCGGGCTTCGTTGACGACGAGCGCGCGCCCGTCGACCGACTTGCCGTTCAGGCCGCGGATCGCGGCCTGCGCCGCCTCGTCGGAACCCATCTCGACGAAGCCGAAGCCCTTCGAGCGGCCGCTGTCGCGGTCGGTCATGACCTTGGCCGATGACACGGCGCCGAACTCGGAGAAGTGCTGCTGAAGGTCGTCGTCGCGGATCGAGTAGGAGAGGTTGCCGACGTAGAGCTTGTTGCCCATGGATGTGCCTTCGGGAAGTGAGGGGAGGGAGCAGTGGGGTTGCGGGGTGCGCGCTTGCGTCCGGCTTGCTCAGCGCGTCTTGCGCACCGGGGCACGCGGTGCCGGGGACGGCCGCGACTCGAGGTGGCGGAAGGTGATGCGGCCCTTGCTCAGGTCGTAGGGCGAAAGCTCGAGCGAGACGTTGTCGC
>WBZP01007591.1_pt1 | contig 10416 bp, 10 predicted proteins | sample 5204301 | NCBI WGS metagenome assembly WBZP01 (sample SAMN12412401, study PRJNA552823) | activated sludge metagenome | isolation source: activated sludge from nitrification reactor of wastewater treatment plant... | place: USA: Pennsylvania | collected 2017 | reverse complement strand
AATGAAGTTTTAGCCAACCCCATTGGCACATTTGAGGCTGTCCTATCCACAAAATCCAACACACAACAGCCTCAAAAGAGCCAAGCCCACCCACCACCCTACATTCAGACTTAAAAAGAAATCAATAAAAATCTTCTCAAAATGAATCAGCCTCTGTTTTTTTTGAAAATTTATTTTAATCAAATGATTAAAATATTTGGATAAATCAAAAAATAGTTCCTATATTTGACCCCGAAACGAATTTTAATGCAAAATGGCAAAAAATAAAGAAGCAAAAATAGTAGATACCACAACGGAAGAAAAGATAAAGGAAGCTGCCCGAGTGGTGTTTTATAAAAAGGGCTATGCAGCTACACGGACAAGGGATATTGCAGAGGAAGCGGGCATCAACCTTGCTTTGCTCAATTATTATTTCCGTAGTAAAGAAAAGTTATTTGGTATCATAATGCTTGAAACCGTTACAGGATTTATGCAAACTATGGTAACTGTATTGAACGATGAAAAAAGCAGTTTAGAAAAAAAAGTGGAGTTGGTTGCATTCAATTACATAGATTTTATTAGTAAAGAGCCGAATATACCAATGTTTATGTTGAGCGAGTTGCGTAACAATGTAAATGGATTATTAGAAAAACTACCGATTAAACAAATAGTAATGAACTCGATGTTTTTTAAACAACATCAAGAAGCCGTTGCAAAAGGAAAAATCACAGAACCAAACCCATTGCATTTTTTGATGAACCTATTGAGTTTGGTTGTTTTTCCTTTTATTGCTCAACCCTTAATGCAAGGAGTTAGCGGAGCAACTGATAAAGAATTTAACCAACTAATGCAGGAGCGTAAAAAACTGATACCTGTTTGGATTAAAACAATGATGAAAGCGAAGTAAATTTTTTTTGCAATAAAGTTAATCAAATGATTGAAACTAAAAATTAAATAGAATGATTATAGTAGTAAATAAACAAAAATCAAAATGGCTCATTGGCATATTGCTGATATGCAGCCATTGGGCAATGGCACAACAGAACAATGCGTTGACCCTTGATTACTGCCTTGAAATGGCAAAACAGAATTACCCTTTGATAAAGCAATACACGCTGATAGAAAAAACAAAGGAATATTCTATTGCCAATGCACAAAAAGGGTATTTACCACAATTCAATGTAGCAGGACAGGCAACCTATCAATCCGCAGTTACAGCCGTTCCAATCTCATTGCCCAATATGGACGTTCCTACAATCAGTAAAGACCAATACAGGCTATATGGCGAAGTGTCGCAGTCTATTACAGACCTCTTTACCGTGAAAGACCAAAAGGAGTACATCAATACCAATTCGGAAATTGAAAGCCAAAAAGTTGAGGTAGAGTTATACAAGCTAAGAGAACGCATTAACAACCTATTTTTCGGAATACTCTTAATTGATGCACAAATTCAGCAAACCGAACTACTTAAAAAAGATATTCAAAGCGGTATCGAAAAAACAAACGTAGCCATTGCCAACGGAGTAGCATTGAAAAGCACAGCCGATAACCTGAAAGCCGAATTGCTGAAAGCCGACCAACGTACCATTGAACTGAAAGCCACACGCAAAGGCTATGCAGATATGTTGGCTTTGTTCATAGGCAATCCTATTGATGAAAATACGGTACTTGAAAAACCACATAGGCAAATGCTTACCAACACAATCAACCGTCCCGAACTGAAACTTTTCGACTTACAAAAAAAATCCTTTGACGTACAGGAAAAGCTGATTACCGCTAAAAACCTGCCTCGTTTGAGTGCGTTTTTTCAGGGTGGTATAGGCAGACCCGGATTAAATATGTTGGATAATGACCTTAAAGGTTACTACATCGGTGGTTTGCGTTTAAGTTGGAACATTACAGGTTTCTACACTTATAAGAACGAAAAGAAAATGCTTGCTAACAATCAAAGTATGATAGACATACAGCGGGAAACTTTTTTGTTCAATACCAATCTCACACTAAAACAGCAAAATGCCGATATAACCAAAATGCAGGATTTGATTGAAACCGATAAAAGCATTGTAACACTTCGTGAAAGCGTAAAGAACACCACACAAAACCAACTTACTTATGGTACGGCAACTACAAACGATTATCTCATTGCCGTAAATGCCGAAGACCAGGCAAAGCAAAGTTTGATTTTACACGAAATACAGCTTTTAATGACAGAATACAACGCCCAAACAACAGCAGGAAATTAGTAACAATAAAAAAGTAGAACAATGTATAAAATAAAAACAATCGCATTGGCAGCAGGCATCGCAACATTGCTTACCGCTTGCAAAGACAACAAAGTTTCATTTGATGCTTCGGGAAGTTTTGAAGCAGAGGAAACCATTATCTCATCGGAAGCCACCGGAACAATCAAGCAGTTTGATATTGAGGAGGGGCAAACATTGGAAGCAGGGCAAACCATTGGCTACATAGACAGCTTGCAGTTGTATCTGAAGAAAAAGCAGTTGGAAGCACAGGTTATAGCCATTTTAGGGAAAAAGCCCAATATCCCTGTTCAGCTATCAGCCTTACAGGAACAGCTTAGAACTACCGAAAAGGAACGGACAAGAGTAGCCAATTTGGTAAAAGGCGATGCAGCTACACCCAAACAGTTGGACGACATCAACGCACAAATTGAAGTGCTGAAAAAACAGATAGAAGCACAGAAATCTACATTAAGCATTTCCGCCGAGGGCTTAGGCAAAGACGTTGTGCCGTTGCAGGTACAAATAGAGCAACTGAACGACCAGCTTGCAAAATGCCAAATCATAAATCCTGCAAGCGGAACGGTACTTTCCAAATATGCCGAAGCCAACGAAATGACGGCAGCAGGAAAACCGCTTTACAAAATTGCCAACTTATCCAACATCATTTTAAGGGTGTACATCACAGGCGACCAACTACCGCAGGTAAAATTAAACCAACAGGTAAAAGTGCTTACCGATAACGGCAAGGGCGGTTACAAAGAAACAACAGGTACAATAGTTTGGATAAACGACAAGGCAGAGTTTACACCAAAAACCATTCAGACCAAAGACGAGCGGGCAAATATGGTGTATGCAATCAAAGTGAAAGTAAAAAATGACGGTGCGTACAAAATAGGTATGTATGGCGAAATAAAATTCCAATGACAATGGCAGATGTTGTATTAAATAACATTGTAAAGACCTACAATAAAGGCGAAATAAAGGCAGTAAACAATGTTTCTTTTGAAGTAAACAAAGGCGAATTGTTTGGCTTGATTGGAGCAGACGGAGCAGGCAAAACAAGCATATTCCGCATACTTACAACGCTGTTACTTCCCGATAGCGGTACAGCTTCCGTAAATGGTTTTGACGTAGTGAAAGACTATAAAGCCATTCGCAAAAATGTAGGCTATATGCCGGGCAAGTTCTCATTGTATCAGGATTTATCAGTAGAGGAAAACCTCAACTTTTTTGCAACCGTATTCAATACCACTGTAGCGCAAAATTATGATTTGGTAAAGGACATCTATGTACAGTTAGAGCCGTTCAAAACACGCAGGGCAGGAAAATTGTCGGGCGGTATGAAACAGAAATTGGCTTTGTGTTGTGCCTTAATCCATCGCCCAACAGTATTGTTTTTAGACGAGCCGACCACAGGCGTAGATGTAGTTTCAAGAAAGGAATTTTGGGAAATGCTGAAAGGCTTAAAACAGCAGGGCATCACCATTTTGGTTTCCACGCCTTATATGGACGAAGCCACACTTTGCGAACGTATCGCATTGATACAAAACGGCAGTATAATGTCTATTGAAACACCCGACAATATCATAAAACAGTTTCCAGATACGCTGTTTGCAGTGAGGGCAAATGATATGGGCAGGTTGCAGAATGCTTTGCGGAGCAATAAGCAAATCAAAAGCTGTTTTTCATTTGGCGACTTTCATCACATCACATTTCAGAACGATTACGAGCCGTCAGCAAACGAAGTGATAAAAGCATTGCAGGGTTCAAGCCTGTTTGAAAATTCATCGGACTATCCGCAAGTAGCGGAACTGATACAAACCTTGCAGGAAGCCAATTTCCAAGACATTGAAATAAAACACATCACACCGAGCATTGAAGATTGCTTTATAAATCTGATGAATTGATATGACAAGCGAAGTAGTAATAAAAACAGACAAGCTAACCAAGCGTTTTGGCGATTTCATCGCTACAAACGAAGTTACGTTTGAAGTATATGCAGGGGAAATATTTGGTTTCTTAGGTGCAAATGGAGCAGGAAAAACAACCGCAATGAAAATGCTTTGCGGACTTTCCAAACCATCATCGGGCAATGCCACCATTGCAGGCTTTGACATCTACAAACAAACCGAAGAAATCAAAAAGAACATCGGCTATATGAGCCAAAAATTTTCATTGTACGAAGATTTAACGGTAATAGAAAACATACAATTCTTTGGCGGTATTTATGGCTTATCCGATAAACAGTTAAAAGCAAAAAGCAATGAACTGATTGAAACATTGGGATTGCAAAGCGAAGCAAAAAAGTTAGTGGCTTCCTTGCCGTTGGGTTGGAAACAGAAATTGGCGTTTTCAGTTGCCGTAATACACGAACCCAAAATTGTTTTTTTAGACGAACCCACAGGAGGCGTTGACCCTGTTACCAGACGGCAGTTTTGGGATTTGATTTATTCGGCAGCCGACAGAGGTATTACCATTTTCGTAACTACTCACTATATGGACGAAGCCGAATACTGTAACCGTATTTCTATAATGGTGGACGGAGTAATAGAAGCATTGGATACACCTGCAAACTTAAAACGAGAATATTCCGCTAATTCAATGGACGAAGTATTTTATAAGTTGGCAAGAGGAGCAAAACGAAAATCAGATTAAAGATGTCAGCAGTTAAACGAATACTATCCATAGACGGTGGCGGAATAAGAGGGATTATTCCCGCTTTGGTATTGGTGGAGCTTGAAAGATTGATACAAATAAAAACGTCCAATCCCAATGCCCGGATTACTGAATACTTTGACCTCTTTGCAGGCACAAGTTCCGGTGCGATATTGATTAGTATTCTTTTATTGCCCGATGAAACAGGAACAAAACCAAAATACACCGCACAAGATGCCGTTGAGCTTTACCTTACCAATGGCGGTAAAATTTTTGAAACAGGGTTTATATCAAAGCTGTTAGCAAGAGTTGGTTTTGTAGCCGAAAAATACACAGACAATAATATGAAAGCTGTTTTTGCTGAATATTTTGAAGAAACCAAAATAAGCGAACTGTTAAAGCCCTGTCTTATTACTGCCTATAATATTGAATTGCGGAAAGCACATTTTTTCCGTCAGCACATAGCAAGGCAAAAAGGAAACACCAAAGATTTTTATGTAAAAGATGCCTGCCTTGCCACAAGTGCTGCACCGTCTTACTTTCCCCCTGCCGAGATTTATTCTCTTTCCCAAACACGCTATCCGCTTATTGACGGTGGCATTGTGGCTAATGACCCCATTCTTACGGCAGTGATTGAAGCTGCAAGAATTTCGGGAAACAGCAACCCTGCCGATAAAATTATTCTTTCGTTAGGTTCGGGTATCAGTTCCAGAGCCTATAACTACGACAGAATGAGAAACCTTGCCATTCGTACCGTTCCTTACCTGTTAGATATGATGACAAGTTCATCAAGCGAAGTAAACCAATTCATCATCAAGCAGATATTTAAAGCCAATCAACAGTCAGACCACTATTTACGGATAACCCCCAATAATTTGAGCAGTATAGACGAACGTATGGATAATGCCACTTCCAAAAACATCAGCAAGTTAAAAGCATTGGGCGAACGGTTGGCAACAGAAAACAGTGAAAAATTAGAACGGTTGGTAGCGTATTTAATTCAGGAAAAATCACCTGAAAATTAAAAACAAGGGAATAACAGACATTCTCACAATAAACAATTTGGATAATGAAACAGTTTTTATCATTTGTAAGAAAAGAATTTTATCACGTATTCCGTGATAGTAAGACTTTGCTAATGCTATTCGGCTTGCCGATTGTGCAGATTGTTTTATTTGGTTTTGCTCTCACAAACGAAATCAAAAATTCCAAAATTGTTATTTGCGATTATGCCAAAGACGAAGCCACACAGCAAATCATCAACAAAATAGAAGCAAGTCAAAATTTTGATATTCAAAAAACGCTATTCAGCCACCGACAAATTGAAGAAGCATTTAAAGCGGGGAACATAAAATTGGCAATTATATTTCCTGCCAATTTTAACAACGACCTTTCACATCTTCATCAGGCACAAGTTCAAATTATTGCAGATGCTTCCGACCCGAACACCGCTAATACATTGACAAATTACGCAACGGCAATCATTATGGATTATCAGCAGGAGTTAATGAAAAACAATGTTGTTCCGTTTCGCATTGTTCCCGAAATACGAATGTTATACAATCCCGAATTGAAAGGGGCAACCAATTTTGTGCCGGGCGTAATGGCATTGGTGCTGATGTTGGTGTGTGTAATGATGACTTCTGTTTCCATTGTTCGTGAAAAAGAAAATGGAACAATGGAGGTGCTGTTGGTATCGCCTTTCAATCCGTTTTTAGTGATTATTGCAAAAGCAATTCCGTATTTATTACTTTCCATTGTAAACCTTTCCGTCATTCTTATTTTAAGCGTAACTCTTTTGGATATGCCGATTAACGGAAGTATTTCATTGCTGTTTGCAGAAAGTATTTTGCTGATTATTACAGCTCTTTCGTTGGGTTTGCTTATTTCAAACGTAGCACAGTCGCAACAGGCAGCAATGCTGATTTCATTGATGGGAATGTTAGTTCCTACAATGTTGTTTACAGGATTTATGTTTCCGATTGAAAATATGCCTGTTCCCTTGCAGGTAATTTGCAATATCATTCCTGCAAAATGGTATTACACTATTGTAAAATCAATAATGATAAAAGGTCTTGGATTTAGTGCTATATGGAAAGAAACATTGGTGCTTTTCGGAATGACTGTTTTTTTATTGGTAGTGAGTTTCAAAAAATTTAAAACTCGATTAGTATGAGAACACTAAAATTTTTATTGCAAAAAGAGTTCAAACAAATCTTTCGAAACAAAGCATTGTTGCCGTTGATTTTTGTTGTTCCGATAGTGCAGTTGCTCATACTTCCATTAGCAGCCGATTATGAAGTAAAGAACATCAACATTTCAATCGTTGACCACGACCACAGCACATTTTCACGCAATCTTATTTCAAAAATTACTTCTTCGGGTTATTTCCGTTTGGCTGATTACAGTAATTCATTTCAAAGTGCATTTAATCAGATTGAAAGCGACAAATCCGATTTGATTTTGGAAATACCGCAAGGCTTTGAAAAAAACTTAGTGCGTGAAAACGAGCAAAAATTATTTATTGCTGTTAATGCAATCAATGGCGTGAAAGCAGGTTTGGGCGGTGCTTATCTCAATCAAATTATTACGGCTTACAACGCTGATATTCGTTTGCAATGGTTTCAATCCGATAAATTTAATACTGCGCCTGTTATTACTGTTGCTTCTTCAAATTGGTTCAATCCGTTTATGAACTATCGTTTTTTTATGGTTCCGGGAATTTTAGTTGTGTTGGTAACAATGGTAGGTGCGTATATGTGTGCATTGAACATTGTGAAAGAAAAAGAAGCTGGCACGATTGAACAAATAAACGTAACACCCATAAAAAAATATCAGTTTATTTTGGGCAAACTCATTCCGTTTTGGATAATCGGAATGTTTGTTTTTAGTGTCGGTTTGTTTGTTGTGGCACGGTTGGTTTATGGTATTGTTCCTGTCGGAAGTTTACTCTTACTGTATGGTTATTTGTCCATTTATCTGATTGCATTATTGGGCTTAGGCTTGCTTATTTCCACATTTGCCGAAACACAACAACAAGCAATGTCGGTAGCGTTTTTCTTCATTATGATTTTTATGCTGATGAGTGGTTTATTCACTTCGCTTGACGGAATGCCGCAATGGGCTTACATCATAGCAAAATGCAGTCCTGTAACGTATTTCATTGAAGTAGTGCGAATGGTTGTTCTGAAAGGAAGCGGGTTTTCCGACATCAAAAATCATTTTGTTATTATGATTGGGTTTGCCGTTTTATTAAATGGTTTGGCGATTTGGAATTATAAAAAGACGAGTTAGAACCAACACACAGGCACACACATTTGCAAACCGCTACAAGCCAACGCACCTACCAAAGTTTGCAAAAGAGTGTGCCTTTTGCCGACCTCTAAAACTTCATTTTTTTCTTTCCCCTCTTTGAAAAAATAAAAATACACCAACCACACACACGACACAACAACCACGACAGACAACCAACCTGACAGACAGAAGGGCAGCCGATAACAAGGGCTTGGCGTAATGGCGGGCGAAGTGCCTCATATGAAACTTTTTGCTAAATTTGAACTTTGGTGCTTCGTATCAACAGTAGTGCTGTAAAACCGCCACTACGCCAAGCCCCGAAACGTTGGTGGCAATTTGTACGACACACACTACATTTCATGTTTAGACAGAATACATCAAAAGCGACCCTAATACCAAAAAGTGAACAACTGAAAGGGCTTTTTATATGCTTAATTGGGCTTTTGTTAATTTCTGACATTGCGACTGCTCAAGAAGTCCCTGTGCCAGAATCACTGAAATCATTCCCAAGTGCAAAATGCTATTGGGCTTACGGTGTTGAAAGACTAAGTACGACAAAAGACAGCATTCACAGCTATATTATCCGACTTTCATTACAACAACAGGACAGTGTAGGTAATAATAAGGGGAGACTCAAACTTAAGCATGCTCTAATCTACTGTACCTATTCTGACACTGGTATTACAAAGAAGATAAATTTCAAGCAAAAAGGACTTCTATGGATTGCAAAATTTAAAGTTTTGACAAACCAACCCGTGCCATTAAAAATAATAGCTAATTACAATCATCAGCAGACAGAAATGCCTTTGACATTAAATAAAGGAACTTATCCAGGAGAGCCTGACCAAGTTAATGAAGAGAAATTGTAGTTGGATTGTCGGATTATTTGAACATAGAAAAACTGCCACCAACAGGCGCATTTACAAAAGCCGGGCTTGACATTGTAACTTTAGCTTCAAATTCTTAATCAACTGCAGTTAATGAGCGACGACAAGTTCTAATGCGGCGCGGCATTTTGCTACGCTCTTAGTGCCGCGCCTTACTACTCGTTCTTCGGGTAAATTTCGTTAATTTAGGGCGACAAGCGCCAGGCGACAGGGCCCTGAAACCCCGGCCTTCGTAAATGCCCGACGTTAGCTGAAATAAATAGCGGCTCCCCAAATAACGAAACAGAATATTAGAAGAACTCAAATTAAATTGCTTTTTGTGATTTTTAAGAATAAGTGAGAATGCTTATATAGCAATAGATTGATGTAGTGATAAAATAAGCTTCAATATTATCAATACATTAAACTTAAGGTGACAAAATATTACAGTGGTTGGAAGTCTCAAATTTTTCTTATTTTGTAGAAATACATTGATATGTCTAACATAATTGCAATAGTTCTTGTTTCGGTGGTATCACTAATAGTTATTATTTTGCTAATCTGGAAAAACAAGAAAGATAAAAAACTCATGAATCCGGATGCTCAGGATTCCGTTGAGGAAGCAATCATGGATCATGAACGTAGAAAAGACAAAATATAATACAATTCACTTTTTTTACTTCAGCTAACAGGCGCATTTACGCAAGCCGGGCTTGACAATGTAACTTCAGCTTCAAATTTCTATTGAGCTGCGGTCAATGGGCGACGACAGGTTCTAATGCGGCGCGGCATTTTGCTACGCTCTTAGTGCCGCGCCTTACTGCTCGTTCTTCGGGTAAATTTTGTTAATTTAGGGCGACAAGCGCCAGGCGACAGGGCTCCGAAACCCCGGCCTTCGTAAATGCCCGACGTTAGACCGCCACTCCTAATGTCATTTGTTACCTATTTGGCTTTTTCTTGCTTTCTATTTTTATGGGGCTTGACAATTTTAAGTGAATTAGCTGCAACTTCCTAAACGCCGGGTTTTAGGCGCAACTCATTGGCGCGGAAATAAAAAAATGCGAATTTGCAATTTGTCTTTGATTTTTACTTTTTAGCTCATTTGTTCTATTTGAAGTTTTGTTTACTAACACACACATTTTTTATTCCTGGCGTTTGGCATTTCGTGTCATTAATTGGTGAGCCGGCGCATTCCAGTTTCAGTACGTTTATGAAAGGCTTCAATTTGCGAGTTTGGCTTTCAATTCTCTCTCGGCTTCAGCGCTTCCATCGCTATCGGCTCGGTGCGGTTGCGGCGGCTAACAATGCATAGGCGCAATTGGGGCATGACAGCTGTAATTCAGCATTTTATCTTTATTTGTCTTCGGTAAATGGGCGAC
>WBZP01007589.1_pt1 | contig 10417 bp, 7 predicted proteins | sample 5204301 | NCBI WGS metagenome assembly WBZP01 (sample SAMN12412401, study PRJNA552823) | activated sludge metagenome | isolation source: activated sludge from nitrification reactor of wastewater treatment plant... | place: USA: Pennsylvania | collected 2017 | reverse complement strand
GCGGCCGGTCGCCTGGGTCGCCTGCGACATCACCACCGCCGAAGGGCGCGCCGCCGCACTCGCCGCCTGCCCGCAGCCCGACATCCTGGTCAACAATGCCGGCGGGCCGCCACCGGGCGACTTCCGCGACTGGGACCGCGACGCCTGGATCCGGGCGCTCGATGCCAACATGCTGACGCCGATCGAGCTCATCCGGGCGACGATCGACGCGATGATCGGGCGGCGCTTCGGGCGCATCGTGAACATCACCTCGTCGGCCGTCAAGGCGCCGATCGACATCCTCGGCCTGTCCAACGGCGCCCGGGCGGGGCTCACCGGCTTCGTCGCGGGGCTCGCCCGCGACGTGGCCCGGCACAACGTGACGATCAACAACCTGCTGCCCGGGCCGTTCGACACGGACCGGCTGCGCAGCGCGACGGCGGCCGCGGCGAAGGCCGCCGGGCGCGACGTCGATGAACTGCTCGCCGCGCGGCGCGAAGGCAATCCGGCGCGCCGCTTCGGCAGCATCGACGAGTTCGGCGCCGCCTGTGCGTTCCTCTGCAGCGTGCACGCCGGCTACATCGTCGGGCAGAACCTGCTGCTCGACGGCGGCGCGTTCCCCGGCACGCTCTGACCCGCGGTGCACCGCAGACCAGGAGTCGCGCCGATGAACCACAAGCCCCGGATCGCGCTGCTCGGCGAGTGCATGATCGAGCTGCGCGGCGAGATGTTCGGCACCATGCACCAGAATTTCGGCGGCGACACGCTCAACACCGCCGTCTACCTCGCCCGCCTCACCGCCGACACCGGCATCGAGGTGCGGTACGCCACGCAGCTCGGCACCGACGCGTACAGCGACGCGATGGTCGCCGCCTGGCGGCGCGAGGGCATCGACACCGGTCTCGTCCGCCGGGAGCCGGGCCGGATGCCCGGCCTCTACACCATCCAGGTCGACGAGCAGGGCGAGCGCGTCTTCTACTACTGGCGCGACTCGAGCGCGGCCAAGGAGTACTTCCACGGCGCGTCGAGCCCGCTCGAGGAAGCCATCGACGGCCTCGACGCGCTCTACTACAGCGGCATCAGCCTCGCGGTGCTCCCGGAGCCGGGGCGCGAGCGGCTGTTGCGGTGCGCCGCCAGGCTGCGCGAGCGCGGCGGCATCGCCTGCTTCGACAACAACTACCGGGCGCGGCTGTGGGGCGCCGGCGCCGCCGACGCGCGGCGCTGGTACGACCGGGCATTCGGCTGCTGCGACCTGGCGCTGATCACGCTGGAGGATCACCAGGCGCTGTACGCCATCGGCGACGCCGAGGCCGCCGTCCGCCACGCGTTCGCGCTGCCGGTCGCCGAGGTCGTGATCAAGCGCGGCGCCGCCTCGACGCTGCTGCGCGCGGCCGGCGGCGCTGCCGTCGAGGTGCCGACGTTCCCGGTGGCGAAGGTCGTCGACACCACCGGCGCCGGCGACTCGTTCGCCGGCGGCTACCTCGCCGCCCGGCTGCAGGGGACGCCGCCCGAGGTCGCCGCCAAGGCCGGCAACAAGCTCGCGTCGATCGTCGTCCAGCACCCCGGCGCGATCATTCCCCGCGAAGCCACGCCGCAGTTCTTCTTCGGCTGACGGCTTGCCCGCAGGAGCGCCGCATTCGATGCTCGACCTCTACTACTGGACGACGCCCAACGGCCACAAGATCACGATCTTCATCGAGGAGACCGGCATCCCGTACACGCTGAAGCCGGTCGACATCTCGCGTGGCGAGCAGTTCGAGCCCGCGTTCCTCGCGATCGCGCCGAACAACCGGATCCCGGCCATCGTCGACCACGCGCCGCCCGGCGGTGGCGCGCCGATCGCGCTGTTCGAGTCGGGAGCGATCCTGCTCTACCTCGCGGAGAAGACGGGCCGCTTCCTGGCCGCCGACCTGCGCGGACGGCTCGACTGCCTGCAGTGGCTGTTCTGGCAGATGGCGGGTCTCGGCCCGATGGCGGGCCAGAACCACCACTTCGCCCACTACGCGCCGGAACCGATTCCCTATGCGATCGATCGCTACGTCAACGAGACCGGCCGGCTCTACGCCGTCCTGAACAAGCGGCTCGCCGACCGCGAGTACATCGCCGGCGAGTACTCGATCGCCGACATGGCGGCCTATCCCTGGGTGATACCCGAGCGTCAGGGGCAGTCGCTGGGCGATTTCCCCCACCTCGCGCGATGGAAATCGGCGGTGGCGGCGCGGCCGGCGGTGGTGCGCGCCTACGCCCTGGCCAACGCGGTCAACCGGAAGCCGACGGTGACCGATGCCCGGTCGCGCAGTGTGCTGTTCGGCCAGGGCAAGGACACGCCGCGTTGACCCGGCGCGGGACGCTTCGCGCCGTGCACCGCGGCGAACGGATCCGCTGCCCAGGGTGGGCAATCGTGTTCGTTGACGTGGCACAAGGGGCGCGCGCCGAGGCGGCGGGATACTGGGCCGTAGCGCCTGGCGGCGGTACGCGACGTCGACCGCCGTGACCGCCGGGTCGCATCCCGGCGCCAGTCCGACGCACCTGCGGCAGAACAGGGAGCACGCCATCCACCAACCTGCGATCGTCGGTCCCGGCCTGCTGCGCGACGTGCTGGTCGTCGGCGCCGGCGTCGTGGCGGCCGTCGGCTGCGCGCTGGCGGCCTTCGAGGCGCTGCGTGCCGGGGCCGGTGTGTCCGACGGCGACCTCGCCCGGCTGCGGCTGGCCGTCGCCGTTCCGGTCGCCGCGGTGGTCGCGGTGGTGATCGGACTCGCGCTGCAGGCGCGCCGGCGGGCCGGCGCCGCGAGGCAGCGGCTGGAAGCGGCGATCGCGGCCACCGACGAGCGCTGGCATCGACTCGTCGAGTTGTCCTCGGACTGGTACTGGGAACAGGACGCGCAGTTCCGGTTCACCCGGATCGAGGGCGCGCTCGAGCGCCACGCGCAGATCAACGTCGCGGAGATCGTGGGCAGGACGCGGTGGGACCTGCCCGCGACCGGCATCGACGCGGCCGGCTGGGCAGCGCACCGCGCCGGGCTCGAGGCGCGGCAGCCGTTCCGCGACTTCGTCCTCGGCCGCATCGGCGGCGACGGCGCGCCGCACTGGATCTCGGTCAGCGGCGATCCGGTGTTCGACGCCGCGGGCGCGTTCGTCGGCTATCGCGGCGTGGGCAGCGACATCACCGAGCGCCGGCGGGCCGAGGCAGCGTTGCGCGAGTCGAACTCGCGGCTGCTGGCGCTGATCGAGGCGATCCCCGACGCCATCGTGTTCAAGGACGGCGACAGTCGCTGGCGAATCGCCAACCAGCCGGCGCTGCGGCTGTTCCATCTCGACGGCGTCGCCTGGCAGGGATGCACGGACGGCGAGATCGCCGCGGCCCGGCCGGCGCTGCGGCCGACGCTCGAGCACTGCCACGCGACCGACGAAGCCGCGTGGAACGCCCGCCGGTTGACGCTCGCCGAGGAGACCGTCGCCGGCACGGACGGCGAGTTGCGGCAGTTCGACGTCCGCAAGGTGGCGCTGTTCGAGGCCGACGGCAGCCGGCGCGCGCTGGTCGTGGCCGCGACCGACGCCACCGAGCGCAGGCGCGCCGAGCAGCAACTCAAGGACAGCGTCGCGCTCAACACCAGCGTGCTCGATGCGCTGTCCGAGCACATCGCGGTGATCGACGGCAACGGCGTCATCGTCACCGTCAACGCGGCGTGGCGCGCGTTCGCCGCGAGCCACGGCGCGCCCGCAGCCGTCGTCGCGTCGATCGGCCTCGACTACCGCAGCATCTGCCTGACCGCCGCCCGCACCGCCAGCGGCGGGGATGCGGCGACGGCCTGGGCCGGGATCGAGGGCGTCCTCTGCGGCACCCGCGACCGGTTCTCGTTCGAGTATCCCTGCGAGACCCCCGAAGGCGAGCTCTGGTTCAGGATGACCGCCTACCCGCTGGCGATGACCGGCGGCGGCGCCGTCATCGCCCACGAGGACATCACCGAGCGCAAGCGCGCCGACGAGACGGTGCGCGTGGCCGCGAAGGTGTTCGAGGCGGAGGAGGGGATGCTCGTCACCGACGCGGCGTCGGTGATACGCCGCGTCAACCACGCCTTCACGGAGATCACCGGCTACGCGCCCGACGAGGTCATCGGCAGGACGCCGCGGGTCCTCAAGTCGGACCGGCATCCGCCGGCGTTCTTCGCCGAGATGTGGCAGCGGATCCGCCACGACGGCGCGTGGAGCGGGGAGATCTGGAACCGCCGCCGCAACGGCGAGGTGTATCCGCAGTACCTGACGATCACCGCGGTGCACGGCGACAACGGCGCCGTCACCCACTACGTCGGGACGTTCACCGACATCACCCGGCGCAAGGCGGCCGAGGCGGAGATCGAGTACCTCGCCTTCTTCGACCCGCTGACGCAGTTGCCCAACCGGCGGCTGCTGCTCGACCGGCTGCAGCACGCGCTTGCCGCGAGCGGCCGCAGCGCCGACCAGGGCGCGCTGCTGTTCATCGACCTCGACAACTTCAAGACGCTCAACGACAGCCGCGGCCACGCGGTCGGCGACCTGCTGCTGCGGCAGATGGCGCTGGCGCTGATCGGCTGCGTCCGCGAAGGCGACACCGTGGCCCGGCTCGGCGGCGACGAGTACGTGGTGATGCTGGAGGACCTCGGGCAGTCGCCGGACGAGGCCGCCGCGCGGGCCGAGGTCATCGGCCGGAAGATCCTGGCGGCCGTCGGCGAACCGATGCTGCTCGCCGGGCAGGAACACCACAGCAGCGCTTCGATCGGCATCACGCTGTTCAGCGGCGGCGGCGACACGGTCGAGGACCTGCTCAAGCGCGCCGACATGGCGATGTACCGGGCGAAGGCCGCCGGGCGCAACACGCTGCGTTTCTTCGACCCGATGATGCAGGCGGCGGTCGCGGCCCGTGCGACACTGGAGACGGACCTGCGCCGGGGCGTCCGCGACGGCCAGTTCGATCTGCACTACCAGCCGCAGGTCGACCGCGAGGGCAGGATGATCGGCGCGGAGGCGCTGCTGCGCTGGCGGCACCCGGTCCGCGGGATGATCGATCCGGTCGAGTTCGTCGGTTCGGCCGAGGAGTCCGGCCTCATCGTGCCGCTCGGCCAGTGGGTGGTCGGGGCGGCCTGCGCGGAACTCGCGACGTGGTCGCGGCTGCCCTGGGCACGCGGGGTCACGCTGGCGGTCAACGTCAGCCCGCGCGAGTTCCACCACCCCGATTTCGTCCGCCACGTGCTCGAGGTGATCGATCGAACCGGGGCCGATCCCCGGCAGCTCGTCCTCGAGTTCACCGAGAGCACGCTGTTCGTCGACATCGACGACGTGGTGGCGAAGATGACGGCGCTGAAGGCGCGCGGCGTCGGCTTCGCGATCGACGACTTCGGTACCGGCTACTCGTCGCTGTCCTACCTCAGGCACCTGCCGCTGGACCAGCTCAAGATCGACAGGTCGTTCGTCCACGACCTCGGCGTCGAAGGAAGCAACACCACCATCGCGCAGGCGATCATCGCGCTCGGCAAGAGCCTCGGCCTGGTCGTGGTCGCGGAAGGCGTCGAGACCGCCGTCCAGCGGGCGGCGCTGCAGCGCCTCGGCTGCGACGCCTTCCAGGGCTACCTGTTCGGCGCGCCCGCCCCGGCCGGGGAACTGCGCCGGCACGCGGTCGCCGCCGGGTCGCCGGCCGCGGCGGACGCGCGGGCGAGCACGGCGTATCAGTGACCGCCGGTGCCGGCGGGCCGCAGCGCGATCGTCGGCGCCGCGGCGCCGGTCGCGGCGGCCATCCCCGCTTCGCGTTCCATCGCCTGCTCCATCGCGGCGTCGACGTCGAACGCGGTGTCGCCGTCGGGCTCGGGCCGGCCGGTCGGCGCGATCGCCGCGAAGTCGAACAGTGCCCGGTCCATGAGGTGCGACGGCACCACCTTCGCCATCGCGTTGTAGATCGACTCGATGCGGCCCGGGAACTTCCGCTCCCAATCGCGCAGCATCGCGCCGACCTGCCGGCGCTGCAGGTGCTCCTGCGAGCCGCAGAGGTTGCAGGGGATGACGGGGAAGCGCATCAGGTCGGCGTAGCGAGCGAGGTCGCGCTCGCGCACGTAGGCGAGCGGGCGGATCACCACGTGGCGGCCGTCGTCCGAGACGAGCTTGGGCGGCATCGTCTTCAGCTTGCCGCCGAAGAACAGGTTGAGGAAGAAGGTCGCCAGGATGTCGTCGCGGTGGTGTCCGAGCGCGATCCGGGTCGCACCGAGCTCGGCCGCGACGCGGTAGAGCACGCCGCGGCGCAGCCGCGAGCACAGCGAACACATCGTGCCGCCTTCGGGGATCACCCGCTTGACGACGCTGTAGGTGTCCTGCTCGACGATCCGGTAGTCGATGCCGCGGCCGGCGAGGTAGCGGGGCAGCACGTCGGCCGGGAAGTCGGGCTGCTTCTGGTCGAGGTTGACGGCAATCACCTCGAAGCCGAACGGCGCCCGGTCCTTCAGCGAGAGCAGGATGTCCAGCAGGCCGAAGCTGTCCTTGCCGCCGGAAACGCAGACCATCACGCGGTCGCCGGGCGCGATCATCCCGTAATCGCCGATCGCCTCACCGATCTGCCGCCGCAACCGTTTCCGCAGCTTGTTGGCCTCGAACTCGGCGCGGCGGGGGTCGCGGCGGGCGGCCGGTGCCGGGGGAGGCGACGGGAGCGCGGCGTCGAGGACGGGCGTGGCGGGCATCGGCGGGACGGCGGCGAGGGTGAAGACCGGGGCAAGGACGCGAGCGGCCGGCGGTGCCGGCGGTGCGCGGCGCGATGGTAGCATGGGTACCCGCAAATGCCGGCCGCCAGGCCGGCCGCTGGGGCCACGGCCCGTTCCCGTGGGTGCCCCCCTCCTGACTGCAGCTCGCCCATGCCGATCACCGTCTCCGACCGCTTCGATGGCGGCGCCATCGAATTCATTGCCGCCGCCCCCGACGGCCGCGTCGACCTCGCCGTCCGCGCCGACTCGAACGCGCCGTTCCGCCAGTGGTTCCACTTTCGGGTGCGCGGCGCGCGCGGGCTGCCGCTCGCGCTCAACTTCGTCAACGCCGGCGCGTGCACGTACGTCGAGGGCTGGCGCGACTACCGCGTCGTCGCGTCGTACGACCGCCGGCACTGGTTCAGGATCGACACCACGTTCGACGGCCAGCAAATGGTCGCCGCGCACGTGCCCGAGCGCGACAGCGTCTACTATGCGTACTTCGAGCCCTACCCGGAGGAGCGGCACCTCGACCTGCTCGGGCGCGTCGACGCTTCGCCCTGGGCCCGCGTGTCGCGGCTGGGCGGGAGCGTCGAGGGTCGCGACGTCGACCTCGTCACCGTCGGCGAGCCGGCCCCCGGCCGGCAGCCGGTCTGGGTGATCGCGCGCCAGCACCCCGGCGAGACGATGGCCGAGTGGTTCGTCGAGGGGATGCTCGAGCGGCTCGTCGACCGGGACGACCCGCTGGCGCGCGTGCTGCTCGAGCGCGCGGTCTTCCACGTCGTGCCGAACATGAACCCGGACGGCAGCGCGCGCGGCAACCTGCGCACCAACGCCGCCGGCGCGAACCTCAACCGCGAGTGGCTGGAGCCCTCGGCGGAGCGAAGCCCCGAGGTGCTCTGCGTGCGCGACGCGATGCACGCCACCGGCGTGGCCGCCTTCCTCGACGTCCACGGCGACGAGGGCTTGCCGTACGTGTTCGTCGACGGCAGCGAACGGCTGCCCTCGTACACGCCGCAGGACGCCGTGCGCGACCGCTGCTTCAAGGACGCGCTGCTCGCCGCGAGCCCCGACTTCCAGGTCGTGCACGGGTACCCGTCCGACAAGGACACCAAGGTCAACCTCGCGCTCGCTTCGAAGTACGTCGGGCAGCGATTCGGCGCGCTGAGCCTCACGCTGGAGATGCCGTTCAAGGACAACGCCAACCTGCCCGACCCGGTCGCCGGCTGGAGCGGCGCGCGGAGCCGCTGCCTGGGCGCGGCGTCGCTCTCCGCGCTCCACGCGGTGCTCGCCCACGCGCCGGCCCGCCCGGAGTAACATCGCCGCACGCGCAACGCCGAAGGACCCCCGATGCAGACGATCCTGGTCGCCAACCCGAAGGGCGGCAGCGGCAAGACCACGCTCGCGACCAACGTCGCGGGCTGGCTCGCCTGCAAGCGCCAGCGCGTGCTGCTGACCGACCTCGATCCGCAGCAGTCGGCAGCGCAGTGGCTCGCTCGCCGGCCGCGCCTGTTCCCGGCGATCGGCGCGCGGGGCGGGGGCGACGCGGTCGGAACCGCAGTGCCCGATCCGCAGTGGCAGGTCGTCGACAGCGCTGCGGGCATCCACGGCGACGAACTCAGGCAGGCGCTGAAGGTCGCCGACGTGCTGCTGGTGCCGCTGTCGGCGTCGGCGTTCGACATGGCGGCAACCCAGCGCTTCCTCGGCGTCGTCGCCGACGCGAAGGCGGTGCGCAAGGGCCGCCTCGCCGTGGGACTGGTCGCCATCCGCATCGACGCGCGCACGCGCAGCGCGGCCGAACTCGACGTCTTCCTCGATGGCTACGCATTTCCGCTGGTCGCGCACCTGCGCGACACGCAGGTCTACGTCCACTGCGCCCGCGACGGCGCGTCGGTGTTCGACCTGCCGCGCTCGCGGGCCGAGCAGGACTGGGGCGAGTGGCGGCCGCTGACCCGATGGCTCGCGCGGCAGGCGCCGCGCGTCGATGGGAGCGGCTGAGACGCGACCCGGGAGCGCAGATCGAGGCGCACCAAAGAAAAACGCCGGCGCGAGGCCGGCGTTCTTCGTGCAGCGATTGAACCGCGCTTACTTCTTCGCCGGTTCGGCCGGCTTGGCGGCGTCCTTGGCGGCTTCGACGGCCTTGCCGGCGGCGTCCTTGGCGGCGGTCGCAGCCGAGGCGGCAGCGCTCGACGCGGCGGCACCGGCGGCGGCGGCGCCGGCAGCGGCGGCGTCCTTGGTCGCGGCGGCGGCTTCCTTGGTCGCGTCAGCGGCCTTGTCGGCGGCGGCCTTGGCGGCTTCGGCGGCCTTGGCGGCTTCGGCCTTGGCAGCTTCGGCGGCCTTGGCGGCGGCTTCCTTGGCGGCCGCTTCGGCCTTCATGGCGGCTTCCTTGCCACCGTCGCCGCAGGCGGCGAGCGACAACGCGAGGGCGGCGGCGGACATCATGGCGATCAACGACTTCATTGCGTGTTTCTCCTGGACAGGTTTGGGGACGGAGGGAAAGTCTTTGTGGGCGCCTTTCCCGGTGACGCTGGAACCGGGAACGACAACCGACAACCCAAAACTATAGCAGGTTTCTTCTCGCGCTGCAGCATCCTGACGCGAGTAGGCGCACACAGCGTTGTTTCCGCGCGACGCTGCGACCGAATGCCGCATCCGCCGACGGCGCCTCACGCCCCGTGCACGCCCTTTGCGACGGGTCAGGCATCGTCGGCCGGCAGCCGACCCACGAGCAGGCGCACCGCGCCGAAGGTCACCAGCCCGCAGCCGGTCATCGTGAACACCAGCGGATAGACGGTTCCGTCGTGGGTGGCGCCGATCAGCGTGCCGATCGCGGCGGCGGCCACCATCAGCAGGAAGCCGAACATCCCCGCCGCGGCGCCGGCCAGGCGCGGGAACGGCGCCACGCTGCCGGCCTGGCTGCAGGGGAAGTTGATGCCGTGAGAGAGGAAGATGCCCGCCGCCGGCACCAACAGCGCTGTCCAGTGATGGACGCCGGCCAGCGCCAGTGCGAGAAGCGCGACACTCGAGGCCAGCGCGAGCCAGGCGCCGCGCTGCATCGCGCGCGCAATGCCGTGGCGCGCGAGCAGGTGGCGGCAGGCGATCGTCCCGGCGAGGTAACCGACGACGCAGAAGGCGAAGCACAGACCGTAGAGCGTCGTCGGCACGCCGAGCACGCCGATCAGCACGAACGGCGAGCCGGAGATGAACGCGAACAGGGCGCCGTACGAGGCGCTCGCCACCAGCGTGTAGGCGAGGAACGGGCGCGAGCGCAGCACCGCAACGTAGTTGCCGGCGATCACGCGCGGCCGCAGCGCCCGCGGATCGGGCGGCGGCGCGGTTTCGAGCTTCAGTCGCAGCGTCACCGCCAGCAGCGCCGCCGACACCAGCGCCAGCACGACGAACGCGCCGCGGAAGCCGAAGCGGACCTCGAGCAGTCCGCCCAGCAGCGGTCCCAGCAGCGGGCCGAAGGCGAGGATCGACGACGCCTGTGCCAGCACCCGCGCCCCGGCCGACGGCGTGTAGGCGTCGCGGACGATCGCGCGCGCCGCGACGACCACGCCGCAGCAGCCGATCGCCTGCACGGCACGCGCCCCGATCAGCACGCCGATCGTCGGCGCCTGCGCGGCGACGATGCTCGCCACGGCGTAGAGCGCGAGCCCGCCGACCAGCGCCGGATGGCGACCGTAGCGGTCCGACAGCGGGCCCAGCACCAGCTGCATCGTGCCGTAGACCAGCACGAA
>WBZP01005203.1_pt1 | contig 10417 bp, 10 predicted proteins | sample 5204301 | NCBI WGS metagenome assembly WBZP01 (sample SAMN12412401, study PRJNA552823) | activated sludge metagenome | isolation source: activated sludge from nitrification reactor of wastewater treatment plant... | place: USA: Pennsylvania | collected 2017 | reverse complement strand
GCGTGGGCAAGACGAGCGTGATCGAGCAGATCGCGGACCACCACCAGTGGCATCTGGAGACGGTGATCGCGTCGATCAGCGATCCGACCGACTTCAAGGGCATGCCGCGCGAGGACGCGGGGCGCACTGTGTTCTCGCCGCCGAGCTGGGCGGTTGCGATCGAGCAGAACGGCGGAGGCGTGGTGTTCCTCGACGAGATCTCGACCGCTCCCCCGTCCGTGCAGGCGGCGCTGCTGCGGCCTGTACTGTCCAAGGTCGTGGGCGATCTGACGCTCCCGCCAGCCACGCGTTTCGTGGCTGCAGCCAACCCGCCGGAGATCGCGGCCGATGGCTGGGACCTTTCCGCACCGCTGGCCAACCGGTTCGTCCATCTGACGTGGGAGGTTCCGGCGCAGGTCATCAGCGACGGGCTGCTGTACGGGTTCGATCCGATCGAGGTACCGGACGTCTTCACCGACACGGTGGATACGTACTTGAGCGAAGCCAAGCTGCGCATCGGATCGTTCCTGCGGGCACGACCGGAGTTGGCGCACCGGATGCCTGCGGCGACGTCGGAGCAGGGTGTTGCGTGGCCGAGCCCCCGGTCGTGGGAGACCGCAGCGCAGGTCATGGCGTACGGCAGGGCGTCGCGGGTGTCGGGCAGTGCGGTGCAGTTGCTGGTGACCGGTGCGGTGGGTGCATCCGCGGCACGGGAGTTCCTGTCGTGGGAGAAGAACCTGGACCTGCCGGACATCGAGCACGCGCTCAAGGTCGGCAAGATCCAGTTGCCCGATACCCCCGACCGAGTCGTCGCTGTGTGCGGTGGCCTGGTGGCAGCGATCAACGAGAACCCATCGCGGGAGCGGTGCGAGGTAGCGGTCAACGGCATCCTGGTGCAGGTGTGCGATGCGGGTCATGCGGACCTGGCCACGGTCGCCCTGCGCCGGATGATCAAGTCGGTGCGGGCCTCCAAGGCGGTGTTGGATCCCGCCGCGGTAGGCCACTTCGCAGACCTGTTGGAGCGGATGGGCAAGTTCGCCAAGGGCAGAGCGGCATGAGCCGCTCAGGAGTCGCAGCGCCCGGCACGGGCGCGAACGCGCCGGCGTTATCACCGGAACAGCTGATCGACGCTCGCACGTGGATCCAAGCTGCGCGGGCATCGGCGATCGAGCGGTTCCCCTACCTGGACGTTGCCCTGACGTCGATGCTGCCGGTGGCGGTCGTGGGTCTGGGTACCGTGGCCACCGATGCGCGCTGGCGTTTCTACTACGACCCGGTGCGGGTGCTGGATGCCCGCTCAGAACAGCGCCTGGAACTGTTGGTGTCCGACTGGGTGCATGAGGTCGGCCACCTGTTGCGCGATCACCCGCAGCGGTGGACCGAGACTGGCCACGACCAGCGTTGGCACCCGATCTTCAACATCGCCGGCGACGCGGTGATCAACCGCGATGTCGAGGAGTTGGGCCTGCTTGTGATGCCATCTGATGTTGTGTTCGAATCCCTGCCGCCCGAGGCAGAGGTCGATTCCACCATGACGACGGAAGAGATTTACCTGCGGCTGCGGTCGCTGTCCGACGAGTCGTCAGGCGTCGCCGCAGGCCGGGACTGCGGATCCGGGTCGGGTGGGGAGCGCCGACCGTGGGAGCGTCCGATCACGGGCTCCGATGCTGCGGCGCTCCCCCGCGATGGGTCAGTCGACCCCGATCGCGCCGATCTGATCCGGTTCGAAACCGCCGACCAGGTCCGGGCGCATACGCGTTCGCAGGGCGCCGGAGCCGTCCCGAACGGGCTACGGAAGTGGTCGGATTCGGTACTCGAGCCGATCGTCGACTGGCGCCGCGAACTGCGGGCAGCGGTATCGCGAGCACTCAGCCAGTCGGCCGGGCGCCGGGACTACAGTTGGTCGCGTCCACCGCGCCGCCGTGTACCCGGGTACTCGACGCCGGGAATGGCAGCGCCGGCACCGCCGTCGGTGGCGGTCGTGGTGGACACGAGCGGGTCGATGAGTCCGGATGACTTGGCGCAGTGCATAGCGGACATCGCCTCGCTCACGCGGAGTGTGGCTGGTGCAGCGGGTGGGGTTCCGGTTCGGGTGATGCCGTGCGACGCTGCCGCCGGCCCCGTCAGTCTGGTTCGAACCAAGTCCGACGTGCCCCGGATCGAACTCACCGGAGGCGGCGGCACGGACATGCGTGTGGGCATCGAGGCGGCCGCAGCCCTTCGGCCCACGCCGGACGTGATCGTGGTGCTGACGGACGGTTACACCCCGTGGCCGGAAGCGCCGCCAGCAGCCGCGTGTCGGGCGACCTGCATCGCGGTGATCGTGACCGAGAGCCCCGCCAGCGCGGAGGCTCCCGTTCCCGCCTGGATCAGGCGCATCACAGCGCGCTGATGAACCGTCAGATCGCACTATGGGCCCAGTCCGCGACACACCCTGGCAACGAAACTGGTCACCGAACTCATTGAAGTCGCCGGCGAGAGCTTCTCCGGATGGACCAAACACTCACCGACCCTCGCCTATGCGCAGCCATCGTCGATCGGCTCGCCTTCGGCGGGCGCCTGCGCCGCACTCAGCCCCGATGAACTTGCTGCGGATGTGTCGGAGGCCGACGGGACCCTGGAGTCAGTAGGGCAAACCAGCGGAGCTCTGCCGCAGGCCAAGGGGGTCATCATCAGGAAGTCGCTCGCATGGCGCCAACGGGACTTGTACCGCCAGGATCCGATCGCGCTGATCACCATGGTTGCCCCGCAACTGGAAGCTCGGTTGCCCGACACGTTGATCCGCACTCGGGTCGCACTCGCGGCGGACCCGGAGTGCCCGACGACGGTCCTCGAGTTGCTGGCGTTCGACTCGGACAACGTCGTCGCGGCTGTCATCAGTAATCCCCGCTGCACGTTGACGGCACTTGAGAGGGCTGCGGAGTTCAGGTTCCGTCGGCGCTACTGGTCGTCCGACCGGGTCCTGGTTCGAGTTTCCCGCCATCCGCTCATGGACGTCGCCCTATTGCGCCGGTTCGCCCCCAATCGCCCAAGCCTTGTCGTGAGTCACCCCTTATGCCCAGTCGACCTGCTCGTGCAGTTCAGCGAGTCCCGCAACCCCAACGTGCGTGAATGTGCCGTGCGCCGCAGGTCACTGCCCACCGAGACTCTGCTCCAGACCATCGGCGACCCCGACGCGAGAGTGGCTGATGCGATCCGACGGTCGGTGTCCCAGAGGGGCCACGACACGGTTCGCGAGGCCCTGAAGTTGATGAACGCCCGCGGCCGCCAGCAACTGCTCCATACCCTTGAGCCAGATGCCATCGACCGACTGGCAGGGGACTCCGACGAGCGGATCCGGTATGCCGTTGCCCGCACCACCCATGACCCTGCCGTGTTGCGTCGGCTCTCCGCTGACACTCACGGGCGGGTGCGGCGAGCAGCCAGCGACCGAGTCGTCACGAACTTGGCTTAGTGCCGCCACCTGGCCACCTCCCTGGGACCCGAGTGTTCGCCCGACGACCTACCGTAGGACCGTGCCAGAACTCTCCCCCACCCGAATGCCCGACCGCATGTCCACGTCTCGCACCGACCTCGATGCGTTGCTCGACTCCCAGATGCTGGCCCACGTCAGCCTCACGATCGACTCCGACGCTGTGGTGGTGCCGACCCTGATGGCACGCGACGAAGACCGACTCCTGATCCATGGCTCGACAGGGTCCCGCTGGATGCGCGCACTGGCGAACGGCGCCAGTGCCTGTGTGGCGGTGACGCAGATCGGCGGCATCGTCGTTGCCCGATCGGCGTTCGAATCGTCGGTCGTCTACCGCAGCGCTGTGCTGTTCGGCACCTTCTCAGTCGCCCCAGACGCGGCCGGGTCGCTCAGCACCTTGACCAACAAGTTCCTGCCGGGACGCACGGACGAGGTCCGCGCGTCCACTGCCAAAGAACGCGCCGCCACGATGGTCCTCGCCATGCCGATCGACCACTGGTCCCTGCGCATCAACGACCACTGGCCCGAAGACCCGGACGAGGACGTTGCCGGGGACGCCTGGGCCGGGATCGTCCGGTTCGGCTCACCGCAGGTGACGGTACAGCCGGCCCCGGACCTACGTCCCGGGATCCCCGTGCCCGACTCGGTCCGCTCGTTGGCGGGGTGACGGGTCCAGCGCCCGCCGTTGAAGCACCGTTGTTGCTCCGGTTGGGGGCTCGGATCTCGACGTCGATCCCCTGGGACCTGCGGATGCAGTGGGCATTCCGGTCCAGGTGGATCGAGGTGAAGCCCCGACATGGGATCGTGGTTCGCAGTCGGCCGACGCGGGAGGATCTATGACAAGCACGAGTGAGTTGGCATCCCAACTGAGGACGCCACGGTCTGCCGCGATCGCGGGAATCGTGTTCGCCGTGCTCCTTGCCACTGTCATCGCGCTGCTTCGTGGGTCGGCCTCCGGCTTGGGCGAGGACCCGGCCACCTGGGTCGACTCAGCGTCGAGCCGTCAGGCGTTCTCGCTCGCGATGAACCTGATCCCGTTCGCAGGCATCGCGTTCCTGTGGTTCATCGGCGTGATTCGCACCCGCCTCGGCGATCTGGAGGACAGGCTGTTCGCGACGGTTCTGCTCGGGTCGGGACTCTTGTTCGTGGCGATGCTCTTCAGCGCCGCGGCGACGGCCGGTAGCCTCATCGCCGTGAGCGCCAACGGGCAGGCCACAGACGCGGACACACAGCGCTTCGCGGGGCTTCTTGTGTCGGGACTGATGGGAGCGTTCGGCACGCGCATGGCCGCGGTATTCACTCTGTCTGTCACAACACTGGGGTGGCGCACTGGACTGATCCCACGGTGGCTCGTGGTGATCGGATACGTCGTGCCCATCATCCTGTTCCTTACGCCCCCGATCACCCCATGGGCGCAGTTGTTGTTCCCCGCCTGGGTACTCCTGCTGAGCCTCCATATCCTCGCGGTGTCGTTCCGGGAGACGCAGCCAACTCAGTCGGACGTGACACCGTGACGGGCCCTCGCGGGGCGCCTCGACGTAGTGGCCGCGGTGAACGTCGCCTGCCCATGGCATTGGCCGTCATCAGCGTCGGCATCCTTCAGGAGTTGCTGCCTGTGGATTTCCGGGCCGCTCCCCAATTGTTCTACCTGTTCCCGATCATTCTGCTGATCTTCCTGGCGGTGCTGATCATCGGTGATCCGGGTCGTATCGATCGCGATCGGCGATGGCTACGAGTGACATCGGGGCTGATGATCGCTGTCATGACGTTCGCCACAGCCGCAGCAACGGCCCGCCTGATCGTCGGCATCCTGACCAATGCCGAGTTCGCCAGCGCGACGGATCTACTGATCATCGGTGGGATCATCTGGATCACCAACGTGATCGTCTTCTCTCTGTGGTACTGGGACCTCGATGCAGGCGGACCAGCGGCTCGTGCCCTCGGACGTCGGGACGTCAGACCCTCGTTCTCCTTCCCCGAATCATCCCTTCCCGACCTAGTGGGGCCCGACTGGTACCCGCACTTCATCGACTACTTGGCGCTGTCGTTCAACACCTCGTTGTCCTTCGGCCCGACCGATGTCTCAGCGATCCGGCGGTGGGCCAAGGCCCTCATGATCATGCAGTCTCTGATCTCGCTGGCGCTGGCAGCTTTGGTCCTCGCAAGGGCGATCAACATCCTCTGACGCTGGGCTTTTCGACGATGAGCTTGCTCGCCGACAGTCGGGCAGTAGCCGAGGAAATTCAGGCATGTCCTTCGGCGCCTCTTTCTCGACGAGAAGACGGCGGGGTGGAGATCCCTCTGCCGCACCGGAGGACTGCATCAAACGACAGTTCACGAACAGCCGTGTGGGGCCACAGTTGCATTGCCCGATGGGTCGCGGCCGTGGGGTCGAGTTGCTGGTGGCGCATGAGGTATGCGCGCAGGATGAGGCCGGTGCGGGATTCCCCAGCGTGGCAATGCACCAATACCGGCTCGCGATTGGCGAGGTGGGCGTCGATGGTGTCCAGGACGTCCTGGACGACGGTATCCAGGCTGAGGTTGGCCGGGTCGTCGAGCAGGTAGACCAGCCGCCTGTCGGTCTGAGGGACCGGCCCGTGGGGACGGCACAGGCTGACGACATGGGCCCGTGCTGGCCCGGTGTGGACTCCCGCGAGGTTGGTCAGCCACAGGCCGGGAAGGACCTGCTGGGCAGGGATCGGCGGCAGCGCGGGCGTTGGTTCCGGGGGCACCTGGTGGTCGAGGCGGATCGCCAGGTCCTGCAGTTCGGCGTATCCGTGGGGGGCGCGGTGTCCGGGCAGGTCCCCGTTGACGGCGTTTGTCCACCGCGACGGGATGGCCTGGATGCCCAAGATGGCACCGAGCATTCCGCCAGTCACGGCAGCGAGGGTGTCTGTGTCACGCCCGAGGTCAATGATGTCGCGCATGGCCGCCGGAAACGCCTGGCCGACGGGCAGGGCACTTGCTCGCCGCACGGCCCACACGGCGCTGCCGAGGGTGTTCCACACATCCCCGTTGCGGCTGCCGGGCGTGGGAGTCCACGCCGGATCCAGGTACTGACTCCACTTGGGACAGGGGGCCGGATCGATGCTGTTCAGGAGAGCGGGCAGGTGGTGCAAAGGGTCGTCGCCGGTGAGTGCTGCGGCGATCAGTCCGTGCAACAGGGCGACTCCTTCACCTGCGGCGGGGTCGCCGTGGGTGAGGGCGGACAGGTCGCGGGCAGCCTCCATCGATTCGGACAGTGTGCTTCGCGAGAACCAGATCGCCGAGGGCATGGCGCGCATGAGCGACCCGTTGCCGGCGGAATGGCCGGTGCGGCGATAGTGCGCTGAAGCGGCCCGGTCCCAGGACAGGCCGCTGGTCACGACGCTGTGGGTGGAGCACCCGATGTCCTTGGGTCCGGCATCGGCCCAGACTCGGAATCGGTCGAACACATCGCTGAGGGCCAGTTGACCCTGGTCGAGCAGCGACTGGGCCACCATCAAGCCCATCTGGGTGTCGTCGGTCCATTCGCCAGGCCCCCAGATCCCACCGCCGGTCATCTCCGCGGCTCCGGTCAGGACCGCGTGAGGAAAACGCGTCGAGTACTGTCCCTCAGGGCCGAACTCGAACGGCGCCCCCAGCGCGTCCCCGACCACCCAGCCAAGCAGCGCCCCGATCACGCGTTGCCGGCGATGGCTGGCGGCAAAGGTAGTCGTCACACCTGCACCAGTTGATGGTCGGTACGAACAGCGCTCAAGTGGACCTGGTGCTCGGCCATCACCGTGGCAGCCGCCGTCAGGCCGCGGTGCTGGTGCAACCACGAGTCCGCTGCCCCCAACCCGTCAGGATCTGCAGTGAAGGACACCGCTGCCACCTGCTCAGCGAACCGACGCGCGCGACGCCCCGGCGTCGCCACCCATGGGAGGTCCAGCATCGCGGCATCGAGCAGGACGCCGACCAGGGCTCCGCGCAAATGCTCAACAAGGCCGGCCGGGTCGGCGAAGACCTCCAGCAGGACCGGGTGGCCGGCAACTCCGACCATGAATCCCTGCTGACCCGGCAGAGGCTGTAGGCCGTTCAGCATGTCGACGGCCCTCTCGAACGGGGACTCGGGGTCGAACGCCCACGTGTTCTCGCCCTGACCACTGAGGTGGTCCACCAGGGCCGATGTCGGCGACGCGCCGAACCGGCGGTCGTACTCCTCCACGCGGCTCCACACCCGCGACTGCCGCTGCCCACTGTGGACGTCACTCAGCGCGGTACGGATACCCACCGAGGTGCGGCGCATCCTTCGGCGGTGACCATCGACACCGGACCAACGGCCCCGCTCGACACACACCACCGGCGCTGTCACCGTCTGGCCGGAAGCCAGGACCAGGTCCGAGACCAACGCGCGGTCCTGATACCCGCCCTCGAGCAACTCGCCCTCCAACAGAAGAGCAGGGGCATCACCTCGGTTGCTGACGACCAACTGGGTCACCGCCGGGCCTTCGGGGCATTCATTCACAACGACGTCGGCCTGCCGACCGGTGACCAATCCAGGATCCGGATCAACCGCCCACCACACTGGCATCACGGTCAGCGGCCCGATCTGAGTTCCCACTCCAACGTGAATCTGCGGCATCTTCATGGCTACCCCCACACCCTTCCTCATCTGCTCCCATTTAGCGCACTCCTGCGCTATAGAGTGAGAGTAGGTCGGGGGTCCGACACAAATGTGCAGGACCGATACCCCGAGGACAGGGCAGGCGCATGACCCATCGGACAAACTCCAGCAACGACTGGCGAGATCCCTCCGGCAGACGCCTGGCCGACTATCCCCGCCCCTCGCTGGCCGTCGACACCGCGCTGCTGACCCTGCAAGCGCATGCCGACTCCTGGCGACTCACGGTGTTGCAGGTGCGCCTGGACCCCGCTCGAGGTCGTGCATCCTGGGCGTTGCCGGGTACCTTCGTGCACCCCGGCGAGACCATGGCCGACGCCGTGGGACGTTCCTTACGCACCAAAGCGGGCGTCACGGGCCAGTCCCCTTCGCAGTTGCATGTGTTCGACCGGCCGGATCGTGATCCACGCGGCTGGGTGGTGTCCGTGGCGCACGTCGATGTGGCCCGGTGGGATCAGATCCAGCCCATGCGCGACCCTCGCCGGACCCGACTGATCGATGTCGCGCGGCCCGGCCGACTCCCCTACGATCACGCTGACATCGTGGCCCGGGCTGTCACACAGATCCGCGACGAGTACACCCGTACGCCCGACCCCCGCCGCCTCTTGCCGGAGCCGTTCACCATGCGGCAACTGCGCCTCGTCCACCGGGCAGTGGCCGACGTCCCCCTGCAGGCAGACACGTTCCGCCGACAGATGCTGCCACACCTGGTGGAAGCCCCCGGAGACACCCGCGGGCAACGCGGCCGCCCCGCCCAGCTGTATCAGCGAGCCACGGATTCGGCGTGAACGGAGCTGAGATTCCCGTCTCCCTGCAACATCGCCGCGGTGGGGTGCCCGAACGTCAGGCGATCGTGCCTGCGGTCCGCCCGGTCGATCCACCGGCGAAGCGAGACACGTGGCTTTCGGCCCTACCCACCGTCCCGTAGTCGGCGTAACCGTGGAATATGAGCAGCCAAGTGGGGGCGGGCCCGGTTGTCACAGTTGAGAATCTGCGCAAGGACTATGGCGACACCCGCGCTGTGGACGACCTGAGCTTCACGATCGACGCGGGCGAGGTGTTCGCGCTGCTGGGCCCGAACGGAGCAGGCAAGACGACCACGGTCGAGATCCTGGAGGGCCACCGGCGCCGTACGTCGGGGTCTGTGAACGTTTTGGGCTTCGACCCGGCCACTGGCGGTCGGGCCTACCGCGACCGGATCGGCATCGTGTTACAGGAGGCGGGCTTCGACGAGGAGTTCAGAGTCCGCGAACTGGTGAGCCTCTACGCCGGCTTCTACTCGCGGCGCCGGGACGTCGACGAGGTCATCGAGAGAGTCGGGCTGACGGACAAGGCGAACGCGCGCACCAAGACCCTGTCCGGCGGACAGCGCCGCCGCCTCGACCTGGCCCTGGGTCTGGTCGGTACACCGGAGCTGCTGTTCCTCGACGAACCCACGACCGGATTCGACCCGTCGGCGCGGCGGCGGGCTTGGGACCTCGTTGCCTCACTGCGCGAGTTGGGTACGACTATCGTGCTCACCACCCACTACATGGAGGAGGCCGAACACCTCGCCGACCGCGTGGCGGTCATCCAGTCCGGGCGTCTGGTCGCACTCGACAGCCCATCGAACCTCGTCCGCACGAAGGGCGCGGACGCCGTCATCACATTCGTCCTGCCCGACGGGGTGGACCCTGAGGATCTCCCGTCTCTGGGCGTCGGAGTTGCACGCACCAACGGTCAACAGATCGACATCGGCTCAGCCGATCCGACGCGGGACCTGCATGCGCTGACCGCGTGGGCGATGTCCAGAGGTATCGGACTGGAGGGGTTGACGACGACCCATCCCACACTCGAGGACGTCTACCTGGATCTCACGCAAGGGGAGAGCCGTGTCTGAGGTTGCCACCGCGCCGCGGGCGCCTATGCTGGTCAGCCAGGTCCGCTATGCCAACCGGGGATTCTGGCGCACGCCGATCGCGGCCTTCTTCACGATCGTGTTCCCCTTGAGTTTCATGGTCATCCTGTGCGCGCTGTACGGCAACGAGATCATCGACGAGAGCACCGGCCTGCGCCTGGCTCAGTTCACGACCCCCGTGTTCGCGGTGTTCGGCGTCTGCATGGCCTGCTACGTCTCGTTGTCCCTCGCGCTGTCCTACGCCCGCGCATCCGGGGTACTCAAGCGGTTGCGAGGCACACCCCTGCCGCCGGCGGTTCATATCGCGGGCCGCATCGTGTCGGCAATGTGGGTGTCGATGATCGCCACATTCGTACTGGTCGGTGTGGGAATGGTGTTTTACGGGGTGCAGATCGTGTGGGTGAACATACCTGCGTTGGTACTG
>WBZP01007586.1_pt1 | contig 10418 bp, 8 predicted proteins | sample 5204301 | NCBI WGS metagenome assembly WBZP01 (sample SAMN12412401, study PRJNA552823) | activated sludge metagenome | isolation source: activated sludge from nitrification reactor of wastewater treatment plant... | place: USA: Pennsylvania | collected 2017 | reverse complement strand
CTGCCGATTCCTGGCCGCCCGGTGCCGTACGGATGCTCCTTATACACTTTGGGCGCGGCAGGATTCCCATAGGGTGAGAGCGCCGGGGAGTCCCAGATGGTCTTGTCTCCAGGCGCCAGATTGGCCGCCTCAAGGAAGTGCTGCCGGGCCGCTTCGGTATCACCAAGGGCATTGAGCGCCAACGCGAAATTGTAGTGGGCTTGGCCCGACTGCGGCGCGACGGTCACGGCCTGCTCGAAATATTTCTTGGCGTCCTCAAACTGTTTCGCCTGGTACGCCTGGGTGCCTTGCTCCGTCGCGGTAATCGCTTGCGGCTTCACGCCGCCATCCACGAGCGCCAGCGGCGCGAGGACGCGCGGCTTCGGCTTCGATGAACAGGCCCCCATCCCCATCAGCACGAATACCACACAGACGGTAGTCAGAAGTTTCAGGGTGCCTCTCTGCATGCTACTAGCCCTTTCCATGCTTCCGCATTTCTTCTTCGAAAGTCTTCCGGTAGAGCACGTCCCACTCAGAACTCCCCTCGACGATGCCGCGAGAATAGGAGGCCAGTTTCGCGCGCACTTTCCGGTCGATCCCCTCTTCCTGCGCCAGTTCAACCGCCAGCACCCGCTTGATATCCTTCAGCATGCGGGCATCGTCACCCTTCAAGCTGACCAGCGGGCTCTTCTTCACCGCCTGAAGAATGACGTGGGAAAGATGGCTGACTTTATCTTCGCTCAACATAATGACGACTCACCGATCACAAAATAATGCCCCGCTCACGAACCAGCTTTGTTTTGATCATGGTGAACATGCGCTGATAATCGACCTGCCCCTGCTCGATCTGCTTCTCATACGCCTTGAGCATTTGCCGGACCTCTGCATTCAGCAGGTCTTCGATCGCCAACTCCGCCGTAATGACCTGCTCCAACGATTCGACGAACGCCTTGCGATCGCCCGTGACATCGAGCTGGCCATCCTGCTGAAGATGCGCGACCACCGACTCAGCCATGTGATGAACCCGATCCTTTGAGATGCGCATAGGCTAGACTCGCTCGACGCGAATGGTGGTCGACTCCATGACCCGGCGAAACTGCGTCGCATCGCCCACGATTTTCCCGATCACGTTCACACGATCCGCCGGCACCGGATCCGGCCCCATGCTCATCGGCGTCCGGCCGAAGAAAATCGCCAAGACCTGTCCAGCGCCCCAATAGGCGACATCGCCGACTTTCACTTGGTTGGTCGCGGTTTCCCGATAATCTTTGACCCCGGCCAGCTTGAAGTAAAACTCTTCGCCCCAGGTGTTGATCGGCGCATCAACCGGCAATGCGGCGTACACCTCCCCGGCGGTCTTAGACCCCTTCAGTTCGGCTTCAAGTTGCACCCCGCCCACAATGATGCGAATGCGCTTTGCTGGATCTGTCATAATATATTCAATGTATTGATATGGATAATCGTGGTGATTTCGGCCTGCAAAATTGACGTCGAACTCTAACCGGTCTCCTGGGTGAAATCAAGGCAGCGGAGTAGCCCAGGCTTTCGCGCTCCTGCTAGAATACCACCGCATGTTACCCTCAACCTTTGTGATCCTCCCGGGCATCGGAGCTGTGACTGAACGGCGCCTCTGGCAAGAAGGCCTGCTGACCTGGAACGATTTCCTGAGTCAGCCGCGGATTCCAGGAATCTCGGCTCAACGCAAGCAGTGGTACGACCAGGAGCTCGTCCAGGCTCAATCGGCATTCGACTCCGGTCTCCTCGACTATTTCACCACACGATTGCCCAGCCGTGACCATTGGCGGTTCTTTGAACTGTGCGAACCCCGCACGCTGTATTTGGACATCGAAACGACCGGAACCTCCCCGCATGACGGCGAGGTGACCGTCGTCGGATTGCACCGGCGAGGCGAAACCGTCTGCCTGGTCCGTGGAGAGACCCTCACCACGGACCGGCTCCAGGCAGAGCTGGATGCCTGCACCCTCCTCGTCACCTTTTTCGGAACGAGCTTCGACGTGCCGTACCTGCGCGCTAAATTCCCCGACCTCAGATTCTCCATGCCGCATTTCGATCTCTGTTTCGCCGCCCGGAGATTGGGACTGCGCGGCGGACTCAAACAAATCGAACGGGAGCTTGGGATCGAACGGGACACGTCCGTCCAAGGTCTGGATGGATGGGATGCCGTGCGGCTCTGGATGCAATGGCGCGCGGGCGATGCCGCTGCGCGGGCCCTGCTGCTGGCCTACAACGAAGCCGATACCGCCAACCTCGCGCCGCTGGCGAAGCACGTGTTCGAGGACATTCTCATTCGCTTCGGCCCGGCATCAGTGGGAGCCTCGATACCTTCACAGCGGGAAAAACGGGGCTGTCACGCATGAGCACCTGGGTAGGAATCGGACGGAGCGACATCGGTCTCGTCCGCGCGATGAATCAAGACGCCTTTGTCACCATGGACCACCTCGGATTCTGGGCCGTGGCCGACGGGATGGGCGGCCATGCCGGCGGAGACGTCGCCGCCCAATCCGCGATCGCCACCGCCACCGCGCAGGCAGAACTCTTCGCAGGTCCGCTCCGCAACGGTCACTGTTCGCCACAGGATTTTCTGCGGGATGTGATGACGCAGGCGCACGACGCCGTCCTCGAACGGGGCCGGCTGGAGCCTCGGCTGGCCCAGATGGGGACGACGCTGGTCACACTCCTGATTACCGCCGGCGCCACGCCAACCGCGCACCTGGCTCACGTGGGCGACAGTCGAGGCTATCTCTTTCGAGACGGCCGTCTCACACAATCGACCAGGGACCACACGTTGATCGAAACCTATCTCGCCCGAGGAATCCTGACTCCGGCAATGGCCAAAACCCATCCTGAACGGCATGTACTCACACGAGCGATCGGAATTTCCCGCTCTGCCAAGCCGGACCTCACAGCCTACTCGCTCCACCCAACTGACATTTTGCTGCTCTGCTCCGACGGGCTCACCAAAATGCTCGACGATACCGACATTGCCAACATCATGGGAAATGCACAGAGCGACCCGGTTCGTATCTGCGATCGTTTGATCGACATGGCGCTTACGCGTGGGGGCGAAGATAATGTGACCGTCATCGTGATCGCACACCCCTAAGTGCCCCTCCCATCGTTGACAAGGCCCCTCCAGCCATGTAGCCTGACCACTCATTCAGCAGAGACGTTCCCCAGCTTCCACTTACCTACGCTGAGTAAATTAAGGATTCTGTGATGCCCGACTTCTCTCGGATCGTTTCCTTTGTCTTGTCAGGATATCTTTTCCTCACCGCTTCTCCCGGATTGGCACAGGATCACGCGGGCCCGGAATCGGTGATCCGCGCGTTGGTCGACGCCAATGCGGCACGAGACCTCGACGGCATGTCTCGGCTGATGGCGCACGATGACGATGCCACCGGCTATACCATCGGCGGACGAAAATACGTGGGATGGCCGGAGCTGGAACGGGACATTCGCGACGAGTTCGCCTTCGTCGAAAAGCTGGAAATGCCCATCACAGGCCTGAAAGTGTGGACTAAAGACGACCTGGCCTGGTTCGCGATGGAACTGGACTATATCCGCTACGTCAACGAAGGCGGGCAGCTCCACCATACGGTGATCCCCCTGCGGGAAAGCGGCGTCCTCGAAAAGCGCCAAGGGCAATGGCTCCTGGTTTCATGGCACGAATCGCTCCGGGCGGCCAACTGGCCCGCGGTGGCTCACGCTCAGCCTGCGGCACCGGTTCCACAGCTGGTTGCCGACCCGGGAATTCTCCGCGCCCCCGTGGCAGACCTCAGCGGTGAGTGGGAAATCCTCGAAGTCGAGGACGATAAACGCTACAAAGCCACGCTGGATAAGTCCGGCAATGGCCCTTACACCCAACACGGCGGCCATTTCACCACGACCAAGTTTGCCGACCGCCTCTGGCAAGGGACCTGGCAGCAACCGGGCAATGACCGCGAGGGGGCATTCGAACTCTTGCTGTCGGAGGATGGCACGCAGGCGAAAGGGGTCTGGTGGTATTCCCGAGTCGGCACGCATAAGAATATTCCTCCGCGGGAACATGGCGGCTCGTATCAATGGAAACGGCTCACGCCGCCCCCTTCACACCAATGAATGATTCATCCGCACCGTGTATTCCCTCTTCTCTGCACACCTGCGCACAGACTTTTTCGGTCGTTTCACCACCTCTTGGAGACTTTATGAATTGGATGCTGGTTCTTTTGATCACTGTGCTCATGGGCGCTCCCGCATTTGCCGATGGCGGCCATGACCACCATGCCGTGCCGACATTGAAGAATCAGACTACGACCACCGTTACGATTAAAGATGATACCGTCACCTTGACCTTCGGCCCTATCGATCTCCCCACCAGCCATGATGGCGACCTGGCCGCCTCGATGCCCAAGCATAACTTCCAGCTTCCAGAAGACATGTACATGGTGGGGTACAAATCGGCGGTCTTTACCAAAGAGGGCAAGGAACTCCCTAGAAACTACCTCCACCATATTTTGATGATGAACAATACGAAGCCCAGCGTCTCCTGCCCCGGCGAACCGCTGTTCTTCGCGGGTGCTGGCCTGGAAATGACCGAGGCGCGGTTCCCCGATGGGTATGGAGTCAAGCTGGCGAAAGGGGATCACCTCATGTCCGTCGTCGCCTTCTACCACAAAGCCCCGCCGACGAAAAACGTGATGGCCTCCTTCACCATGTATATGGCGCCGAAATCCAAGCCGGTGAAAGAAATGGACGTCTATCAGGTCGGGGTCAACATCGTATGCTATAGCAAGTTCGGCTCACGGGGCGCGGATCAAACGGACGAAGGCATTGAAATCCGACCAGGGGTCCAAGTCCATACGGGTCCGCTGAAATTCTCCATGGATGGATGCGTCAAGTTTGCCTATCCGCACGGCCACGATGAACTGCTGATGATTGCGCTCGAAGACAAAGCGAACAAGCGCACGCTCCTCAGGACCGTACCGGATGTGGACCTTGATGGCACCTTCCGGGAATTCCAGCCTCATCAAGTCTATAAAGATGCGCAGGGATTCTCCGTCACGCAGTCGGGCGACTACGACATGGTGATGGTCCATCATCACCCGCTGCAGAAAACCGAATTCCAATATGGCATGGGAAACTATCTCCTCTATATGACTCCGGGCGCCTGCCGCACCACTGATACGGCACAGGCGAATCCGTAAGCGCGCTGTTCCCCCGCTCATGACGCCTGCCGGTCTCCGTCCCGTGACGTGACGCGAGACCAGCAGGCATTTCTTTTTCTCTTCGCACACAAGCCCTCGTCCAAAATTGTTCGTTCAGAAAAGTGCGCCGTCGATCACCCCCTACGAAAGAACCGCGCGTTCGTGTCGATTGAGGCTGTGATTGAGACGCCGCGATATGGTATTCAAGACGGTAAATCGGCACGGGATGCCGCTTTGGAGCCTCTCCCATAAAGAGACAGAGCGCACGTCACCGCAGGCAGAGGATTTTTCACATCTATCCCTCTGGGACTGGGCCGACTCGGCGTCCCCAGCAACACGGAATTGGTCCATGCCGCAGAGTGAGCCCGTTACCATCCTGGTCGTCAATGAGCAGGCGGACGAAATCAAGCTTGTCACGTTGAGCCTCCGCAGCTTCTTTCCCGATTGCCGGGTTGAATCGGTCTATTCCTCCGAAGAAGCCCTCCGGTGGGTGAGTCGCGCTGAGTGGGATCTGATTCTGATCGATGAGCGACTCGGGCTCCAGAGTCGTCCGTCGTTGGTTGCCACGCTCAGGGAACGCCTCCCGACTACCGCGATCGTGCTTCAGACCGACCGAAGCGATTCGACCGCCGCCGTCACGGCGCTGCAAGCCGGTGCCGATTTTCTCCTCTTCAAAAAATCACCCGCGTTTCTGACCGAACTGGTGCTCTACGCCAAAGGCGCCATCGAACAACGCCATCTCCGCGCCACGTTCGCACACACGCACGATCGGCATACTCGCCTACTGGAAACGCTCACGGACGTGTTCTACGAAGTCGATACGGAAGGACGGTTTGTCTTCCTGAGCCCCGGTGTCACCGCGCTCCTGGGCTACCAGCCCGAAGAACTGACCGGGGCACCCTTTTCAAAGCTGATTCCTCCCGATCAACAAGCGCGCGCGCACCATCGCATCAATGACCGCCGCACAGGCCCTCGGGCGGCGCGCCGGGTCCTGATTGAATTACTCAAGAAACCTCAGGCCACGGGCTCCGGCCAGGCCCGCGTGCAGGCCGAAGTCAGCGCCAAGGGTCTCTACGATGCGCGCCGCCACTACACCGGGAGCCTTGGACTCATCCGGGATATGACGGGGCCTCTCGCACAGACCGAGACCATTCAACGCCTTGAAACTAGACTGCTCGAATCAGATCGCCACCGCGCGATCGCCCAGCGCTTGACCAGCCTGTCGCATGATCTGCAGACACCGCTTTCCGCAGTGTTGACCCAGTCCCAACGGCTCCTGGAAACAATCCGTGAGGCTCAGCTTGATACGCACCTTGAAACCCTGACCAGGCAAGCACGGGAGGCCTCGGCATATGGAGACGCGCTCGCTCAGGCAGTCGTTGATGCCGGTCTAGCCGAAGACACCCTGGGTCAGGTCATCGCCGAAGCCCTGGCTCCCGTTGCTCATATCAATATCGTGCAACACCACAAGACGACCGGCCTCCCGGACGTTGGCAGTTCACGGAACAGCTGGGTACGGATCATTCAGATTGTGGTCATCCAGGCGATTCGTCAGATGGCCGCCCGCCACACGATTCATCGACTGGACATATTCGCGCAAACAGTCACAGCCACCGGGATACCGATCGATCAGGCGCCTGGCCTCTTTCCTGCCCCGGCACCCCGAGAGGTCGAAATTCTGATTCAAGAAAGCGAATCAGCGGCGACCCTGACGACCGACTCACTACCGGCCTCCCCTGATCTCACCCAGGCCTATGAAGACATCGGCCAGCTGCAGGGTCGCATGGAGTGGTTGGCCCCGGCGAGGCAGCCGCTCTCAGTCCGCCTGTGGCTGCCGATTCCTGAAAAGCCTCAGACACCTGAGACACCGGCAGGTGCGGCACCAAGCCCGCCTGAGCCGCCCGCAGCGGCACCGGTCGACACGCACGTGGAAACTCCGCTGCCTCCACCTTCAGACGGACCGCTCCCGGATCGAAGGATGGCCATACGCGCCGCAGTCCAACTTCCGGCGCGAGTGACCGTCGGCCCAGCAGTCCGCGAGGGAACCGTTCACACCTTGAGCCTGACGGGAGCCACCGTCACTCTGGTCGGGCCGCTCCCGAATCTCTCTGGGCAATCAGCCTATTTGGTGTTCAAGACCGTCGTAGGGATTCTGGAACTTCACGCCACCGTCCACGAACGCGGCATGCAGACCGGACCACCCGGTGACGCAGGAGAGCGCCCGGTCCTCGCATTTGAATTCTCTCCGCCCGGCGAGACCGAACGAAAAGTCCTCGGCTCCTTTATCGAAGCCGCCCAAGAGCGGAGCCTGGCGATCAGCCTTGAGGCGCTGCTTTCACAGCCGGATGACGTCGCGCTTCCGGACCAGCCCGGTCAGGACCACCGAGCCACCGATCACCGGGAAGGCATCCGGGTCCGAGTCGCGCTTCCGGTACGGATTGAAGGGGCTCATGAACAGAACCCTGCCTCTCGACAACTCGGACTGGCAGTGAATTTGTCACGCGGAGGGGCCTGCCTGCAGGCCAAAACGCTTCCCGGCCAGGTGGGCGAGACGATCGTCTTGCATTTCCCCCACGGCAATGGGCAAAGGCATTCACAGCCTCACGAACCGGCCGCACCGGACGCCGTACTCCCGGCGCAAATCGTGTGGACTGCTCCAGACTCCACGGCTCCTTCCGAGTTACGCCCGACGCACACTGAACCGGGTCAACGTTTCGGCGTCCGTTTTATTGAACTGCCGGCCTTCGCCGAGCGCGAGGTCAACCGCGTCGTCGCCCAACACATCGGCTCGTCCATTGACTTGGATGGGATCGCCGGGCGTGCGGCCATTGTGAGCGCCAGACGAGAATGCCGGAATGTACGCGGCCAAGTCATCGCCATTACCGACGATCACGCACGTCACCAGATTTCCCCGAATACGCCGATCGTGATCCTCTCTCCCGGCTTCGGATGCACCCAGACCGACTACGTGGCCCTGTCAGAATTCTTGGCCATCAATCGGCTCCGCGTCCTGCGCTATGACTACAGCAACCATATCGGCCAAAGCGACGGCGATGTCCTCCAGACGACGTTGCGGAGCATGCAGGCCGATCTGCAAACAGTTCTTGAATTTGCACATACGACGTGGCCCACCGCCCCACTCGCGATCCTGGCCGAAGACGTCGCGGCCCGAGTCGCCCTGAAGGTCGTTGCGCAACGTCCCGTGGCCCAGCTTCTTCTGCTGGCCAACCCGGTGTTCGACATTCAGACCGCCCTATCGGCCGAGCATCATCATGACCTTCTGGCCGACTACCAGCACGGCCTCAGACGCGGCAGCGGAAATGTGTGGGGCCTCAATGTCAATCTCGATCAGTTCCTGAGCGATCTCATCGCCGGCCACTATGCCTCGCTGGCGACGACAGTGACCGATCTGTCTGCGCTGACTGTCCCCATGGTCATCCTGAACTCTCCGTCAGCGGATCCCTCGATGCGGCATCCCTTTCCCAGTCCCGACGAATCACTTCGAGCCTTGCCGACGATGCCGACCACCGTCCCGATCCCCAGCGCGTTGTCGGTTACCGGGCGCACCTTCGACGCCCGCTTACTCGCGTCATTCAACACACTCTTCACGGAGATTGCTCGCGTGTGCTTCCCCGGAGAGGCACGGCCGGCCATCCACACACCGACCAGCCACGACATTTCCAAACAGTATCTCCTCGAGCGGGAGCGCATTCGGATCCGCCACCACGTCTCGCAGTCGTCTCGAGACGCCCTATGGATCGCGCATCTCGCCCAGCTTCCGCAGCTCGGCACCCTGCATCACCATGTGCGACTGCTGCAAGAGCTGTATCAACAGGCTCTTCCGCTTGAACCCGGCATGCGCATCCTGGATATCGGATGCGGCGCGGGCGAGTTTGCGCACACGCTCGTCCTCAATCGCATGTATCACCTGCTCCACGCGTCACATGCGCCGCAACGCCCCCTACACTATGTCGGCATCGACCACACCCAGGAAACGGTCGCGTCCGCAGAACAAGCCTTGACGGTGCTGTATCAGGAGTTACAATCCACGTTCTCCAAGATCGCCGGTCCGACGACTGCCGTGACGACTGAGTGGGGAATCCATCTCCCGTCCTCACGCGAAGCGGTCGATCGAGTCGTCAGTCATCTCTCGCTCTCCTTCGCCTCCTCTCCCCTCACCTTCCTGCGACAGGCCGTTCAGACGCTCACGGAAGATGGACGCCTCATCGTGACGTGCGTACGTCCGCACACAGACCTTGCCGGGCTCTATCGCGAGCAACTCCATCACGCCGGGCAGGATGAGCTATCCCCTGCGGCTCAAATTTTCCTCCACTATCTCGGACGGCTACACGAAGCGATTCGCCATGGGCTGCTGCACGCCTTTGACCGAGAACAACTGTCCGACCTCTTGACTCATGCCGGTGCAACCCCTCTTCGAATCGTACCTATTCTGGACGGGCAACTCCTGATCGCCACCGCCCGGAAGGGGAAATCCGCTGGCTGAAACCACGGTCGGTGTGTATACTCGCCCCTGTTACCTAACATCCTCTCTTCCCTGTTCCCCCGGCCTCACACCTGGGAAAAGAGGAAGCACGACCACCCCTCTGGATAGATATGACTGACCACCCCCTTCGCCATGCCACCGCTTCATCCCCCGCGCTGACTCCGCTCCAGAAACTAACCCGGTTTACCCAGGATATGGGGACGCTCACGGACCGCGCCGTGATCGCCGAACGCATTCTCGTCGAACTCTGTGACGCCACCACCTCCCGCCATGGCGCACTGTACTTGCTGGATCGTGAACATGATCGATATGACCTGGTGATGACCGTCGACCTTCAGAACACAACATCCACACTCCCCTCTTTTGCTTCGACTCACGCACTCATTCAATCACTCGCCCACAAGCATCATTTCCTCTCAGTCGAAGACGTAGCGGACATCCCTCCGATCACGCCTGAATTAGCCGAGACATTACGGGCAGCTCAATCGACCTTGGCCGTGCCGCTTCTGAACAAAGCCCGATTGATCGCCTTCGTGCTGCTTGGATTCCCTGCGGACCGGCTGCTCGATCATGCGGATGGACGGGATCTCCTCACCGCCCTGGCACAGAGCGGAGCCAACGCCCTCGACTCCATCCTCGCTCACGACGATCTCCACCAGTCTCAAACGCTCATGCGCCGAACCGACCGCCTTCGCTCACTGGAAATCATCGCCGGCGGGTTTGCCCACGAA
>WBZP01003530.1_pt1 | contig 10418 bp, 10 predicted proteins | sample 5204301 | NCBI WGS metagenome assembly WBZP01 (sample SAMN12412401, study PRJNA552823) | activated sludge metagenome | isolation source: activated sludge from nitrification reactor of wastewater treatment plant... | place: USA: Pennsylvania | collected 2017 | reverse complement strand
CGATGCACTCTCGGCCAGGGATGCCAGCGTCCGCACGACGCCGTTGACCTGAGGATGCCAGGCATCGGTTGCAATCAATATCGGCATGTCCTGATCCCGGAATTCCCAGCGATTCTCAAACCCGACGTTGGGACATGCATATTTCAGGCGTGTGACGTCATCGACTTGTCAGTTCTTTTTCGATCCCTTCGCGAACTTTTTGGTGTAACGTGACGGAACGATGTCAGACTTGAGCGACAAATCCCGGGCTCTCCGCCGCCGACGCAAGCGAAAGAGCTACGCGCTATTGATCCTGGTAGCCGGTATCTTCCTGTTCGGAGCGGCGGCAAGCGCGCTTTATCTGTTCCTCCGGCCGACCGTACTTCGCATTGCGGTGGGCCCTCCAAACAGCGACGATCAGAAGCTGATTCAAACGCTCACCCAGCTCTTCGCACGAGAGCGTAGTTCCATCCGGCTCGCCCCGATCACGACCGACGGATCGGTCGAAAGCATTGCCCTGCTCGCTGCTGGGAAGACCGACCTGGCGGTCGCGCGCGGCGATCTGGCACTGCCGGCGACCGCCGAGTCGGTGGTCATCCTGCGCAAGAACGTCGTCGTGTTGTGGACGCCGTCGGGCCAGCCCGCCAAGGGATCGAAGCGGCCCCCCACCCCCAAGATCAAGTCGATCGACGAACTTGCCGGTCATCGCGTCGGCGTCATCGGCCGGACGGAGGCCAACATCAAGTTGCTGAAGGTGATCCTGGCGGAGTCCGGAGTAAACGCCGACAAGGTTGCGGTCACGCAGTTCGGCATCAACCAGATGGCCGAGCTGGCCCGCGATACGACGCTCGACGCCTATATGACGGTCGGTCCGCTCGACAGCAAGATCACCCGGGATGCCATCGCCGCGACAGCCGCAAGCCGAGGCGAACCGAAATTTCTTCCCATTGATGTATCCGAAGCCATTGCAAAGAAGCATCCGCTCTATGAGTCCGAGGAGATTCCCGCCAGCATCTTCAATTCGTCGCCGGCCCGCCCGGAGGACAAGGTCGATACCGTCAGCGTCAATCACTTGATCGTCGCGCCGCGTTCTCTGTCGGATACAAAAGTCGGCGCCTTTGCGCGGCAGGTATTCAATGTCCGCCAACAGCTGGTCCGCGAATTACCCAACGCACCGAAGATCGAGAAGCCGGACACCGACAAGGATGCCGCTTTGCCTGCGCACGAAGGCGCCGCGGCCTATTTCGACGGCAACGAGCGCACGTTCCTGGAGAAATACACCGATTACCTCTGGGGTATCATTCTCGTGGTGTCCGGCCTCGGATCCGTCGGGGCGTGGCTACGACACTACTGGAAGCGGGACGAGCGCGAGAGTTACGACACGAGCCGCGACGGTTTCCTCGATTTGATCGCAGATGTGCGAAAGGCCGGGTCGCACGCTGATTTGGCGAGAATGCAATCCCAAGCCGACGACATGCTGCGACAGGCCCTGTATTGCTTCGAGGACGGAACGATCGAGGAAGGCGACCTCTCCGCAATGGGATTGGCGCTCCAGCAGTTCCACAATGCTGTTGCGGACCGTCGTTCGACGCTCGAATCGAAAGCATCGGAGTTTCCGGTCATGCGAGCCGTGTGAAGATCGGGGCATCGCCTTTTAAACGATCATGGGCATCGAGACCGAGATCAAATTCGAAGTCACCCCGGGCGATTTGCGGAAGCTCGCGGCCTCGCGCAAACTGCGGCCATACAGCAAAGAACTTTCCGAACATCAACATATCGTCTCGACGTATTTCGATACGCGCGACCATGTCCTCAGACGTAACGGAATTTCCTTGCGGATCAGGCAGATTGGCAAGAAGCGCACGCAAACCATCAAAACATCGGTGAGCGACGCATCCATCGACCGCGGTGAATGGGAGACTCGCATCCGCGGTGACGACCTGGATTTGCGGGCCGCGCGCAGCACACCATTGCAACGACTGATGTCGAAGCGAGTGAGACGTGACCTCAGCGCGGCATTCTCGACACATGTCCATCGCACGTTGATACCGCTGCGTTCGGGCGCCAGCCGACTGGAACTCGCACTGGACGAGGGGCATATCCGCGCCGGGCTTCATTCCAGCCCGCTCGCGGAAGTCGAACTCGAGCTCAAGAGCGGCCCCGTCGGTCATCTCTTCAGGACAGCTCGAACGATCGCGCAACTTGTGCCCGCCAGACTTGCGCTAAAGACCAAATCCCGGCAGGGCTACGATCTGGTGACGGGGCAACCTACGGCATCTGTACCCGCTGCCAGAATATTCCTTTCTCCAAAGGAGACGCTTGAGACATCCTTTCAGGCAATCGGCCGCTCTACCCTGCACCATATCGTTGCCAACGAGGCAGCCGTGCTGTCCGGCCTGCCGGAAGGGGTGCACCAGATGCGGGTCGGGGTGCGCCGCCTGCGGGCCGGCTTATGGGTGTTCTCGGATATGCTGCGCTGCACGCAGACCGCTGCGATCAGGCGCGACCTCAAATGGCTCGCGGGCAAGCTCGGGCCGGTGCGCGACCTCGACGTATTCCTGACGACGCGCGTGAAGCTCCTTGATGCCGCCGATCCGCCGATCCCGGGGCTCGGCGACCTCATCGGAGAACTCGATTACCGGCGTGCCGTTGCGGCCGAGGCCGCAAAGGCTGCCATCGCGAGCGCACGCTACCGGCTGATGATACTGAACATACTTGAGTGGATCGAGGACGGTACGTGGTTGAAGCTACGGCCCTCGCTCCGCAAGCAACGGATCAAGCCGTTTGCCGCCGAGTTGTTCGTCCGCCGAATGGCGAAGGCCAAGAAGCGCGCGAGGGACATCAGCGAATTGAGTGTCTACGACCGCCACGAGTTGCGTATCGCCCTGAAGAAGCTGCGCTACGCCATCTATTTTTTCGAGAACCTGTTCCAGGGTCACGCTAGAAGAAAGGCGATCGCCGACCATAAGGACTGCCTCGCCAAATTGCAGGACAGCCTGGGAGCTCTGAACGATATTGCGGTGCATCAACGCATGATCAGGCGGCTCAGCAACGACGTCAGGAAGCGAAAAGTGAAACCGGTCACCTTTGCCGCAGATGCGGTTATCGACCTCGAGCGCCGGGAGACCAGGAAACTGCTGCACGCGGCGGACAGCGCCGCCCGCAAGCTGCGCAACGCCGAGGCATTCTGGCGCTGATCAGGCGACTGGATAATACTCGCTGTTCGGCTAGTCTTGCCAATCTGGAGGACACGCGATGAAACAAGCAGCCGGCGTCCGGACGTCGACGGACCATCCGATACCCGCACAGATGAAGGCCTGGGTGCTTGGCGGCCCCGACGAACTCTTCCTGCGCGACAAGCCCGTACCGATGCCGGGCCGTGCCGAGGTTCTGGTCCGAATCGATGCGGTCGCGATCTGCGCCACTGACCTTGAGATCATCCACTCCGGATCTCCCGCCAGCATTCTCGGCGGCCTTCCCTTCAACAAGAACTTCACCCCTGGGCATGAATATATGGGCACGGTGGTCGCGCTTGGCCCTGCTGTCGACGAATACAGGATCGGCGAGCGGATCAGCGTCGAGATCCATGCGGGCTGCGGTCAATGCAAGCGATGCCGCCAGGGCATGTACACCTCGTGCCTGAACTACGGCAAGCCGGAGAAAGGCCACCGCGCCAACGGCTTCACCACCGACGGCGGCTTTGCCGAATACGCCGTCAACCACATCAATACCCTGGCGCGGGTTCCCGACACCATGAGCGATGCCGAGGCTACGCTGGTCGTCACCGCCGGCACCTCGATGTACGGCCTAACCGAACTCGGTGGCCTGGTGGCAGGCGAAAGCGTGGTCGTGATCGGCCCTGGACCGATCGGCTTGCTCGCCGTCGCCGTGGCAAAGGCGATCGGCGCAAGCCCGGTGATCCTGACGGGAACGCGCAACGGGCGCCTTGCCATCGGCAAGGCCCTTGGCGCGGACCGCACGATCAATATCAACGACGAAGATGCGGTGGCCGTGGTCAAGGAACTCACCGGCGGGATCGGCGCCGACTATGTAGTGGAGTGCGCGGGCACCGAGCCCACCATCGATCAGGCGATCCGCATGACCAACCGCGGTGGAAAGATCTGCCTTGCCGCGTTTCCGCACGAGCGGGTCACGATCGACATCGCGCAACTCGCCAAGAACAACATCTATCTTTATGGGATTCGGGGCGAAGGCCGCAGCGCTACCCGGCGGGCCATGGCGCTGATGGCCGAGAAGCGTTTCGATGCGAGCAAGATCCACACCCACACGTTTCCGCTGGCCGACCTCCCGACGGCATTACGCTACGCCCGCGAGCGGGTCGACGATGCCATCAAGGTGGTCGTCACCAACCGCCCCACGGTGGCGGCCGCAAACGCAGCGGAGTAGCGGACTTCAGCGCCCCTCGAATTTCGGCTCGCGCTTTTCCATGTAGGCCTTGATGCCTTCCTGCATGTCTGCCGTCTTGAACAGCGGGAGCAGCTGCAGATAGACGTGGTGAACGTGATCGGGGAAAGTCTCGTTGAGACCCATCCGCATCATGCGTTTGGCGGCCTGCACGGCCAGCGGCGCGTTGGAAGCGATCTCCTGCGCGACCTCGCGTGCCCGTCCCATGAGATTGGCGTCCGGGACGACCTCGTTGGCTAACCCCCACTCCAGGCATTCCTTCGCCGAGAGCGTGCGACCGGTGAAGATCAGCTCCGACGCCTTCGCCCAGCCGATCATTCGCGGCAGGAACCAGGTGCCACCGGACTCCGGAACCACGCCGCGCCTGACGAAAGCGGCCGCCAGCTTGGCGGATTCAGCCATGATGCGGATATCGCAGCCCAGCGCGGTATCCATGCCATAACCGGCAGCACCGCCGTTGACGGCGCAAATCGTCGGCTTGTCCATGGCCTGCAGTACCGTCGGTGGCGTATTCCGCAAATCAAGCGAGGTTGCCGATGACGCCGAACTCAGGCCGTCTCCGCTGCGCTCCTTGCGCAGGTCGAGACCCGCACAGAAAGCTCGCCCATTGCCGGTCAGGATCACACAGCGCACATTGCGATCCTCATTGGCTCTCACCAGCAGCCTGGTAAGATCATTGAGCATCGGGCCGGAAATGGTGTTCATCCGTTCCGGCGCGTTCAGTGTGATGACGGCGATATTCCCATCAACGTCGTACAGGACTTCGTTCGATTGCGCTTCCTTGGCGCGCTGGGCCTGATCCATGGGGATCGCTCCTACCGTTTATTTTCCGAGAATGCAGTAGCGCTTCGCAGCGACGATGTCACGCCACACCGCCCAGGTAGAGCCGCTTGACGATATCATTGCCCTTCAATGCCTCGACCGAGGGAGCGGCGACGACGATCTCGCCATGGACGATGATATATCCGCGGTTGGCGATCCGGATTGCCTGGTTGAAGTTCTGCTCCGCCATCAGGACGGTCAGACCGAGATTTCGGCTCAGCTCGCCGATCTTGGCGATGGTCTGCGATACCAGCAGCGGCGACAACCCGACCGAAGGTTCGTCGACCAGCAAGAGCCGCGGTGACGACATCAGCGCACGCGCGATTGCCAGCATCTGCTGCTGCCCGCCCGACATGGTGCCAGCGAGCTGGCCGCTCCGTTCCTTCAACGTCGGAAATGTCTCGAATGCCAGGGCCAGATTGTGATCGATGTTGCGTCTGGCGGACTTGCGGAAAGCTCCGAGCATCAGGTTCTCCAGCACGGTCAGCCTCGGAAACAACCGTCGGCCCTCCGGCACCATCGCCACGCCGAGATCGACGATGTCTTCGGCGGACATTCCGGACAGTTCGTGTGCCGTCCCATCGACGTTCAGCGAAATGCTGCCGGATTGCGGACGCACCAGCCCCGCGATGCACTTCATCAACGTGCTCTTGCCGTTACCATTAGTTCCCAGCAAAGCAACGGTCTCGCCTCCTTCCACGTTGAGAGAGACGCCACGCAACGCCTTGACGGCGCCATACCCTGCATCAAGGCCATCGATGGCGAGGCTAAGTGCCAAGATATGCCTCCTGTACGCGCTGGTTGGCCATCACTTCCGATGGAGCGCCAATGGCGATGATCCTGCCCGCCTCGAGGCACATCACACGGTCCGAGAACCGCATCACCGCCTGCATGATGTGCTCGATCATGATGATCGTGATGTCCCGGCTTGCAAGACTGAGCAGGAGGTCCAGCACTTCGTCGATTTCGGAAGTGGAAAGCCCAGCCATTGCCTCATCCGAAACCAGGAGTTTTGGATGCGTCGCCATCGCGCGCGCAAGTTCCATTTTGCGCAACTCGACCTGGCTGAGCTGCGCAGCCGAAACATGCGCCTTCGACGCCAAACCCATCTGTGTCAGGATCGACATCATCGTATCACGCCGCTGCGATACCGACACATGCTCGTGCGCCGCGAAATCCATCGCGACCATGAGATTTTCGGCGACCGTCATGCTGCGGAACGGCCGCGGGATCTGAAAGCTGCGCGCGATGCCGCGGCGCGTACGCATGTGCGGCTGCAGCGCCGTGATGTCGTCGTCACGAAACAGCACCGTACCGGGTTCGGTCCGGAACGCACCGGAAATGCAATTGATCAGCGTCGTCTTTCCCGAGCCGTTGGGACCGATCAGGCCGAAGCGTTCACCCGGCCTGATGTCGACGCTGACATTGTCGAGTGCAACAAAGCCGCCGAAGCGCTTGGTGAGTGAGACGATCCGCAGAAGCGGAGACGCCGTATCAGCGGCAGCCGTCATGCCTCACCCTCCTTCCTGCCGCCACGAAGCTTTCGGACCAGCCCGATGATCCCTTCCGGCGCGCCCACGACAAACAGCACCAGCATCAAACCCAACACCAGCACGTTCACTTCCGACGAGATCGTGACGGTCAGCAACTGCTGGGTCGTGCCGAGCACGATCGCTCCGATGATCGGGCCCGCCCAGTGCGCAGTACCCCCGATGAGCGACATCGCCAGCGTGGATACCGAGTAGTTCAGATTGAAGGCGGATGCCGGGTCGGCATACTGCAGATACATGGCGGCCGGCGAGCCGACGGCACACAACAGGGCGCCGGAAATAACGCATGCGAGCAGCTTCAGCCGAAGCGTCGGAACCCCCGAGCACTCGGCGGCGAGTTCGTCGTCCTTGAGCGCCTGAAGGCCACGACCGATCCAGGAGTTTTGAATGTATCGGGAGATCGCGACCGCCAGCACCACGAGCAGAGCCTGAACGAAAAACAGCATCTCCACGTAGTTGTCGAACGGAGCCGTCACCGGCGGCCGCTGGATCTGGATGCCGGCAGCCCCGCCGACATAGCGCCAGTTAGTGATGGCGGTCTCGATGATGATCGTCAGCGCGATGGTGGCGATCGAGAAGAAGATACCTTGCATGCGAAGCGTCAGCAAGCCGAGCGCAAGCCCCATCAACGCGCCGATGGCCGCTGCGGTCAATATCTGCACCGGGAGGGGGGCACCGAACGCCTTGACCAGGAAGACGGAGCTGTAGACGCCGACGCCGAAAAACGCGCTGGTCCCGAAATTCACATAGCCGGCGTAGCCGCCGAGGATGCTCCAGGAAACCGCGAGTGCGATGAACTGCAGAATGACGTAGCCGGCAAAGAAGGGATATTGGTTCTCGACGATCCTCGTCATCAGCAGAGCCGCCGCGAGGAATACGACCGCTCCGATCCAGAAGGCGAGCCCACTGCGCTTCATGGTCACCTTCCGAACAGTCCTTGCGGACGCACGGCGAGCACGCCGAGCAGCATCGCAAAGGAAATAGCCGGCGCCCAGGAGGCGCCAAACAGGGTAAGCACGATGGACTCGGCCACGCCCAGGATGATGGCGGCAACCAACGTCCCGCTCATGCTGCCCAAACCTGCCATGACAACGACGCAGAACGTACGTCCGATATAGGCCCGGTCGAGCGTGGGGTCGACGGGCGCAACGATGATCAGCAGAGCTCCGGAAATCCCCAGTACGGCGGTCGCGATGCCGAATGCCCATTGCTTGATCTTGATCGGGTTCGTGCCCATCAGGCGGAGCGCTTCCTGATCTTGCGCTACGGCGCGGATCGCGCGCCCCATGAAGGTCCGCGACAGATAGAGCGTCAGGACGACCGTCAGCGCCGCCGCAACGGCGAAAGCGACCAGCAGCCGATAGGGAATCCGTAGATCGCCGAGACGCAGCGCCTTGCCGATATAGTCCGCCGTCACGGATCGCTGGTCCACGCCGAATTGCATGATGATCAGCACTTCGATGATGAACGCGACTCCGAAGAAGAAAGCGATGCCGCGCACGCCAGCATCGCTGCCGCGCTTCTCGAACGTCTCGTAGTAAATGCGATAGGCGATCAACCCGAAGACGAAGAACAGGGGGGTAATCAACAGGCCCGCCAGCAGCGGGTCGATCGCGTATTGCTCGTTGAGCAGGTACACGACGTAGGATGCCAGCACGAGAAATGCCGGGTGGGCCACGTGAGGAACGTCGAGCAGGCCGAACGAAACGGACAATCCGAGGCTGACAGCGCCATAGAAACAGCCGAGCAGCACGCCGATCACCACCGCATCGAGCAGCAGGTCCATTGAAAACAAAGTTGAGGTCCCCCTTGACCCGCTTGCGCCGCCCCCCCGGCGAACTCCGGTCAGTCGACTTTTCTGCCCGGGATCGCGGCGATCCCGGGCAACCGTACTTCATTCCTACTTGCGTGCGGCCTCGAACGGCACGACGAGATCGCCGGACTTCAGTTTCTCCGGGAACAGGATCACCTGTTTACCCGATGTGCGGAACTGCTCGATGTTCTTGTCGACGACGCCCCGGAACTGCGCCTGCAGCACCGCGGTCTCCTTGCGCTCGCCGTCCGCCGCGAACTCGATCGGACCGACGATGGTCTTGTGCGTATTCTCGCGCAGATACTTGGCCAGACCTTTCTGATCCAGCGACTTGGTCGCGTTGATCGCCTGCTCGACGAGCTGGCCGCTGGCATAGCCGAACGGCGCGAGATAGTAGCCGAGCGGATCGACCTTCGCCTCGATGGCGCGCTTGCTGTACTTCTCGAAGAACTCCTTGGTCCCGTCGAAGAACATGCTCTTCTCGGGGAGCCACGAGTTGTAGTTGACGACGCCGTTCAGAAGCGAGCCGAGGTTCTCCATCACGGAACCGAATTGCAGCCCGACCATGCCACCACCGAAGAGCTTCACGTTGTCTCCGACACCGATCTCGTTCACGGCGCGCAGGATACCGGCCGAGTCCGGCGGATAGGACGCCACATAGACGATATCGGGCTTGGCCGCCTTCAGCGCCCGGACGATGCTGGAAAACTCCACGGTGTTCGGAGGATAGGCCTGGTCGAAGACGACCTGCATATTGCGCTTGGCCGCAACTTCTCGCGCGGTCTTGGCGAGATTCTGGGCGAACTCCTGGTCGGCCGCGAGCAGCGCGATGGACTTGCCGCCGACCTTCTGCCCGATGTCGAGGAACGACGAAGCCCAGCTGTCCGGCGGCCCCCACGGCGCGTTGTTGAACCACATGTCGTGGCCGATCTTGCTGTTCACCTGGAAAGAGAAGTTCCCGATCAGCAGCAGGCCGCGTTGCTTGACCATCGGCATGATCGGAGCCGTCGGCACGGTCGCATAGGGCGCGAACAGGAGATCGACCTTGTCGACGTCGATTAGCTTCGAGTAGATCGCCGGCGTCTCCGAGGCACTCGACTTGTCGTCGTAGACGACGAGTTCGACCTTGCGACCGAGCAGGCCGCCCTTCGCATTGACGTCGTCGCGCCAGATCTCGATCCCGAGCAGCGAGGGCTTGCCGCCCCCCGCAAGGCCGCCGGTTTGCGGCATGCTCATGCCGATCCTGATCGGCGGCTGCTGGGCGTGCAGCAGGTTGACACCCAATGGCGAGGCGGCAAGTGCCGCACCGGCACCGGCGGTTGCCAGCAGGCGGCGACGGGAAATCGATCCGGATTTGGAGACCTTCTTCGACATTGGCTGCGTTCCTCCCCTTTGCGTTGCTGTTTGACGTGACCTTATTTGATTTTGCCTGCGGCGTCCCTCGTCAGATTCGCCCCAAGGCCGTCAGGATAACCTGCGGCGTCAGGGGAATCTCGGTAATTGTGGCGCCAAACGGCTTCAGCGCATCGTTGACCGCGTTGGCCACGGCTGCCGCCGCTCCTGCCGTGCCGGCTTCGCCGGCGCCCTTGGCGCCCAGCTCGGACTCCCTGGTCGGCGAAACGACATGGCCGACGTCGATATCGGGCATCTCCCCGGACATCGGCACCAGATAGTCGGCCATATTGGCGTTGGTCAGCTGCCCACGCTCGTCGTAGATGCACTTTTCGAACAGCGCCGCGCCGAGCCCTTGCACCACCCCGCCGCGGATCTGTTCATCCACGAGCTGCGGATTGATGATGGTGCCGCAATCCTCGACCACCCAATGTCTG
>WBZP01007584.1_pt1 | contig 10419 bp, 6 predicted proteins | sample 5204301 | NCBI WGS metagenome assembly WBZP01 (sample SAMN12412401, study PRJNA552823) | activated sludge metagenome | isolation source: activated sludge from nitrification reactor of wastewater treatment plant... | place: USA: Pennsylvania | collected 2017 | reverse complement strand
CCCAAGCGCGAGGCGCTTCCCGGTGGTAACGGTCATGCGTTCGATTGGCACGCGCTCGACGACATCAAGGGCTCGCTCGAATTCATGCTGTCGGGCGGTCTGACGCCGGACAACGTGCGGGAAGCCATCGAGCTGACGGGCGCCAAGGCGGTCGATGTATCGTCAGGTGTCGAAACGGCGCCCGGCGTCAAGGATCCCGAGCTGATCAGCCGCTTCCTTAAGGCCGTAAAGGCCGCTAAGCAGGTCTCGTGAGTTTTCCCGCACCCCGTGTTTTGGGTGATGATCATTGCGACGCCGCGATTGGTGCGGATCAAGAGGAATTGGCGATGGCGACGAAGACCGATAAGGCCCGCGAAGCAAAGCTCAACAGCTATTCGACAGGCCCCAACGACAAGGGCTTTTTCGGTCTCTACGGCGGCCGCTTTGTCGCCGAAACCCTGATGCCGCTGATCCTCGATCTGGAGCGCGCCTACGAAGAGGCCAAGGCCGATCCGTCATTCCAGGCCGAGATCGATTTCCTCAATCTGCATTACTCCGGCCGGCCAAGCCCGCTCTACTTCGCCGAGCGGATGACCGCCGAGCTGGGCGGGGCGAAAATCTACTTCAAACGCGACGAGCTCAATCACACTGGCTCTCACAAGATCAACAACTGTCTTGGCCAGATTCTGCTGGCACGGCGGATGGGGAAAACCCGGATCATCGCTGAAACGGGTGCCGGCCAGCACGGCGTGGCGGTCGCAACCGTCTGCGCAAAATACGGCATGCCGTGTGAAATCTATATGGGCGCAACCGACGTCGAGCGTCAGGCGCCCAACGTCGCACGCATGAAACTGCTGGGCGCCAAGCTCAATCCGGTGACGTCCGGCGCCGGTACGCTCAAAGACGCCATGAATGAAGCGTTGCGCGATTGGGTGACGAACGTCCGCGACACCTATTATTTGATCGGGACGGCCGCGGGTCCGCATCCCTATCCGGCCATGGTGCGCGACTTCCAGTCGATCATCGGCACGGAAGTTCGCGAGCAGATGATGAAGGCCGAGGGCCGCTTGCCCGATACGCTCATCGCCTGCATCGGCGGAGGTTCGAATGCCATCGGCCTGTTCCATCCCTTCCTTGATGACAAGGGTGTGGCGATCTATGGCGTCGAAGCCGGTGGTCATGGGCTCGACGTGCCCAACGGCCACGCCGCGTCGATGACGGGCGGCACGCCCGGCGTGCTCCACGGCAACCGCACGTATCTCTTGCAGACCGACGATGGCCAGATCCTCGAAGGCCATTCGATCTCGGCCGGCCTCGACTATCCAGGCGTCGGGCCGGAGCATTCGTGGCTGAAAGATACCGGCCGCGTGACCTATGTCGCCATTACCGACAAGGAGGCACTCGAGGCCCTGCAATTCTGCACGCGAATGGAAGGCATCATCCCGGCGCTGGAGCCCAGTCACGCGCTGGCCCAGGTGATGAAACTCGCGCCGAAGCTGCCGAAAGACAATCTATTGGTGATGAACCTGTGCGGCCGTGGCGACAAGGACCTGTTCACGGTCGCCAAGCACCTCGGCATGAAGATCTAAGAACAAGGGGCGATGGCTTCGAGCCGCGAACACATGAAAACCTCAACCCGCATCGACGATACCTTCGCTTCTCTTGCCAAGGCCAAGCGTCCCGCACTCGTCACCTTTATTTCGGCCGGCGATCCGGATCTGGAATCGAGCCAGAAAATTCTCGACGCTTTGCCGAAAGCAGGCGCCGATATCATCGAACTCGGCATGCCGTTCTCCGATCCCATGGCCGATGGTCCGGCGATCCAGGCATCCTCGCAACGCGCCTTGAAGGCCGGGCAGAACATGAAGAAGACGCTCGCCATGGTGCGGGCGTTTCGCAAGCACGACGATAAGACGCCGATCGTGCTCATGGGCTACTACAATCCGATCTACGTCTACGGCAACGACAAGTTCATTGCCGATGCCAAGGCGGCCGGCGTCGATGGGCTGATCGTGGTCGATGTGCCGCCAGAGGCGGATGAAGAACTGTGCCTGCCCGCGGTCGAGGCGGGTTTGAATTTCATCAGGCTCGCGACGCCGACGACGGACGACAAGCGATTGCCGGCGGTGCTCAAAAACACATCCGGCTTTGTCTACTATGTGTCGATTACCGGCATCACAGGGGCCGCCGCGCCCGTCGTTAACGATGTCCACGCCCAGGTGAAACGCATTAAGGGCCAGACCAAGCTCCCTGTTGTGGTCGGCTTCGGCGTTCGCGCGGGCGATCAGGCTCGGGCCATCTCCAAGGGGGCAGACGGGGTCGTGGTCGGCTCCGCCCTGGTGGGGGCAATTGAGAAGAGCTTGGATTCAAAAGGGAATTCGACACCGGCGACGGCTAAGGCGGTGCTCGATCTGGTTGCAGAATTGTCTGCGGCATTGAAGTCGCCTTGACCAGGCCGCAAGATATCCACCAAAAGCTCTTTCAGAGCCCCGGTCCTGGGGCCATATGCGGTAGGGTGCCCTGGAACGGAAATGCGGCCCGCGCTAGATTGGCCTGCCTGTTAACGCCAAGCCAGCGCCGCTGTTCGCGCCACCGTCAAATAAGGGCCCGAGCCGGCGTAGGGCGAAGTTGCCGCCGCTTGGATAGCTAGGAGCCACGAGCAGTGAACTGGATCAACAACGTTGTCCGCCCCAAGATCAGCGGACTGTTGTCGACGACCAAACGCGAGGTCCCTGACAATCTCTGGGTCAAGTGCCCGGAGAGTGGCCAGATGGTTTTTTACAAGGACCTTGAGGCCAATGAGTTCGTCGTTCCCGGCTCCAACTATCACATGCGCATGGGCGCCGATCAGCGCCTGAGGCATCTTTTCGACGGCGGCCAGTTCAAGAGCGTCGCCGTGCCGGCAGTCCAGCAGGATCCGCTCAAATTCCGCGACGGTCGCAAATATACGGACCGGCTCAAGGACGCAAAGTCGGAAACGAAGCTTGAGGATGCGGTTCTCGTCGGGGAAGGTTTGCTCGAAGGTCAGCCCGTCGTTGCCGCCGCTCAGGACTTCCGCTTCATGGCCGGTTCGCTCGGCATGGCGGCGGGCGAAGCCATCATCGCCGGCATGTTCCGCGCCGCCGAATTGAAGACGCCTTTCATTCTCTTTGCCGCGTCTGGCGGCGCACGCATGCAGGAAGGCATTCTGTCGCTCATGCAGATGCCGCGCACGACGATCGCAGTCCAGCGTTTGCGCGATGCCAAACTTCCCTACATCGTCGTGCTCACCGACCCGACCACGGGCGGTGTCACGGCGTCATACGCGATGCTGGGCGACGTGCATATTGCGGAACCGGGCGCGCTCATCTGCTTTGCCGGACCGCGCGTCATCCAGCAGACGATCCGCGAGCAATTGCCCGATGGTTTCCAGCGTGCCGAATACCTGCTGTCGCACGGCATGGTCGATATGGTCGTTCATCGCCACAAGATGCGCGAAACGCTCGCCAAGCTGTGTCACATCCTGATGTCTGGAGCGGTTGTTTCCAAAGCCCGCCCGGTTCCGGGCCGCGCCAACGGCAAGGCCTATGTCAACGGCGCACCGGTCGATTCCAAGTTGATCGAAACGGCGGCGCGGGAAACCGGTGGCGTCATCGATCCCGAAGTCGTGCCTGCATCCCAGCGGTTCGAGCCCGGCAAGGGCAAGCGGGATGGAGAGGGTCCCCTCCCGGGTCATTCATCGAGCAAGGACGCGCCGCGCGGCGCCTGAGCTTTCAAAAGACCAGAGATAAAAAGCGCCAAGGCCGAATTCCATGACGCGTTCCTCAACACGGCCGACAAGCGATGCGCTTCTGGCTGAAATGCTGCTTCTGCATCCCAAACTCATCGACCTCTCGCTTGGGCGGGTAGAGCGGCTCCTGAACAAGGTCGGCAATCCACAGGTGCGCCTGCCGCCGATCGTGCACATCGCCGGCACCAACGGCAAAGGCTCGGTGACGGCCTACTTGAAGGCGATGATCGAAGCCTCCGGCAAGCGGGTGCATGTCTACACGTCGCCGCATCTGGTGCGCTTTCACGAGCGCATTTCGCTGGCGGGTGACGATGGCATCTCGCGGCCAATCAACGAAAAAGAGCTGGTCGATATGTTGATGCGCGTCCGCGCCGTCAACGATGGCGATGACATCACCCAGTTCGAAATCACCACGGTCGCCGCGTTTCTAGCCTTCGCGGAAACCAAGGCCGATGTGCTGCTGCTCGAAGTCGGGCTGGGCGGCAGGCTCGACGCCACAAACGTGATTCCCAAGCCGGCGGTGACGGTTATTACGCCGGTCTCGATGGACCACTCAGAGAAACTCGGACCAACGATTTCGAAAATCGCCGCCGAGAAGGCCGGTATCTTGAAGCGCGGCGCGCTGGGCATCATCTCGCAGCAGAGCGACGAGGTGCTTGACGTCATTGAGGCGCGGGCCAAGACAATCGGTGCGCCGCTGCAGGTCTGGGGCCGAGATTTCGAGGCCTTCGAACAGAGCGGCAGGCTGGTGTTCAATCGCGAAACGGGGGTTCTCGATCTCCCGTTGCCGTCTCTCATCGGACGGCATCAGATCGTCAACGCAGGCACCGCCGTGGCCGCCTATCTGGCGTTGATGGAGCGTCAGCCGGACATCGGCCTCACCGAACTTGCGATCGAAAAGGGTTTGCGGTCTGTTGAATGGCCTGCCCGCATGCAGCGCCTGACCGGCGGACCGTTGCCGGCACTTCTGGGCGAGGATGCGGAATTGTGGCTCGACGGCGGACACAATCCTGCAGCGGGAGACGTGCTGGCCGATACGCTTGCGAGCTTTGAAGAAAAGGCGCCCAAGCCGGTCTTTCTCGTTGTCGGCATGATGGGTCAAAAGGATGCGCTGGGCTTTCTCGCCCCGTTCCGTGGATTGGTGCGGACGATCTATACGGTGCCGATACCGCAAGCCTACGAGCAGCCGCACTCGCAGGAAAAGCTTGCCGAAGTTGCTCGCAGTGCCGGGCTGCAAGCGTTCGAGCGCGACGGGGTCGTCGAAGCCTTGCAGACGATTGCCCAACAGTACACGGGCCCCAAGCGGGTACTGATCTGCGGCTCGCTATACCTCGCCGGGCATGTGCTGAGCCTGCAGGAACGAGGCGCTTAGAGTTGAGCCCCCGTCGGTTGCCCAAATCAAAAAGCCCCGCACACTTTGTGCGGGGCTTTTGTGTTCACTGCCGGAGGTTCCGGAAAAATTGCGGCGCGGCCGATCAAGCCACCGACGCGTTGATCCAGTCTTCAAGCTTCTTCTTCTGGACGATGGCGCCAGTGTGCTGCGCCGTCACCTTGCCGCCCTGGAAGATGAGAAGCGTCGGCATCGCCCGAATGCCATAAGCACCGGTGACCTTGGGGTTCTCATCGACATCGACCTTGACCACCTTGATCTTGCTGGCAAGCTCGGCTGCAACCTGATCGAGCGCGGGCGCCATGGCCTTGCACGGGCCGCACCACTTCGCGTGGAAATCGACCAGCACCGGCTGCGAAGCCTTGAGGACTTCCTGATCGAAGCTGGCGTCGGTTACGGCATTGGCCATCGGTAGTATCTCCTGTTGAGGACGGTTGGGGAGCGCACCTGACACACAACTGTGTCCAAATCCGAGCGTGTCGAAGCGGGGCGCCGTCCAGTTTCGAAGTGAAGAAGTAGGTACTCCTATCTTCACCGTCAAGGCAGCGGTGTGCGCCGCTGGCTAGCTGCCGGCAGAGCCGAGGCTTGCAGGGTCGAGATCCCACAACCGGGTGATGTACTGGGCGATCAGCGGCTCCGGGATTTCCATGAGATTCGGGCCGTCAGTCCACAAAAGCGCACAACGGATCCGCTTATCCGGGTAGATGTCTGTCAGCGCCAGAACGTAGGCGGAAAGCTGGAACAGGTAGGCCGGTGCAACCTTAACCACCTCGCTCGGCGGCGGTCGATTCGTCTTGTAATCGACGATCAGGACTTCATCGGCGGTCACCGCCAGGCGGTCGATCTGGCCAGAGAGTTTGAGCGCGGGGCCCTTGCCGTGCGGTCGCGGAATGACGGCTGCGAGCGGCACTTCGGCCCGGCTTGTGTCTGAAAAGAGCGGTGCAAACGAACCGGTTTGCAGAATGGCAAGCGTTTCGCGCACGATGCTCGCACGCTGGCCCGCCGAAAGGTCCTTGCCGCTTCTGGCAACAAACGCCTTGGCCGTATCCGCGCGCCTCTCAACCGGAATTTCCGGCAAGTGCTGCAGCAGCGCGTGGGTGATGGTGCCGCGCAGAAAACGATTGCCGGAGTTGAGCGCGCGGGGTGTCGGCCGGTCGCCGGGAGAAAGCTCTTCGCGCTTCGGCGGCAAAACAGGTTCACCCTCCGCGTCGGGCGCATAGGGCTCCAGCCGCGACGGCGCGAGCGGGATTGAAAGCTGTTCTTCGGCCGCGGCCCGTTTGAGAGCGAATGCCGGCAAGGGTGCGGATCGCTGGGCCTCGAGCGCGGCCTTGTCCTTCTTCTCGTCGGGTTCATCGATTTGGGCGGCTTCGATCCGGCGTGCTGGACCGCCATCGAACGCAAGGGCTTCGACCAGCTGATCTTTCAAACCGTCGCTGATGAGATCATACCAGCAGCCTTCGGCGCGGCCGCGCTTGTTCTCAAAGCCCGATACGTAAAGCCTGTCGCGCGCCCTGGTCAATGCCACGTAGAGCAGACGGTTGCGTTCTTCCGTCTCGCGGGCGTCTTTGAAGCGCTGGGCATCCCGAATGGCGGGAAGCCGCGACGTGCCTTTGACGGGCCAGACGACAGGTGGCGGAACGTCGATGGGCCTGCCGGCCTCGGCAAGCTTCATCAATCTCATGCCGCCTTCGCCGGAAGCGGTGGTGCAGGTATCGGGCAGAAACACGATGGGGGCTTCAAGACCTTTGGCGCCATGCACGGTCATCACCCGCACTTCGTTTCGGCCATGCTCCATGTCGCGTTTGACCTCGCGGCCACCCTGGCGAAGTGCGGCCAGAAAACCGGTGAGCGAGGGGGGCGCGCCGTCGTCGTAGGTGAGTGCGATATCGACGAATTCGTCGATGGCATCCGCGGCCTCTGGCCCTAAGCGGTGCAAAAGCTTGGTGCGCACGCCGTCACGGTCAAGAAGGTTCGAATAGAATTCGAATGGCGGAGTGAAGTCGGCTTTCGCGCGCCAGCGCTTCAAGGTTTCGGCCACGGGCTTGTAGCGAGCGGTCTCGCCCGCCTGGGCGAGGAGCGCTTTCCACAGAGAGCCCTTGCGGCCTGAAGCGATTTCGAACAGGTCGTCATCGGTCAAATCGAACAACGGGCTTTTCAGCACCGTTGCGAGCGCCAGATCGTCTTCGGGCAAAGTCAAAAAGTCGCCGAGAACGATCAGGTCTTTTACCGCAATCTGTTCGGTCAGCGCGATGCGGTCGGAGCCCGCGACGGGAATGCCCTGGGCCTTCAGCGCGGCGACCATCGGGATGGCAAACGGATGGCGCTTACGCACCAATATCAGGATGTCGCCAGGACGGATTTCGCGCTCGCCTGAGGAAAGCTTTTCCTTTGTCTTCAGCCAGTGGGCGATCAGCGCGGCGATGCGCTCCGCAAGGCGGTTGACGGGCGCGCGCTCGCTGTTTTCCGAAAGCGGCAGCCAAGGGTCCGCCAGATCGGCGCCGGTCGCCGCTTCCGTCGGCCAGAGTTCAACGAGGCCCGCCTGGCCAAACCGCTTGGCGACGTGGGTGATGGCGCCTGCTGCGCTGCCGACGCCTGGCGTGCGGGCCGTATCCGAAAAAATAAGGTCAACCGCCTCCAGGATCGGAGCAACGGTGCGGAACGACAGATTGAGCGGCAGGCCGCGGAAGGTAAGGCCGGCCGCCAGCGTCATCTCTTCGAAAAGCCGGCCCATCATTGCGAACTTCTCAGGTGCGGCGCCCTGGAACGAATAGATCGACTGCTTTTCGTCGCCGACCGCGAAAATGGTGCGCATGTCTTCGCGCGCCGATGATCCGGAAAAGAATTCGCGGCCGAGTGCAGCGATGATCGCCCACTGTTCCGGGCTCGTATCCTGCGCTTCATCGACGAGGATGTGGTCAAGACCGCCGTCCAGCTTGTAGAGCACCCATTCCGCCGAGCTGGACGTGGCAAGCAGCGACATGGTCCGCTCGATCAGGTCATCGAAATCGAGCGTACCCGAAGTCTTTTTTGCATCCGCATAATATTGGAGTGCGTGGCCGGCGAGCCGGTACAGCGCACCCGTCGCCTCGATCAACGTCAGCGCTTGCAGTTGCGCGGTCAGAGACGAAAACTTCAATTGCGCCTTTTCGGCGGTGGCGACGAGGTCCGCGCGGGCCTCGCCCAAAGCCTTGCTCATCAGCTTTTCGCGCGGCTTCTCATCGCTCTTGCCCAGGCTGGTGAGGAAATATTGAGCGAGGAGGTCTGCGCGCGCTTCCGCACTCGATGATCTGGCGGCCTGCGAAAGCAAATCCGCATAGCCAATATCTGTCTTGCCGCCGCCGGCCAGATGATCACGCAAGGCGTGCAGATCATCATCGGCCAGGACGCCTGCACGGGCGCTGACAATGTCGTCGCGCTTCGTCTTCAGATCCGCGCCGAGGTTTTGGGCAAGCAGGGCTTCGGCGGCTTTGAAATCGTCTTTGGCTTTGCCGAGCTCCAGGCGGCTTGCGGCGGTGAGCCAGTTGCGCTCAGCCATCATCTTTTCGAGCAGTTCATCGAAGCTCTGGTCGGCGGCGTAGCGGATGACGAGGGCAAGCGCAGCGCCGAGCGCGGACGCAGGGGCCGCCGTCGCATCTTCCAGCGTCTGGGTGATCGCCCGCTCTTTGAGTTCACGCGCTTTAGTGTCGTCCAGAATGCCGAAGCCCGGCGGCAAGCCCGCTTCCAGCGGAAAGCGCTGCAGCAGGCGCTCGGAAAAGGCGTGGATGGTCTGAACCTTCAGGCCACCTGGCGTTTCAATGGCACTCGTAAACAGCGTGCGGGCATGATCGGCCAGTGCTTCGCTCACCAGCGAGCCCGTAAGCTTTTCGATATTTTTGCGGAGTTCGCCGTCGGTCTCCGTTACCCAGGTTGCCAGGGTATCGAACACGCGCTTCGACATTTCAGCCGCGGCGGCCTTGGTATAGGTGAGGCATAAGATGCGCTCCGGCCGCGTACCTGAGAGCAGCAGCCGCAGCACCCTCTGGGTGAGCACGTGCGTTTTGCCTGTACCGGCGTTGGCATTGACCCAGACCGAGGCCTGCGGGTCCGCCGCGCTCGATTGTGCTGCGCCGGTGCGCATAAGAGCTTCAGCGATCGCTTCAGCCGACTTTGAGTTGGCGGGGTTGATGCTGGAGCGATTCATGACTGGCCATCCTCATCATCGTGGGCCGACCATTCGGCAACGCGGGCGAGGTGGGCATAGTCATCATAGTCATAGCTAAAGCCGGCGCGGCGGATCGCCTTGTAGGGCGTGGCTGGATCGTCGAATTGAGCCACGAGAGCCTCAAGCCCTTTCTGCGCACGTTCCGCAAGTGCGGCCATGTCGCCGGTTTTGGGCTTGATCTTGCGATCCTCTCCCGGAGGCTCGCCGCCCGAAGCGCGGATGTAGCGAAGTGCTCCGACCGCGCGGCCGCTCGTGCCCGCGAAACCTTCGCCGTTGATGGCAATGGCGGCTTCGAGGGGCAACTGCGGCGCCTTCGTCGTGTCGACGCTGGAATTGGAGGGGATTGCGCCGGTCTTGTAATCGGTGATGATCAACCCGCCGGACGTCAAATCGATGCGGTCGGCGCGCGCCGTGAGCGTGAACGGCCCACCCGGTGCGGGAAGAACCAGCGTGCCAGTCGTTTCGGCGACGACGTGACGGATGCCGTCCCGCCGCTCGGGCTCGGTTGCCGCAAACCAGGAGAGGAACCGTTCCAGCCGCGGCATCCAGAAGGCGGCGACGCGCGGATGGCCGGTATAGTCCTGGAGAATATCGAGCGCGATTTCGTTTAAGGCCGCTTCGATATCATCGGGTAAGGACCCTGGATGCTTTGTAGCGAATTGGGAGAGCACGTCGTGCACCAGCGCACCGCGCAAACTTTGATCGGGAGCCGGACCAAGATCGGGAAGTGCTTCAAGTTTCAGGATTGCACGGGCAAAGACGGCGTAGGGATTGGTGATCCACTCTTCGACGCGTGACACGCTCATGCGACGCGGACGTGCCGCAACCGGCGGCCTCGGCTCTGGCGCGGAGATGCGCACCCGCCGCGTCTCGTCGATATCATCGCGCGCCCTGGCCCAGGCGAGCCACGGCTGCTGCGGCAGCAACGCGGTATCAAGCTTCAAGCCGGAAAGAAGCGCCTTGATGCGCATCAGCCAGCGAGACGGCACCGTTGGCACGCCTTTGGCCTTTTGCGCCCGCGTCAGGTAGACCTGCTCAGCGCCAAGAAGCGAGACGAAGTCGTGGGCCGCGCGGCCGATG
>WBZP01007583.1_pt1 | contig 10420 bp, 5 predicted proteins | sample 5204301 | NCBI WGS metagenome assembly WBZP01 (sample SAMN12412401, study PRJNA552823) | activated sludge metagenome | isolation source: activated sludge from nitrification reactor of wastewater treatment plant... | place: USA: Pennsylvania | collected 2017 | reverse complement strand
GATCCGCTGTGGGAGAAGGTGCGCAAGCTGGCCACCCGCACCTACGGCGCCGCCGACATCCGCGCCAGTTCGGGCGTGCAGGCGCAGATCAAGCAGCTGCAGGAAGGCGGTTACGGCCACCTGCCGGTGTGCGTGGCCAAGACGCAGTACAGCTTTGCCACGGACGCCAGCCTGCGCGGGGCGCCGAGCGGGCATATCCTCGACATCCGCGAGGTGCGCCTGTCAGCCGGCGCGCAGTTCATCGTGATGATCTGCGGCGACATCATGACCATGCCCGGCCTGCCCAAGGAGCCCTCGGCGCTGCGCATCGATCTGGATGAGCAGGGCAACATCGTCGGCCTGTCCTGACACCACCCGAGCCCCGGCCCCTGCGGCCGGGGCCGCTTCGTTTCAGTCGGTGACGGCCACCGCAGCGATCAGAACGCGAACGCCTTGACCCGCGCCTGGCACCAGGCGTAGCTCAGATCCACCTGTCGGCGGTGCAGCTGGCCGACCGACATCTCCGGGCTTGGCGCCGCGACGGGCGTGGCTGCCCGCAGGCAGCCGCTGAACATCTGTTCGACGACATCGCCCATGCGCGCGCAGCTGGTGAGGTACAGCGAGGCCCGGGAAGCGTGCACTGGGTCCGGCGTGATCACGACGTTGCCGCACTTGCGCTGCACCAGCGCAATGGCCGCCAGTTCGTCCGGATCGTCGATGAAGTGGAAGTTCGCGCGCAGGACATCGCACTTGCCCTCGGTCACGGTGCAGTCGACGGAAAAGTTCCCGGCATTGCGGAGGTAGGTGGGCATGGGTCGGACTCCTCGCAGGTTCAGTGCAGTCGCTCGATCCGGGCGGCCGACTTCTTGAACCCCGGCGTCTTGGATACCGGGTCGAAGATGGAACTGGTCAGGCGGTTGGCGTAGGCCTCGGCAAAGTGGAAGGGTACGAACACCTCGCCTTCGGGTGAGCGCTCGGAAATGCGGGCCTCGACCTCGATGGCGCCGCGCCGTGTCGACACGCGGACCCGGTCACCATCGGCGATGCCATGGCGGCGCGCGTCTTCGGGGTGAATCTCGACGCGGCCATGCGGCACCAGCCCGTCCAGCCCGTCGGCACGGCGGGTCATCGTGCCCGTGTGGTAGTGCTGCAGCATGCGCCCGGTGGACATCAGCAAGGGGTACTCGTCGCTGGAGGCTTCACCGCAGGCCGTGTATTCGGTCACCGTGAAGCGGCCGCGACCCCGCGGAAAGTCCTTTTCGTACAGCACCCGGGTGCCGGGGTGTTGCGTATCCGGGCAGGGCCACATGATGCCCTCGTGTTCGAGACGTTCGTGCCGGATGCCGGCGTACTGCGGCACGGCCTGGGCGATCTCTTCCATGATGGCCGCCGAGTCGGGGTAGGCCATCGGGTAGCCCATCGCGGTGGCGATGTCGCAGATCACCTGCCAGTCGCGCCGCGCCTGGCCCACCGGCGCGATGGCCGGCCGCAGCAGCTGCACGCGGCGCTCGGTGTTGGTGAACGTGCCGTCCTTCTCGGCGAAGCTGGTGACCGGCAGCACCACATCGGCGAGCTTGGCGGTCTCGGACATGAAGATCTCCTGCACCACCAGCAGATCGGGATGGGTGGGCAGCGGCACGCCCCACAGCGCTTCGAACTTGCTGCGCACCTCGGGGTCGTCGATGCGCTGGTAACCGGGCAGGGCGTTCTTGAAGCCCAGCATGTCGCTGGCACCTTGCACGTTGTTCTGGCCGCGCAGCGGGATGAAGCCGGCACCGGGCCGGCCCACGTGGCCGGTGAGCAGGGCCAGGTTGATCAACCCGAAAGCGCCGTCGACGCCCGAGATGTGCTGGGTGATGCCCATGCCCCACAAGATCATGCCGCGCGCGGCCTGGCCGTAGATGCGCGCTGCCTGGCGGATCCGCTCCGGTGGCACGCCGGTCACGCTGGAGACGAACTCGGGCGTGTACTTCTTCAGGTTGTCGCGCAGCGCCTCGAAGTTCTCGGTGCGCGATTCGATGAAAGCCTGGTCGGCCAGCCCTTCCTCGATGATCTGCTGCGCCAGGCCGTTGAGCAGCGCGACGTTGGTCCCGGTTCGCGGGCGCAGCCAGACATCGGCATGGTCGACCATCTCGATGCGCCGTGGGTCGATGACCACGATGCGCGCGCCATGCTCGTACTTGGCCTTGAGGACCGCGCCGGATGCCACCGGGTGGGTCTCGGTGGTGTTCGATCCGGCGATCAGGAACGCATCGGCCTGGGTGATGTCGCGCATCGACGAACTGGGGGCGCCGCTGCCCACCGCCTGGCCCAGCGCCACCACCGAGGCCTGGTGGCACAGGCTGGCGCAGTGGTCGATGTTGTTGGTGCCTACCGCGCAGCGGATGAACTTCTGGAACACATAGTTGTCTTCGTTGGTCGTGCGCGCCGAAGTCAGCCCGGCAATGGCCTGCGGGCCGTGTTGCGCCTTGACCTTCAACAGCCCCTGGGCGACGAAGGCGATGGCTTCTTCCCAGCTGGCCTCCTCCAGCGGCGCATGCTTGCCGCCGCGGCGGATCAGCGGTTGGGTGAGCCGGTCGGGGTGGTTGATGAAACCCATGCCGAAGCGGCCCTTGACGCACAGGTTGCCATGGTTGGCCTCCGACACGAAGGAATTGCTGACACCGACGACGCGTTCGTTCTCGGTCTCCAGGGTCAGCGCGCAGCCCACGCCGCAATAGCCGCAGACGGTAGTGGTCTTGCTGCGTTCGCTGCTGCGCCGCTGGCCGGTGTGGGACAGGTCCTTCAGCGCACCGGTGGGGCAGGCCGAAACGCACTGGCCACAGCTGTTGCACTCGGTGTCGCGGTAGTCATCGGTACCGCTGACCAGCGCCGGGTAGCCGTCTTCGCCGATGCGGTAGACCAAGCGGTGCTGGACTTCGTCGCAGATGCGCACGCATTTGGCACAGCGGATGCACTTCTCGCGGTCCATCTGGAAGAAGCCGCGGTTGACCAGCGGGGCAAAACGCGCCGTCTTGCGTGTGCCGATGAACTGAATCGTGCCCGCCCCATTGGCCAGTGCGTGCTTTTGCAGGCTGCAGCTGCCCGCTGCCTGGCAACTGCACTGCATGCAGCGCGCGGCTTCGCGCAGCGCCGTGGCTTCGTCGAAGCCGGTTTCAACCTCGCTGAATGGGCCCTCTGCGGTTTCTGCGCCGAAGCTGCCCGGGTGGACTTCGCGCCCGAACGAGGCATTGCGTTGATCGCCATCCAGCACCGGCATCTCGGCGCGTTCGGCGTCGGACTGCGGCAGTGCGGCGATGTCGAAGAAGGCGGGCCTTTCCGCTTCCAGCAACCTGGCGATCATGCGCTGCGGTTCGCCGCGCAGGTAGGCGGTGATCGCCACCGCCGCGCGTCGTGCGCTGCCCACCGCATCGACGACGGTGAGCGCGCCGGAGACACAGTCACCGGCCGAGAACACGCCTTCGATGCTGGTCATCATCGTGGTCGTGTCGACGGAAATGGTGTTCCACTTCGAGGTCGAGATGTGTTCGTTCAGGCTGGTCAGGTCGACGTCCTGGCCGATCGCCAGCACGATGGTGTCGGCCGGCGTGAAGTACTCCGATCCCGGAATTGGCTCCGGCCGGCGCCGGCCACTGGCATCGGGCGCGCCCAGCCGCATGCGCTGGCTGACGACGCCCACGGCACGGCCCGCCTCGACGCGCACCTCGACCGGCGCACTGAGCAGGTCCAGCCGCACGCCTTCGACCTCGGCTTCATGGATCTCGTGCGGCGCGGCCGGCATTTCGGCGCGCGAGCGGCGGTACATCATCGTCACGTCGGTGGCGCCGAGGCGGCGCGCCGTGCGTACCGCGTCGGCGGCCGAGAAGCCGCCACCGATGACGACCACCTTCTGTCCCAGCTCGACTCGTTCGCCACGGCTGACGCGGGCCAGGTAGTCGATCACCGACAGCACGTTGGGCGCATCCTCGCCCGGGATGCCGCCCGTCTTGGCGATGCTCGCGCCGACACTGACGAAGATGGCGTCGTAGCCCTGGTCCTTGAGCGTCTGGATCTGGTAGTCGCTGCCGAGCGCGACGCCGGTCCTGAGCGCCACGCCCAGCGACAGGATGTCGGCGATCTCGCGGTCGACCACGTCCTTGGGCAGGCGGTAGGAGGGGATGCCGTAGCGCAGCATGCCGCCGGGCTTGTCGCAGGCTTCCAGCAGCGTCACCGCATGGCCGTCGAGCGCCAGGTAGTAGGCGGCGGTCAGCCCCGCCGGCCCCGAGCCGACGATAGCCACGCGCTTGTTGGTGGCGGGTGCCGGGTCGGGCTGCGTGGGCAGGCCGGCCTCGGCGGCGCGGTCCGAGGCATAACGCTTGAGCGTGCAGACGGCCACCGGCTTGTCGATCTGGCTGCGCCGGCAGGCGTTCTCGCAGGGGTGCGGGCAGATGCGTCCCAGGATGCCCGGCATCGGTACCCGCTCCTTCACCACCGCCGTGGCTTCGGTGTACTTGCCTTCGGCGATCAGGCCGACATAACTGGCCACGGCCGTGCCGGCCGGGCAGGCGGACTGGCAGGGTGGCTGGCAATAGGCGTTGTGGTTGCCCAGGAAGCCGCTGAGAACGCTGGCCCGCGCTGCCTTGAGCATCGGACTTTCGGTGACGATGGACATGCCCTCGCGCACCGGCGTCTCGCAGGCCAGCGCCTGGGTGCTGCGACCGGCGATCTCCACGACGCACAGCTTGCACTTGCCGATCGGCTTGATGCGCGGGTCGTGGCACAGCGTCGGGATCTCGATGCCATGCCGTCTGGCGGCGGTCAGGATGGTCTCGCCGGGCAGCGACGTCAGCGTGCGGCCGTTGATGCTGATCCTCAGCCGCGCATCACAAATGGCGGCGTCTTCCAAGCTCATGCGGTCCTCCTCGGGCAACCGGCCTACTTGGCGACCAGGGGCATGCCCACGCTCATCGCGCGTGCCGCGGGCGAATCCCGCATCGGCAGCGTCATGCGGCGCACGCCGTCGAAGGCCTCCAGGGCGCCCGCCACTGCCGCTGCGGTGGGCACGAGGCCGATCTCGCCGATGCCCTTGGCGCCCATCGGGCCCTCGGGCTCGTGCTCCTCGACAAGGATGGTCTCGACCTGGGGCATGTCGCGCGCACGCAGCACGCCGATTTCCTTGAGCTTGAAGGTCACCGGCATGCCGTTTTCGCACTTCAGTTCTTCGGTCAGCGCATAACCCAGCCCCATGTGCACAGCACCTTCAATCTGGCCCGTGGCCAGCCCGGGGTTGAGGATGCGCCCGACATCGTGCGCGGCGACGACCTTGGCCACCCGTCCGTTCTCGTCCAGCACCACCATCTGGGTGGCGAAGCCGAAGGCGGTGTGCGTCTTGATCTTGGGTACGTCGGCGCCCAGTGCGGTGGTGTCGCGGATGACGGTCTCGCCTTCATAGACGCGGCCGGCCAGGTCGGCCAGCGTCCTGCCGGCATCCAGGTCGACCTTGAGCTTGGCGGCGGCATCCAGCACGGCGCGGCCACCCAGCAGCGTGCCGCGCGATCCCGTGGTCTGGCCACAACCCACCTCGTAGCTGGTGTCGACCCTGGGCACGAAGGTCGAGGCCGGCAGCCCCGTCACCTCCACGGCAAACTGCACCAGCACCGTCATCAGGCCCTGGCCCATTTCGGTGAAGCCGTTGTACAGGCCCACCTTGCCGTCGGCCTGCACCACCAGACGGGCCTTGCCGTACTCGACCACGCCATTGCCGATGCCGCTGTTCTTCACGCCGCAGGCGATGCCCACGGCGCGGCCGGAACGCATGGCCGCGTCGTAGTGCGGCTTGATGGCCTGCAAGGTCTTCTTGATGCCGACCGACTTTTCCAGCACCTGGCCCGTGCCGAAAACGTCGCCGACCTCCAGCGCATTGAGCCAGCGCATCTCCCAGCGGTCCATCCCGACCTTCTTGGCCAGCATGTCGACGCAGGCTTCCAGCGCAAAGTGCACCTGGTTGACGCCGAAGCCGCGCATCGCGCCACACGGCGGGTTGTTGGTATAGGTGGCCACCGACTCCAGGTCCACGTTCGGTACCTTGTAGGCGCCGCAGGCATGGCCGGCCGCGCGCTCCAGCACCTTGCCGCCGACCGACGCGTAGGCGCCCGAGTCGCCGACGATGCGGGCACGCAAGGCCGTGAGCCGCCCTTGCGCATCGCAACCCAGCGTGTAGTCCATGGTCAGCGCGTGGCGCTTGGGGTGCATGCGGATCGACTCTTCGCGGCTGAGCGTCAGCTTCACCGGCTTGCCCGTCAGGTGGGCCAGCAGCGAGGTCTGGGCCTGCACCGACATGTCTTCCTTGCCGCCGAAGGCGCCGCCATTGGGCATCAGCTCGACCAGGATCTGGTCCTCGCGCAGGCCCAGGAAGCGCGCCACCTGGCGCCGGTCGTCGAACACGCCCTGGCCCTGGCTGCGCAGGTGCAGGATGCCGTCGGAGCGGGGTTCGGCCAGCGCACTTTCCGGTTCCATGAACAGGTGCTCGATGCGCTGCGTGGCCCAGGTTCCGTTGACCACGTGCGCGCTGGCGGCCAGTGCGGCTTCGGCTTCGCCGCGCCGGATGACGGAGCGTGAGAGCAGGTTGTCATGTGCCGGGTTGACGCGCGGCGCGTCTGCCGCCAGCGAGGCCGCAGGGCTCAGCACCGGTGGCAGGATCTCGTACTGCACGTCCACCAGCTTGGCGGCTTCACGCGCCGTATGGCGGTCGTCGGCCGCCACCGCGGCCAGCACGTCACCGACGCAGCGCACCTCTTCGCCGATGGCCACCAGGCTGGGCCAGTCGTTGTAAAGCATGCCGACCCAGCGTTCACCGGGAACATCGGCGGCAGTCGCCACCTTGTGCACGCCGGGCAGGGCCAGCGCACGGCGGGTGTCGATCGACACCACGCGGGCGCGCGGGTGCGGCGAAAGCAGCAGCGCCCCATGCAGCATGCCGGGCAGCTGCAGGTCGTCGACGAAGGGACGTTCCCCCATCACCGTCCTGGCCGCGTCGTAGCGTGACAGGGATTGGCCCACGCGCCCGTCGGTGCCGGCCGGTGGGATCGGTGCACCGCGCTTGGCTGCCGCCAGCAACTGCACGGCGTCGATCAGCTTGACGTAGCCGGTGCAGCGGCACAAGTGCAGGTCCAGCGCCTGCGCGATGCTCTCGCGCGATGGAGCCGCTTCGCGGTCGGCGATGGCTTTGGCGCGCAGCGCGATGCCCGGAATGCAGAAGCCGCACTGCAGTCCGGCAGTGGCGGCAAAGCAGTCGGTGATCATCTTGCGCTCATCCGCCGGCAGGCCGTCGAGCGTGACGATGCGCTTGCCGTGCGCGACCTTGGCGCGCATCGCGCAGGTGGTCTTGGGCGTGCCGTCGACCAGTGCCACGCAGCAGCCGCATTGCCCTTGCGGGCTGCAGCCGTCCTTCAGCGTGGTGATGCCGCAGCGTTCGCGCAGCGTGTGCAGGAACCACTCATCGGAACGCACCTCCAGCTCGCGTGGTGTGCCATTGAGTACGAATTCGATCTTCATGATGGTCAAGACGCCCTTCAAGGGCGAAGTTGGACTGAAACCTGTCCAGTCGCACAGGCTGGACCCCTATCGGACGCCGGCAACATCGGGTGTTGCCCAAAGACCCCGCATGCGACCTGTGGTGGTACTCGACCAGTTCACGGTCGCCGCTCGCCACGCGTCCGCCACCATGGCGCAGGACCGTTGCGGCCTGTGCCAGCAAGGCCCTGGGCAATGCCGATCACGGCCTTGCTGACCGAGCCACATCCCCACGATTCCCTGCCGGCACCGCGATGGGGCAGCGTCTCGCACTTCGGCGGTCGAGCCGTTGATGCTGGTCAACTTGCGCTCGAGTACTGGCGAACACGACCGGTCGCGCAACGAGTGTTCGCCTGCCTGTCGGGCCAGCCCGGGTACCGTGTCGCACACAGGTCAGCTGGCGCGCCAAGCTCGGCCTAAGATCGGGCATGGCAAGCCGACACCCCCACACCGGCCGGCCGAGCATGTTCAGCTCGGCACTGGAGATGCGCTTCTTCGCCGAACTGGGCTCGCTGGCCTGGCTGTGGCCCTTGCTGGCGACGGCGCCGCGCGGTGATGGCCACCCGGTGCTTCTGTTGCCCGGCTTCATGGGCAGTGAAGCGTCGCTGATCGGGCTGGAGCTGTTCCTGCGCAATCGGGGCTATGCGGTGCAGACCTGGGGCCTGGGCCGCAACGTGGGCTTCCATGCCAAGCACGCCAACGCGCTGGAACAGAAGATCCGCCACATGCACCACAAGACCGGCCAGAAGGTGAGCCTGGTGGGCTGGAGCCTGGGTGGAGTCTTCGCGTTGTATGGTGCGCACCAGGCGGGCGAATGCGTGCGCAGCGTGGTCACGCTGGGCAGCCCGGTTTCGGTGGACGCGGCGGGCAGCGCTTCGCCGCCGCTGGTCAAGGCCATGTACCGGCTGATCGCCCACCCGATGGGGCCGTCTGCGCACAGCATGCAGCCACGTGCCAAGAAGCTGCGCGACCACGCGCCGCCGGGCATGCCGATGAGTTGTCTGTACTCGCTCAGCGACGGGGTGGTGCCGCCACAGGAAGCCACTGTCGACGGTGACCCGTCGATGCACGAGAACATCCGGGTGCCCAGCAGCCACATCGGGCTGGGCTTCAACGTGGTCGTGCTGTGGATCGTGGCCGAGCGGCTGTCGCAGCCGCCGGGGCAATGGCGGCCGTTTGAGCCTTCCGGCCTGCTGGGGCACGCGTACCGGATGATGACGCACGGGGCTTTGCCGGTCTGAGAGGGCGGCGCGGGCCGGGCGCCGTCGGGGCCTGTCGCTGGGGCCGGCTGGCCAGGGCATCGGCCAGCGCCAGCAGTTCCTGGAAGCTGTCGCGAATGCACTGCGTGAAGGCCTGCGGGTCGGGCATCAGTTCGCGGCAGCAGGTGGGCGATATCACGACGCGGCCGTCGTACTGCGTGACGGCAAACACGAGCCCCATGCCGTCGGCGATGGGCAGGAGGGCCGAGAAGTAGGTCATCCGCGCGCCATTCAGGTACATCGGCACGTCCGGCCCCGGCACCGGGGTGATGGTGCAGGCCGTGCCGGGCAGACCGGGGACGCCGTCCAGCGACGAGCGGCCGAACAGCCTGCCGGCCAGCACCGGCGCAGCGGACGGGGCAGGCGGCTCGGCGCTCGATGTCTGCGCCTGGATCTGCGCCAGCCTTCGCACCGGGTCCGGCAGCAAGGTGCCCAACGCCACCGCACGCAGCGTGCGGTGGCGGGGATCCTGCAGATCGGGGTGAGCGGGTGTGGTCGCGGACAGGTCGGATTCCGGCAACTCGCCATGTTCGGCCAGGTAGCGTCGCAAGCCGCCTGCGCACACGGCCAGCACGGCATCGTCCACCGTCGCACCGGGCACCAGGCGGCAGATGCGCCGGAATTCTTCCCGCATGAAGCGCCGCGTGTCGAAGATCCGGTGCGGCGAGACGACGCTGTTGAAGCGCACCGCGGTGTGCTCGTCGGGCCGCAGCAGTTCGCGCGCAAAGGCACGCGCTGCAGGCGCGATGCGGGCCAGCGGCGCCACCAGGCGGCGCGGCGGCAGCAGCGAACGGCAGGTCAGCGCCAGGGCGCCGGGCGGACGCTCGGGGAACCAGGGCTCGGGGGGCTCGGGCCGGGGCGGGCGGCGCGTCGGGTCGTGCAGTACCTCGACGATTTCGTGGTGGCGCTCGACATCGATGGCGGCATGGTGGATCTTGGTCAGCAGCGCGAAGCTGCCCTTGGGCAGGTCGATGAAGGCGTCCAGCCCCTCGATGACGTAGATCTCCCACAATGGCCGGTTCAGGTCGAGTGCGCGTGCGTGGATGCGTGAGGCCTGGATGCAGAACTGACGCCAGTCGCCCGGTGCGGGCAGGGCGATGTGGCGCACGTGGTACTCAAGGTCGAAGTGCTCGTCGTCGACCCAGTAGGGGAAGTCCAGCTCCAGCGGCACGCGCTTGAGCTTGCGGCGGAACACCGGCGAGTGGTGCAGGCGGCTTTCGATGTGCGCCAGGATGCTCTTGAAGCGCACCTTGCCGCCGGGCACCGTGCTCTGGTCGTAGATCTGCACGAACGTGGCGTTCGAGTTGGCGTTGACCGTGTCCGAATACAGAAAGCTCGCGTCGTGTCCGCTCAACTGGCGCATGGTGGATCCATCGGTGAACGAGCCTTGGGCCCGGTGGGCCGCCAGCCCGGGCTGCAGCCGGGGTCCAGTATGGCTGCAAGCTCTGAGGCCATTCCTCTAACTGCTCCAGAAGGAGTAGGATACTGTATGAACATACAGTCTCCTGCGCCATCCCTGCCCGAAGACCTGCACCCCGCGCTGTGGCGTGCGCAGCAGCTCGGCTGCGCGCAACAGGCTGTCATTGCCAGTGGGCATGGTGCGCTGGATGCCCAGCTGCCGGGTGGCGGTT
>WBZP01007580.1_pt1 | contig 10422 bp, 9 predicted proteins | sample 5204301 | NCBI WGS metagenome assembly WBZP01 (sample SAMN12412401, study PRJNA552823) | activated sludge metagenome | isolation source: activated sludge from nitrification reactor of wastewater treatment plant... | place: USA: Pennsylvania | collected 2017 | reverse complement strand
GGTGAGCTCGACATCGACCGTGACGGTGCCGTTCTGCGCCGCGGGATCGATTCGCACGACCTTGCCAGGGATGATGCCGTTGCGCGTGTCGACCGAGGCCACCTGCCCGATGGCGAGGTCGCGCGCCTGCGTTTCGGCGATGCGCAGCTCGGCCTTCAGGCGGTTCGGATCGGCGACCCTGGCCACGTTGGTGCCGGGCGCCACCTGCTGACCGACCTCCACCGGCACCTGTTCCAGCACGCCGCTCATGCCGGCGCGCACGCGCAACTGGTCGACCTGCTGTGCGCGCAGTGCGTAGAGGGTGCGCAGCTGATCCACGCGCGCCTGCTGGGCGAGAATCTGCGCCCGCACGCTTTCCTCGGTCACCGTGATGCGTTCCTTCTCGAGGTTGGCGCGCGTCCGCAGCGATTCGGCACGCACGGTGCTCTGCTTGAGCACGAGGTTCGAGACCAGGCCGTCCTTCGCCAGGTCCTCGTTCACCTCGCGTTCGAGGCGCGCCTGTTCGTAGTCGGACTCCACGGTGGCGGCGGCGGACTTCTGGGTGAGGCGCTCGGTGTCGAGCCGGGCCCTGAGACTGGCGAGATCCGCTTCGGCCGCACGGAGCTGCGTCTCGGCCTCGAGCTTCTGTTGCTGCAGTTGTGGGTCGGCCAGCTCGAGGATGACGGTGTCGGCCGTGACCTGCGCGCCCGGACGCAGGATGATGCGCTCGACGCGCCCCTGCGTCGCCGAGGGCAACCAGCGCCGTGCTTCGTCCACCGGCACCAGCGTGCCGAGTCCGCGCACCTGGCGCAGCATGGCCCCGCGCTTCACCGTGTCGACCCACACCGTGGACCGCTCCACCGTGGGCGCCGCCGGTTTGAGGCGGGCGAGCGCGACCGAGACGCCGGCCACGGCGAGCACCGCGGCCACGCCGATCAGGATTCGCTTCCGCTTCTTCTGCTGGGCCACGGCGGCCGGGCGTTGGATGTCCATGAACTGGTGTCGCTCCTTAGACGGGCGAGGCCTCCCGAAGGATGGCATCGACTGCCGGTTCTTACACAAACCACGTACCACGCGGGCACGTGTCGTGAACCTACTGATAGAACGAGGGTTGGGGCCGCGGAGTTCCTTGGTGCGTGGCCCCGGGGTGTCCGTCCGTGGGACGCGCCGCCCGCCCGCGAACGCGCCGCCGGGCGCGAGGGCTCAGGTGCCAGCCCCGGGCCCCGCGGCCTCGCCCTCGGTCGCATGCTTCCAGAGGTCGGGTTCCGTCACGCCCTCGGTGGCAATCACGAACACGCGCGCGTCGGGCGTGAGCCCGAAGGCGTGCCGATCGGCGGCCGATGCCTCGGCGGCGAGCGCGAGCAGCGCCGCGATGCCCGCGGCGCCCGAGGTGCCGACGGCCAGCGCCGGGTCGCCGGCGTCTGGACGCGCCAGCCGCCGCATCGCCGCCCGGCACCAGTGGTCGTCGATGGCGACATAGCCGTCGACGAGCCCGTCGACGATCGAGAACGCGATCGGCGACACCTCGCCGCAGCGCAGCCCGGCCATGATCGTCGTGAGCGGCCCGTCCACGGCAGCCGGCGTTCCGGCGCGGGCCGAGGCCTGCAGGCACGCCGCGCGGAGCGGCTCGACGGCGATGAGCCGCGGGCGATCATCGCCCCACGTGAACGCCGCCCACGCGGCCGCGGCAGCGAGCAGGCCGCCGACGCCGGCCTGCACGATCATGGCATCGGGCGGGCCGTCGTCGCCCCAGGCGGCGGCCGCGTCGTCCAGCACCTGCGTGTAGCCCAGCATGATGTCGCGCGGGATCTGCGTGTAGCCGTCCCACGAGGTGTCCGAGACGACCAGGGCACCGGTGCGCGCGGCGTCGTCGGCGGCAAGGCGCACGGCGTCGTCGTAGGTGCCGTCGACGCGCACGATGTCCGCGCCTTCGCCGGCGATGGCCGCGAGGCGGGGCGCCGCCACGTCGCGATCGAGGTAGATGCGCGCCGTGAGTCCGGCGACACGCGCCGCCCGAGCCACCGCCCGGCCGTGGTTGCCGGCGCTGGCGCAGACCAGCGTCGTCACACCGTCGAGGCCGCCGCGATTGCGCAGTTGCGCCACCGCGAACTCGACGCCGACGCTCTTGAAGGCCGGCAGGCCGAACCGCGAGGTCTCGTCCTGCACCCAGACGTCCGCCAGGCCGAGCGACGCCGCCAGGGCCGGGCGGCGTACGCGCGGCGAGCGCGGCACGTTTGAGAAGAACGCCCGCCGCCGGTCATACTCGTCGGCGGTATAGAGGCCGCGCCCGCCAGGGCGACGCGCGGCATGGTGCAGCGTGAGCATGGTGTCCGCGAGTATAGCGGCGGCGTGCGCGGCTGCCCGGAGAGCGATCCGCGAATGTCCCACGTCCTGATGCGCACCCGCGGCGGCACGGTGTGCCAGCCCGATCCCGCGACCATCATGCTCGACCGCGCCGATGGCGGGCAGCTCGTCGTCTATCCGCCACGTCGCGTGTGGGATCGCACCGCGCTGTCGCGCGGCGAACTGGTGGACTGGAACCTGCTGGTCGCGGCCACGGCGCGGGCCATGCTCGACGCGCTGCCGCAGCTCGCCGGAGGCTGCATCAACTACTGGGACGCCGGCAACTGGGCGCTCAACGGCGCGGCGGCGCCGGAGGGGCCGAAGATCGCGCCGCTCCATCGCGTGCTGCACCTGCATCTCTGCGGGCGTAGCCCGCGTTCGACCGATCGCGACTGGGCGTGGGGCGAGTCGCCGTACTTCCCGCCGTTCGCCAACCGCTTCGCGTGGTCGCACGGCAAGCAGCCGCTCACCGCCGCCGAGTGCGCGGCGATCGTGGCCCGCACCGGCGAGGTGCTGCGCGCGAGCTACGGCGAGGCCGACGCGCTCGGCCTCGACAGTCGCGTCTGTGACGGGTGCGGGTATCCCGCGCCCGCCGCGGATGTCGGCGGCGCGCGGTGTCCGTCGTGCCGGACGGCGTCGTGAATCCGCTGGTTCGGCTGGTCGTGTTCGACATGATTGGCACGACCGTCCAGGCCACCGACGCGGTGCCGCAGGCCTTCGCGGCGGCGCTGGCGCCGGAGGGCGTGCCGGTCGATGCGACGATCCTGACCCGCGTGCGCGGGTTGAACAAGCGTGCCGCGATCGCGGCACTGGTGCCGGCGGGGGCCGACCACGCGGCGCGATCCGAAGGCGCGTATCAGCGTTTCGAACAGGCGCTGCTCGCCGGCTACGACCGGGGTCAGCTCACGCCGGTTGAGGGCGCCGCCGACGTGCTGCGGCGCTGCCGCGCGGCCGGCGTCCGCACCGCGCTGAATACGGGGTTCGAGCGTGCACTGGCCGATCACGTGGTGCGCAGCCTCGGCTGGGAGACGTTCGCGGACGCCGTCGTGTGCGGCGACGACGTCGCCGAGGGGCGCCCCGCGCCGTTCTTGATCTACCGCGCGATGGAGCGCACCGGCGTCATCGACGTCGCGCGCGTCGTCGCGGTGGGCGACACGACCGCGGACCTCGAGGCCGGGCACCACGCGCGCGCCGGCTGGAACATCGGCGTGTGGTCGGGCGCGCACGATCGGTCGCGTCTCGAACACGCGCCGCACACGCACCTGTGCCCGTCGGTGGCTGACGTGCCGGCGATCCTCGGGATCCCGTGAGCGGGCGCTAGCGCACCGCCGGTGGCGTGAACGTGCGGCCGCCGATCACGATCGTGGCGATCGTACGCGTGTTGCGGATGTCGTCGAGCGGATTGCGATCCAGCACGAGGAAATCGGCGCGGGCGCCGCGGGCGATCGTGCCGATTTCGCCGGCCTTGTGCCAGCAGTCGGCGGCCGCGCCGGTGGCTGAGACGATGGCCTGCATGGGCGTGAGGCCCGCCTGCACCATCATCTCGAGCTCCAGGTGCTCGAAGTAGCCCTGGAAGCGGCCCGCCGGGCCCGAGTCGGTGCCGAACGCGATGCGGATGCCGGCATCGTGCACCTTCTTCAGGTTGGCCTTCGCCACCTCGAGGCCGGCCTTGTACTTCTGGCCCTGCGCGTACGCGTTACTGGCCTTGAACTTCGCCTGCCGGCCGGCGTCGCTCAGTTCGGCGACGATGTCGGCGCCGTAGCCGCGGCGGAAGAACGGATCGGTGGTCCACGACGGGGTCTCGTCGTAGGCGAACGTCGAGACCTCGCGCATCAGCGTCGGCGAGTAGCAGGCATTCGACGCCTTCATCGCCGAGAGGAAGCGCTGATCGACCGGCAGGTCCCGCACGCTGTGGGCGATGAAGGTGTTGCCGGCTTCGGCCAGCAGCGTCGCGTCGGCCAGGTAGAAGATGTGCGCGGCGAGCGTGAGGTGCGCCGCCTTGGCGCGGTCGAGCGTCGCGCGCCACGCGGCCTCCGGCATCTTCTTCGACGAGCCGAGGTTGTCGTCGACGCGGATCTTCACCAGGTCCGGCTTCAGCGCGATGACCTTGTCGGTCTCGACGCGGGCGGCCTCCGCCGTGTCGGTGTAGACGATCGGTCCGGCCACGTAGACGCGGGCCCGATCGGGCGGCGCCGTGGCCTGTTCGGCGCGGAGCGCGAAGGCGTCGCCCTGGTCGTCGCCGAGCGAGAACACGGTGGTGATGCCGTACGTGGCGTAGGCGCGGAGCTGTCGCACGAGGTTGTCGCGCGTGTAGAGATCCGGACTCGTGCGGAAGCCGTTCACCGGCGAGAGATGCCCGTGCGCGTTGACGATGCCCGGCATCAGGGTCTTGCCCGTCAGGTCGACGCGCGTCGCGCTGGCGGGCACCTGGACACGCCCGGCCGGGCCGACCTCGACGAAGCGGCCGTCGCGCACGATCACGACGGCATCGGCAATGACGGCGCCGGTGCCGTCGATCACGCGGGCGCCGGTGTAGGCGGTGGTCTGCGCCCACGCGGGCGCGCCGAATCCGAGCAGGACGAACACGAGCGCACGGGCAGCACGGGCCATGCGCGGGATTCTAGCAGGAGCTCAGAACAAGCCGCGCTGCGGCGCGTAACGCTCCAGATAGCCCTTCAGCTTCACCTTGCGGGCGGTGTTGTCCGACGACATGTAGCGGATCGTGCCGAAGATCTCACGTTCCGGGCCCCACGGACGGTCGTAGCGGCCCAGCGTCCAGAAGATGCCGCTGTAGGAATTCGGATCGCGGCCGTCGAGCGCGTATTTGTTGTTCAGCTCGATCATGACCGCCAGCGCCTCTTCGGGCGACCGCGTCCACTGCAGGATCTTCTTGCCCCACAGCATCCGCAGGTAGTTGTGCAGACGGCCGTCCTGGCGCAGCTCGCGCTGGGCGGCATTCCAGATGGCGTCGTAGGTGGCGGCCACGTCGAGCTCGGCCAACGTGTAGGACGGATCGCGGACGTCCCCGGCGTGCTTCTCCAGGGTGGTGCGCGCCCACGACGGCAACGACGCGTAGGAGTCGTAGGCCGGGAGATACGTGCAGGTGTTCGCGCCCAGCTCGCGCCACGTCACGAGCTGATCGAGGAAGCCCTCGGCTTCCGCCGAGACGCCCCACCAGCCGGCGCGCGCGCCACGTCCGCCACGCGGCACCTCGCCCAGCCAGCCCTCACGCTGCATCACGGCGTGGAACACCTCGTGCGCCGAGAGGTGGCCGAAGTGCAGGTACGGCGAGAGCCCGCTCGTGACCGCGGCATCCGGGTCGTTACGGTCTTCCACATAGCGCGGCAGGCCGCGCGCGATGAAGCGCGCGAGGCGGGCCGACGCGGCCCGGGCGCCCCCCGGCATGTCGTCCACCGTGCCCACGGCCTGATCGAGCGGCAGGCCGCGCACGTGCGCGACCACGTCCTGGCGTGTCTCGAACGCCGGCCATCGCGCCGTCACCGTGGGGGGCAGGGCTGGCGCGGCGCTGGCGAGCGGCGTGGCGAACGGATCCGGGGTGGGACGGTAGGGCAGGAACGCCGCGAGGTGCGCCTGCAGGTAGCGCCGGAAGGCGAACGCGGTGGGGAAGGCCTGGCCCGGCGCCCGCATCGGCGCCACGCCCCAGCCATCGACCACCTCGACCGGACACGGCAGTCTCGGCGCCACGCGATCGACCATGCGCGCCTGGAAGAAGCCGGGCACGTCGTCGGCGACCACCACTGCCGCCTCGGCCGCGAGGGCGTCGAGCAGTCCGCGACTCGCGCCGGGCGCCGGTTCGACGTAGGGGAAGTAGGTGACGCCCGGCACGCCGGCTGCGGTCGCGGCGTTGTCGACCATGCCCTGCAGCACGAAGGTGTGGAAGCGCGCCGACGCCCACGGGTAGTCGATGCGCAGCGGCTCGAAGACGAGCAACCCGAGGTCGAGGTGGCGGGCCAGCGCGACCGCATGGTCGAGGGCCGGGTTCCAGGTGAGGCGGCGGGCGCCCACCATCCAGTACAGGACGAAGCGGCCCACGGTGCGGCCCGGGTTCGGGACGCGGCGGATCCGGAGGTCGGGGAGCGGCGTCATTGGTGGGAGCAGACCGGCGCCGGCACGGGCTCGGCTATCATCGACGGGTCCCCGGCATCTTACGGGAATAGACGTTCTGCCGGCCGCGCCCGTCCCCGCCGGCGCAAGGAGAGCTACGCCCCATGATCGTTCAGCGGTATCCCGAACAGTTCATCGCCCCCATGCGCGAAGAGCTCACCACGCTCGGCTTCGAGGAACTGCGCACGCCCGAGTCGGTCGACCAGGCGGTGGCCCGTCCGGGCACGACCCTGCTGGTCGTGAACTCGGTGTGCGGCTGCGCCGCCGGCAAGGCGCGTCCCGGCATCGCCATGTCGCTGCGCGGCGACGCGAAGCCCGCGCACCTGACCACGGTGTTCGCCGGCGCCGACATCGAGTCGACCGCGCAGGCGCGCGCGCACCTCGCGCCCTATCCGCCCTCGTCGCCGTCGATCGCCCTGCTGAAGGACGGCAAGGTGGCGTTCATGCTCGAGCGCCGCGACATCGAAGGCCGTCCGGCCGAGCGCATCGCTGAGGCCCTGCAGGCGGCGTTCGAACAGCACTGCCAGTAGACGGCACGGCCAGTACCCACGAGCGACGCGGGCGTCCGGCCGTCGGACGCCCGTTCGCCTGTACGGCGGCGCGGCGGGCTAGCCGCCGCGCGTGTGCATCTCGAGGTGCGGATTCCGCTTCAGCGTGCTCAGCGGGATGAGCGGCCGGCGATCCGGCACGCCGAGGCGCATCTCGGCGCCACGGTCGTTCCGCGCCTTCCACGTCTCGCGAATCAGCGCCGCGATGGCGTCGTCGGACGCGCCGTCGCGCAGGGGAGCCCGCAGGTCGAGCCCGCGCGTCGCGTAGAGGCAGGTGTAGAGCACGCCGTCGGCGGTGAGCCGGGCGCGATCGCAGTCGCGGCAGAACGGCGTCGTGGTCGAGGCGATCACGCCGAACGGCGTGCCGTCGGCGAGCAGGAAGCGGTCGGCGGGCGCCGCGTGTTCCTTGTCCGCGGCTTCCACCGGCCCGAAGGCGTCGACGATGCGCTCGAGGATCTCGGCGCGCGACACCACCTGCGCCGCGGTCCAGCCGGTGGCGCCGCCGACGTCCATGTACTCGATGTAGCGCAGCTCGGCGCCCTTGTCGCGGGCGAAGCGCAGCAGGTCGACGACCTCGTCGTCGTTCACGCCGCGGATCACCACCGTGTCGATCTTCACCGCCGGGAACGTGCGCACGGCGGCGTCGATCCCGGTGAGCGTACGTGTCAGTTCGTCCTGACGCGTCATATGGCGGAAACGCTCGGGGCGCAGCGTGTCGAGGCTCACCGTGACGCGGCCGAGGCCGGCGGCCTTCAGGTCGTCGGCGAACGGCGCCAGCAGGATGCCGTTGGTGGTCATGGCCAGCTCGCGCACCGGGTGCGCGCGCAGCGCGCGCACCAGGGCCGGCAGGTGCGTGCGCAGCAGCGGCTCGCCGCCGGTGAGGCGCAGCTTGTCGACGCCCAGGTGGACGAACAGCCCGACCAGTCGATCGATCTCCTCGAACGTCAGCACGTCGGCGCGGGGCAGCCAGGCGTAGTCGGCCTCCGGCATGCAGTACTGGCACCGCAGGTTACAGCGGTCGGTGACCGAGAGCCGCAGGTTGCGCAGCGGGCGCTGGAACGTGTCGAGCAGCATCGCGGGCGGTCTGTCGATTGTGGCACACTGACGCACCCCGCATGCGGCTGCGCTCGCTGGACGTCTTCCGCGGCCTGACCATGGCCGGCATGGTGATCGTCAACAACCCGGGCGACTGGGCCACCGTCTTCCCGCCGCTGCTGCACGCCGAGTGGCACGGCTGGACACCCACGGACCTCATCTTTCCGTGGTTTCTCTTCGTCATGGGCGCCGCCATCGCGCAGACCGACGGCCGGCGGTCCACGCCACTCGCCATGCTGCGCCGGGGCGCGACGCTGGTCGGGCTGGGCCTGTTCATGTCCGGGTTCCCGTTTTTCGATCCCTCGCACTGGCGGATCCCCGGCGTGCTGTTCCGCCTCGGGCTGTGCGCGGCGACGGCCGGGCTCATCTGGCGCGGCCTGGTCACGGCCGATCTGATGCGCAGCGCGGCCCGGACGGTTGTCGCGGCCGTCGGCGCTCTCCTCGCGTACTGGGCGCTCATCGCCTGGGTGGCGCCTCCCGGCGGCGCGGCCGGCGATCTCAGCCCCGAGGGCAACCTCGGCGCGTGGCTCGACCGCGCGGTGTTCGGCACCCATCTCTGGAAGACGACGTGGGATCCGGAAGGCCTGCTCAGCTCCCTGCCCGCCGTCGGCACGACGCTCTTCGGTGTGGCGGCCGGCGCGTGGGTGCGCGCGCGCCGTTCGCACTGCGTGGCGCCGACGCTCGTGTGGGCCGGTGTGGCCGCGATCGTCGGCGGACTCTTGTGGGACACGGTGTTCCCGATCAACAAGTCGCTGTGGACCAGCTCGTATGCGCTCTTCACCGCCGGCACCGCCGCGGTGATGCTGGGGCTGCTGACGCGGCGTCTCGACGACGGGCGGTCGTCGCCGCGACTCGACGCGCTGAGCGAGCCGTGGGTCGCGCTGGGGCGTAACGCGTTGTTGCTCTTCGTCGTGTCAGGTCTCGTGGCGAAGACGCTCCTGCTGTGGAAGGTCGGCGGCGTGTCGGCGCAGCAGTGGATCTATCAGCACGCCTTCGCGCCGCTGGCGGCGCCACGCGTGGCCTCGCTGGCCTACGCGTTGACCAACCTGGCGGCGCTGTTCGCGCTGCTGGCGTGGCTGCACCGACGGCAGTGGTACTGGAGGGTGTGAGGACGCATGGGCAAGCGAACGGCGATCGTGGTGGGCGCAGGCGTGTTCGGCGCATGGAGCGCGCTCCGGCTGGCGCGTGACGGATGGCAGGTCACGCTGATCGATGCCTATGGACCGGCGAACGGCCGGGCGAGTTCGTCGGACCATTCGCGGGTGATCCGTGCGGGCTATGGCGGGGCCGCCGACTACACGCGGTGGGCCGTCGAGTCGCTGGCCGACTGGAACTGGCTGGCGAAGAAGGCTGGCCAGCCCCTGGTCGTCGAGAGCGGGGCGCTCTTCCTCGGCACGCCCGGGGGCGCGTATCTCTCTGACACGGCGGCGACGCTGACGGCGTGCGGCGTCACGCATGAGCGCCTCGATGCCGCCGCCGTGGCCAGCCGCTATCCGCAGATCGGAGTCATCGGCCTCGGCGACGCCGTCCACGAGGCCCGCGGCGGCGTGATCCGCGCCCGTCAGGCGGTCCACGCGGCGGTGGCCGTGGGGCGCAGCTACGGCGTGCAATACGTGCCGGGGCAGGTCGCAGCGCTCGACGAGTCCGCGGACGCGCCCGCGGTCCGCCTGACGTCGGGCGAGGCGCTCACCGCCGATCGCTACGTCTTCGCCTGCGGGCCGTGGCTGCCGCGGCTGTTGCCTGACGCCATCGGCGGTCGCATCCGGGCGACGCGGCAGGAGGTGTTGTACTTCGGCGTGCCGCCCGGCGACACGCGGTTCGGCCTCGATCGACTGCCGGTGTGGATCGACTTCGACGCCGGGTATTACGGCATTCCCGACCTCGACGCCAGCGGCTTCAAGGTGGGGGTCGACCGGCATGGCCCCACGATCGATCCCGACCGCGACGACCGGCTGGTCGACGCGTCGACCGTCGCGGCGGTGCGGGCCTTCTTCGCGCGGCGCTTTCCGGCCCTCGTCGACGCGCCCCTCGTCGATGCCCACGTCTGCCAGTACGAAAACACGACGCACGGCGATCTCCTGATCGATCGCCACCCGCGCTGGGAGTCGGTGTGGATCGCCGGCGGCGGATCCGGGCACGGCTTCAAGCACGGTCCGGCCGTGGGAAAGCATGTTGCGGACCTGATGGGCGGCCGCGTCGAGGTGCAGCCACGCTTCGCGCTGGCGGGGAAGTCGGTCGACGCCGCGCGCGCCGTCTATTGACGACGATCGGTCTGGCCGAGCCTCAGCGCGGCCGGTTCAGGCGCTCGAGGATCTGCCCGAGGCGGCCGATC
>WBZP01007577.1_pt1 | contig 10424 bp, 9 predicted proteins | sample 5204301 | NCBI WGS metagenome assembly WBZP01 (sample SAMN12412401, study PRJNA552823) | activated sludge metagenome | isolation source: activated sludge from nitrification reactor of wastewater treatment plant... | place: USA: Pennsylvania | collected 2017 | reverse complement strand
GGGGCGTCGCCAGCCGGGAAGTCCTGCTCGCGAGGAGGGTCGGCGACTGCTGAGCACCCCCAGGACCGCCGCCTCGCGGCGGTCGGCCCCCCGAGGGGGCACAAGAAGGCTCGGGGCGGCCCATCGTCTTCTTGAGAGCGCCTGCCTCACTCCGCCTCGAACCAGTCCGGATTGCGTTCGCGGATCGTGCCGAAGGAGAGATTGATCTCCCGCAGGTGGGAGCGCACCGCCTCCTGCGCCTGCGCGGGGTCGTGGGCACGCAGGCCGGCGAGAATAGCTGCGTGCTGCGAGATCAGCATCGTCAGCGGAGTGACTTCGTCCAGGCTGAGGTAGCGCACGCGATCCATGTGCGCCTTGATGTCCTCGATCATCTCCCAGGCCTCGGTGCAGTCGATGCTGTGGGCGATGCCGGCGTGGAATTCCTCGTCCAGCGCCAGGAATCCCGCCGTGTCCTTGCGCCTGGCCGCCAGTGCCTGCCGCTCGACGTTGGTGGCGAGCCTGGCCAGGTCGTCGTCGCCGATCCGTTCCGCCGCCCTCCCCGCGACCGCCACTTCGACGGCCTCGCGCAGGAAGCGGCCGTTGAGCACGCGCTTGGGAGAGATCTTCATCACGAAGGTTCCGCGCTGCGGCAGCACCTGGATCAGCCCGGCGCCGACGAGCCGGATGAAGGCATCGCGCACCGGTTGCCGCGATACGCGGAAGAGCTCGGCAATCTCCTTGTCCGAGATGGCGGCGCCCGGCAGCAGCGTGCAATTGACGATCGACTGCCGCAGCGCGCGGTAGATCTGCCGGTTGACGGGCTCGGCGGCGCTGAGCGTGAGCAACTCCGGCGGCAGCATCGTCTATCCGAAGGCACGGTTGGGCAGCCACAGCACGATCCCCGGAAAGAAGACGAGCACCGCGATCAGCGCGCAGACCGCGGCGATGAACGGAATCGACTCGATCGAGTACTCCTCGATCGAAACGTCCATCAGCGCGCAGACGGCAAACATCGCCGAGCCGCTCGGCCAGGTCATGCCCCCGAGGGTCACGATGCTCATCATCAGGATGCCGAAGTGGACCGGGTCCATCCCGACCTTGACGATGATCGGCACGAAGATCGGGGTGAGCAGCAGCACCATGACCGTCGAATCCAGTGCCAGCCCCGCGACCAGCAGGAACAGCAGTATCACCAGCACGATCACGGCGGGATCGGTGATGCCCGCCAGCATCCACTTGGCGAGGTTCTGGGGCACCTGCAGATAGATCGTGGCGAAGCCCACCATCCCGCTCATCAGGATGATCAGCATGATGAGACCGACGTCCGTGGAAGCGTGCTCGAGCGCCCGCCACACTTTCTTGAGCGTGAGCTCCCGATGCGCTGCGAAGCCGACGGCCAGCGCATAGACGACGGCGAACGAGCCGACCTCCGAGGGCGTGAATACGCCTCCGCGGATGGCGAACACCAGCGCGACCGGGAACATGATCGCCCACTTTGCCTCCCACGCCGCACGGGCCAGCGCGCGGGCCGTCGGCTTCGTGGTGTTGGCGACCACGTAGCGGCGCTGCTTCGCGATCACGTAGGCGGTGACCATCAGCACCGCCATCATCAGCAGCCCGGGGACGACGCCCGCGAGGAACAGCCTGCCGATCGAGACGTTGCCGACGTAGCCGTAGAGGATGAGCCCGATCGATGGCGGAATGGTCGCCGTGATCAGCGAGCCGACGGCGATGGCAGCCGACGAATAGCCCTTGCCGTAGCCCTTGGCGATCATCGCGGGTCCCAGGATCCGCGCTTCCATGGCCGCGTCGGCGACGGCGGATCCCGACACGCCGCCCATCAGCGTCGACAGCAGGATCGCGACCTGCGCCAGGCCGCCCGATATCCAGCCGACCGCGACCATCGAGACCTTCAGCAAGCGGCTGGTGATGCCGCTCTCGTTCATCAGGTGTCCGGCGAGCACGAAGAACGGCACGGCGAGCAGCGGAAAGCTCTGGCTCATCGACGCGATCTTCTGCACGCCCACCGACAGCGGCATGGCCCCGTCGACGACGAAGAAGACGAAGCCGGCGATCCCGGTGGCGAACGCCACCGGCATGCCCGCTACCATCAGCACCACGAACACGATCGAGATGAGCAGCATGCTATGGCCCTTTCACCCTGTGGACACGAACGCGAACGGGCCCTAGAGCTCCAGCGGCGGCGGGACCTGCTTGTCCATCGCCGTCCGGCTGTAGACCAGCGCGCCCTGCCTGCGCCGCCGGAAGGCGTTGACCATGTTGTTGACCAGCGATGCGGCCAGCAGCGCGCATCCGACCGGCACCGCCGCCGTCACCCACCCGTAGGAGAGCGTGCTGTCGCCGAACGTGCGCTCGATGTTGAGCAGCGTCAGTTCGTATCCCTTGAACGCCAGCGCGGCGAGGAACGCCAGCACGATCAGCGAGCAGGCGAGCTCCACCCAGAGGTGATATCGGTACGGCAGGTACTTGACCGGCACTTCCATTCCGAGGTGCGTCTTGTCGCGCATCGCCTTGTCGGCGCCGAGGAAGCACACCCAGATGAAGAGCAGCTGCGCGAGGTCGACCGACCAGACCAGCGGATACCCGAAGAAACGCATCACCGACGCGACGAAGACCAGGCCGGTGATGACGGCGAGCAAGATCACGCAGATCGCGAGTTCGATCTGCCCGAGACGCTTGAGCATGGCGACGGCCCTCCGCGCGCCAGAACCCGGCTTGGGGCGGGTCCCGCGCGCTGCGCTGGCTGCTGTGGAAGGCTACTTGGCGATCGCCTGCAGCTTCACCCGCAGGTCGCCGTAGCCGAGCTTGTCGTAGACGCCCGCGGTGGCGTTCTTGAACGGCGTCACGTCGATCTCGTTGATCGTCATGCCGGAGGCCTTCAGGCTCTTCTCGATCTCGGCCAGCTTGTCGCGGGTGCCGTAGGACGCCACGTCCCCGGCCCGGAGCGCTTCCTCGCGCAGGATCTTCTGCTGGTCCGGCGGAAGCGAGGCGAACCACTTGGCGCTCGTCACCAGTCCGGTGATCAGGTTGATGTGACCGGTCTTGGTCACGACCTTGGTGACCTCGAAGAGCTTCGATCCCTGGCCTGCCGGCAGCTGCACCTCGACCGAGTCGATGACCTTCTGCTCGAGCGCGGAGTAGACCTCGGCGTAAGGCATCGGGGTGGCCGTGGCGCCCATCGCGTTGATGGTCCCGAGCCACACCGGGGAACCGATGGTCCGCATGCGGTTGCCCTTGAGGTCCGCCGGCGTGCTGACCGGCCTGGCCGTCCACAGGTGTCGCTCGCCCTGCCACCAGTTGAACGACAGGACCTCGTGGCCGGAAGCCTTGCGCAGCTTCTCGACCCACTCGTCGAACATCGGCGAAGTCACGACCTTGCGCATGCCGTCGTAGCCGTTCGCGAGATAGGGCGCGCCGAGCACGCCGAACTCCTTGACGAAGTTCGCGAGCCGGCCGCCGTCGACGACCACGGCAACGGGCGCGCCGGCGCGGGCCTGCTCCAGCACGTCCTCGTCGGATCCGAGCTGCGAGTTCGGGAACAGCTTGACCTCGATCGCCCCGTTGGTGCGCTTGTTGACCGAGTCGCGGAAGGTCTCCAGTCCCTTGTAGAGCGGATCGGTGGTCGTCAGGGCCGTGTTGATGCTGAGCGTGGTTGCCGCGAAGGCGGCACCGCTCAGGAGGACGGCGGCCGCCGCGGCGGCCGTGCGTATCGCCAGCTTAAGCATGTCTTACCTCCGTTCGCGTGCAGTTTTTCGGTGTCCGACTGTTGGGAAGATCAACGGGTATTGCACTTGCGTTCCGACCCTGCCGGCGACGCGCATCGGTCGCGGGCGCCTGCTTCGCACTGCCTGACGCCGCCGGCGGCGGCCATTGCCTGCTCCACTTGCCTGACCGCAACTCGATCACGGGTCGCGCCTGCTGCCCGCGGCTCGCCCACCTACCAGTCCCAGAGCGTGCCGTCCTCCAGCCGCGCCACCGGCAGGTAGGCCGGCTCGTAGGGGTACCTGGCCGCCGCCGCCTCGTCGATCTCCACGCCGAGTCCAGGCGCCTCCCCCGGGTGCATGAAGCCGTCCTTGTACGACCAGGCGCAGCGGAAGACGTCCATCGTCTCGGCGTGGTAGCCCATGTACTCCTGGATGCCGAAGTTGGGCACCCACAGGTCGAAGTGCAGGGCCGCCGCCATGCACACCGGGGACAGATCCGACGGCCCGTGGCTGCCGGTGCGCACCTGGTAGATCGACGCCAAGTCGGCGATGCGGCGCATGTGCGTGATGCCGCCGGCGTGCGTGATGGTCGTGCGGATGTAGTCGATCAACTGCTCTTCGACGAGCTGCTTGCAGTCCCAGATGCTGTTGAAGACCTCGCCCACCGCGATGGGGGTGACGGTGTGCTGGCGGATCAGGCGAAAGGCCTCCTGATTCTCGGCCGGGGTCGGATCCTCGATCCAGAACAGGCGATAGTCCTCGACGGACTTGCCCAGGCGCGCGGCTTCGATGGGCGTCAGGCGGTGATGGACGTCGTGCAGCAGGTGCGGTTCGAATCCGAACTTCGCCCGCACGGCTTCGAACAGCTTGGGCACGAAGTCGAGGTACTTTTCGGTGGACCAGGACTGCTCTTCCGGCCAGCCCTTGGTGGCCGGCTCGTACGCGCCGCCCTTGGACACGCCGTACACGGACTTCATGCCCGGCACGCCGCACTGCGCACGGATCGCCCTGAAGCCCTGGTCCTGGTAGCGGGCGAAGGCGTCGAGCGCCTCCGGGATGTCGCGGCCGGTGGCGTGCGCGTACACGAGCACGTGCTCGCGCGAAGCGCCGCCCAGCAACTGGTAGAGCGGCAGGTTGGCCATCTTGCCGGCGATGTCCCACAGCGCCATGTCGACCGCCCCGATCGCCGACATGGTGACCGGGCCGCGGCGCCAGTACGCGCCCTTGTAGAGGTATTGCCAGGTGTCTTCGATCCGGCGCGGGTCGCGGCCGATCAGCAGCGGGCAGACGTGATCCCGCAGGTACGAGACCACCGCGAGCTCGCGACCGTTGAGCGTCGCATCGCCGAAGCCGTGCACGCCCTGGTCGGTGGTGACCTTGAGCGTGACGAAGTTCCTGCCCGGACAGGTGACGATGACTTCGGCGCGCGTGATCTTCATGGCTGGCCGTTCATCCGGTGAGGGAAACAAGACTCTGCCTTGGTCGGTGTCCACCTGCGACCGCGGCTTGGGCGGTTCCTGGTCCGACAACCAGTTGAGATTATAGCATACTAAAATATCAGATGTCCCAAGAGGGACTCTGCCGGCTGTCGGCGCGAGCGATCAGGCAATTCCCGCATCACCGACCGCGCCGGCGGACGTGGGGCAAGGCAGGGACTTCAACAGGAGCAGTTCGCCCCGAACCTCGCCGCTGAAAATGCAGCCCAGGAGCCCGCAAAGTCTCAGGCGCTGTCCGCATCGGGACTGCCCGACGACATCCGGGCTCGCGCGCAAGCGTGTCGCATTGCGGGCCGTTACCTGATGACGGCGACTCATGCGCTCCGCTCTCACGGTGCGTCAAGCGTACGACTGCCGGCGCGGCACTGTCCAACGACCCCACGCGGCAGTCGATGACGTGCCGATCGCCGCGCCCTCGCGACAGCGGTGACATCGACGTCACCGGGCGACATGGAACGTCACCCCGGGGCTCACCCGCCCTCATCGCGACCAGGCGTGCTAGCCTTTGGGGGCCGGCGTACCACCGATGCCTTCGCGCGGAAACAAGACCCCGGCGACTGGCGGCGGACCGGAAGGCCGCCTGTTTCTCAGCATCGACAATCTCATCCAAGAAAGAGGCTCCCATGAAAGATGTGGTCATCGTCTCCGCTTGCCGAACCGCGATCGGCGCCTTCGGCGGGGCTCTTCGCGACGTGAATTCCGCCGTGCTGGGCAGCGTGGTCATGAAGGAGGCTATCAAGCGGGCGGGAATCGATCCAGCGGTGATCGACGACGTGCGCATGGGCTCCTGCATGGAGCATCCGGATACGCTCAACGTGGCGCGGGTGTCTGCCATCATGGCGGGCATCCCCAACACCGTTCCGGCCGTCACGATCAACCGGGTGTGCATTTCCGGCATGGAGGCCCTCGTCTCCGGGGCGGCGATGATCCAGGCCGGCATGGCGGACGTGATCCTGGCCGGAGGCCAGGAGCACATGTCCGGAGTGCCCTACGCGGTCCTGAGTGCGCGCTGGGGATGCCGGCTGCAGGATACCGAGTTCATCGACCAGATGATTCACGCGCTCTATGCCGGATCGCGCTTGATTCCGGGAACGGAGGGTAGCCCGGTGGAGAACGGCATGCCCGGCGAATCGTTCCGGGGCAAGCCCTACATCATGGGGCAAACCGCCGAATTCCTCGCCCAGATGCTGAACATCAGCCGGCAGGAGATGGACGAGGTCGCGTTGCGCAGCCACAACAACGTCGAACGGGCAACCAGGGAAGGCAACTTCAAAGAGGAGATCGTGCCGGTCGAGATCGCGCAGAAGCGCGGCAAGCCACCCATCATTTTCGACAAGGACGAGCACTTCCGACCCGGCATTACGATGGAGGAACTCGCGAACCTGCCGCCGGCGTTCATTCCCAAGGGCGGCAAGGTCACGGCAGGGAATGCGTCGGGCATCAACGACGGAGCGAGCGCACTACTCATCATGTCCGCCGACAAGGCCAGGGAACTCGGCGTCAAACCGTTGGCCCGCTTCCGCGCGTTCGGTCGCGGCGGCTGCCATCCCGCGATCATGGGCCTGAGTCCGGTGCCTGCGGTCAAGGATCTGCTGCGGCGCGACGGCAAGCTCACGATCGCGGACTTCGACCTGAACGAGGTGAACGAGGCCTTTGCCGCCCAGTACATCGCCTGCGAGCGAGAACTGGGACTGAACCGGGAGAAGACCAACATCAACGGCAATGGCATCGGCCTGGGCCACCCCGTGGGTTCCACCGGAGCCCGCCTGGTCGTCACTTTGATCCACGCGCTGAAGCACGAGGGCAAGACCCTTGGCCTGGCCACGCTGTGCGGCGGCGGCGGCGTTGCCATGGCCTGCGCAATCGAAATGCTCTAGGAGCTGTTCAGACTATGGACACGAACGCGAACGGGGCCCTAGCTCGCGTCACCACCGTTTGTCGGGACCCGACGACCCTGGCGACTCCCGCAGGATCCCGTGCTTTCGCTGCGCGGTTGGACGGACATCAGACATGAAAAAAAGGCTTGCCGCCCGATGGGCGCGCAAGCCTTTGATTGTTTGGTGGCCAAGGGCGGAATTGAACCACCGACACAAGGATTTTCAGACTCGGCCGGCCGATTCGCTGCAACACTTGGCAGCACGCAGCATCAACAAGATCAATGCGTTGCAATGTAGCACTGGTTGCCACGCGTTGCCAACGGTGGCCATGGATTGCGGTCTAATATCCCATGAATGTCCCACGGGACAGAGTCCATGGCCACAGCGAGGCGGGGCGACATCTCTGCCGCCCCGCCGCTCGCTACCGCTGAATCGTGACCCGCGCTTCCTCGTGGCCTGCCCCCCGATACCTCTCCAGGTCGACCCCGGCTAACTGCGGGACCTTCTTGTAATCGACAGTGCCGGTCCTCCAATAGCGCGATACCGACACCCCCCCGCCCTGCTCGCTGCTGTGCCTGGCGAGCTTCAGCAGCCGCTGTTTCAGGTCGTCCAGCACCTCGGCCGCATCGTCGGCACGTTGCTTGGCCGCGATGTACTCGCGTGCGGCGTCGAGCCACGCGGCGTCAGAGCGGATGACGGTATCCCGCTCGGTCAACGCCGGCGGTTGGTCGGTGCGAACCAGCTCCGCGAACCGATCCCAGTCCTGTCGCAGGGCATCCCAAGCCGCCGCTTCCGGCCGCTGCTCCAGCAGGATGCCGCTGCTGCCGTCGAAGACGTACAGGTGGGCGAGTTCCGCGCCGCTCACCAGCAGCTGCGTCTGCATCTGCCAGTACACGTGCACCGGCACTCGTCCGGCCCTCGCCTCGATTAGGAGCTTCGAGTCCTTCGCCTTTGGGCACTTGATCTCCAGCATGAGCCTGCCGTCGAGGGTGATGCCGTCGAGGCTCGCCGAGTATTCGCCTTCGACCAAGACCAGCGGCTCCATGACGTGCCCGGTTTCCCGCTCATAGGCGTCGCGCGCCAGTGGCTCGAGCTTGGTGCCGTGTGCCATTGCCGGCGTGACCGCCGGCTGCGCCGCCCGCCCGGTCTTGATCTGCCACAGCTGGTACGGCGTCAGCCACGGCGAGAGCCCCAGCACCGCTGGGGTCTCGCTGGCGTTGCGGTGCTGGCGCCGGTGCTCATGCCATTCCGGCGTGCCCTGCACGAGTTTGACGATGGTGCTCATGCGGCCCTCCGCTGCTTTTCCAGCGACTTGATGGCGCGGCTGGCCGCCTGGGTGGTTAGTGCTTCGAGCGCGTCGACGCCGAAGTACTCCAGGACCTTGGCCAGGTCGCTGCCCGTCTCATCGATCAGTCGTTCGATGTAACGCATCTGCGCTGCGGTCGCGCCCCCCGGCGCCGGTAGCGCGGCCACCGGCGTTGGCGTCGGCGACTGGGAGGCCGCCGTGGGCTCCTCGCCCTCCGGCAGGTCCTCGCCGGCATAAACGTAGAGCCCGAGCCCGTGCAGTGCGATCGCCTTGACCAGGCAGCGCTGGATGCTGGTGTTGATGTCGAACGCAGTCGGCTCGGCCAGCGGCCGGTTGCGGCCGTCGAGCACCGGGTGGATCTGCGATAGCGTCATGCCTTGCATCGTCACCGCGACCTCGACGAAGTACCCGGCTTCGGTCTTGAGGTAAGGCAGGCCGTCGAAGCGCCGAACGTCCCAGAACGCGGTGGGATCGGCCGTGCGCAGCTGCGCCACGGCGTAGGGCCAGCTCAGGTAGCTGAAGCCACCCTTCTTTTCCAGGTGATCGCTGACATTGATCTGGTTCAGACGACTGAAGTAGTTCGTGTCCATCGTGTTTCCTTTCAGCGTGTAGCAATGGGACGACCACGGCGAGGCGCCGTGGCCGTCGTTGGAATGCGGCAAATGGGGGAGTCAGAGCAGGCCGCGCTCGGCGAAGCTGACCGCGCCCGCGCCGGCGACGACGAAGTGGTCGAGCACCTTGACGTCGACCAGCGCCAGTGCCTGCTTCAGCGACTGCGTCAACAGTTCATCAGCTCGGCTCGGCTCGGTCACCCCCGAGGGGTGGTTGTGCGCGAACACGACCGCAGCCGCGTTGTGCGCCAGGGTCGCCTTGACGACCTCGCGGGGGTAGACGCTGGTCTGACTGAGCGTGCCGCGGAACAGCTCGTCGCACGCCATGACGCGGTGCTGGGCATCGAGATACAGGCAGACGAAGACTTCGTGCGGCCGGTCATGCAGCAACAGCCGGAGGTAATTCCGCACTGCATCGGGCGATGACAGGGCGGGCAGGTCGCGAATGCGCGCGTCAAGGATCTGCAGCGCGCGCTGGATGATCTGATCATGGGTCATGGGTGTCTCCGTGACGAGTGGTGGAAGGAGAGGCCCCGCGCCGCGGGGGCCTCGGATGTGGTGAGGAGCAGGGTCAAGCCGCCAGCGCGTCGGTACCGACGAACTCGGCCAGACGTAGTACGTAGTCCGCCGCTCGTTGCGCTTGGGCCGCCGCGGTGAAGATGGCGCGCTTGTCCTGGCGCAGTACGACGAGCCAGGAAGCGAGGTAACCGGCATGCCGGAGCTCGCCGTCGATGCCACAGTGGGCGCAGAGAAACGCCGCGCCCAGCTCGGCGATCAGTTCTTCGGCGGCGTAGGCCGCTTCGCCGAAGCGGTTGCGCAGCTGCCGGTGGCAGCGGGCGGTGTGCCCGGTCCAGTGAGTCAACTCATGGAGGGCAGTGCCGTAGTAGCCGGCGGCGGCCGGAAAGGCCGCCTTGGTCGGCAACTGAATGGCATCGGTAGTCGGGCAGTAGTAGGCCTCCACGCCCCCATGGCGAATGGTGGCGCCGGACGCGTGGAGCAAGGCTTCCGCCTGCTCCGTAGCGGTCCAGCCGACTGGCCGGACCGACGATACGGGCTCAGGGAGCCCGTCGATCTGGGCCACGTTGAACACGGTGTAGGCGCGCAGGAATGGACGTCGCCGTTCAGACGGCTCGTCCTCGGGGTCTTCGGTCTGCGTCGCGCGCCGTTGCCAGAAGACGATGGGCGTGCCGTGTTCGCCACGGCGAACCTGAGCCCGCTGCTCTAGCGCCTGGCGGTAGGTCAGCCATTGGTTGGAGGCGTAGCCGCAGGCCACCGCCTCCAGCGACAGCAGAGTGAAGTTCACACCCCGGTACGGCTTGCGCGTACCGGCGTTGATGGGGACGGCGGCGGGCAGGCTTGCCCACGGGCGCACCCACGGGGGTGCGCCACGTTCTAACGTCGCGACGATGCGGTCGGTGACCGCCTGGTAC
>WBZP01007575.1_pt1 | contig 10426 bp, 10 predicted proteins | sample 5204301 | NCBI WGS metagenome assembly WBZP01 (sample SAMN12412401, study PRJNA552823) | activated sludge metagenome | isolation source: activated sludge from nitrification reactor of wastewater treatment plant... | place: USA: Pennsylvania | collected 2017 | reverse complement strand
CCGTATCTGGGGAGGGGGCGCAAAGGTTTCCAGGGAGAAGTGACACATGGTTTCGCCATCCGACGTCCCGACCGAACTTGACGCGAAAGTAGCACATCAGAAAACGGCGCAGCGCGCCGGCTTTCTCCATTGGGCTGGTTTGCAAAGGATGTGCCGTAATGCCGCTTGATCCTCGGATTGTCGCGCGCAAGCTCAAGCAGGCGCGGGAGCTACAGTCACTTGGCGTGCAGGCTGTAAGCGAAGCGACGGGCATCGCAGTTGAGCGCATCGCCATTGTCGAGACGGGCGAGTCTCCCGCTACCGGTGACGAAGTCTTGATTCTCGCAAATTACTACCGCCACGACTTTCGTGACTTCCTGGACGACAAGCGTCCGGCCCCATTCGAGAAGACCGATATCCTCTTCCGGCGGCATGGCGACGCCTTCACGGCCGAGGACCGTAGAGCTGTCCAGGAGTTTCTCTACCTTTGCGAGATCGAAGCCACGCTCGAAGCGCTGCTGTCAATTCCGAAGCAATCATTCAGTTCCGCGCCGAGCGGGACATACTACAAGGCCCACGGCGAGGTGGCTGCACGCGAGCTGAGGGCCATACTCGGCTACGCTTCCAATGAGATCCCGCGCGACGTGGTTGCCGATTTCCGAAGGATCGGTGTTCACATCTTCAGGCGACGACTCGTTAATTCCGATATCTCCGGTCTGTACCTTGAGCACCCGATTGCAGGGCACTGTGTCCTGGTGAATTACGACGAGGACTTGTACCGCCAGCGATTCTCCGCGAGCCACGAGGCCGCTCATGTGATATTCGATTCCTCGGAATCCGTGATGGTCTCTTTCCGGCGTGACTCATCCCGATACGATTCGAACGATTTGCACGAGGTCCGGGCCAACCGATTCGCGTCGTGCTACCTCATGCCACTGGACCAACTGCCCCGAGTACCGGAGTGGACACCCGACCGAGCGATCGAGTGGGCGCAAAAGCTTCGCGTAAGCACTATGGCCTTGTCCTTTGCCTTACGTGAGGCGGGCATCGTCGACGAATCGACGGCAGCCACGATTCGAAGCGTGCGCGTTCCCTCAACGGAGAAGATCGATCCAGAGGCACCCGCGACGTTGACGGATCTGCAGCAAGCTCGGCGAATTGCGCTGCTCAAGCGAGGCCTTTCAGATTATTTCGTCGGCCTATGCTTTGATGCGCACCAGCAGGGAAAGATTTCCGCAGGACGACTGGCCGAAGCCTTGCTGGCAGATCATGTCGAACTGAGAGACATATCCTCGCTATTCGGTCGGTCACTCCAAGATGGCGCTTGATCCGACCCGCTTCTCGGCTGCTTCAGTGGCTGACACCTGTTCTGTATGGAACATGCTGTCCTCGCGCAGGCTCTACCAGGCCGCGATGGACGCCAAGCTGGACTTCTGCGTCACCGGGATGGTTCTGTACGAGTGCCTGCAGAAACCACGCTCGTACTCGACTCCGGGGCGTACCGAAATGATGCAGCGCCTGGAGCGGGCGAGGCGAAATGGCGGGTTTCCGCTTCAGCCCTGCAGCCTTGATGATCTCGCGGACATATCCCGGCAGGCGCCCAAAGGGCTGGGAAGCAGTGAATTGTCGTGCATGGCTGTGGCCTATCGGGTGCGAAGCATTGCGTTCATGACCGACGAAAGGCAGGCGCGGCACGTTGCCTCGACGAAGCTTTCCTTGAACGTGGAGACGACCCCGAAGTTGTACGCGTGGCTTCACTATCGTCAGCATCTTGGTGGCGGGGATCATGACGACGTCATCTGCGAGCACGAATTGTATGAACCGAGACCGCTCTCCCGATTTTTCCAGGAGGCGTTCGAAGAGGCAATGCGATGCCGTCTGCTGGAAAGGCCAGCCGCGACCGGTGGCGAATCGGAGAGCACATGACAAATAACCCCAAGGACTGCTCGCAGACAGGCGTGTGGCCGGATATGCAGGCCCGCATCGCCGGCGAGTCACCCTGCTTGCCGCCCTTTGGCGAAAAGCTGGTCGCATGTAACTACGCCTTTCTGGCCGTCTGCGTCCCGAACCGACGGTTCGTTCAGTGGATTGAGCAGCACTGGTTGCGGGCATCAAAGCTGGCGCGCTGGGAGATGGTACTCGCCCTCGACCCCAGCTACGGTACTCACGACACTGGCGAAATCCTCACGCGAATTTACGCCCTGCAGGAAAGCAGCGAAGGCCGGCTTTCTGCCCGACTGCTCACGCCGGGCAAACTGGGCGATGCGGCTCCAAGGCTGTCGATGGCGATCCTCTGCAACGAAAATGAGCCGGTGTTGGCCTCGGTAGGCTCATCGCCCGCTTTCGGGCTGGGTGTTCCAGCGGCCGGGGACGTCAACCTGTGGCCCTCGCTGTCGGTCAGCCAGACAAACGATATCCGACAGCTTGCACGTGCTTATTGGGAGAGCGCCGCCAAGCTGACCAAGTACCGCTGCGACGTACCACTACTCGATCCCTGTAAGGGCAACGAGGAAGGCTATATCCATTGGCACGCATTCGAGGCGATGCTGAACGATCCTTCCGATGCATTCGCGGAGCCGGGGCCTTCCATACGGGAACTACCGCTGACGCCTGAAGGCAAACTTGACGAGGAGGCCATTCCAGCTAATCAGGACGCCACCCTGTCCGGACTGGTCGATCACATGCCGAAAGCGCCGCCCATCGTTAGTGATGTGCAAGCGCTTTACGAAAGGGGCGCGCTGGTGTCCGTTCAGCACAACGTGAAGCCGATGTCGGTACCGATACCGGCATCCCTCTTCGGCCAGCAGGCCGAGCAACAGGTCGGCGCCGTGAAGCACACGCAACAGTTCCGTATCGCTCTCTTCGCTGACGAAGCAACTGCGAAGGATGTCGAAAAGCAGCGAACGCGGGTCACGGAACTTGTGAAGGTCTTCAGTTACTCATTCGGCAACGGCAAATACTGGGTGCCGAGCACGGCGAGGGCCGCTCTGAACGCCGCAATCGACAAAGCAGACAAGTCATCGCAGTCCGGCCTCAGCGCGGCCTATGGCGGCGATCTCGACAAATTTCTAGAGCAGCGTCGCCCAGCCATCAAGCAGGACCTTGAAAACATCTACAAGCGCTTTTATCCGAACTCCGCGATGCCATCCGACTCCCTCGACAAGGTGATGAACTTGTTACGCGAGCGGGTAACGGGTGCAACCAAAGACGGTCTGGCCCCGAAGATTACCTCGACGGCGATTGCATTCCGCTATTCCACAGACGCGCGAGAGGATCCGTGGAGCGACGCAACGCTACTGCTTTCGAAGATTGCGATACGTTCGCGAGAGTTGGTCACCGATCGCTACAAGCCGAGAGAGTTAAAGATCGCGGATATTTCGGTGCCGGATTACCTTAGAGTGATGAACGTCATGGGCGACGCACTCGTCGATCTGGCTCTCGAAAAAGGTTGGGAGTCACCCTGGGTCGCTGACCGCGCGCGGAAGGAAGTGGACGTGCTTGAAGCTAACGCCGCTAGCGACGATTCGAATGAGAGTCGTTGTCAGTCGCTGATTGATTTAATCAAGGGCCGAGAGCAGGGCAGCGGTTAGTGATTGAATGTTTACTCGCGTACGTCCGAGTCACTTGAAACACGTGTTGGAAATCGGGTACGAAAGCGGGTACAAATTGCCCGACGGACTTGCGCCGCTCAGCGCGGGCGCGGCCTCGCGCCCCGACTTTCCGTTCAACGTCTGAGCCTGCGCCGACGGCGCGCGGAGCGCGGGCGTAGGTGCGAATTCATTCGCACATTTCGTCCCGATCGTTAACTAATGTCACACCCGAGACGACCCTTCGATGGCGCTGACCGTCGCGGTTACCATTCAGCTTCGAACTAACAATCAATGGAGTGTTGCGATGAAGTCTCTCACCTGGTTCGCGCTGGCCGGCGCACTGGCTTGCGCCTCTGGTACAAGCCAAGCCACTGTCATTGACTTTGAGGACGTGGCTCCGGTTGGTAGCGGTATCAATATCAATCCAGGTTTCACTTACAGCGAAGACGGCTTCACCTTCACACCAGTCAACAGTGACTCGGCGGTCATCGATGCCGGGTTTGTCCTCACCATGCCAGGCAACACCACCGATTTTTTCGCCTTTTCGGAATTCAACATCATCACGCTGACCGGTCCTGCGCCCTTTGATCTCACCAGCGTGCTGATTGGTCAGTATTCGAACGCCAGCTCGCCGTCGAGTCTTACGATTGCCGCGACGCTGTTCGGCGGCGGTAGCATCAACGCCACGTTTCAGAACCTGACCACGGCGACCCTTGCCACGCTCAACTGGGTGAACCTGCTCAACGTGCAGTTCCGCACCACGGACGACGCGGCGATCGACAACATCGTGCTGAACGAGACGGACGTGCCGGAACCGGCCAGCCTGGCGCTGTTTGGTTTAGGACTGGCGGGCGTGGGTTATTCGCGACGTCAGAAACGCGGCTGAGCCGTCTTCGCGTAGTCCGCGACGAAGCCCGCCTTGTGCGGGCTTTTTGTTGGCGCTTCATCGGCGCGCGGCCGACTTGCCCATATCGGGCGGCTGCGAAGCGGGAAAGAACTGGAGTTTGGAATGTGCGATTCAGTAGTGTCCCAACGTTGGGTTGTTAGCCTGCCATAACAGCCTGACCGGACGGCAATATTTGTCAGTTCAGGCTGGTCTCGATTTGAACCGCTCCCGTAGCATTTTCGGTCTATTCGGCCGAGCTGCGGGTGGCGTCAATGAACTCAGGCAAACTCGTTTTCGCGCAAGTCATGGCGCATCTCCCGTCGACTACCTTTCGGAGATGCGTGGCCCGCTATCGAGGCGAGCACAAGGTCAAACACTTCAGTTGTCTCGACCAGTTCCTGTGTATGGCCTTCGCCCAGTTGACCTATCGCGAAAGCCTGCGCGATATCGAAGCCTGTCTGCGCAGCCAGCGCACCAAACTCTTTCATCTCGGGTTCCGCAGCATCGTCGCCAGGAACACCTTGGCCAACGCCAACGCAACCCGAGACTGGCGCATCTATGCCGATTTCGCTCAGAGCCTCATCAACATTGCACGCAAGCTATACGCCAACGAGCCCTTCGCCGCCGAGCTCGCCAATACCGTCTACGCCCTCGACGCAACCACCATTGACCTCAGCCTTTCGGTGTTTCCCTGGGCGCCGTTCCGCTTCGCCAAGGCCGCCGTCAAATTGCATACCCTGCTCGACCTACGCGGCAACATCCCAAGCTTCATCCACATCAGCGACGGCAAATGGCACGACGTCAACGTCCTCGATATCCTCGTGCCTGAGGCCGGTGCTTTCTATGTCATGGACCGTGGATATGTCGACTACGAGCAGTTATACAAGCTGCATCAAGCTGCAAGCTTTTTTGTCATTCGCGCCAAGTCCAACTTGCGCTTCAAGCGTCGCTATTCGCAGACCGTTGACGCTCACAGCAACATCGTCTCCGACCAGCTTGGGACCTTTGCCTACTTTCGCGCCAATAGAGACTATCCCGCGTCTGTACGACGGATCCGCATCCGAGACGACGACGGCAAATTCCTCGTTTTCTTGACTAACAGCTTCGAACTTCCTGCGACCACTATTGCGCAACTGTATCGATGTCGGTGGCAAATCGAATTGTTCTTCAAATGGATCAAGCAGCATCTACGCATCAAGGCATTCTTCGGTACCTCTGAGAATGCGGTGAAGACCCAGATCTGGATTGCTGTCTCCAGCTATGTCTTGGTCGCGATCCTGAAAAAGAGACTCAAGCTCTCCGCTTCTCTGTACGAAATCCTACAGGTCTTGAGTCTCACGCTATTCGAGAGAACCCCAATAAATCAGCTACTTGACCAGCAACCGTCGCCACTCGACCAGCCGAAAGTGCACAACCAATTGATATTGTTCGATTAACGTTGGGACACTACTGTGTGCGAATGAATTCGCACCTAAAGTCCCAGGCGTCTTCTCGTCCTCGCGATGCCGCCCTTGTAGATGCCGCCGATGAGGGTCTCGGCCTGCGCTTCGGAAACGCCTGCCGGATCAAAGCTGCCTGCCCAGTGGATGGCGGCCGAGTGGGCATCCAGCGGTTTTACCGTGACCGTTGCCGAGTAATTCGCGACCGGCAACGCGGTCTGTTGATTGATGATGGCGTAGGTGAAGGTGCGCCTGGCGGCGTCATGTGCCTCCAGGCGCTCTTCGATGACACCGCCGTTGGCGAGGATGATGCGACGCACGGCGCCGACGCCGCTGCCGGTGACGGTGAAGTCGGCAATCATCTCGTTCCTTTCCAAGCCGGCGAAATTGCCAATCACCTCGAACACGCGGTCGGCGTCGGCCGCCACCGTTTCTTGCACGACGACATTCATGCTGTTGTCTCCCGTCAAAATTTCTCTGGCCTCGGTGCGCTCACATCGGTGAGGCGCTCGCGCGCGGCCCGAACAGGAAGAACGGGGAGACCGCGGCTACGGTCGGACCTTAGCATGGCCGCGTGCGACCAAGCACAGGCCGTCATTCGGGTTTGGGTGACGCCGCATGCGCGGCGGCCTCAGGTGTCGAAATCGAGGCAGACGGTCTCACTGTCGGGCACCGCCTGACAGGCCAGCACGTAGCCAGCCGCGCACTCGTCGTCGTCGAGGATGAGGTTGTTGCGCATGTGCAGGCGGCCGGACACCAGCCGGGCGCGACAGGTCGAACAGCAGCCGGCCTCGCAGCTGTAGGGCAAATCGACGCCGGCCGCGCGCGCGGCGTCGAGCACGGTGCGGCCATCGCGTTGCATGCGAAACGCGTGGACGCCACCGAAAACCCGCACGCTGACCTCGGTGTCCGCCGCGCTCATTTCAGGCCAGTCCCGGGATGCCCTGCGCCAACTGCCCGGCGCGACGCACATGGGCACGCATGAGCTTGTCGGCGCGCGCCGCCTTGCCGGCCAGGATGGCGTCGATGATGTCGAGGTGCTCGCGGGCGGAAATCGTACGCTGCTCGCGATCGAGCAGGCGCAGGAACTGCAGGCGGTAGGCCGGCAGTTCGAGCACTTTCAGCGACGCCATGAGGCGTCGATTGCCGGCCATGGCGACGATGCCGTCGTGCAGGGGCACGTTGTTTTCCATGTGACTCAATTCGTTGTTCAACACCTCGTCGCCGAGCCACACGCGGCGCGCTTCCGCCAGCCAGGCGCGATGGCTGGCGACGGTGACCTGGCTGGCGGCGAGACCAGCGGCAAACCCTTCCAGGCATTCGCGCAGTTGGAACAGCTCGGCCAGATCGCTGCGCGTCATGCGTCGTACACAGGCGCCGCGCTGATGCTGCAACTCCACCAGGCCTTCGCCCGCGAGCTTGAGAAACGCTTCGCGCAGGGTGCTGCGCCCGACCGGCAAGCGCGCCATCAGCTCGGCTTCGATCAGGCGCTGACCGGGCGCCAGGAATCCTTCCTGGATCTGGCGCCGGATCTCGTCGGCGGCCAGATCGGCGGCCTTGCCGGGCGCGAGCGGCGTGCGCAATTGCTGCATTTCATGCTCCCCGTGGGCGTAGCGTGCTTGCGTTGACATCAGGACATTAATGTCAGACATTTCGGTCAGTCTAAAACATTCGATCGCCGGCGCAAACGCCCGGCAAGGGGGAGCGGTGAGCAGCGCTGGCTTCGTCGACGAATCCATCCTCGAGCGCGTGCGCGTGGGCCGCGCCTACGTGGCCGCCAAGTACGGTTTTCGCAATCACTGGTACCCGGCGCTGTTCGGCGCCGAACTCGCCGAGGGCGAGGCGCGCGCCCTGACCCTGCTGGGCGAGAACATCCTCGTCAAGCGCATCGACGGCGCGGTGCATGCCATCCGCGATCGCTGCCTGCATCGCGGCGTGCCGCTGTCCACCCAGCTCGAGTGCTACACCCGTAACACCGTCACCTGCTGGTATCACGGCTTCACCTATCGCTTCGACGACGGCGTGCTGTGCGCGATCGCCGGCACCAAGGACAGCGCGGTGGTCGGGCGCAAGAAACTGCACGTCTACCCGGTCGTCGAGGCCAAGGGCCTGGTGTTCGTGTTCGTCGGCGACGCCGACTTCACGCCGCCGCCGCTCGCCCACGACGTGCCGCCCGGTTTTCTCGACGACGAGCTGGTGGTGCGCGGCAAGGCGCGCACGGTGGCCGCCAACTGGCGCATAGGCGCGGAGAACGGCTTCGACTCCACGCATATCTTCATCCACAAGCACTCGGTGCTGATCGAAGATGCCGATCTCGCGCTGCCGCTCGGCCTGCAGCCGCAGGGCCGACATGCCTTCAAGACCAGCGTCAGCGACGACGGTCCGAAAGGCGTGTTCGACAACTTCGGTCCCGGCGAAGTGATGCCGGTATTCACCGCCACCATCGAAGGCGAGGAGGTCCTGCACGGCGCCATGCACGGCGGCAACCGCGTGCCGCAGGACATCTCCATGTGGCTACCCTGCGCGCTTCGCGTGCGGCCGTGGCCGGTGCCGGAACTCACGCAGTTCGAATGGTACGTGCCCATCGACGGCGAGCAGCACCTCTACCTGCAGACGCTCGGCAAGCGCTGCGCCAACGAGGCCGAGGCCGCGGAATTTGATGCCGAATTCCAGCGCCGCTGGCTGCCCAAGGCGCTGGACGGGTTCAACGACGACGACGTGTGGGCGCGCGAAGCGACCCAGCCCTTCTATGCCGATGACAGCGGTTGGCTGAAGGAGCAGCTGTTCGAGCCGGACGGCAACATTGTCGAATGGCGCAAGCTGGCCAGCGCCCATGCGCGCGGTATCCAGGCGCCGCAACACATCGATGCGCCGCGCCGACCGCGCGCCCATCCTTCCACGGAGAATCCATCATGAGTTTATGGTTGGACATGCTCGGCGCCAGCGTGCGCACCGTGCACACCCGCAGCTTCGGCGCCACGCGCATCGTCGAAGCGGGCATGCAACACGCCGACACCGTCATTTTCATGCACGGCATCGGCGGGCACCTGGAAGCCTACGCGCGCAACGTCGTGGCGCTGTCCGAGAGCTTTCACACCATCGCCTACGATTTCATCGGCCATGGCCTGTCGGCCAAGCCGGCTGTCGACTATTCGCCTTTGCTGCTGGTGCGGCACCTTGCCGAGCTGATGGACGCGCTGGCGCTCGAACGCAGCCACCTGTGCGGTGAATCCCTGGGCGGCTGGGTGGCGGGCCTGTTCGCCTCCGAACATCCGGCCCGCGTCGCGCGCCTGATACTCAACACCTCCGCCGGTCTGCCGATCCTGACTGACAAGGGCCGCCAGGACCTCGAGGACCTTATCGATCTCAGCCGCAAGGCCGCCACCCAGGGGCCGCCCACCTACGACAGCATTCTCAATCGCATGAAGTGGCTGTTTCATCCGCTCAACCATCACATGATCAGCGACGAGCTGGTGAACACGCGTCTGCGTTTCTACTCGCAGCCGATGATGAAGGACATCGCGCCGCGCGTGCTGGCCATGATCCCCATGCATGACGACTATCTCATTCCCCTCGACCGCATTCGCGCCGAGACGCTGTTCCTGTGGACCACCGACAACCCGGTGCACGACGTCGAGACCGCGCGCCGCAGCGCGGCCCAGGTGCCGGGCGCCAAGCTGTACGTGATGCAAGCCGAATCGGCGCATTGGCCGCAGTACGAGGCGCCGGCGGAGTTCAATCGCGTGGTAACCAGTTTTCTCGCGCGCGGCGAGCTCTGAGCACGGGCTGCGTGGACGGCGGGGACGCGCGTCGATGACACTAGGCGGCTCCTGGTTACGAGATCCGACCGATGAGCCCGCGCCCCTTTACCCTGCACGTCGACGATGAGGCGATTGCCGATCTCAAAACACGTCTCGCGCTGACGCGCTATCCCGACGAGACCCCCGGTGAGCCGTGGGCCCATGGCACCGACGTCGCGTACCTGCGCGAGCTGGTCGACTACTGGCAGCATCATTTCGACTGGCGAGCCCAAGAAGCGCGACTCAACGCCTTCCCACAGTTCAAAGTTGGTCTCGACGGCATTGATCTCCATTTTCTCCATGTTGAAGGCAAGGGCCCCAAACCCTGTCCGCTGCTCCTGTCGCACGGCTGGCCGGGTTCGGTGTTCGAATTCATGGACATCATTCCGCGCCTGACCGATCCGGCGCGCTTCGGCGGCGACCCGGCCGATGCCTTCACGGTGGTGGCGCCCTCGCTGCCGGGCTATGGCTTGTCGTTCACGCCCGGCCAGAAGCGCTTCGGCATTGAGATGATCGCCGACTGTTTCGCGTCTCTCATGCACGACGTGCTGGGCTATCGACACTTCGCTGCCCAGGGCGGTGACTGGGGCGCCTTCATCACCTCGCGGCTCGGCGCCGTGCATGCCGACATAGCCGCGATAGCCGAGCCGCGTGCACATGCCGACATGAAGGCGCTCGTGGGCGCGCAGCGCCTCGCCGATGGCCGAACAGGCGGCACCGGAGGCCGCACGG
>WBZP01007574.1_pt1 | contig 10427 bp, 7 predicted proteins | sample 5204301 | NCBI WGS metagenome assembly WBZP01 (sample SAMN12412401, study PRJNA552823) | activated sludge metagenome | isolation source: activated sludge from nitrification reactor of wastewater treatment plant... | place: USA: Pennsylvania | collected 2017 | reverse complement strand
CAGAGCCATCCAGCCCGCCATCGCGATCCAAGCCCAAAGGAGCAGCGTGAGAGGATCCTGAGCCATTGAGACCTCACGAACACACGCGTGACTACGTCAGCGGATAGTCCCACAAATCGGTACCGGGAGTCGTGCGAGTCATCAGCCATGAACGGAATCCAGGAATCGGAAACGAGAGAAGCCGCTGGAGCTTCTCGCAGCGCATCGACAAATCCGGTGGCCGTGGCGGTCCGTGATAGAGGGTCACGGATCCCGGCTGAAGGCGTGACGCCAACTCGGGATACTGCATCGCCAGCGCCTCACCGATCTCCATTCTGGACAGCCGTTCTGCCCCTCCCAGATGGTACAAACCGGACTGCTTCTGGGCGATCAATTCCCACACCGTGCGCGCGACGACCCCGGCCGGCACCGGACTACGAAACTCGTCGGTGAATAGCGTGAGGCGTTGACCCTGTCCGGCGCTTCGCCGCATGTCTTCCACAAAACTTCGGTCATTCGTGAACGACGTGCCGGCTGTCAGGGCCAGACGGATGACTGTATGCCGGGGATTGCTCAAGACGAATTCCTCAGCGGCTGCCTTCGTCTCGCCGTACCGGTTGATCGGATTGATTCGATCTGTTTCAACATACCGGCCTTGCCGACCGTCGAATACTTGATCGCTCGAAAAGAACAGCAGGGGCCGGTCGGCCGCAAGCGAGCCAAGCAGCGCCGTGGCCTCGACGTTCACCTTCTTGGCCAATCCGGGATGTTGCTCACAGACGGCAGGACGGCTGATCGCAGCACAGTGGATCACCGCCGCCGGCTGATGCTCCCGCCAAAGGCGGCGAACCGCCGGCTCGTCCATGAGATCCACATCCTGTCTGGTCAGGCCGCGCACGTCCCAGTCGGACGCCCACCGCGATGCGGTCCGCACGAGATAGCTCCCGACCAATCCTCCCGCGCCGGTAATCCATGCGACCGGCTTCATTGAGCACCTCCCAATCGACGCGCTGCCTCATGCGCAGACGGAATCGTCTCCATGAGCCGACACCCCGGATACCCTGTGCTGCCGATTACGACGATGTGATGCGACACCATTCTCCGTCACCGACTCGAGTTTGCCGGACGACCAACCTCACGCAAAAACGCAGGACCGATCTCCGTCTCCCTGGAGATCTTGATCCCCTGCTCGATCAGCTGATGGGCGGCACGGATTAAGGCCTCTTGATCAATCAACTCCAATCCGAAACTTGTCTTGATTCTGGTCACCCGGGCACCCAGCGGATCGGTGTCCGGCAACTGCCGCAGTGCCAGATGCCAGAACGTGCAGACGCTCTGGCTCCCATTCACGTGAAACGTGCTGAACATCCGGTGGTCCTGTTGAGCCGCAACGATCCCGACAGCCTCCAACACTTCACGGCGCTGACTTTTCAGCAAAACGGTGGAAGCGGACAAGGGTTGATCCTGCTCGCCGGCGATGCGTGGCGTGGCATCCACGGAAATGATCAGACAGCCCTCAGGAAATCTCGCGGCGATCGGCGCGCCCTGATCGGCGTTCCGCAGGAGGTTCACCAGCGTCTTCACGCCCAGATTGTCGACCGGGCCGCCGTCATAGGCTAAGATGGCGGGACGCGTGGCCGAGTCGGATAAGGATGTATTGCCATACAACGGGACCGGATTGAACACGCCAGGATACGCGGCCGACATGTACACCGCCCGAGCCACACTGAAGGACGGCAATGGTAACGCAAGCCCGGCAAAGCTCTCGTCGGAAATCACGAAGGGCTCGCCCGTGAGAGCATCGGTGGCATTCAGGAGGAGTTTCGGTCGAGCAGGATTCAAGTCGGCATAGGTCGCACCGTGAAACAGCTGATCGTCCAGCACTTGCACGACGGTGTCCGACTTTGTCGCATCCGTGAACCAGTATGTGAGCAAATTACTGGGCGACAAGAAGCGACTTCGCATATCGCTCTGAAAGTCGTGGCCCATCCGCTCCAGGAAGCCGTTGGCAAAATCGACGTCACGATAGCCGTCGAGCGCGTAGTAGGCCGCGGGCAGTGCACCACCCGAAACAGCTGAGAGCACATCGACCTGTTGCAGTAAACCCAACCGGTGCAGTTCCCGCAGCACCGCCCCGCCGAACACGGCGGCCCGACTGCCCCCGCCTGAGATGGCTAGTCCAATGAATCGGCCATCACGTTGGGCTTCTTGGTCGAGCGTTTGATTGGCGTGAGTAGGTGAAGAAACCACCGGTGCGGAGGGATTTGGGGTGGCCGAAACACAGCCCGCAAGTCCAAGGAGGAGAAGAGTGACAATGGCCGACGGGGTATTCATCGCCCCGTCGACCTCAAGACTCTATGATTGTGGGTAGAGCGAACCATCCTTCTAGCAATACGGACTCGCCGGCCGTTCGGATGGGAGCCGAGATTAATTCCTGGTCAACTTACGATACCGGATCCGGTGCGGCTGATCAGCTTCTTTGCCGAGCCGCCGTTTGCGGTCCGCTTCGTAGTCGCTGTAGTTGCCCTCGAACCACACGACCTTGCTATCGCCCTCGAAAGCCAGGATATGCGTCGCCAGACGATCGAGGAACCACCGGTCGTGACTGCTGACGACCGCGCAACCGGCGAAACTTTCCAGTCCTTCTTCCAACGCACGTAATGTATTCACATCGAGATCGTTCGTCGGCTCGTCGAGGATAATGAGATTGGCCCCTTCTTTCAGCATGCGGGCCAGATGCACGCGATTGCGCTCGCCGCCAGACAGCTCCTTCACTTTCTTTTGCTGATCGGTCCCGGCGAAGTTGAATCGTCCGCAATAGCCCCGGGCATTCACTTCGACTTTTCCGAGCTTAATCGTGTCCTGGCCGTCGGAAATGATTTCGTACACAGTCTTGTTGCCGTCGAGGCTGCGATCCTGATCCACGTAGCCGAGCTTCACCGTGTCGCCGATCTTGATCGTCCCGGAATCCGGTTTTTCTTTACCGAGAATCATCTTAAACATGGTCGTCTTGCCGGCGCCGTTCGGGCCGATCACACCGACGATGCCGCCCTTGGGCAGACTGAAATTCACATTCTCATAGAGCACCTTGTCGCCGAACGCCTTACTGATGCCATTGGCTTCGATGACCACATCACCCAAGCGCGGTCCCGGCGGAATATAGATTTCGAGATCGTCCGCAACCTGGTCCTGCTTCTGGTTGACGAGTTCCTCATACCGGTTCAAGCGCGCCTTGCCCTTCGACTGCCGCGCTTTCGGGGACATGCGGATCCATTCCAACTCGTGCTCGAGGGTTTTCTGCCGCTTCGATTCGGCCTTCTCTTCTTTCTCCAACCGATTCTTCTTCTGCTCCAACCATGACGTGTAATTGCCCTGGAAGGGAATCCCGTGGCCGCGATCGAGTTCCAGAATCCAGCCGGCCACGTTGTCGAGAAAGTAACGATCGTGCGTGACTGCGATGACCGTGCCTTTATATTGCTGCAGATGCTGCTCCAACCATTGCACGGATTCGGCGTCCAAGTGGTTCGTCGGCTCGTCGAGCAGCAGGATATCCGGCTCCTGGATCATGAGACGGCAGAGCGCCACGCGGCGCTTTTCACCGCCGGAGAGCACCCCGACCTTCGCGTCCGCCGGCGGACAGCGGAGCGCGTCCATGGCGACTTCGAGTTCGTTTTCCAGCTCCCAGCCGTTGGCCGCTTCGATCTTTTCCTGGATCTGCGCCTGCTTGTCGATCAGCTTTTCCATCGTATCGGGATCGGCCGACCCGATCTGGTTGCTGACGTCTTCATATTCCTTGAGCAGCGCGACCAGTTCCTTTTTGCCCTCTTCGACGACTTCCTTGACCGTCTTGTTCGGATCGAGCTGCGGCTCCTGTTCAAGCAACCCGATGCTGTAGCCCTTCGAGCGGGTGATCTCGCCGGTAAAATTGGGATCCACACCGGCAATGATCTTGAGCAGCGAGCTTTTGCCCGATCCGTTCAAGCCGAGCACCCCGATTTTCGCGCCGTAGTAAAACCCGAGGTAGATCTCGCGCAACACCTGCTTCTTCGGTGGAAACACCTTGCCGACATTGACGAGAGAGAAAATGACTTGTTTGTCGTTGGTCGTGGCCATGATCCTTGGAATCCTCCGCTAGTAATTCACGTTCTTGAGCCGCACAACTTAGCAGACCGCCTTATTCCCGCACAACTCAGCCCCTGCTGTCGCTGCCAGCCAGCGCCTGATCGGATCAGCCCGTTCAGAAGCCCATTTCCTGCGACAGCCTGACTTCCGATTCGTCCACGATCTCTTCCAGGCAGGTGAAGCAGGGAAAGGGGAATTGATTGACGGGAATCGCGCAGACTTCGCCGACGGGTGATTGATCGAGCGCCGGGCCGCCGCATTCTTTATGGATCAGGGTCAGCATCGTGGTTCCTTTATGGTTATCCCAGTACCAACTGATGAAACCGCTCGACATGCTCGGGGCTGCTGAGTCGATGGTCCCCGGGAATCAGGTTCAGATCAATCGGGAACTCCGGAGCTTTGGCCAACAGCAGCCGGGCAAACTCCCGGCTCCCGTCGGGCAGGATCACTGTATCCTGTAATCCATGCAGGATCGTCGTCTGCACCGGCCGGAGCCGGTCGAACGTGGTCTGCCAATAGGCCTCGCTTTCCTCGACCCACTTCCATGACAGCGGCCAATCTTTGTGCAGCGGGTCGTCATCCCAGGGCATCCAGCCGCGGCTCTGCCAGGCCTGTCGCCGCTCCGGCGAAATCTGCGTGGCGCGAACGCCCATCATATTGAACGCCGGAGCGATGAGAATGAGCCGATCGACCAGTTCGAACTCTTGCGCGATCAGCCAGGCGATCCAGCTTCCCAGAGAATTCCCGACGATTGTAATTCGGGGAAGAGGCGCGTCTTGGCGCGCCTGGGGTGGGCGGGTGAGAAAGGAGTGGGCCGTCAGCATATTAAGAATCGTCCGCGCGTCGGCGATCCAATCCGACAGGGTGTAGTCCGTGAACCGACCCTCCGAATCGCCGAACCCGCGCACATCGTAACAACAAAATCCCCAGCTCTGCTCTTGGCACCACTGGGCCAAGGCCTTGCTCTTGTTCCCCCAGCGTTTGGAGAGAAAGCCGGTGATGAAAAGGACCTGACGATCCTTCCCCATCGCGCGATCGCCGCGAATCAACTTGCCGTCAGGGCCTGGAAGTTCGAACGAGTGCAGACCGCTCATGCCTGCGTGACCGTCTTGGTGATGAACAGCCCCAGCCGTTGCAGGACCATTCTCGGAATCTCATGCCCCCCGCGGAAATTGTGCCATTCAACGGACAGCCCCGCATGGACCAGCGCATCGCGCAACCGTTCCGCCCCGACGTAGGGCAAGATCTCGTCCTGCACCCCGTGGCTTTGAAAGACCGGTAGGCCTTTGCGCTTCTGAAGCAGCGGACCCCATTCCTGCGCGGCGAGGAGCGTTCCGGACAGTTGGACCAGTCCGGCATACGGCTGCGTCGTTCGTAGCAGCAGGTCGCAGGACAGCATCGCCCCCTGGGAGAATCCCCCAAGCACGGTCTTCTTCGGATCGGCGCCGAACTTCTGCTCGATTTCTTTCAAGAAACTCAGCATCGTCTCACGCACCGGCGCAAGACCCTTGGGAATATCCTGCGACAGGTCGCGCACCCTCCCGGCGGCTCGATCCTGGGCAATACGCGCCATGTCGATCAGCCACCAGGCCCGCGCATTGCCGGGTCCAAAGCTCAGCGAGAGCGGGCCTTCGGGAAACACAAACCTCGTGCCGGCCGGCACGTTCAGGGCATCGGCCAGCGGGACGAGATCGTCGCCCGGCGCACCGAAGCCGTGGAGAAGAATGACAAGAGGCCCGCGACCTCCACCTTTGCCGTCCGTCCCGCCCGTCACTCGCGTCCGCAACCCACTGATTTGTTCGTCGCGCATAAATGATCCGTTACCTCATATACAAATATTGCAACAAGGCGACGATGCCGTAGAGCGACGATTCGATCACCGGCTGCTGGTAGAGCGGAACGAAGGCACCCTGCTCATTGGCTTCGACTTCATCGATGATGAACTGAACTTGCTTCATCCGGACATCACGATCCTGCCCGATCCCCAGAGCCTGGACCATCTGCCGGCTCAGCCCGGTCAACATGGCGGCTTTCGCCTTGCTCGCCGCCTGGTAGAGGAGGAGCGCCGCCAGCAACGCCAGCAGGACGTTCAGCCCCCAGAAGCACAGGAGGAGCAGCGGGTAGTTCCAGATATCGAAGTAGTCGCTCCGGGCAGCGATCATGATCAGCAGCGCGAAGAACGGATAACGAATCAGGCGATTCACCACTTCGGTCCGCTGCCCGATCAGATCCACCACCGCCAGGTACTTCAGCTTCTCAAACTCCGCTTTCTGGGCCTGGCCCAGGCCGTAGTCCCGAAGATACTCCTCCTGCACTTGATCGGACCAGCCGCCGGTGGAGGCGGTCACCCAGCCGATCCACCGCCGACAAAGCATCACCGCGTCGAAGACCGCCAGATTGAGCAGACCTACGAGCGCCACGCTGCCGATCGTCAGAACCCAATCGACCGTGCAGCTCAGGTGCCCCCGGCAGGGATGGATCATCTCCTCGTCCAGCACCCACCGTTTCAGCGACCCCATGACCGCGAGATACAGCAGAAACAGAAGTATGGTTCGCGCCGCGCGTTGCGCGGGTTTGCCGGCCTCGCGATACCAGGACCAGGCCTGATCCACCGTCGTCGCCGTCATCGTCTCGGCCGGATGGGACACCCGCTTGAGGTTGGTCCAGAAAGTCCCTGGTGAAAACCGCTTGCCGCCGGAGTCGTCCTGGAACAGAAAATCCCGGCCGATCAGATCGCTGTTGTTGGTGAGATCCCGCATCCCTTTCGCCAGCAGGACGAGACAGAGAACCACCACGAGGAAGCGCAGCAGTTCGCTCGGCCAGATGCTGACGCCGGCGGTCCAGGAGAATGGCTCCCCTTCGTCATGACCGGCGAGCAACGCCGTCGCGCCGCCGAAAGCCACGAAGACCGAGAAGGAAGCCAGGAGGATGATCCCCAGGGCCCCCAATAATGCGGGACTCCCCGTGACCCAGAGCCAGAGCCGCTGATGGCTCCACGCTATGATGATTCCGGTCAGGAGTGCGAGGACGACGCTGGCCGCTACGGCGGTGTTATCGAACCCGACTCCTTGCTTCAGCTGCCCGTATTGTTCGGTATAGGCGAGGTCCGGCCGCAGGGGATGGATCGTACGAATCCCCTCCTGATCGACTACACTCAAATCTACGGCTCCGTTCCGGCCCACTTCGAAGAGCCTGGGATGAGACCCCGCATCGTAGAGGCGATCCTCCGGGGTCATCGACGCATGATACGCCGATGTGCAAGGCCCTTCCCGCGGCTGATGACCGTTGGACTCGCACGTGACATGCTCCACCGCCTGCAACGCGGCAAAGTAGGCCGAGGTCTGATAGCTGCTGCGGAACGGCGGCACGTCGCGCTGAAGGCTTCCGTCCAGCTGCAAGCCGAACGGCGAGGCAACGAGCATGTTGCGTGTCGACTTGTACTCGCTCGGATGAAGATGACGCGCGTCGAGATCCAGCGTGAAAAAGATCGCGTGCGGGAAAAACGGCCGGAGGGCCTTGATGATGAGCAAAGCGTCGTAGGGATCCGTCCCCATGATCCCGATCGCTCTGGCGCCCTCACCTTCGTCATGGATGCGCGCAACGAGCGCGCGCACATAATCGAGCTGGCTGGTGCCCTCCGGGCGGTCTCGATTCACGTCTCCGGCCTGATTGCCGGCTGCCGCCTTGGCGGCCCGGGCGGCTCTCGCCGCGTCGTCCCCCGGCACCTCTCCGTCCAGTCCGCCCAGATAGCTGTAGCGAAAGACGTTGAGCGCAAGCCCTTCGTAGTCGGCGGGCCGTTGGATCTGCAAATCCACGGCCTGCGGGATGTTCGGACACAAGCGTTTGATATCCACCGGCACTTGGATCTGCTTAAGATCCTCTTCCGTAAACGTCGCCACCTTGGCACAGGCGGCCGCGCGAAACTCGATCGGCAATGCCCGTCCGTAGAAGGAGTCCCACTCACCGATGAGAATCACGGCATCCCAACCGAGCCGGACCTGCCGCCGGCCCAATTCGGCGATCAGCGATTCGAACCGTTGCTCGTCCGAGCCGACGTCGTAGACGAGCCGGATGTTCGCATCGGCCAGCCGACGATAAAATTCATGTTCGCAATCGGCATAGGTCGCACAGGCCGCGCCTTTGCCCGACTCCGCCTTGAGCCCGTAGGCCAGGAGCCCTTTCATGGCGCTGGCCCAGGGCGAATACAGCTCGATCGACCCGTCGGCGTTCGGCCAGACCCCGAGCCCGTCATGCGGATTGCCGTACAGCGTCCCCGCCTCATCCAGCAGCGCGCGATAGGCCGAAGAGCTGCGCGGGCCGATAATTTTGAACGTGACGGCCTGTTGTATTGCGGGATTCAGCCGTACGAGCTGGCGCTTGTCGTCGGTGAGGAGACACGCGCCTTTGCCTGCTTCCTGACAGGCCAGCCCCTGGGACAGCGACGTCAAGGTGGCCAGGAAGCCGCGGTTCAAGGCTTCGTCGGGGAGCCAGACGACCAGGACGCTGTCCGCACGGGATCCGGGCTCACCACAGTTACGGGTCTTTCTCAGTCGATACCATTCATAGGGCAGCCCCTGAACGGAGCCTCGGGGTTCCCAATCGACAAAGGAGAGATGGGTCTCGTCTTCCGGAACGTAGCAGGCGACGCCAAGCGCCGTGCCGATCGCGTAGCGGTCGCGGAGCCGCGACTCGGTGCTTTCCACATACGGCCCACCGGTTGTGGTCGTTAATAAAACAGTGAGGCGCTGCCCGCTCTTCACCCGCTCGGCGATCGCCTCCCGGAGCGTGCTGAGCCGTTGGGCCAAGGAGGATGCCGCCCCGGACACCGCTTGGCCCCCCCCCTTTTCCCGGATAGCCCGCTCGACCGCGGCTACCGGATCTTCCCAGAGCCGCGCACGGACCAACTGCTCGCCGGTGCTCTGCTTCATGTCCAGCCCGGTGCCGACCGGCCGCGAACTGCGCAATGGTTCTTTCACCAACAACACACCGGCAATGGCCAGCACGAGCGTCAACGCGCCCGCCACCGCCAGCTTCGAATCACCGCGCGATTTCGCCACAGGTTGCACTCCTCCAGAGATGACCGTCCCGTCACTCTACATCAGACAGAGGAGGAGACTGCAAGGAGTTTCCGGGGACCGATTGGAAGAGGATTGAGCAGATAGTGGACTACAGGGGAACGACTTTGAAGATGCCCCCGGCGGTGGACACGTAGACATACCCGTCGGCCCCCAGCATCATGCTGAGGAGCCCACCCAGGCCGCCGTTGTAGGCCGTACTGGTGCTGCCCAACTGCGTGAGATCGGCCCCGCTCAAGACCACACGGCGGATCCGTCCATCGTTCCAGGCCGTGAACAACAGATTGTTCTTGTAGGCCGCAGGATAGACTGTGGAGTCTTCGGGTATGGCGATGATCCCGGTCGGGGCGATCGTCGGTGTGTAGGCCAGGATCGGATTGAGGAAGCTCGGATTGTTCGCAATCCCTCCGGCAGTCGGCCAGCCGAAGTTTCCCCCGGCCACGACGCGATTGATTTCGTCGTTATCACCGGGGCCGTTCTCGGTTTCCCACAGATGGCCGGTGTGGGGATGAAAGGTAAATCCGTAGCTATTGCGATGACCGAGGCTGAAGACCTTCTTCGCATCGGCGTTCGGGTTTGAGAAGAACGGGTTATCGGACGGAGCCGACCCGTCGGGATTTACACGCAGAACTTTTCCTGCCAGCGACGCCACATTCTGTGCATTCGCCGTATTTTCCGCGTCGCCGATGACCACATAGAGCTTGCCGTCAGGCCCAAACTGAATGATGCCGCCGTTGTGATTGGTACTGGCCGGCAGATTGTCGAGAATGATCTGCTGATTCGTGCAGGATCCGGCGGACTCGGTGTAACGGACCACTCGATTGCGCAAAGGGCCGGAGACTGAATGATAAGCATACACAAAATGGTTCGTCGCAAAGTCCGGATCGAGGGTCAGACCGAGCAGACCCTGCTCCCCGCTCGTGGTGATCGCGATCTGGCAAAACTCCGTCGGCACGAGCTGCCATTGCGGATTGATGATACGAATCTTCCCCGTCAGGCGTTCGTTGAAAAAGACCCGTCCGTCAGGAGCCAGCGAGAGGCCAACGGGAAAACTCAGACCCGGCAGGACGGACTGAAGAGTCAAATCACCGGCCGGCGGTTGGCTGACTGAGAAGGTGAGCGTCTTGGTCGCCTCCTGGTTCGGCAAGTCATTGTTGTTCTGATCGGCGAGGACGAACCGAACGGTATGAGCGTTGGATGAAAGTCCGAAGATGTCGAAAGACGTCGCCGATTTCCAATGGGCGAAATGCG
>WBZP01005628.1_pt2 | contig 10429 bp, 9 predicted proteins | sample 5204301 | NCBI WGS metagenome assembly WBZP01 (sample SAMN12412401, study PRJNA552823) | activated sludge metagenome | isolation source: activated sludge from nitrification reactor of wastewater treatment plant... | place: USA: Pennsylvania | collected 2017 | reverse complement strand
CTCGTTGCGCACCTGGTGCAAGTCGGAGTGGCAGATGCCGCAGTAGGCGATCTCGATGGAGACGTCGTGCGGACCCACCGCCCGGCGTTCGAAGGCGTAGGGGCCCAGGGGCGAGGCGGCATCGGTGGCGGCGTAGGCTTTCACGAGGGTCATGGGCTCTCCTGAGATTGATTCTAAGTCAAAGAATGGACCCTGAACGGATCCGGCGAGGACTTATTATCGAATGGACCGCCGGTGAACTTCACCGAATCCTGGGGGCGCACAGATGACCTGGTCCTTGACCGTCGCGGCAATCATCCAGCGGGGCGACCGGTTCCTGATGGTGGAGGAGCAGGACCCGGGCTACCCCCACCGGGTGCTGAACCAGCCCGCGGGCCACGTGGACCCCGGCGAGGGCATCCTCGAGGCGGTGGTGCGGGAGACCCGCGAGGAGACCGGCCTGCCCTTCACCCCAACCGCGCTGCTGGGGATCTATCCGCTGCGGGCCCGCAACGGCCGCGACTACTGCCGGATCTGCTTCGCCGGCACCGTCCCCGAACAGGCCGTGGCCGCGCCCGAGGACCCGGAGATCCTGGCCTGCCACTGGCTGACCCGGGCCGAGATCGCCGCCGGCCGGCCGCGCTCCAGCGTGGTGCTGGCCTGCATCGACGACCATCTGGCGGGCCGGCGCCTGCCCCTCGAAGCCATCGCCGCGGTCCGCCGGGACCGCTGAACGGGGGGCTCCCATGGCCTTCAGTGCCGCCGAACGCAGCGCCTGTCTCGATCGCTATGCCGCCGGCCCGGCCCTGCTCCGCGCCGCCTGGGCGGAACTCCCCGGGGAAGCCCGGCAGTGGCGGCCCGGCGAGGGCCGGTGGAGTGCCCACGAAGTGCTGATCCACTGCGCCGATTCGGAGAGCTACGGCTCGATCCGAATCCGCCTGCTGCTGGCCGAGGCCGAACCGCTGATCGTCGGCTACGACGAGAACGCCTGGGCGAGGCTGTTCGACTACCACGGCGCCGATCCGGAGGAAGCCCTGGATCTGGTCGACCGGGTGCGCGCGCGCACCGTGGCCATGCTGCGGACCCTGCCCGAGGCGGCCTGGGGCAGGGTCGGCCGGCACAGTCACAGCGGCCCCTACGGCACCGACGACTGGCTGCGCATCTACGCCGAGCACCTGGAGGTCCACGCCGCCCAGATCCGGCGCAATCGGGCCGCTTGGCAGGGCTGAACCTTCGGCTGCATGTCAGCGACCTGAAGCCGCGGCCGCCGGCGCCGTGATTCCGGGTGACCTGCGGATCCCCTTGCGGTAAAACCATGGGATCCCAACCCCAGACAATCAGGCAGACCGGAGGCGCCATGACCCACAAGATGGAGATCAGCGTTACCCAACAGGCCAACATCGAGGCCCTGCTCAAGGGCGAGTCGGCCATCCCTGCGCGCGGCTGGCTGGCCCGTGAATGCAGCATCAACTACGAGGCGGAGCGCACCCTCTCCCAGGAGGATCCGGACGCCTTCTGGGCCGAGAAGGCCCGCGCCCTCGACTGGGCCCAGCCGTGGTCCACCGTGATGGAATTCAAGGCGCCCTACCACTCCTGGTTCATCGGCGGGAAGCTCAACGCCACCGTAAACTGCATCGACCGCCACGTGCACAGCGACCGCCGCAACAAGGCCGCCCTGCTGTGGGTGGGCGAGGACGGCGAGGAGCGCTCCTACACCTACAACCGGCTGTACCGGGAAATGAACCGCTTCGCCAACACGCTGAAGCGGCTCGGCGTCGAGACCGGCGACCGGGTGATCCTGTACATGCCGCTCACCCCCGAGGCGATCATCACCATGCTGGCCTGCGCCCGCATCGGCGCCATCCATTCGGTCGTGTACGCCGGCATGGGCACCCAGAGCCTCAAGGCGCGGATCGAGGACGCCCACGCCAAAGTGGTGGTGTGCTCGGACTACGGCTACCGGCGCGGCAAGGAGATCAGCCTGAAGCCAGCGGTGGAGGAGGCGGTGCGCGACCTGTCCTTCGTCGACCACGTGATCATCCACCGGCGCGGCTCGCGGGTCGGCGACGCCCCGGTGAAGTTCGACTCCGAGCGCGAGCACGACTGGTACGACGTCCAGCAGCCGCGCGAGATCCACTGCGAGCCGGTGATGGTGGACGCCAGCCACCCGCTGTTCATCCTCTACACCAGCGGCACCACCGGCAAGCCCAAGGGCGTGGTCCATGCCACCGGCGGCTACATGGTCGGGGTGAACTACCTGGCCAAGGCCTTCTTCCAGATCCAGGAGCGGGACATTTATTGGTCCACCTCGGACATCGGCTGGATCGTCGGCCACAGCTTCATCGTCTACGGCCCGCTGTCGATCGGCGCCACGGTGATGGCGCGGGAGGGCGCTCCCGACTACCCGAGCCCCGACGTCACCTGGGAACTCTGCGAGCGCTTCGGCGTGAACGTCATGTTCACCTCGCCGACGGCGGTGCGCATGTGGATGAGCCATGGCGGCGAGGCGCCGAGCAAGTTCGACCTCAGCAAGCTGCGGCTGATGGCCTGCGCCGGTGAACCGCTCAACCCGGAGGCGCACCGCTGGGCGCAGAAGTACCTGGTCGGCCAGTCCAACGGCATGGTGGTGGACAACTGGTGGCAGACCGAGATCGCCGGTCCGGTGCTGGGCACCCTGACCACCTTCGAGGCCCGTCCCGGCAAGGTCGGCAAGCCGATGCCCGGGGTCGATGCGGCGGTGGTGGATCTGCACGGCGACCCGATCCCCGACAACCAGGGCGGCCTGCTGGTGCTGCGCAAGCCGCTGCCCTACATGCTCACCACGGTCTGGAACGACCCCAAGCGCTACGAGGCCTACTGGGAGGACATCCCCGGCTGCTACTGCGCCGGCGACGTGGCGATCAAGGATGACGACGGCTACTTCGCCGTGCTCGGCCGTGCCGACGATGTGCTCAACGTGGCCGGCCACCGCATCGGCACCGCCGACGTGGAGAGCTGCCTGCTGCGCCATCCGGCGGTGGCGGAAAGCGCCGTGGTGGGACTGCCGGACCCGATCAAGGGCGAGTCCATCAAGGCCTTCGTGGTGGTCAAGGCCGGCATCGAGACCGGCCCCGGCCTGATCGCCAGCCTGCGCGACCACGTCCGCGAGGACCTGGGCGGCATTGCCACCCCCAGCGACATCGAGATCCGCGCCAGCCTGCCCAAGACCCGCAGCGGCAAGATCGTCCGCCGCGCCCTCAAGGCCGAAGCCCTCGGCCAGGATCCCGGCGACCTAAGCACACTGGCCGATTGAATATTTTATTAATTTTTAAGCAATAAAGATAAAAAAAACAATAATTAACAGGATGGACAGGATATACAGGATGCATTTCTTTTATCCTGTGAATCCTGTCCATCCTGTTAATTTTTTTTCGTTTTAATTTAAGTAGCTATTTTGTCCTGTCCCATACTTGCTGCGGTTGATGTCTTGAAGTGATCGGACCAGTCCTTGGCGACGAGGAAGACCTGCGTCCTGCCATCGATGTGGAACAGCAGGCGGTCCCAGAGCCAGCCCGGGTCGTGGCGGGCGGGCGCGGTGCCCAGGTCGAGCCAGCGGTCGCGGAAGGCGCGCCGGTGCAGGAAGGCCCAGCCGCCGGGGAAGCGCGCCAGGTAGCCGCGGCGGAAGCGGGCGGGGCCGGCGGCTGCGCCGGTGGCGCGGAGGGCGAAGGCGGGAACCACGATGTCGCAACCGGCCGGGTCGCGGGCGAGCAGGGCCGCCTCCACCGCGTGCGGGATCCGCGCCCGGCGGGCCGGGCCCGACAGGGAGAGGATCCGGCCCTTCAGCGCTGACAGGAAGAAGCGAAGGGCCCGCAGGACCCTGGGCAGCAGCCAGGCCAGGGCCAGCAGCAGGGCCAGCAGCACCGGCACGGCGATGTAGGGATGGCGGTAGGCCAGCACCACCAGGGCCACCACGCCGAGGTCCTCGGCCAGGCTGAGGGCGCCGTGGGCGGCCGGTTCCGGGGTGGCGTGCAGGAGCAGGCGGGCGCCCATCTTGGTGCCGTGGGTGCCGAGCGCGATCGAGCCGCCCAGCAGGGCGGCGGCGGCCTGCACCAGCGGCGGCGCCTGGCCCACCGCGCCGGCCGCCAGCAGGGCGCCGCCCAGGGGCCGGATGAAGGTGTGGACGAAGTCCCACACCGGCGTCACGAAGGGCACCTTGTCGGCCAGGAACTCCAGCAGGAACAGCAGACCCGCCAGGGCCAGCAGCAGCGGATGGCCGAGCACCGCCAGCTCCGGCGGCAGGCCCGGGAACCAGCCGAAGCGGTGGCCCAGGCCCGCCACCAGCACCGCCAGGTACAGGTTCACTCCGGAGACCAGGGACAGCCCGAGGAATCCCGCCAGACGCTCCATGGTCCTCCCAGACGAAATGAAGCCCCACGGTAGCGCCTTCGGTGGGGATGGAAAAACCGGTTTTCAACGCCCTTGCGTTGATATTTGCAGTTCCCGTTTCGGATCCTGGGTCTCGCCACTTCCCATGGCAGCCCCCCTTCCGCAGGATGGACCCATGGACGCCGCGCCCCTGGACCTCGAGGCCTACTTCCACCGGATCGGCCACGACGGGCTCCGCGAGCCGTCGCTGCGCTGCCTGGAGGCGCTGCACCTCGCCCACGCAACGCACATCCCCTTCGAGAACCTGGACATCCAGCTGGGCCGGCCGGTCCGCCTCGACCTGGAGGCGCTGCAGGCCAAGCTGGTGCGGGGCGGCCGCGGCGGCTACTGCTTCGAGCACAACACCCTGTTCGCGGCGGTGCTGGGGCGGCTGGGGTTCCGGGTCGACACGCTGGAGGCGCGGGTGCGCCTCGGCAGCACCGAGGTCCGGCCGCGCACCCACATGGCCCTGCGGGTGCGGCTGGCCGAGGGCGACTGGCTGGCGGACGTCGGCTTCGGCGGCGAGGGGCTGCTGCTGCCGGTGCCCTTCGGCGGCGGCGCCTGCGCGCGTTTCGCGGACACCTACCGGCTGCAGCCCGAGGGCCGGGTCACGGTGCTGCAGCAGCTGAAGCCGGAGGGCTGGGCCGACCTCTACGCCCTCGAGCCGGAGCCCGCGCGGGCGGTCGACTACGAGATGGGCAACCACTACACGAGCAGCTTCCCGGAGAGCGGGTTCGTGCGCACGCTCACCGCCCAGCTGCCCGCGCCGGAGGCGCGCCGGATCCTCCGCAACCGCACCCTCACCACCCTCCGCGACGGCCAAGTGGAGGTGCGTGAACTGCAGGATCCGGAGGAGCTCTTGCAGGTGCTGCGCGAGTCCTTCGGGCTCGAGTTCCCGGCCGGCACCCGATTCCGCAATCCGGCGTTCTAGGGTTTGGGTGGATCGTTCAGGAACCAGACCCGGCGGATGAGGCCGTTCTCGACCTGGTAGACGGCGGTGGCGGCGGGGCGGCGCTGGGCGGGATCCCAGCGGTGGACGAAGGTCTCCTGGTCGACCACGAAGGGCCCCTGGACGATGCGCTTCTCGATCTTCACGCCGAGGTCGGCGCGCTCCTGGAAGGCCTTGCCGTAGACCTGCTTGAGCCGCTCCTGGCCGGTGAAGGCGCCGGGGCTGCCCTCCGGCAGGCGGACGATGGCGACGTCCTCGGCGTAGGTGGCGGCGAAGGCGGCCACGTCGCGGGCGTTGTAGGCCACCAGCTGGCGCTGGACCACGTCCTCCGGGCTCGGCGCCAGCAGGGCCGCCGGGTCGTGGACCCGGCCCGCCTTCAGCACCCGGTGGATGCGGCGGACGTTGAGGATGTCGGCCAGGGGGTCGGCGTCGAGCAGCACGAGGTCGGCGCGCTTGCCGGCTTCGACGCTGCCGGCCTCGCGCTCCTGGCCGAGGGCCCGGGCCGCCGCCAGGGTCGCGCTGGCGAGGATCTCCGCGGGGGTCAGGCCGGCCTGCAGCATGACCTTGAACTCGGTGAACAGCGCCGGTCCATGGAAGGTGCCCGGGTTGCCGGCGTCGGTGCCGGCGGCGACATTCACGCCGGCGTCCACCAATTTGCGCAGGTTGCGCAGGGTCACCGGATTGGGCGACCAGGGCTTGGCCTCCTGGATCAGCTTGCGCTGGGGCTCGGTCAGCGGCAGGTCCAGGTGCATCGGGTCGAAGAAGGTGCCCATGACGTAGGGATCCGCCAGCTCGTACTCCCAGGGGTCCCAGGCGAAGCGGCGGCTGCGCATCTGCACATAGCCGCGGTACACCGCCAGGGTCGGGATGAGGGTGACGCCGCGCCGCTTCATGAGGGCCAGCAGGTCGTCCGGAAGCTCCTGGTCCTCGACGCTGTGGACCAGGATATCGATGCCGGCCTCCACCGCGGAGCGGGCGCCGGCCAGTTCGGTGGCATGGACCGCCACCTTCAGGCCCTTGCCGTGGGCCTCGTCGATGATGGCGCGGCCCACCGGCGTGGCCGCCCCGCGCCACACCCAGACCTTGATGAAGTCGGTGCCCAGCGCCGCCTGGCGCCGGACCTCCGCGCGCGCTTCGGCCTCGGTGTTGGCAGGCCTGACGCTCGGGTCCGGGCCGGTGCTGAGGAAGTTCACCACCGGCCTGCCCTCGCGGTTGGTCACCGGGCCGGCGGTGATCAGCGGGCCGCTCAACCACACCCGCGGCGCCCGTTCGCTGCGGTTGGCGGTGGCCCGCAGTTCGAAGTTCCAGTCCGGGCCGCCCATGTCGTAGACCGTGGTGATCCCGCACCGCAGGTAGCGGGCCAGGGCGTCCGCCAGGCGGCGGCGGATTTCCGCCTGCTCGGCCTCGTAGCTGCGGACCGCGCGCAGGTCGAAGGCGTCGGGCCGGGTGTACACCCCGCCGCTCTGGAAGAAGTGCACATGGGCGTCGACCAGGCCGGGGATGATCCACTTGCCGCGCGCGTCGAGGATGTCCGCCCCCGGGGGGACCTTCACCCGTGCGGCGGGGCCCGCCGCCACCACCCGTCCGCCCTGCAGGACCACCGCCGCGTCGGCCACCGGCGGCTGGCCCGGGTTCACCAGGGTCGCGCCGGCAACCAGCAGCGGGCGTTCCTGGGCACCGAGCGCGAAGGGCAGGAGCAGGCAGAGGATGAGGCGGGGGGTCATGGCTGCTCCGGAGGGATCCTTGATGCTAGGAGCCCGGCTTGCGCCGCGCCACTTCCGCGGCGATCCGCTGGAATTCAGGGTCGCCGCGCAGGGCGGCCAGGTCCGGGTCGGTGGCCATGCCCTGCATCCACGGGGTGGCGGCGCCGCCGGGCAGGGCCCGGGCGAGGCCGGCGAAGGCCTCGCCGCGGCGGCCGCGGAGGGCGTTGAGGCAGGCCAGGCTGAAGTGGCTTTCCGCCGTGTCCGGATGGTCCGCGCCCAGGGCCCGCTCGCGGATGCCCAGGGCACGGCGGAGCAGGGCCTCGGCCTCGGCGAAGCGGCGGTCGTGGTAGAGCAGGATCGCCAGGTTGCCGAGGCCCTGGGCGGTCTGCGGGTGTTCCGGGCCGAGCGCGGCTTCGCTGATCGCCAGGCTGCGCCGGTACAGCGGCTCCGCCTCCGCGATCCGGCCCTGCCACCAGTAGAGGCTGGCCAGGCTGCCAAGGCTGTGCGCCAGCTGCGGGTGGCCGGGGCTGCGTTCGCGGATGCGCAGGCTGCGTTGGTACAGCGGCTCGGCCTCGGCATAGCGGCGCTGGTCGACGCAGAGGTTGCCGAGGTTGGCCAGGGTCGACGCCACCTCCGGGTGATCCGGGCCATAGGCCTTCTCGCGGATCCGCAGGCTGCGCCGGTACAGCGGCTCCGCCTCGGCGTAGCGTCCCTGCAGGCGGAACAGGTTGGCGAGGTTCTCCAGGCTGTGGGCGACGTCCGGATGGTCCGGTCCCTGCGCCTTCTCCCAGATCGCCAGGCTGCGCCGGTACAGGGGCTCGGCCTGGGCATAGCGGCCCTGGCGATCGTAGAGCATGGCCAGGTTGTTGAGGGATTCCGCCAGCTCCGGATGCTCGGGTCCGAGGGCCCGCTCGCGGATCCGCAGGCAGCGCTGGTAGAGCGGCTCGGCGTCAGCGAAGCGGCCCTGCAGCCAGCTCAGGTTGGCCAGGCTGTTGAGGGCGCGGGCCACGCCGGGGTCGTCGGGCCCGAGGGTGCGTTCGTGCAGGGCGAGGCTGCGCTGCAGCAGCGGGCCGGCCGCCGCGTAGCGGCCCTGGTCGCTGGCCAGCAGGCCGAGGCTGTTGAGGCTTGCGGCCACGTCCAGGTGGTCCGGGCCGAGGCTGGCCTCGTGCTGCGCCAGGGCGGCCTCCAGCAGCGGCTGGGCCTGGTCGTGGAGGCCCAGCCGCCAGTAGACGACGCCCATGGTGTCCATCAGCCGGGCCTGGACCACCGGCTGCTCCCGCAGGCCGGTGCGGATCTTCGCGGCGCCGCGGTCGAGCAGTTCGCGGGCGGTGACCTGGTTGCCCTTTGCCTCGCCGGGGTCGGAGACCTTGAAGAGGCCCACCAGGAATTCCGAAACCTGGCGGGCGACCTGGGCCTCCTGGCGGGCGACCGCGACGGCGCGGGTGACCCGGACGGTCTGCACGGTCATGGCCGCGGCGAACAGCGCCAGCACCCCCATGGCGGCTGCAACGATGGCGCGCTTGCGCCGCCGTGCCGGCCGGGCTTCGATCCAGGCGAGCCGCTCGAGGGTGTCCACGGCGGAGGGCCGGGCTGCCGGGGCCAGGGCCTTGAGCCGGCCGATCAGGGCCGCCAGGTCGGGGTCGAGGCCCTCGACCGGCCGGGTGAGCCCGGCGGCGGCGCGGGCCTGCAGGGCCTCGGCTCGTAGGGCGGCCGGCCGGTGAACAGCTCCTGCAGCAGCAGGCCGAAGGAGTAGAGGTCGGTGGCGGTCGACACGGGCTCGCCGCGGGCCTGCTCCGGGCTCATGAAGGTGAGGGTGCCCATCACCGCGCCGATCCCGGTGAGCTTGCCGGTGGAGGGCAGGGAGGGGCCCGGGGAGGTCACCGCCAGGGACAGATCGGCGGTCGCCGGGAGGATGGCTTCCGGGAGTTCCGGCACGACGGCGTCGGCGGAGGGCGGGTCCTGGAGCAGCAGCGACAGGCCGAAGTCCAGCACCTTGGCCTGGCCGCGGTCGGTGAGCATGACGTTGTCCGGCTTCAGGTCGCGGTGGATGATGCCCTTTCCGTGGGCGGCCACCAGCGCCGATGCGACTTCCTGGGCGATGCGCAGGCGCTGCCGGAACGCCAGCCCCTGGGCGATGGCCTCGGTGAGGCTGCGGCCTTCGATCAATTCGAGCACCAGGAAGTCGTCCCCGCCCTCCTCCAGCAGGTCGTGGATCCGGCAGATGTTCGGGTGGACCAGCTGGGACAGGACCCGGGCCTCGCGCAGGAAGCGCTGCTTCATCCCCGGCAGGATGCGGTGCTCGGCGTGGATGCTCTTCACCGCCACCCGGCGGTCGAGGCGGTCGTCATAGCCGACGTGCACTTCGCCCATGCCGCCGCCGCCGAGGTACTTGACGATCTGGTAGTGGCCGATCTGCTTGCCCAGCAGGCTGCTCATGGCGGGGCGTCCTCCCTTCCGCTGCGGCGTCCTTCCATCATGAACGCGGCAGCCGTGCCAGGGCGGACCTACCAGGGAATCCGCTCACCGTCGCGGAAGAATCCCCCGGTCAGGGACGGCGGCGCCTCCGGGCCGCCCATGTCGGTGCGGGCCCAGCCCGGGCAGACGGCGTTCACGGCGATGCCGCGGGGGTCGCAGGACCTCGGCCAGCTGCACCGTGAGGCCGCTCAGGGCGGTCTTGCTGAGGCAGTCGGCCGGGCTCCCCGGCCAGATCCGCGGCGGCGCGCCGCGGCTGGCGCCGGTGACGAGGTCGATCGGCTGCGGCATGGGGACCCCCGCCCCAGGGTGGCAGGCGCATCCCCGGGATTCATTCCGGACCGACTTAACAAGAATTAATAACCCGAATCGGTGAAACAGTTGTATTTTCTCCTATTCGATGAAGAGAGGCCCATGTCCCGACTGCGATTGCTTCCGATCCTCCTCGCCGCTGCGGCACTGATCGGCCAGCTGGCCTGCGGCGGCGGCGGCGGCGCCATCACGGTCGCCCCGGCCGCTCCCGCTATCACCAGCTTCACCGCCAGCCCGACCACCGTGGCCGTCGGCGCCTCGGCCACCCTGACGGCGGTCTTCGCCAACGGCAGCGGCAGCATCGACCAGGGCGTCGGCGCCATCCAGAGCGGCGTGGCGGTGAGCACCGGCGCGCTCGCCGCCAGCCGGACCTACACCCTGACCGTGACCGGGACCGGCACGCCGGCCACCGCCCAGGTGACGGTGAACGTGGCGCAGCCCACCGCGGTGTACATGGGCAACCCGCTGCCCGCCGCCGGGCAGAATGTCCTGCTGCTGGCGGAAAAGGTCTGGGCGCCCTATCCCTTCGCCCCCTACGAGGGCGCTCAGCCGCCGGCCCGGGTGGAACGGGTGCACCGGGTGGGCTACTCGGAAGCCTTCCGGGTGCCGC
>WBZP01007572.1_pt1 | contig 10431 bp, 5 predicted proteins | sample 5204301 | NCBI WGS metagenome assembly WBZP01 (sample SAMN12412401, study PRJNA552823) | activated sludge metagenome | isolation source: activated sludge from nitrification reactor of wastewater treatment plant... | place: USA: Pennsylvania | collected 2017 | reverse complement strand
CTGGATCGCGCTGACCTTGCCCGAGTCGGCGTGCCAAAACGAGAGCCCGCCCTCCTTCGTACCAATCGCCAAAACCGCCTCGCTCGGCGCCCAGTCGATCGCCTGGATCGTGCCCGCGATCTCGACATCCGTCAGCGGCGAGGTGCGGATGGCGGGCTCGTGCGGCTCGGCCTCGGCCGTCGCGATCTTGCTCGACAGCACCAGATCGATGGCATGCGTCGAGATCTCGAAGCGCTCGCGCAGCGCTCGAATCCAGCGCACGTACTCGAGGTAGTGCGCGCCCGAGCGCCCCGTCGCTCGGCCGCTCAGGCGTCGATAGCCGGCGCCGGGGCCCTTGCTCGTGATGATCCAGTAGCGCTCGGGCTCGCGCACGTGCAGCAGCATGGTCGGGTACGACTGCCCCGCGCCCCGCACGGGGGTGGCCCAGAAACCATCGAGCATGGCGACCACCGCCTCGTCACCCTCGGCCTGCCACAGCGCCTTCGTCCACGTGTTGAGCGCGTCGAGCTCGTCCAGCATGCTGTTGGCGAGCGCGCCGGTGAAGGCGGTGGCGAAGCGCGTCAGCGTGGTCTTGCCGTCGGACCAGTCGGTGTGGAAGTACGCGAAGAGCTGCTCGAAGTCGGCGCGCTCGAGCGCGCCGAGCTTGCGCTCGACCAACTCGCGGGCGTTCTTGATCGCCTCGGCCCGCACGCACTCGCGCATCAGATCCCAGTGCTCGAGGCCCGCCGTGATCGCTGCTTCGAGTGCTTCGTCGTCCATGCCGTGTCGCCTCGTCTAGCCCTTGACCCCGCCGGCACCGAGGCCCGCGACCATGTGCCGCTGCACTTGGTAGAAGAGCACCATGACCGGCAGCGACACGACGATCGCTCCGGCCGCGAAGAGGTCCCAGCGCGCGTCGTACTCGCCGATGAAGCGCTGCAGCACGACCGGCAGCGTGAACGAGCGCTCGTCGTCGAGCAGCGTGGCCGCCAAGATGAACTCGTTGTAGGCGGTCATGAACGCGAACAGAAAGGTCACCGCGATCGCCGGGCGCGCGACGGGCAGCACGACGCGCACGAACGCCTGAAAGCGCGTCGCGCCGTCGACCATCGCGGCCTCCTCGAGATCGATCGGGATCGCCTCGAACGCGCTGCGCAGCTGAAACACCGCGAAGGGGATCGAGGTGCTCGCGTAGCAGAGCACCAGGCCCGTGCGCGTGTCGAGCAGGTCGAGGAACTCGAGGATCATGAAGAGCGGGACCGCGCTGGCCACGGCCGGGAACATCTGCGTGGCCAGCAGCACGCGCATGCCCTGCACGCGCCCGACGAAGTCGAAGCGCGCGAACGCGTAGGCGGTCGGGATCGCGATGCCGACGCCGACCAGCGCGGTCGCGATCGACACGATCAGCGAGTTGCCGAGCTGGCGGCCGAACAGCCAGATCTCCTGCCCGTCGGGCTCGGTCCGCGTCGCGCCGACGACCTCGCGCAGGTTGTCGAGCGTCGGGTCTTGCGGGATCGTCAGCACGCGCGGCTCGAGCACGGTCGTGCCCGACAGCGCGAGGCTCACGACCCAGAGCACCGGATAGAGCGCGAAGCCGACGAAGAGCAGCACCACGAAGTGGGCGAGCGCCGACTCGACGAGATCCTTGGCGCGCCGCTCGGCCATCTAGGTAGGCCTCCGCTGCCCGCGAACCAGGCGATCGCTGAGCCGGCTGGCGCCGAGCAGCAGCAGGAAGATCAGCACCGCGTAGGCAGCCGCGTAGCCATATTGGGCGTCGCGCGTGAACGCCCAGCGGTAGGCCTCCGAGACCAGGATGTCGGTCGTGCCGTCGGGGTCGCCGCCCGACACGAGGAACACGACGTTGAACATGTTGAAGGTCCAGATCGCGCCGAGCGTGACGGCCGGCAGCATCGTCGGGCCGATCATCGGCAAGGTGATCCGCGTGAGTCGCTGCCAGCGGGTCGCACCGTCGACCTCGGCCGCCTCGAGCACGTCCTTGGGCACGCCCGCGAGCGCCCCGAGCGTGACGACCATCATGAAGGGGAAGCCCAGCCACACGTTGGTCGCGACGTTGGCCGCGAACGCGGTCGAGAAGCGCGCGAACCATGCGATCGGCTCGAGGCTGGTCCCGAGCACGTCGTTGATCGCGTGGATGAGGCCCGTGACCGCGCCGAACTGGCGGTGGAACATGCCGCGCCACGCCAGCGCCGTCACGTAGCTCGGCACCGCCCAAGGCACGATCAGCAGCACGCGGTAGAGCCCGCGCAGGCGCATGGTCGGGCGCGAGAGCAGCAGGCCGAGCGCGACACCGAAGCCGACGTGGAAGGCGACGTTGACGATCGTCCACAGCACGGTGACGGCGAGCACGACGTAGAACGAGCCGCTGGCCAGTAGCTCGCCGCCGCGTGCGGTCAGGATCGCGATGAAGTTGGCCGCGCCGACGTAGTAGAGCTCGTGCGACTTGCCGGCGGAGAGCGAGGTCGCGGCCCCGAACAGGATCGGCAGCACGACGAGCACCGTGACCGCGACGACGCCGAGCGCGATATAGGCGTAGGCCGGCAGCGAGCGCTGCAGCGCGGCCACGAACTCGCCGCGGCGGGCGCGATGCACGAGCAGGCCGGCGCCGCCGAGCAGCGCGAGCCCGAGCACGACGAGCAGCGGCGTCGGCTCGGCCGGCGGTGGCGGTGGCCGGCGCACGTCGTCGAAGCGGCGGCGGGCCTCGGCGAGCGCCTCGGCGGCCGGCATGTCGCCGCGCAGGAACTTGCGGATGGCCCGGTTCGCCGGCTCCCACACCGCGCGCATGGCCGAGGTCGTCGGCATCAGCTGGGCTTGCTGGGCCTGCGCGAAGAAGGCCGCGAGCAGCTCGTCGCCGGGCGGTAGCGGCACGTCGGCGCGCGCGGTCAGGCTGCGCGCTCGCTCGGCTCGCAGCGTCGCCGACTCGGCGCTGGCCAGCCGCTCGAGCAGGCGCAGCGCGTCGGGGTTGTCGGCGCCGCGTGGGCTGAGCAGCGCGACCTCGACGGTCAGCAGCGGGCGCATCGGCTGGCCGGTCGCTGCGATGATCGGCAGCGGCGCGACGCGGTAGTCGATCGCGTCGCCGAGGTCGGAGGCCAGCCACGGCCCGCTGAACACCGTCGCCGCCTTGCCGGCCACGAACGCGTTGGTGACGAGCGCACCGTCGGCGTCGGCCGGGATCACGCCGGCCTCGATCAAGCCGGCGACGTACTCGAGCGAGCGCACGGCCGCCTCGCCCTCGAAGGCATAGTCGTCGCGCGCCTCGTCGAAGAGCTGGCCACCGAACGCCGCGAGCAAGGCCGCGTGGGCGTAGGCGCCCTGTGCCTCGTAGATGAGCGGGAAGGTCCCGTCGGGCAAGCTCGGCGCGAGCGCGGCGATGTCTTCCATGCTGCGCGGCGTCTCGCCGACCAGCGCATCGTTGATGTAGAGCGCGAGGCACTTCTGCGACAGCGGCAGGCCCCACAGCTGACCTTCGTGCTCGACCGCCGCGATCGCGTTGGCCGTGTAGGCGCTGCGATCGACCGCGAAGGGCAGCGGCGCGACGATGCCTCGCTCGCGAAAATTCCCGAGCCGCTCGTGCGCGTCGATGTAGATGTCGGGCCCCTCGCCGAGTGGGATCGACGACTCGAGCTTGGCCGCGTACGCGTCGTAGGGCACGGCGAGCAGCTCGACCTCGCCATCGAAGCCCGCGACAATCTGCTCGAGCGCCTGCTCCTCGCTGCCGCGGTAGGCATGCCAGACGCGCAGCGGCTCGCCGGCGCGCGCCGGCGCGGCGACCAGCACGAGCACGAGCAGCAGCAGCAGCGCGAGCGCCCGCCTCATCGCCGCAGGCTCCGCCCGCTCGCGCGATCGAAGAGGTGCAGCCGCTCGACCCGCAGCGGCAGCAGAGCATGCCGGTGGGGGGCCAGCTCGCTCGGCAGCGCGACCACGAAGGGCTGGCCGTCCTCGAGCGTGCCGTGCACGGTCAGCTCGGGCCCGAGCGTCTCGACGACCTCGACGCGCAGCAGCAGATCGGCCTCGCTCTCGCTGCAGGTCGCGAGCTCGTGCGGGCGGATGCCGAGCGTGACCTCGCGGCCCAGCGCGAGCTCGTCGAACTCGGCGGCGTCGCGGATCACGATCTCGCCGACCGTCCAGCCCTCGGGCCCGCGCGCGAGCTTGCGCTCGAGCATGTTCATGCTCGGGCTGCCGAGGAAGCGCGCGACGAAGGCGTTGGCCGGCGCGCGGTAGATGTCGATCGGACGGCCGCTCTGCTGGACCTCGCCGCCCTGCAGCACGAAGAGCTGGTCGGCGAGCGTCATCGCCTCGACCTGATCGTGGGTGACGTAGATGCTGGTCGCGCCGAGCCGGTCGTGCTGCTTGCGGATGTCGACGCGGACCGAGCTGCGCAGCGCCGGATCGAGGTTGGACAGCGGCTCGTCGAACAAGAAGAGCGCCGGCTCGCGCACGATCGCGCGGCCCATCGCGACGCGCTGCCGCTGCCCGCCCGACAGCTCGCGCGGCAGACGATCGAGGAGGTGGCCGATCTCGAGCATCTTGGCCGCCTCCTCGACGCGCCGCTGCATCGTCGCGGGGTCGGTCTTGCGCAGGCGCAGGCCGAACTCGAGGTTCTTGCGCACGCTCATGTGCGGGTAGAGGGCGTAGGACTGAAACACCATCGCGAGGTCGCGCTCGCGCGGCTCGAGATCGGTCACGTCGCGCTCGCCGCTGCCCTCGCCAAAGTAGATGCGGCCCGAGCTCGCGCGCTCGAGCCCGGCGATCAGGCGCAGCAAGGTCGACTTGCCGCAGCCGCTCGGCCCGACGAGCACCGCGAAGCTGCCCTTGGGGATGTCGAGGTTGACGCCGCGCAGCACGAGCGTCTCGTCGAAGCGCTTGACCAGCTCGTGGATGCGGACGCCGACCATGGGTACGTTCGCTCAGTCGCTCGCTCAGTCGATCGCCACGTAGTCGCCGGCCGGCACCAAGATCACGCCGCTCATCGGCTCGAGCATCACGTCGATCGTGCCGTCGGCCGCGACCGCGTAGTCGTTGCCGGTCAGCGCGTCCTTGAGCGCCGTGCCGGGCGGAGCCAACACCGGCATCGCGCTACCCTGGAAGCCGGTGTGGCTGGCGTGGACCTGGTTGGTGTTGAACACGACCAGCGCGTAGCCGTTGCTCTCGGTCCCGCCGTTGCGCTCGAACGCGAACATGCCGGCGTCTTCTTCGTCGTCGACGCGGTTGCTCGCCCACGTGACCGCCCAGCTGCCGCGCCGCAGCGACGCGTAGGTGCGGCGGATCTCGGCCAGCTTGGCGATCCAGCGGTAGGTCGAGTTCTCGCGGTCGAACTCGGTCGGCCACAGGTCCTCGCGGTTGGCCGGATCGTTGCCGCCCGCGAACTCTTGCTCGGTCCCGTAGTAGAGGCAGGGCACGCCCGGGATCGTGAACAAGAAGGTCAGCGCGTTGTGCAGCAGCATGCGCCGCTGCGCCTCGGGCTTGTCGGCCACGCCGTACAAGAAGCGCGGCACGTCGTGGTTGTCGAGGAAGTTGACGGGGATGTCGGCCGGCGGGATCTCGATGCCGGCGACCGGCGCGACCGTGCCCCACGTCGTCGCGCGTTGCTGCCACAGCGCCTGGATGCGATCGGTCGACTGCGCCTGCTGGAACACGTCGCGGACGGCCTGGAAGTACTGCGGGAAGTAGAACGCGCTGTCGAGCTGGTCGCTCGACAGCGGCTGCCCGGTGCCCATCGCACAGGCCAGCTCGGTCGGCTCGGGCGGCAGCTGCTGCGTGAACGAGCCGACCAGATCGTCGCGCCCGTCGAAGGCCTCGCCGAACATGAAGAACTTGTGCTTGCCGAGCTGCCCGAGCCGCTGCCGCACGCGCTGCGTGAAGTAGCGCCAGAACTCGTGCTCGACGTGCTTGAGCGTGTCGATGCGGAACCCGTCGGCGTCGGTCTGGATGATGATCTCGGTGTAGACGTCGACGAACGCCCGCTTGACGTCGCAGCGGGACGTGTCGACGTCCTTGAGGCCGCCCGGGAAGTCGCCGTGCACCAGCTGATCGGGGTCGTCGAAATTGAGCGTGCGACCCTTGCGGTTGTAGACCTCGGGGTTGCGGAACACCGCCGGGCTCGGCGGCATGTGGTTGCTGGCCGGATCGCTGGCGAAGATGATCGGCGCGGGCCCGGCCTCGCCGAGCGACGTGAAGCTCTGGATGCGGCGCGGGTCGAAGTCGGGGTCGTACTCGTTGATGTAGGTGACCGGCGAGTCGACGCCGTTGCCCTGCAGCTGCTCGTCGGGGTGGCCGTTGAGGTTGATGTCGTAATAGAAGAGCTGCCCGACGTGGTTGGTGACGATGTCGATGATCACGAGCATGTCGCGCTCGTGCGCGGCGTCGACCAACCTGCGCAGCGCCGCCATGTCGCCGAAGTGGGGGTTGAGCGCGGTGAAGTCCTGCGCCCAATAGCCGTGATAGCCGTCGACGTTGGCGTCGGTCTCGACGTTGCGCACGACCGGCGAGATCCACAAGGTCGTGACGCCGAGCTCCTGCAGGTAGGGCAGCTGATCCTCGAGGCCCTGCCAGTCGCCGCCGTGATAGCGGGCCGGCGCGTCGGCATCGATCATGTAGTCGTTGCCGTGGTCGCCGTTGGCGAAGCGGTCGACGAGCACCTGATAGATGACCTGATCGCGCCAGTCGTCGACGTGGGTGTCGAGCTGCGGCGGATCCTCATAACCGTCGAAGTTCATGCAGCTGCCGAGCGGCATCACGCCGAGCGCGAGCAGCAGGGTGAGGGCGCGAGCGAATCGAGGCGTCGTCATCGTTCGATAGGCTCCTAGTCGCGGAAGTAGGACGTGCTGCCGAACCACCACTCGGCGCCGAGCCCGAAGAAGTGATCGACCGGACGCAGGTTGAACACGTCGTCGACGGGGTAGAGCGCGCGGGCGCCCGCGTCGCGGAAGGTCGCCATGTACATGAGGCGAATGTGCGGGCGGGCATAAGCGCCGCGCCCTGCGACCGACACGAAGGGCATCGCGCCGACCCGCCAGAGGCTGCCGAAGATCGGGCGCGTCTGCTCGACATCGCCATATTGCGCGAGCACGCCGCGCTGCTGGAATTGATAGGAGGCCTCGAGCGCGGCGCCGGCCCACTTGCCGAACCAAAACTGCGGGCGCAGCAGGATGATGCCCTCGTTGAGATCCCAGTAGTCGAGATCGGGGCTCGCGTTGCGAAAGCGGCGAAAGTACGAGCCCATCATCAGGCCGAAGAACTCGTACTCCCAGTTGCCGCCGAGCGCGACGACGAGCTCGCGCGCGCCCTTGGTCGTGCGATCGGGCGCGAGCTGGCTGGGCACCGCGAAGTCGCCGTAGGCGGCGAGGTTCCAGGCGTGGCGGACCCACAGGTTGAGGTGGGTGCTGCGCTTGCCCGTAAACAAGCTGAGCTCGCCGCCCGCGACATAGCCGTGATCGTCGGGCACGCTCTCGAAGTCGCGATAGTCGCGATCGCGCTGGCCGGCGCGCAGGTGGTGGGTCTCGCCGTAGCCGATGATCTTGACGCCGCCCGTCCCGAGCTTGATGACGTGGCCGATCTTGTAGCTGGTGACGAGCTTTTGACGATCGAGGATCGCGACCTGGGCGAGGCCCGGCTGATCGAGCGCGGGCGAGCGCCCGGCCAGCTGCTTGAAGTAGGGGTCGTTCGGCTGCATCACGCCGGCGTGGACCTTGAAGAAGGTGCCGAACTTGGCCTGATAGCCGACGCCGCCGCCGATCGTGTTGAGGTTGTCGAGCGGCCACCAGTCGAGCACGTAGACGTCGTCGCCACGATACATGCGCGAGCCGGCCCACAGCGACAGGCCCTTGGTGCCGAGATCCTGCTCTTCGACGTAGAGGTTGCGGACCGCCAGCTTGGCCGCGAAGTTGGTGTCGTAGTGAAAGATCGGGTGGGCGAACGCGACCGTCGCGACGATGCGCGTGTAGGCGCCCGTCTCTTTCCAGTAGTCCTCGCGGCGCAGCTCGAGCTCGGCGTAGCTCGACTCGTCCCAGCGCGAGCCGTGGGCCACGAGATCGGCGTTGCGGCCCGGTCGACCGCGAAGATCGCCGGCGCCGACGATGCGGCCGTAGGAGCCGAAGTGAAAGCCGGTTGCGTAGTCGGGCGCCTCTTGGCCGTCGCCGCTGCTGGCGATCGGCTTGGTCGCGGCCGGCTCGGCTGCCTCCTCGATCGGCGCCGTGGCGGTCGTCGCCGCTGCTTCGTCGGCGGCGAGCTGCTGCTTGGTGGCGTCTTGCTCGGCGCGCAGCCGCTCGACCTCGGCCTCGAGCGCGTCGATGCGCTCCTGCATGGCTCGCAGCTGCTCGGCGTCGAGGCTCGGCGCGGGCGGCTCGGCGTCGGCCTGACCGGGCTGGTCGTCGGGTGGGGGCGGTGGGCCCTCGGGTGGCGCCGCGAAGGCCGGCAGCGAGGTCGAGAGCGTGATGCAGCAGCCGATCAGGCCGGCGCTCACGCTCACGGATCGAAGTCGAGGCAGGCTCGCCACGCGCGAGCACCATACACCAGGTCGGGTCCGCGCGGGTACACTCGTGATCCGTCCAACCATCATGGATCGACTCGCACGTGCGCTGCCGATCGCAGCACTCCTGACCACCTGTACATGCTCGAGCGATGCGAGCCCGCCACTTCGCGACTGTCGCATGATCGTATGGGCAGCGCCGCTGCGTGCCGGTGCGAGCGTCGGCGTGCTCGGCAGCTGGGACGACTACGCGAGCGCGCAGCCGCTGCGCGAGCACGACGAGGCCTGGCAGGTGCTCGCGCTCGACCTGCCGCCGGGCGAGTACGGCTACCTGTTGGTCGAGGACGGGCAGACGCGCCTCGATCCCTTGCAGCCGCTCACCCTGTTTCGGCCCAGTGACCAGCAAGAGGTCTCGCGCGTCGTCGTCGACGATTGCGAGCAGCCGAGCCTCCACATCGAGCACGTCGAGCTTGGCGAGGGCTCGCTGCAGGTCGAGGCCAGCTTCTGGGCCGCACGCGACGCGTCACCGCTCGAGCCGAGCAGCATCGACGCGAGCGGTCTCGCGCTCGATCAGGCCGCGGCGCAGGCCGGAACGATCCAGCTCTCGACGCTCGGACTGGCCCGCGGGCGGCACGAGTTTCCGATCAGCGCCCGCGACGAGCAGGGCCGACTCGCGACGGCGCGCGTGTCGGTGTTCGTCGACCCGATCGCGCCGCGCTGGCAGGACGCGATCATCTATCAGGTCGTGACCGATCGTTTTCGTGGGCCGGCGGGCGCGTGGCTCGACGCGCCGCCCGGGCCGGCCCTGCGCGCCGGCGGGCAGCTGTCGGGCATCGAGGCCGCGATCGACGAGGGCTACTTCGCGGCGCTCGGCGTCAGTGCCTTGTGGATCTCGCCCGTCTACGACAACCCCGAGGTCGTGCACGACGTCTACGACGCCTATCACGGCTATTGGCCGACGACCCCGCACGCCGTCGAGTCGCAGATCGGCGGCGAGGCGGCGCTGCGCAGCCTGATCGATCGTGCGCACGCCGAGGGCCTCGCGGTCGTGCTCGACGTCGTGCCCAACCACGTCTACCTCGACCATCCGATCGTCGCCGCGCATCGCAGCGAAGGATGGTTCAACGAGCACGCGAGCGAGTGCGTGTGCGGCACGGCGAGCTGCCCCTGGGACGGCTTCGCCGAGACCTGCTGGTTTACGCCCTATCTGCCCGACCTGCGCCTCGAGCATGGCCCGGCGATGGACTGGTCGGTCGCCGACGTCGCGTGGTGGGTCGAGACCTTCGCGGCCGACGGCGTGCGCGTCGACGCGGTCCCGATGATGCCGCGCGCGGCCTCGCGACGCATCGCCGCGGCCGTCGAGCAGCTCGCGGCCGGCGACGATCGCCTCGTGCTCGGCGAGGTGTTCACCGGCGGCGGCTCGGGCGGTATCCAGGGCCTGCGCTGGTACGTCGGCCCGCAGGGGCTCGACGGCGTGTTCGACTTCCCGCTCATGTGGGCGCTGCGTGACGTGCTGGCCCACGAGAGCGCCGGCTTCGACGAGCTCGACGCGCTGCTCGACGAGCTCGACGCCGAGCTCGACGGCTCGGGTGCGCTGCTCGGCCGCATGCTGTCCAACCACGACACCACGCGTTTCGTGTCGGAGGTCGTCGGCGACGCGAGCAGCGATCCGTGGAGCGGCGGCGCTGCGCAGCCCGAAGATGGTCTGCCGATCGCGCGAGCCCGCCTCGCGCTCACGCTGCAGCTGACCTTGCCGGGCGTGCCGGTCCTCTACTACGGCGACGAGCTCGGCCTCGCGGGCGCGCGCGACCCCGACAGCCGCCGCGTCATGCCGAACCCCGCCACGCTCTCGCCGGCGCGCGCAGACCTGCTCGAGCACGCCGGCCGGCTCGGACGCCTGCGTCGCTGCTCGAGCGCGCTGCGGTCCGACGCTAGCGAGACGCTGCATGTCGAGCCCGACGTCTACG
>WBZP01007570.1_pt1 | contig 10431 bp, 8 predicted proteins | sample 5204301 | NCBI WGS metagenome assembly WBZP01 (sample SAMN12412401, study PRJNA552823) | activated sludge metagenome | isolation source: activated sludge from nitrification reactor of wastewater treatment plant... | place: USA: Pennsylvania | collected 2017 | reverse complement strand
CCAAGCGGCGCGCCCTGGACGTCGAGTTGCTGCACCTGCTGCTGGATCTGCGCGCCGATCACGACGGCCTCGCCCCGACCTACTGGCCGGCCGCGACCGTCGAGCAGCTGTTGCTCGTGCGCTGGCCGGCGCACGGCCCGACGCAGCCGCCGGACCCGGACGCGTTGCTCGCGACACTCGATACTTACTGGCGGTTCCTGCGCGCGACCGGGCGCTTGGCCCATGGCTCCGCCCAGCCCGCGGAATTGGTCAAGGCGGCCCGCAAGGCGCTGCCGCGGATGGCGCAGGCCAGCGCCGACCCGGCGCGGTTCGGCACGACGAAGGTGTTGCTCGAATTCGGCCGATCTATCGGGATCGATCTCGACACGGCCGCATCAGTCGAGGAGCTGCAGGAGCGCTTCGATCGGATCGCCACGGCCTGGAACGAGCTGCCGGAGGCCGAGCGCACCCGGCGGATGCCGCAGTCCGGCGACTCGCCAGCCGAGGCCGGGTCGCCGGCCGAGGCCGGGTCGCCGGCCGAGGCCGGGTCGCCGGCCGAGGCCGGGTCGCCGGCCGAGGCCGGGTCGCCGGAGCGGGCGCCGGCCCCGGGGCTGGATCGTGGCGATCCCCGAGTGGCCGCCGACGAGGCCCGCACGGCCGGCTTCACCCAGGCATGCCTGGCCCTGGCCGCGTGGGTCGACACCGGCCGCCCGGTCACCGCCACCGGCGTGTTGCGCCTCGCGCCCGCCGAGCAGGCGTATGCCGCGCTCGGCCTCGCGCAGTGGCAGCACACGCACCGCCAGCAGCTACTGCGCGACCGACGGGCGTATGTCACTGTCGCAGAACAGCTCCCGGCCGACCCAGCGGATGACTCGACCGACCTGGTCGACGACGCCGGTGCCGCGAAGTGGGCGTGGCGCAGCGCCGGCGACTGCGAGCCGCTCAACCGGTTGTGGTGGTCGGCGGAAGCCGCGAAGTTCATCGAGATCGGCTCGACGAAAGCCCGGGCCACCGGCCGCCCGCACCCTGACGAGGACTGGCTGCACATCGGGCTCGGGTTGGTGCTCGGGCTGTGCCAACGCTGGCGGGCCGACCGCGGATGGGCCTTCCTCGCGCTGCTCTACCTGTGCGGGATGTCCCCGCAGCCGTGGGTGCCGCTGCAGTTGCTGCGGGACTGGTGGGATGCGCATCTGGATCAGGAGGCGCCCGCGGCCATGACGGCGCAGCAGACCGAGCAGTGGGCCCGGATCGTCCACGAGGTCAAGCAGTCGCGGTTGGATCGGCTGCTCGCCGACTTCGCCGACACCGGGTTGTGGGAGCGCCGCGGCGAGCCTGACCAACCCGGCGCCGACGAGTTGCGGCTCACCGACTTCGGCCGGCAGTTCGCGACCGTCCTCGGGTCGGCGCTCGAGGACAACTGGCTGCCCGCCTGACCCGACTGACCCGCCGGGCAGCGCTGGTCAGGCGGGGCGCTGGTCAGGGCCGCGAGGCTCAGCGGAAGGCGGCCAACCCGGTGACCTGCTGGCCGATGATCAGCTGGTGCACCTCGGAAGTGCCCTCGTAGGTGAGCACCGATTCGAGGTTGTTGGCGTGGCGCATCAGCGGGAACTCCAGGGTGATCCCGGCCGCGCCGAGGATGGTGCGGCATTCGCGGGCGATCTGCAGGGCCTCCCGGCAGTTGTTGAGCTTGCCGAGGCTGACCTGCTCGGGGCGCAGGGTGTGCGCGTCCTTGAGCCGGCCCAGGTGCAGCGCCAGGAGCATGCCCTTGCCGAGCTCGAGGGTCATGTCGGCCAGCTTCACCTGCGTCGCCTGGTATGCCGCGAGCGGCTTGTCGAAGATGGCGCGCTGCGCGGCATACGAGATGGTCGTCTCGAGACAGTCCCGGGCGGCACCGAGCGCGCCGAAGACGATGCCATAGCGGGCCTCGTTGAGACAGGACAGCGGCCCGGACAGCCCAGCCGCCTCGGGCAGCAGCGCGTCGGCCGGCAGCCGCACCTCGTCGAGCACCAGCTCGGAGGTCACCGAGGCCCGCAGCGACATCTTCCGTTTGATCGCCGGGGCACTGAATCCCTTTGCGTCAGTGGGCACGACGAAGCCTCGGATGCCGCGGCTGCTGCCGGACTCGTCGGTCTGTGCCCAGACGATCGCGACATCGGAGACGCTGCCGTTGGTGATCCACATCTTGTTGCCGGTGAGCACCCAGTCGCTGCCGTCGCGCACGGCTCGGGTGATCATGCCGCCCGGGTTGGAGCCGAAGTCCGGCTCGGTCAGCCCGAAGCAGCCGATCGCCTCACCTGTGGCCATCCGCGGCAGCCACTGCTGCTTGTGTTCCTGGCTGCCCCAGCGCCAGATCGCGAACATCGCCAACGAGCCCTGCACGGAGACGAGCGAGCGGATGCCCGAGTCACCGGCCTCCAGTTCGAGACAGGCCAGCCCGTATGCCGTGGCCGACGCCCCAGCGCAGCCGTAGCCCTGCAGATGCATCCCGAGGACGCCCAATTCGCCTAGCTCACGGGCCAGTTCGCGCACCGGCAGGTCGCCGGTCTCGTACCAGTCGGCGATGTTCGGGCGCACCCGGTCGCCGACATACCGGCGCACCGCGTCACGCAGCGCTCGGTCGTCGGGACCGATGAGGTCCTCGACCCCGAAGAGGGCGAGGGGGTGCACCCCCGCGGCTGGCTCACTCATCGCATCTCCTTGGTGGACAATCATGGTCAGTCGGGTCGGCAGTGGGAGCCGTCGGGTGGGCGGTCAGAGGAAGGCGCTCACTCCGGTCTCCGCACGACCGATGAGCAGCTTCTGGATCTGGCTGGTGCCCTCGTACAGGGTCATCACCCGGGCGTCGCGCATGAACTTCTGCACGGGGTATTCGTCGATGTAACCGTAGCCGCCGAAGCACTGGATGGCGGCGTTGGCGGCCCGCACGGCCGTCTCGGAGGCGTAGTACTTGGCCTTGGACGCCGCCAGCCCGAAAGGCTCGCCGCGGTCGATGAGGTCGGCGGCCCGCCAGGCGAGCAGCCGGGCCGCGTCAGTCTCCACGGAGATGTCGGCGATCATGCCCTGCACCAGCTGGAAGGTCGCGATCTTGCGGCCGAACTGCTCCCGTTGGGTCACATAGGTGACGACCGCCTCGAGGCAGGCCTGGGCGATGCCGACACAGCCGGCCGCCACCGACACCCGGCCCTTGTCGAGGGAGTGCATGGCGATCGCGAAACCCTCCCCGGGGGCCCCGAGCATCGCCGAGTGCGGCACCCGCACCCCGGTGAGCGAGATCTCGGAGGTGGCCTGGCCGCGCAGGCCGAGCTTGCCGTGGATGTCGCGGGCCTCGAAACCGGGACTGTCGGTCGGCACGAGGAAGGCCGAGATCCCTTTGGGCCCAGGGCCACCGGTGCGCGCGAAGACCAGACACACCTGGGCCCACGAGGCGTTGGTGATGAACATCTTCTGCCCGTCCAACACCCAGTCGTCGCCGTCCCGGACCGCCTGCGTGCTCAGACTCGCCGGGTCGGAGCCGGAATCCGGTTCGGTGAGCCCGAAGCAACCGAGCAGGGTGCCGGCGCTGATGCCCGGCAGGTACTGCCGCTTCTGCTCCTCGGTGCCGTGGCTGAGCACGACCTTGCCGACCAGGCCGGAGGACACCGAGACGATGCCGCGCACCGACGAGTCGGCGCGGCCCAGCTCCTCCATGCCGATCGCGTAGGTGAGGTAGTCACCGCCGAAGCCGCCGTACTCCTCGGGGATGGTGAGGCCGAAGAAGCCCATCTCCCCGAGCTTCGGCAGGATTGCCGTGTCGACGGATTCCATTCGGTCCCAAGCCATCCGGTGCGGCACGACCTCTCGGTCGAGGAACTCGCGGGCCACGCTGCGAAAGAGCCGTTGCTCCTGGGTGAGAGTGAGGTCCATGGTCAGTTCCCCGCCGCCTGCTCCGCGAGCTGGCGGAGTTGGAATTTCTGGATCTTGCCGCTGGCCGTCTGGGGGAAGCCGTCGAGCACGACGACCTTCTCCGGCCAGTACTGCTTGGCGACTCCCTTGTCCGCGAGAAACACCCGCACCGAGTCGAGGGTCGGGCGCTCGGCGCCCGGCACTGGGACGATGCACGCACAGGCGCGCTCCTGCAGCCGCGGGTCGGGCACCGCGACGACCGCGACGAGCTGGTGGTCCGGGTGCTCGTAGAGCACGTTCTCGACGTAGGCGACCGGGATGTTCTCACCGCCGCGGATGATGATGTCCTTGGTGCGCCCACTGATCTTGAGGTAGCCGTCGGCGTCGAGCTCGCCCAGGTCGCCGGTGTCGAAGAAGCCGTCCGCAGTGAGCAGTTCGCGAGTCATGGCCAGCCGCTTGGCGTAGCCGACGAACAGGAACGGTCCCTTGACCTGCACCCGACCTTCGGCGCCCGGTGCGACCGGCACGTTTTCCAGGTCGACGGTGCGCACCTGCATCCCGGGCCACGGGCAGCCGTCGGTGGTGATCTTGTCGATCGGGTCACCGGGTATCCCGATGGTGACCAGGCCGTTCTCGCTCTGCCCCCAGCCACCCAGCACGGCCATCCCCGGCACCTTCTCCATGGCTTGCCGCACGACGACCCGAGGGATGGGAGCACCCATGCAGCAGAAGCGGGTCAATGAGGCCAGCGCGTCACGGCCCGCTCCGGTCGGGTCGTCGTCGGGCAGGTGGCCGAGCAGGTCAAGCAGGAACGGAGTGGCCCCCGAGGTGTAGGAGATCCGGTGCTCGCGCACCAGCTCGAGGAAGCGGTCGGCGTCCCAGACGTCCTGAACGATGCAGGTGAGCCTGTTCTGCACCGGCAGACGCACCCCGTAGAGGAAGCCGGTGAGGTGGGCGAAGGTGGAGGCCATGTGGATGACCGAGGAGTCGTCCAACCCCATCCGAGCCGGGATCGGGTTGTTGCAGGCGACCAAGGTGTTGTGCGTGTGCATGACCCCCTTCGGCTCGCCCGTGGTGCCGGAGGTGAAGATCAGCAGGGTGACCTCATTCGCATCCGGCCGGTATGCCGCGAGCGTGCCCGGGTCGCGACGCTGCTCCCACGGGGTGGCCATGAACTCCTCGAACGAGTCCTCGCCCTCACGTGCATCGACGACCAACACCCTGCGCACACTGGGCCATTCGCTGCGCAGACCGGCCACCATCGCGGCATGGTCGAAGCCGCGGAAGACGCTCGGCACGACGAGCAGCTTGCTCTCGGCCATGCCGACCATGAAGCCGACCTCGCGCTCGCGGTAGATCGGGATGAGCGGGTTGCTGATCGCCCCGATCCGGGTCGCGGCGAAGTGCACGACGACGAACTCGATCCAGTTCGGCAGCTGGAAGGAGACGACATCGCCGGGCCCGATGCCCGACTCCAGCAGCCCGAGAGCGCAGCGGTCCACCTCGGCCCGGAGGGCGGCATACGTGATGGAGCGCCGCGCGTCGACGAAGGCGACCTTGTCGGGCACTGTCGCGGCGGCCTCGTCGAGGAAGTCGGTGATCGTCTTGTCGATCCAGAAGCCGGCGTCCGTGAAGCGGGTGATCGTCTCCTGGTCCAGCAGGGTCTCGAAAGCCATGCGGGGCTCCGTCCGAAAGGGTGTCGCTCGGGTCAGCTCATCGTGAGGCCGCCGCTGACGCTGACGGTCTGGCCGGTGATGTAGGAGGCCTCGTCGGAGGCGAAGAAGGCCACCGCGTTGGCGATGTCTTCAGGAGTCGCCAAGCGGCGGAACGGGATCGCCTTGACCAAGCCCTGGCGCAGCCGGGGGTTGTCTCCGCCGAGCGCGTTGAAGAGGGCAGTGTCGGTGGGCCCGGGGCAGACCACGTTGACGTTGATCTGGCTGCGGGCCATCTCGCGGGCGATCGCCTTGCTGAAGGCGATGATCGCGCCCTTCGCGCCGGAGTAGACCGCCTCGCCGGAGGAGCCGACCCGCCCGGCGTCGGAGCCGAGGTTGACCACGTGCCCGCCGCCCCCGGCGGCCATCACCGGCAGGGCGGCCCGGCAGGTGTGCAGCACGCCGACATAGTTGATGTCGATGACCTTGCGCCAGAAGTCCGGGTCGGACTCGACGAAGACGGTCGCTTGATCCCAGCCCGCGTTGTTCACCAGCACGTCGATGCGGCCCTGCGCCTGCGCGGCCGCGGCGACCATCGCGTCGACGGACGCCTTGTCGGCCACATCGACGGTGTATGCCGTTGCGCTGCCGCCGATCTCGCCGGCCACCGCGTCGGCGGCGGCGCCGTCACGATCGGTGACGACGACAATGGCGCCCTCGGCGGCGCACTTGACGGCGATGGCCTTGCCGATGCCGGCACCGGCACCGGTGACGATGGTGACCTTGTCGGCGAGTCGTCCCATGGGAGAAGCCCTTTCGTCGGGTGCTGAGCGATCTGGTCGATGCGGGCGGCGGATCGGTCAGGGCGCGAAACCGCGGCCCAGCAGATGTCGGGAGATCACCAGCTTGGAGACCTGGGCGGTGCCGTCACCGATCTCCAGGCCGATGACGTCGCGCAGCCGTTGACCGACCGGGCTGTCGGTGCTGTAACCCAGGTGCCCGAGGGTGAGCAGGCACTGGTGGATGATCTCGGTGGCCAGCTTCGGCGCCCAGAACTTCGCCATCGCCGCCTCGGCGCTGTGCTCGCGGTCGGTGTCCTTGCGCCACAACGCCTCATAGCAGACGTGCCGCGCCCCGGTGAGGTAGGCCGCTACTTCGGCCAGCGGGAACGCGACCCCCTGGAACTGGCCGATCGGCCGGCCGAAGGCGACCCGGTCACGACACCACTGCAGGGTCTCGTCGAGGGACTGTTGGGCTGCCCCGAGACAGCCCAGACCGATGATGGCCCGGGAGTAGTCGAAGCCCTGCATCACCGACACGAAGCCCTGGCCGAGCTCACCGATGAGCTGCTCGCGGGCGACTCGCACCTCGTCGAAGTGCAGCGAGGCGCGCCCGATCGCCCGGCTGCCCAGGTCGTCGAAGGCGATCCGGGTGACGCCCGGGTCGTGCAGGTCGACCCAGAAGGCGCTGATGCCACGGGCCCCGGCACCACCGGTGCGGGCCAGTACGATCGCCCCGTCGGCGGCCATGCCCAGGGTGATCGAGGTCTTCTCGCCGTGCAGCCGCCAGGCGTCCGGGCCGTCCGGAGTCGCCTTGAGCGACATGGCAGCCGCGTCGGTGCCGGCGTCGGGCTCGGTGATGCAGATGGCCGGGATGGTCTGCCCTGAGGCGATGCCCGGCAGCCAGGCCGCCTGCTGGGCCGGCGTGGCATTGCGCACGATGATGTCGCTGACCAGCCCCGAGGTGATGATGAGGTAGGTCGCGTTGAAGTCGTGCCGGCCGACCTCCTCGGCAGCGATCCCGGCGATGACGGCGGAGGCCGCCTGCCCGCCGTGCTCCTCGGGGATCCGCAGCCCGGTCAGCCCCATACCGGCCATGTCGAGTGCCTGTTGGCGGCGGAATTCGGCTGCCTTGTCGTCGGATTGGTAGAAGGGCGCGAGTGTCTTGGCGGCGAATGCTGCGACCGTGCGGCGGTAGGTCAGTTGCTCCGGGTCGTCGGCGTAGTGCATCGCGGCATACCCCTTCAGTGCCAGTCGACGTGCGCAGCGAAATCCGGGGTGCGCTTCTCGGCGAACGCCTTCGCGCCCTCCATGCCTTCGGGTGAGGTGACGAAGGAGTCCAGGGCCGTCATCGCGAGGTTCGACAGCCCGGCGTGGTGGTCGGTGTCGGCGTTGAACGACTGCTTGCAGAAGCGGATCGCGGTCGGCGACAGGGCGACGATCTCGGCGACCCAGGCGCGCGCCACGGCCATCAGCTGATCGGCCGGCACGACCTTGTTGACCAGGCGCATCTCCAGAGCCTCGGCGGCGGAGTACTGCCGGCAGAAGAACCAGATCTCGCGGGCCTTCTTCTCCCCCACCACCCGAGCCAGGTATGCCGTGCCGAAGCCGGCGTCGAAGCTGCCGACCCGGGGGCCGGCCTGGCCGAACCGCGCGGTCTCGCTGGCGATCGACACATCGCAGAGCACCTGCAGCACGTGCCCACCACCGACCGCCACGCCGTTGACGGCCGCGATGACCGGTTTGGGGATGTCGCGGATCAGCTTCTGCAGGTAGCCGATCTCGAACATGCCCGACTCGGTCGGGCCGTAGTCGCCGGTCTCGGCACGCTGCTTGACGTCGCCGCCGGTGCAGAAGGCCTTGTCGCCGGCCCCGGTGAGCACGACTGCCCGCACGGCCGGGTCGGCCCAGGCGAGGCGGAAGGCCTTGATGAGCTCCTCGACGGTCTGGGCGCGGAAGGCGTTGTAGCGCTGCGGGCGGTTGATCGTGACGTAGGCACCGCCGTCCGACACGGCATACGTGATGTCCTCGAAGTCGGGGACCGGCGGGACCATGGTGCCTCCTCGCGTCGCACATTCTTTGAATGAATGCTCGTTCATTGAACGATGCCTCAGTATGCTGTCCCTGTCAAGCCGCGGTCGCCACCCGGCCGCAGCCCCGCACCGCCGAGCCGGAGGGCAGTCAGGTATGCCGCGCAGCACCCCCACCGCCACCGCGCGCCGGGCTGCCGTCGCAGCCCATCGGATCGAGGCTCGGCGGGCCCAGATCCTCACGGCGGCAACTGAACTCATGCAGGATGTCGGCTTCCATGCGATGTCGATGCAGGCCCTGGCCGAGCGGGCCGAGGTGAGTGTCGGGCTCACCTACTCCTACTTCGGCGGCAAGCACGACGTGCTGCGGGCGGTGATCGTCGACATCCTGGAAGACTTCAGCCGGCAGGTGCCGGTCGCGGTCGCCGCCGCCAGCGACGACCCGGTGGCCCGGCTGCAGGCCGGCGTCATCGCCTTCTGCGAGATCATCGACGCCAAACGCGCCGGCGCCGAGCTGGCCTACCGCGAGAGCGCCACCCTCGATGCCGACGGCCGGGCGGCGATCAAGGCGCTGGAGCTGCAGACCAGCGAGCCACTGCGTCAGGCGGTGCGCGACGGCATCGCTGCCGGGGTGTTCCGCGAGGTCGACGTCGAGCTGGTCGTGCACAACGTCGTCATGGCCGCGCACGGTTGGGCGCTCAAGCACTGGCACCTCGCCCCCCGGATGTCCTTGCCCGAGTATGCCGCCGGCCAGGCCGAACTCATCCTGGCCGCACTCGTGCGCTCACCGCCGCCCCGCCCCTGACCCGCCTGCACTCCCCGCTGAGAGGGTCAGGGAGCCAGCAGGGTGCTGGGGTCGTCGGGGACGTCCGCGGCATACCGCTGCAGGATCTCCAAAGGCACGGTGAGCAGGGCCCGCTCGTGGGTCGCCGCGAGCACGACCGGCGCAGCGAGGCCGGCCTCGTGCGCCTGCAGCCAGCGGACCGCGACGACACACCAACGGTCCCCGGGCACCAGGCCGGGGAAGCGGTATTCCGCTCTCGGCGTGGATAGGTCGTTGCCGACCGACCGTTGATGCTCGAGGAACTCGCGGGTCACGACGGCGCAGATCGTGTGGCTGCCGTGGTCCTCCAGGCTCGTGGTGCAGCAGCCGTCACGGTAGAAGCCGGTCATCGGGTCGGTGCCACACGGCTGCAACGGCCCGCCGAGCACGTTGCGGGCGTCGGTGTCCATGCCGTCAACCTACGCGCTCGACGACCCGAGCGGACGGCGGCGGGCCGACGGGGCCCACCCTGGGGGGCCCGCGGCACACCGGATGCGTTCCTGCCAGGACCGTGCCGCGACGACATCCCGGGCCAGAGCTGCCCACTCGTGGAAGGCGATTCGGATCGGATTGACCGTCGTGAGGTCGGTCGTGAGGCCATAGCGAACTCGCTCGCCGGCCGGCTCGAAGGTGCCGAAGAGCCGGTCCCAGACGATGAGGATGCCGCCGTAGTTGCGGTCGAGATAGCGCGGGTTGCTGCCATGGTGCACGCGATGGTGCGCAGGGGTGCTCAGCGCCCACTCGGCACACCGCGGCAGCCGCTCGACGAGCTCGGTGTGCACCCAGAACTGGTAGAGCAGATCCAGCTGCGCGGCCTTCGCGACCTGCGCCGGTGAGAAGCCCAACACCAACAGCGGTGCGTAGACCCAGTCGCCGACGAAACCGGTCCAGGACTGGCGCAGTGCGGTGCCCAGGTTGAAGTAGCGGCTGGAATGGTGGTTGACGTGGGCGGCCCACATCACCCGGTGCTCGTGGCTGAGCCGGTGCTCCCAATAGAACGCGAAGTCCCACAACAGCACCGCCGCGAGCAGCGCCCGATGCGGCGTCCGGCCGGTCGCCGGGTCGGGCCGGCCCCCGAGATGCAGCACCCGATGCTCGTGCAGCCAGTGCATCCCCGGCGCGAGCAGTCGACCCACCCCCGCGTTGACCAGCAGCATCCCGACCCCCATCACGAGGCTGGCCACCGTGTCGCGGGCGTCGTAGCCCAGCGGGCGCTCCGTGTTCGAGCCGCCGGTGGTCGGACCGCCCGCCGCAGCCGCTTCGTCGGGATCGGCCCACTCCCGGCG
>WBZP01007569.1_pt1 | contig 10432 bp, 7 predicted proteins | sample 5204301 | NCBI WGS metagenome assembly WBZP01 (sample SAMN12412401, study PRJNA552823) | activated sludge metagenome | isolation source: activated sludge from nitrification reactor of wastewater treatment plant... | place: USA: Pennsylvania | collected 2017 | reverse complement strand
CGGTGCCTTCGTCGAGGTGGGAGGTGTCGTGCAGCCCGGCCCCGCGCCGCGCTTCGACCGCACGCCCGCCGGGCTGCCGCGTCCGTCGCCTCAGGTCGGCGAGCACACCGACGAGGTGCTGGCTGAAGCCGGCTTCGACGCCGGGACGATGGCCGCGCTGCGTGCCGAAGGGGCGATCCGATGAGCGCGTCGCCCCCCTCGTCCGCCTCGCCCGCGCCGACCGCAACGGGCTACCAGGCGCCGCCGGACGCGCGGCTGGCGGCGTCGTTGCTGCTGCTGCGCGACGCCGACGCCGGCCTCGAGGTCCTTATGCTGCGCCGCGCCGAGCGCGCCGACGACCTGCGCAGTGGCGCCGCCGTGTTCCCGGGTGGGGTGCTCGACGCGCGCGACCGCGACGCCCATTTGCATGCGACCGGCGTCGACGACGCCGAGGCGAGCGCGCGGCTCGGCGTTGCCACCGGCGGGCTCGACTTCTACGTCGCCGCATTGCGCGAGTGCTTCGAGGAGGTCGGGCTGCTGCTCGCCACGCCGCGGCCCGACGCCGCGTGGCTCGAGGCGCTGCACGGCTGGCGCGAGCGGCTGCAGACCGGCAGTGCGTCGATCGCCGAGCTGTGCGCCAGCGAAGGCCTGCAGCTCGACCTCGGCGGGCTCGCCTACCACAGCCACTGGCTCACGCCGCCCGGCATGCCCAAGCGCTTCGACACGCGCTTCTTCGCCGCGATCGCGCCCGAGGGGCAGGATGCGGTGGCCGACCTCGGCGAGGCGGTCGAGCTCATGTGGCTCGCGCCGCGCGCCGCACTCGACCCGGCGCGCGGCCTCAAGCTGCTGCCCGTGACGCGGCGCACGCTGCAGGACCTGGCGCGCTTCGGCCGCGCCGCCGAAGCGCATGGCGAGGCACGCGAGCGCAGCGCCGTCCGGCTCACGATGCCGCGCCTGGCCCGCACCGAGCGCACGGCGCCGGGCGGGCGCATCGTGCTGCCCGACGAACTGCCCTACGCCGAGATCGCGCGCCTCGACCCGCAGGGCCGCGGCGACGCCTTCGCCGACATGCTGGCCGGGCGCGTCGTGCGCCTGACGCCTCATGTGCTGCGCGTCACCGCGCCGAACCCGGGCCCGATGACCGGCCCGGGCACGAACAGCTATCTGGTGGGCAGCGGCCTGTCCGGCGACGGCTGGACCGTGATCGATCCCGGCCCGGCGATCGACGCGCATGTGCAGGCGCTGATCGCCGCGGCGGCGCCCGGCCGCATCGAGCGCATCCTCGTCACGCACACCCACCGTGATCACTCGCCGGCGGCGGCGCCGCTCGCTGCGGCCACCGGCGCGCCGGTGTTCGGCCGCCGTGCCATGCACCCGCAATGGCAGGAAGCCGACTTCGCCCCGTCGCGCGAGCCGCGCGACGGCGAGCGCTTCGAGCTCGCCCCTGGCGTCACGCTGCGCGCGATCCACACGCCGGGGCACGCATCGAACCACCTGTGCTATCTGCTCGAGCAGGAGCGGCTTCTCTTCACGGGCGACCACGTGATGCAGGGATCGACGGTGGTCATCAACCCACCCGACGGCGACATGGCGGCCTACCTCCAGGCGCTTCGCAGGGTGCTCGAGCTCGAGCTCGACGCGCTCGCGCCGGGGCATGGGTTCCTCGTCGGCGAGCCGCACGCCGTGCTGCGCGCGTTGATCGATCACCGGCTGCGGCGCGAGCGCAAGGTGGCGGCGGCGCTCGAGCGTGCCGGCAGCGCGGATCTCGACGCGCTGCTACCCGAGGTCTACGACGACGTCCCCGAAATGCTGCACCCGGTGGCACGGCGCTCGCTGCTCGCGCACCTGATCAAGCTGCGGCACGAGGGGCTGGCCGCCGCCGACGGCGAGCACTGGCACTGGCGCGTCTGATCGGCCAGGCGCCGGCGAGCCGTCGGCGCAGACTACGGTTCGGGCGCGTCCTGCCAGCGGCCGTCGATCAGCAGCTGGTGCCGGCGGAACTGCGCCTTGTAGGCCATCTTCGGGCTCTCGGCGATCCAGTAGCCCAGGTAGACATGCGGCAGCTTCAGCAGCCGCGTCTGCTCGATCTGCCACAGCACGCTGTAGGTGCCGTAGCTCGCCCCTCGATCGGGCTCGTAGAACGTGTAGACGGCCGAGATGCCGTCGTTGAGCACGTCGAGGATCGACACCATCCTCAGCTTGCCGGCGGCCCCGGATGCGCCCTCGGGCACCGGCTCGCGAAACTCGACCAGGCGCGAGTTGACGCGGCTTTGCAGCAGGAACTGCGTGTACTGGTCGACGCTGTCCTGGTCCATCCCGCCGCCGGCGTGGCGCCCGGACTGGTAGCGCAGGTAGAGCTGGTAGTGCTCGGGCGTGAAGCCGAGACGCAGCACCCGCGACTTCAGCCGGCGGTGGCGCCGCCAGGCGCGCTGCTGGCTGCGGCTCGGCGTGAACGTGGCCACCGGCACCCGCAGCGGCACGCACGCTCGGCAGCCGTCGCAATAGGGCCGGTAGGTGAAGATGCCGCTGCGCCGGAAGCCGTTGGCGACCAGGCCCGAGTAGGCGTCGGCGTGGATCATGTGGCTCGGGGTGGCCACCTGCGATCGTGCCTGCCGGTCGGGCAGGTAGCTGCAGGGGTAGGGCGCTGTCGCGTAGAACTGCAGCGACGACAGCGGAAGCTCTTTCGGGTACGTCACGCTCGGGAGGCCGGCGGCGGCGCCTCGGGATACAGCCCCAGCAGGGCCCACGCCGCCGCATCATAGGTCCATTGCGAGGGCAGGGCTTCGTCGCGCACCTGCCTCAGGTGGGCCTCGAACGCGTCGCGTGCGATCTCGCGCGCGCCGAGCGAGGCGAGGTGGGCGGTATTCTGCTGGCAGTCGACGAGCGTCACGCCGCGCGCGCGGCAGGCCGCCACCAGCGCGGCGAGCGCGATCTTGCTGGCGTCGCTGCGGCGCGCGAACATCGACTCGCCGAACACCATGCGGCCGATCGAGACGAAGTACAGGCCCCCTGCGAGCGTGCCGTCGATCCAGGTCTCGATGCTGTGCACGCGTCCGGCGGCGTGCCACTCGCTGTAGGCCTCGACCACCGCAGGCATGATCCAGGTGCCGTCCTGGCCCTCGCGCGGCGTGTGCGCACAGGCCTCGATGACGGCGCGGCAGTCATGGTCGAAGCGGATCCCGCAACCCGGCGTGCGCAGGAAGCGGCGGATCGTCCTGGTGAGCGAGCGCGTGAGGCGGAATCGGTCGACCGGAAGCACCATGCGCGGATCGGGGCTCCACCACAGCACCGGCTGCCCGGGGCTGTACCAGGGGAAGACGCCCATCCGGTAGGCCTCCTCGAGCCGCCCGAGGCCCAGGCTGCCACCGGCCGCGAGCAGCCCCGGCGCGTCGCTGTGCGCGCCGAGGGCGCAGCGCGTCGGGGGCAGTGGGCGGTCGTCCTCGAGCCAGGCGAGCATCACGGAGGCATTGCACATGAAGCGGCGCCGATTGTCACGGGCCGCGGCACGCCGCGCGCGCGTCCTGGCGCCGGCTGCGTTGCCGCCAGATCTGTGGCCGGGGGTGGCAGAATGCCCCGCTTCGCCGGCGCCGGCCGGCCCCTGCCGAGGTTCCCGATGATCTGCCCGATGTCTGCCCTGGCGCCTGCACCGTCGCCGGCCTGCGCGCGCGCGCCGCGCCGCCGGGCGCTCCCGACCGCGTTGTCGGCCTGGCTCGTGGCGCTGGCCCTGGCCCAGGCGGGCATCGCGAGTGCGCAGTCGCAGCCGCGCACGCCGGCCCGTCCCGCTGCCCCCCCGGCCCCAGCCGCCGTCTCGCCCGCCGACGGCGCCACGCGAACGCTCGGCACCGGCACCGGCAGCGGCTCGGGCCCGCTGCTCACGCGCGAGGAACTGCGTGTCTGCCTGACGCAGCAGGACTCGATCCGCAAGCGGCTCGAGGAGCACGACGCGCAACGGCTCGCGCTGGGCAAGGAGCGCGATGCGCTCGTGGCCGAGAAGGACGCACTCGGGGCCGAGCGCGCGCGCATCGAGGTCGCGAAGAAGGCGCTCGACGACCTTGGCGCGCGTTTCACCGCCTATGGCGGCCGCGTCAGCGCGCTGAACGACCGCGTGGCCCGCTTCGACGGCATGCAGAGCCGCGGCGGCCCGACCGTCGACCGCGAGCGCAACGCGATCGAGCGCGAGCGCGTCGAGATCGAGAAGGAGCGCGTGGCGCTCGACGCCGATCGCACGCGCCTCGTCGGCGAGGCCGAGGCGGCGGTGAAGTCGTTCAACGACAAGGCGGGCGGGCTCGATGCGCGGATGACCGGCTGGAACGACCGCAACGGCCAGTGGAACGCCGCCACCACCACGATCGAGTCGGACCGCGAGCAGTGGGTGCGCAACTGCGCGAGCCGTCGCTATCGCGAGGACGACGAAACTGCGATCCGACGCGGCCAGTGAGCGTCCCGGTGGCACCGAACCCGAACCCTCTGCTCGACGGATGGGCGGCCCCGCACGGGCTGCCGCCCTTCCAGGCGATTCGGCCGGCCCACTTCGAGCCGGCGCTGCGCGTGGCAATGGAGGCGCACCGCGCCGAGCTCGCGGCGATCGCCGGCCAGGTGGCAGCGCCCGACTTCGACAACACGTTGGCCGCCTTCGACCGCAGCGGCCGGCTGCTCGACCGCATCGTCGCCACCTTCTACTGCCTCACGGCATCGGCCACCGGGCCCGAACTGCAGGCGGTGCAACGCGCGCTCGCAGAGCCGCTGGCGGCGCATGCCAACGCGATCTACCTCGACCGCGCGCTGTTCGGGCGCATCCATGCGCTGCACGCCCGGCGCGCCACGCTCGGGCTCGACGCGCAGGCGCTGCGCCTGCTCGAGCGCGTGCACCTCGACTTCGTGCGCGCCGGCGCGCGGCTCGACGGCGCGGCGCGCGAGCGCTATGCGCGCGTGATGGAGGAACTGGCGACGCTCACCACGCGCTTCGGCCAGAACGTGCTGCACGACGAGTCGAACTGGCACCTGGCGCTCGCCGGCGAGGCCGATCTGGCCGGGCTGCCGGATTTCGTGCGCGACGCCGCGCGCCAGGCCGCCGCCGAGCGCGGGCTGACCGGGCATGCCGTGACGCTCGCGCGCTCGCTGGTGGTGCCGTTCCTCACCTTCAGCGAGCGGCGCCACCTGCGCGAGCGCGCCTGGCGCGCGTGGGTCGGCCGCGGCGAGCAGCCCGGCGGGTCCGACAACCGCGAGGTCGTACGCTCGATCCTGCGGCTGCGACGCGAACAGGCGCGGCTGCACGGGCGCGCCTGCTACGCCGACCACGCGCTCGCCGACACGATGGCGGGCAGCCGCGCCGCGGTGACGGGCCTGCTCGACGAAGTCTGGCCGCGTGCGCTCGAGGCCGTGCAGCGCGAGCGCGCGCTGCTCGTCGAGGCGATGCGCGAGGCTGGCGCCGAAGCTGCGATCGAGCCCTGGGACTGGCGCTTCTGGGCCGAGCGCGTGCGGCGCACGCTCTTTGCCGTCGACGACGCCGAGGTCAAGCCCTACTTCACGCTCGAGAACATGGTGAGCGCGGCCTTCGACTGCGCCGCGCGCCTCTTCGGGCTGCGCTTCGCACCGCGCGCCGACCTGCCGGTCTACCACCCGGACGTGCGCCCCTACGAGGTGAGCGACGCGCGCGGCCGCGTGATCGGGGTGTTCCTGCAGGACAACTTCGCGCGCCCGGGCAAGCGCAGCGGGGCCTGGATGAGCGCGCTGCGCTGGCAGCACCGCAACGCGCCGGGCGGTGCGGGCCCGGACGGGGCACCGGAGGGCGGGGAGTTGCCCATCATCCTCAACAACAACAACTTCGCGCGCGGCGCGCCCGGGGCACCGACGCTGCTGTCGCTCGACGACGCGCGCACGTTGTTCCACGAGTTCGGGCACGGGCTGCACGGGCTGCTCTCGGACGTGCGCTACCGGCGCCTGTCGGGCACGCAGGTGCTGCGCGACTTCGTCGAACTGCCCTCGCAGATCTTCGAGCACTGGATCGCCGAGCCCGAGGTGCTGCGCCGGCACGCCCGCCACTGGCAGACCGGCGAGCCGATTCCGGACGCGCTGATCGAGCGGCTCGCCCGCGCGCGCCGCTTCAACCAGGGCTACGAAACGGTGCGCTACACCGCAAGCGCAGTCGTCGACCTGGCACTGCACGCGCTGCCCGACGAGGAGCCGCCGTCCGACCTCTGCGCCTGGGAGGCCGAGCTGCTGCGCGAGCGCGGCCTGCCGCCGGGGGTCGGCCAGAATCACCGGCTGGTGCACTTCCAGCACCTCTTCTCGGGAAGCGCCTACGCCTCCGGCTACTACGTCTACCTCTGGGCCGAGGTGCTCGACGCCGACGGCTACCAGGCCTTCATCGAGGCTGGCGACCCGTTCGACCCTGCGCTCGCCGAGCGGCTGCGGCGGAACGTGTACGCCAGCGGCAACACGGTCGATCCAGCGGTGGCCTACGTCGCGTTCCGCGGCCGCCCTGCGACCGTGACGCCGCTGCTCGTGCAGCGCGGGCTGCTCGAGCCTCAGAGCCTGTGAGCCGGCGTCGCGCCGGGCTGGTGCGACGTTCCGGTCTCTCGGCCGGGTTCTTGGCGCGCAGGCCCCGGGTGACCTGCGCGGCGTGGCTAAGGCCGTGACGACGGTCGCCCGGCGCTGGCCGACAATGCCCGACGGCGCGCCTGCCGACATGGCGTGCGGGAGCAACAGTCCATGCAGGTGCAAGCGACGACGTGGCTGCGAGCCGGGGTGCAGGGCGTCGTGATCGGGATCGAGGTGTGCGCGGGTGACCGCGTGGCGGCTGGGCAGGTCCTGCTGCTGCAGGAAGCGATGAAGATGGAGGTGCCGCTCGAGGCGCCCGGCCCCGGCATCGTGCGCGGCGTCGCGGCCGCGGTGGGAGAGGTGCTCGCCGACGGCGCCCCGGCGATCGAGTTCGAGCCCCTGGCGCCGGCCCTGGCGCATGCGGCCATCGAAGCCGCCGCCGTCGCGCCCGAAGCGCGGCCCGATGCACGCCCGACCCCGCGGGCCGACCTGCAGCGCCTCGATGCGCGCCGCGCGCTGCTCGCCGACGCCGCGCGGCCGGAGGCAATCGCGCGGCGCCACGCCGCCGGTCGGCGCACCGCGCGCGAGAACGTCGCCGACCTGCTCGATGCGGGCAGCTTCACCGAGTACGGCGCCTTTGCCGTCGCGGCGCAGCGCAGCCGGCGGCCGCTCGACGAGCTGCAGCGGCAGACGCCGGCCGACGGCCTGATCACCGGAACCGGAACGGTCCACGGCCACCCGGTGGCGGTGATGGCCTACGACTACACGGTGCTGGCCGGCACGCAGGGCGTGTTCAACCACCGAAAGAGCGATCGGCTGCTGGAGCTGTGCGAGCGTCGCGGCTGGCCGCTGGTGCTGTTCGCCGAGGGTGGCGGCGGCCGGCCAGGCGACGTCGACTGGCTGGGCGTGGCCGGGCTCGACTGCACCACCTTCGCACGCCTGGCGGCGCTGTCGGGGCACGTGCCGCTGGTGGGCATCGTCGCCGGCCGCTGCTTTGCCGGCAACGCGGCGCTGCTCGGCTGCTGCGACCTGATCATCGCCGTCGAAGGCGCGAGCCTCGGCATGGGCGGGCCGGCGATGATCGAAGGCGGCGGACTCGGGCAGGTCGATGCCGACGCGGTGGGGCCGCTCGAAGTGCTGGCGCCGGCCGGCGTGATCGACCTGCGGGTGCCCGACGAGGCGGCGGCGGTGGCGGCAGCCAAGCAGGTACTCGCCGCGGCAACGCGCCCGCTCGCGCCGCCGGGTGCGACCGGCGGCGACGCGGCGTCGCTGCGCAGCGCGCTGCCGGAGAACCGCAACGCGCTGTACGACCCGCGGCGCATCGTGCAGACGGTGATGGACGAGGGCAGCGTGCTCGAGCTGCGGCGCGAGTTCGGCACCGGGGTGATCACCGCGCTGGCACGCATCGAGGGGCGCGCGGTGGCAGTCGCCGCGAGCCAGCCGCGCCACCTGGGCGGCGCGCTCGATGCGCCGGCCTGCGACAAGCTCGCGCGCTTCATGCAGCTGGCCGACGCGCGCGGCTGGCCGCTCGTGACCTTCGTCGATACACCCGGCTTCATGGTCGGCCCGGCAAGCGAGAAGACCGCGATGGTGCGCAAGGCGGCGCGCCTGTTCGTCAACGCCGCGGCGCTGCGCGTGCCGGTCGCGAGCGTGCTGCTGCGGCGCGGCTACGGCCTGGGTGCGATGGCGCTCACCGCCGGGCACTTCCATGCCCCGGCCGCCACCTGCGCCTGGCCGAGCGGCGAGTTCGGCCCGATGGGGCTCGAGGGTGCGGTGCGGCTCGGCTTCCGCAAGGAGCTCGAGGCGGCCGCTGCGCGCGGCGGCGCGCACGAACGGCAGGCGCTGTTCGACCGGCTGCTGGCCGAGGCGGTGCAGCGTGGCGAGGCGCTGAACATGGCGAGCCACCTCGAGATCGACGACGTGATCGACCCCGCCGACACACGCGCCTGGCTGGCGCGTGTGCTCGATGCCGCCTGCGCCGCGCCGCTGCCGCCGCGGCGGCCGTTCATCGACGCGTGGTGATCGGCGCGCGCCGTGGCGCCGGCACCCGGCGACGCGCGGCGCGGCCTACATCGGCCTGAAGCGCCAGGCCCAGGCCTGGCTGACCGCGAGCTTCTCGCCGTGGTCGCGCAGGTGCAGCGTGAAGCGGCCGAGCTCGTCGCGCGTGGCGCGCGCGATCGCGCTGGCGCGCACGATGGTGCCGCGGTGGACCTGCCAGAACAGCTCGGGGTCCAGGCCGTCGGCGATCTCCTTGAGCGGCTTGCGCACATGCGCCTCGTCGCGGGCGGTGACCACGCGCGTGTACTTCTCGTCGCTCTGGAAGAACAGCACCTCGTCGATCGAGAACATCTTGATCGTGTCGCCCACGCTCGCGCTCAGCCAGCGCAGCCGGGGCGGGCGGGGCGGCCGTGAGGCGGCGCGTTCGTCGCGTGGGTCCCGCTTGTCGACCTCGGCGAGGCCCAGGTCGCGGCGGTAGGCCAGGCGTGCGGCCAGCCGTTCGAGCAGACCGTCGATCGACGGGGCCGCATCCGGAACGGCCAGGCGCTGCTGCAGCCGGGCGACAGCCTGCGCCAGCCGCCCGGCGACCACCGGCTTGAGCAGGTAGTCCACCGCGCCCGCCTCGAAGGCGGCCACCGCGTGGCTGTCGTATGCGGTCGTGAAGACGACATGGCAGCGGCCGCTGGCCGCGCGCGCCACGTCCAGGCCCGAGAGCCCCGGCATGCGGATGTCGAGGAACGCCACGTCGGGTGCCTGCGCGTCGATCGCTTCCACCGCCGCCGGACCGTGCTCGCACTCGGCGACGATCTCGAGCTCCGGCCAGGCCTGCGCCAGCATGCGCCGCAGCTCGGTGCGCGGCAGGTCTTCGTCGTCGGCGATCAGGGCCTTGGGCATCGGGTCACTCCACGGGGACGGTGATGCTGGCGACGACGCCGCCGCCCGGGCGAGCGCGCAGTGTGAGCTCGGCGCGCTCGCCGTGCATCTGGCGCAGCCGCTCGCGGATGTTGCTCAGCCCCAGGCCGCTGCCCCCGGTGCTGGAGCCGAAGCCGGCACCATCGTCGGCCACGCTCACCTCGAGCCGGCCGTCGCCGGTGCGCCGGGCGTCGAGCGCGATGCGCGCGGGGCCGACCTTCGGCTCGACCCCGTGCTTGACCGCGTTCTCGGCCAGCGAGATCAGCATCAGCGGCGGGAAGGGAAGGGCGCGCAGCGGCTCGGGCACCTCGATCGCGAACGCGAGGCGCGGCATGCGCGCGGCCATCAGGCCGAGGTAGGCCTCGACGATCTCGAGCTGGCTGCCGAGCGTCGCCTCGGCGCCGCCGTCGCTGCGCAGGCGCGGGATCGCGGCGCGCAGGTAGGCCACCAGGCGGTCGACCAGCTCGGCTGCGCGTGCCGGATCGGAGGCGATCGCGCCGCGCACGCCGGCCAGCGTGTTGAACAGGAAGTGCGGCTCGACCTGGGCCGCCAGCACCGACAGGCGCAGCTCGGCCTCGCGCCGCTCGGCCTGCGCACGGGCCAGCTCGCGCTGATGCGCCAGGGCCGCCAGCCCGTCGCGTTCGCGGCGCCAGCGCGGCAGCGCAAAGCCACCGGCCAGGCAGAAGGCGAGCAAGGCAGTGGCCACGTGCGTGCCCGGGTCCGTACCCTTGTGCTGCGGTTCACTGGACCGGGGCACGGCCGAGGCAGGTTCTTCGGACGATCGGATCTGCACGCCGATCGAAAGGGCGATCCGCCTGCGCCGGCCGGTGGCATCGACGTTCCCGGACCACTCGGCGATCTGCTGCTTCACGGGCTCGGCGAGCCACTCGTTGAACGCGGCGACGGTGAGCACGATGCCCAGCACGACGGTGATCAGTCCGATCCGCTCGCGACCCGCCGGCCAGGCCCGGCGGCGAACCTGGCTGCCCAGCCAGGGCCCGCC
>WBZP01007568.1_pt1 | contig 10432 bp, 4 predicted proteins | sample 5204301 | NCBI WGS metagenome assembly WBZP01 (sample SAMN12412401, study PRJNA552823) | activated sludge metagenome | isolation source: activated sludge from nitrification reactor of wastewater treatment plant... | place: USA: Pennsylvania | collected 2017 | reverse complement strand
TCAGCGATTCGGCACGGTTGGCCACCTGTACGCCGACGTAGACATGCGCCTCGGCGCGGTCGTTGTAGCGGTAGTTGAATTCCGTAATGTTGCGCGAGCCGATCAGCGAAACGAATTTCTTGTAGCTGCCGGGTTTCTCCGGCAGCGTCACCGCGAGGACGGCTTCACGCTGCTCGCCGATCTCGGCGCGCTCGGCGACGAAACGCAGGCGGTCGAAGTTCACGTTGGCGCCGGAGGCGACGGCGACCAGCGTCTTGTCCTTCAGCTTGTGCCGCTTGGCGTATTCCTTGGCGCCGGCGACAGCCAGCGCACCGGCCGGCTCGAGGATGGCGCGCGTATCCTCGAAGACATCCTTGATCGCAGCGCAGATGGCATCGGTATCGACCAGTACCATCTCGTCGACATACTGCTGCGCGAGGCGGAAGGTTTCCTCGCCGACCGTCTTCACGGCGGCACCATCGGCGAAGAGACCCACCTGCGCGAGCTTCACACGCTTGCCGGCCTTCAGCGAGCGATCCATCGCATCGGCATCCATGGCTTCGACGCCGATGATCTTCGTGTCAGGCCGCAGGCGCTTGATGTAGGCAGCCACACCGGCAATCAATCCGCCACCGCCGACACAGCAGAACACGGCGTCGATCTTCTTCGGGTGCTGGCGCAGGATTTCCATGCCGATCGTGCCCTGCCCCGCGATGACCTCGGGGTCGTCGAAGGGGTGCACGAAGGTCAGTTTTTCCTTCTTTTCCAGCTCCAGCGCATGCGCATAGGCCTCGTCGTACGACTCGCCCGCGAGCACGACCTCGCCACCGCGGTTCTTCACCGCCTGGATCTTGATCTGCGGCGTTGTCGTCGGCATCACGATCACGGCGCGACAGCCGATCTTCGCGGCGGAGAGTGCCACGCCCTGGGCATGATTGCCGGCCGAGGCGCAGATCACGCCACGCTTCAGCTTCTCCGGCGAGAGCTTGACGATCTTGTTGTAGGCACCGCGTAGCTTGAACGAGAACACCGGCTGCATGTCCTCGCGCTTGAGGAAAATCCGGTTGCCGGTACGCGCCGAAAGATTGGGCGCCGCATCGAGCGGTGACTCGATGGCTACATCGTAAACCTGTGCAGTAAGGATTTTTTCCAGATAGTCCGGGTGCATGGTGCGGCCTGTTCCTGTATTAAGCGCGCAATTCTAACACCTTGGACTGGCGGCTTATTTTGCCGCCGACGGTGCGCTACCGCGTCAACGTCGAAGGGGGCTCGCGGCCCCCTTCCGTCTCACTCCGCCCGGTCAGATACCACGATCATTGGGCGTCTTGATCAGCTGCTTGAGCTCCGGGCTCATCGGCGCATTGAGGTTGATCCCCTTGGGCGGAATCGCCGAGAGGAACCATCGGGCATAGATGCGCTCGATTTCGCCACTCCTGAACAGGCTGACCAGCACGTCGTCGACCAGTTTCTTGAACTCGGGATCGTTCTTGCGCAGGATCAGGCCGTAGGGTTCGAAGCCGACGCTTTCGTCCAGCAGCACGAGCTTGTAGGCGTCGGCCTGCGCCGCGTTGGCAAGCAGGCCCTGCAGCAGGATGTCGTCGAGCACGAAGGCATCGGCGCGCCCTGACAGGACGTCATTGAAGGCGTCGAGATGGGTACGTGCCGTACGGTAATTGGCGAAAACATTGCGGCGCGCGGTGGCGGTCTTGACGTAGGTGTCGGAGGTGGTGCCCGACGTCGTGACGATGGTCTTGCCGCCGAGATCGGCCAGCGAGCGGATGCCGGACTCCTTGCGCACCATCGCGCGCACGCCGGCGACGAAATAAGTGTTGCTGAAGCTGACGTAACGGGCCCGCTGTTCGGTGTTCGTTGCCGAGCCGCAATAGAGGTCGATGGTGCCCGCCTCGACCATCATCAGACGGGAGCTCGAGGTTGCCAGTACCGGGACCGCTTCAAGCGCGGGCAGGTTCAGCCGCGTCTTGACGGCCTCGACGATGCGCTGGCAGATCTCCCACGAATAGCCGTGGACCTTGCCTTCGTCATCCATGTAGGAGAACGGGACCGATGTCTCGCGGTGACCGACATAGATCGCGCCATAGCGGGCGATCTTTTCGAGGGTCTTCGGGGGCGGCTGGTAATTGGGGGGCGGCTCCACGGAAGGCGGCGTCGCCAGTTGCGTGCCGAGAGGGGGCGGTGCCGCCTGCACGCCCGTGACCAGCAACAGCGCACAGAACAGCGTTCTCAGACCTGTCCGGATCATGGCTTCTTGCATTCCCATACCTTTACTGAGCCCGCTTGCTGACGGTCTGCGCAACTTCGCGCACGATCCGCCACTGACCGTTTTCCCGCTTCCACTCGATCACCTTGTCACTGGTGTCACGCAGTCCATCTGCCGAGTAATCCTGGCGGAAGGTCGTTACCGCGGCATCGCTGCCACGCATGACGACTTCCAGCTGCGAGAGGTCGACGCGGATCGCTCCCGGGCGCTGCAGGCGTCTGCTGCGCTGCGCTTCCCAGTCGGCACGCGGAATCCGGCCTTCCGGCTTGAAATCGGCGGCGTAGAAGCCGAGATAGGCGCTCACTTCCTTGGCGGACCAGGCGGCCGCCCACGCCGTCAATTGCTTCTCGATCTCGGAATCGACCACGACAGCCCCCTCGGGGGACGGCACCGCAGGCGCCGCGGCGGCCACCTCGGATGTCGCCTGACGCGGCACCGATGCGGCACCGATCAGGCCCGCACTCGCGCTCAGCGCCTCCAGTGCGCGGTAGTTGAGGCCCTCGCGATCAACCGCCGAGGCTGTCGGCACGATCGGCGGGCACAGTTCGTTCAGCTGCGGCTTCGTCATTTCGTCCTGCCCCGGCGCACTGTCGGGATCGACCTGCTTGAGCTTCAGCTTCTCGAGCAGGCGCCCCATGCCGGCATAGCTGCGGACATAGGCCAGTCCGACATCGACGTCGGCATTGACCTGGGCAAGCTGCGCGTTGAAAAGTTCGTTCTGCGTATCGAGCAGGTCGAGCAGCGAACGCTGGCCGATGTTGAACTGATCGCGATAGGCGTCGCGCGTCTTCTCGACGAGGCTGACCTGGATGCCGATGAAGGACAGCTGGTCGTTGAGACGGCCGATATCGTTGTAGGCGATCGACAGGGTCTGACGCATGTCGCGGCACGCCTTTTCGCGCTGGTCGAGCGCTATGTTCTTGCGCTCGGCGAACTGGCGGTTGCGGTAAACATCGGAGAAGCCGTTGAACAGATTGTAGGTGACGACGGCCTCGACGACATTGTTGGAGCGATCGCCGGGAACGCCAAGGACGTTGTTCGCACTGTCGTTGCGCGCCCGCAGTTCGACTTTCGGGCTGAAGGCGGAGCGGCGTGCGGCGAGATCATACTGGGCGGCCTCGCTGTTCTCGATCGATGCACGCAATGCAGGATTGTGTTCGAGCGCCACCTGCAGCGCCGCATCCATGCTGGTCGGGGCCCCGCGCGACAGCAGTCCGGGCATGAACAGCACCGGTGGCGGCGCCTCACCGACGATGCGGGTGAAGCGGGCCGTGACATCGTGCAGGTTGGCACTTTCGGTCGTCAGGTTGACGTCGGCCAGTGCCAGGCGGCTGCCGGCCTGTTCGACGTCGACGCGACGGCCGACGCCGGATTCTGCGCGCCGCTTGAGTTGCTCAAAGGCGATGCGGTGCTCGATGTAGTTCTTTTCGGCGAGATGCACACGATAGCGGAAGCGGACCACGTCGAGGTAGGCGCGCGCCGCTTCCAGTGCGACGTTCTCCGAGGCATCGAGGAACTCGAAATAGCGGACAAGCCGGGCACGTCCGGCGCGCTTCACTTCGTTATAGGTCAGCAGGCCGTCGAACAGCATCTGGTTGAGGCTCAGCACATGGCCGTGACGGGTGTAGTTCTTGTCGTTGATGCCGGCACTCGGCTGATCGAGCTTTTCCTTGCCCTTGCCGGCGGTGGCATCGACACGCGGCAGGAACCCGCCACGCGCCACGCCCACCTCTTCGGATGCTTCCTGGAAGGCATGCCAGCGTGCGCGTACTTCCGGGCTGTTGAGTACCGCCTGCTGCGCCACGTCCCTGAGGGTGCGGTGCGGCAGCTTGCGTTCGCTTGCCGCATCCTCGGCGGCGCGCGTGGCTTGCGCCCAGGACGCGCCACACGCGCACAGGGCGGCAGCCAACACGGTCAGTCTGACGATTCTTCTTTGCATTGCGTACTCTGAATGTTGCACTATAGCCGGCAGGTCGCGCATTTTATGGGATATCGGCGCGAACGTGCCGTGGATAAAGTCACGAATATTCCACAATACGGGACATAACGCACCTTTCTCATGCATTTAGCGGGCCGACTCCAGCGGGCGATCGCCCTCCTGCTCCTCGCCCTGTGCCTGGGTGCGGCGGCGGCCGGCCTCGACTTTGCCACCCTCCACGAACAGCTGATCGCGCGCTTCGGCCCGGCGCGGATCGGCCTGCTCAGGGATTGGCAGGCCTTGCTGGATTCCGCGCGCGGGGCTGCCGAAGCCGACAAGCTCAAGCGCGTAAACGACTTCTTCAACCGCAACATCGCCTTCGACGAAGATCTCACGATCTGGGGCCAGAGCGACTACTGGGCAACCCCGCTCGAGACGGTGGGCAGGGGGCGCGGCGACTGCGAGGATTTCTCGATCATCAAGTACTACACGCTGCGCCAGCTCGGCGTACCAATAACAAAGATGCGCCTCATCTACGTCAAGGCGAAGCAGGCCGGCGGGCAGCGGGCGCACATGGTGCTGGCGTACTACGCCAGCCCGACCGCCGAACCGCTGGTGCTCGACAACCTCGACCCGGCCATCAAGCCGGCATCGAAGCGCCCCGACCTGGCGCCGGTGTTCAGCTTCAACAGCCAGGGCATCTACGCCGGTGTCGCCGGCAACGCAGCCGCCTCCAGCGGCGGCACCGGCAAGCTCTCGCGCTGGGACGACCTGATGCGTCGCGCCCGCGCCGAAGGATTCGAATGAACGCTCACCATTCACGCCATTCCCGTGAGGACTGAACCATGTCCATGTACCGACAACTCTGGCTCGCCATCATCATCAGTACCCTGCTCGCCCTCGGCGGCAGCCTGCTCGCCTCGACACTGGCCGCGCGGGCCTATCTCTCGCAGCAGCTGACGCTGAAGAATGCCGACAACGCCACGACGCTGGCGCTGGCACTGTCGCAAAAACAATCTGACGCCGTCGACATCGAACTTGCGGCATCCGCATTGTTCGATAGCGGCAACTACGAGCTGGTGCGCGTGACCGACCCGGAGGGAAAACTGATCGTCGAGCGCGTCGCGCCGGCCGGCGGTTACGACGCCCCGGACTGGTTCGTACGCCGCTTCCCGATCACGGCACTACCCGGCGAGGCCCAGATTTCCAGCGGCTGGAAGCAGGTTGGTACCGTCCAGCTCGTCAGCCACAGTCGTTTTGCCTACCGGGCCCTATGGACGAGCACACTGGAAATGATCACCGCGCTGGCGCTGGCCGGTGCCTTCGGCGGCTACCTCGGCTCACTCGTGCTGCGTCGCCTGAAACGCCCGCTCGACGCGGTGATCGGACAGGCACAGGCGATTTCCGAGCGCCGTTTCCTGACGATCGAGGAGCCGGAAGTACCGGAGCTGAAGAAACTTGCAACGGCGATGAACGTTACGGTTGGCCGACTCAAGTCGATGTTCGAGGAAGAAGCCGCGCGCCTCGAGACGGTAAGGCGCGAAGCCAATTGCGACGCGCTTACCGGGCTCGCCAACCGCAGCCATTTCATGGGTTTCCTGCGCCAGGCGACACAGGCCGAGGATGCGACGGGGGGTGCATTGTTCATCGCCCGCGTCGCCAACCTAGCCACCGTCAACCAGACACTCGGCCGTGAGGCAACCGACGAGTTGCTGCGGCGCTTCGGACAAGTATTTGACGACGTCGCCACAGAAAATCCACTGGCAGTTGCCGCGCGCCTGAACGGTGCCGACTTCGCCCTATTGATTCCCAACATGGCCCACCCGCGTGAGCAAGCGGAACGCTTACTCGAAGCGTTAACACGGGAGGCCGCCAGCTTCATTCCCGAAGGCGCGACGACCTGGCTTGCCTGTGGCCACTTTCCGCGAGGCATCGAGATCGGTGCGGTACTCGCTCAGGTTGATGCAGCACTGGCGGCCGTGGAATCGGAGGCACGTAACGGCTACCGCATCGTCGACATGCGTGAGGACGATGACGCGCCGAAGAGCGCCGAAGAATGGTCGCGCTTGATTCACCAAGCGCTCAATCGGGGCTGGGTACGCCTTGTGTCATTCCCGGTTAATGGACTTGATGGGCAACTGTTGCATCGCGAATGTCCCCTTAGGCTGATGTTTGACGAAGATGGCGAATGGCAACCAGCAGGCCGCTTCCTGCCTGTTGCCGAACGACTCAAACTGACACCGCAGCTCGATCTCGCCGCCGTCACTCTCGGCCTGCGGGAACTTGCCGAAAAGCCGACGCTCGCGGGCCTGGCCATCAATCTTTCGGCAAACTCGATCCAGTCCTCTGCCTTCCGGGACGAACTGAAAGCGCTTCTGAAACGGCATGCCAGCACATCGCGGCTATGGCTAGAGGTCTCGGAAGCCGGCGCACTGGCCCATTTCGATGCTTTCCGGGCACTGTGCCTGGAACTCAAGCATATCGGCTGCCAGATGGGGATCGAACACTTTGGTCGCCAATTCAGCGAAATCGGGCGACTGCATGACTTGGGGCTCGATTACATCAAGGTCGACGCCAGTTTCGTGCGCGGACTGGAATCAAATCCGGGGAATCAGTCGTTCCTCAAGGGACTAACGACCATCGCTCACGGTATCGGGCTAAAGGTGATCGCCGAGGGCGTTACTCGTGAGGAAGAACTGCAAGCGCTGACGGGCGTCTGTTTCGATGGCGCAACCGGACCTGCGGTAAGGGAAACTGGCACCAAGACCTAGTAGCCGGTCATGCAGACCTGCGTGACCGGCTACTAGCAGGGACGGCCCGCGATGCGGGCCATCCCAGTGCCAGAACCTCAATCGACAATCAGCTTTCCGTTCTGAAGCAGATTTCTCAGCGCATCGGCATCGCTACCTGTACCGAGAAGATCAACGCCCTCCAGAACAATCCGCTGATCCTCGACCGCAGTCGTATTTGATCCGTTGAACTGGCCCTCAGTACTTACGTGAATAATGGTGTTCGACGATCCAGCAACGGTCTGTTTTTCAAAATCCAGATACTTGAGCAAATTGCCGATGTCTGGGGTAGCACTGGCATCAACTCGCGTCGACCGTTCGCCATCAAGCAAATCCCGCAAGTCAAGCCGATCACCGGCAGGCGTCTGGCCATCGCGGTTATCGAACGACCCCGTCTGGAAATCCTTGATCGTATCGGTGACAGGAGTACCGGGGGTACCTCGATCGGCGAGAGTCCAAGCGAAGGTATCGCCGTTGGCACCGCCCCACAAGATATCAGAGCCCTTGCCCCCCGCGAGATAATCCTCGCCGGCCTCACCGCGCAAGGTGTTGTTACCGTCTCCGCCCATCAAGCGGTTATTTGCGCTGTTTCCAGTGCCGGAAATATCCCCGCTGCCAAGGATGGAGAGATTTTCCACCGTAGCCCCCAGCGTGTAACTACCGGGGTTGTAGGAGGCCGCCAAGCGGATGGTGTCGGTGCCTTCGCCTGCGACTTCCGTCACCACATCGCCCGCATTGTCGATGTAGTAAACATCGTCGCCTTTTCCGCCTGACATCTGATCGGCGCCCAGGCCGCCGTCGAGTATGTCGTTGCCGGTCAGCGTTCTTGCGACATCGTCACCGTAAAGAATGTCATTGCCATCTCCGCCATCGAGATAATCGGAACCTGCCATCCCGATCAAGGTATCGGCCCCAGCATTGCCCTGCAGCAGATCGCGCGCGGTATTGCCGGTCAAGGTATCACTGCCTGCGCCTCCATCGAGCACGCTACCGGCGCGTAGCTGGAAGATGCCAGGGGTCCCGCTCGCCACCAGATCCTGGACGCGCCGGTCCTCGATCGTCGGCGCCGATTCGTTGGTGAAAAGTGCAGTATTGTCGGTAGAAAGTGTTTTCCAGCTCGAATCGCTGGAGAGCTTGTACTCGATCTTGAGTACGGCATTCCCACCTTGCTCCCAGTACAGCAATTCAAACGGCTGCAAGCCTTCCCGCAGGTCATCGATCTCGACATTCTTGAAGATACGGGTTGTCGGCGCTTGGTTACCATCAAATTCGATCAGGGTCTGGCCAGCGACCTTCAGGCGGAAGCCGTCGTCCGCCAGTACCCGGAAATCGTAGTTGCCACGTTCGAAAAATATCTTCCCGGACAAGCGCATGGCGGCATCGGTCGTGTCACCCAGGCCGTTTTCAGTGACTGCCGAGGCGCGATCATCGCTGTTTGTATCGAGGAAAGTGGCCAACTCACCGGTCCCAGTGCCCAGTGCATTGCCCGCCGCAAGACTGTTGTTCTGGCCGAGATCGGCACCGGACATCACGTAGTCGATTTTCTTCCCGGAGAAACGAACATCGGCTGCACCCGTCAGCGCCGAAATTTCCGTCCCGACGATCGCGCCACCGCCAACTGCGGCATTGCGGCCATTGATGATCTGCTCCAGATCTTCGACGGAATTGAGGTTGTTCGAACCATTGCCGAATGTTGCCGTGCGGTCGTCGGCATGAACAAACGAACCGTCAGTATCGGAGTCGTTGTAACCGTAGTATTCGCCATTAAGGCCTGTTGCCGTCACGCTGACCACGGTCGGCGGCTGGGCTGTCGTGTCCTGGGCGCCCTGAACGGTAATCGTCAGCGTGGCGCTGGAATAGCCGCCACGGCCGTCGGAGATGGTGTAGTTGAAAGTTTCCGTCCGCGTCTCGCCGGCGACGAGATTCTGTGTCTGCCAGCGGGTGTTGTCGAGGGTATAGGTGTAAGAACCATCGGTATTCAACAGCAGCGTGCCATAGGTGCCACTCAGCGCGCTTCCCAAGGTGCCAGCCTTGGTACCGAAGGCGACCGAAATCACCGACAACGGGTCGCTGTTGGGATCGGTGTCATTGCCGATGACGGAGCCGCTTCTGACATTCGTGGCAGCATCCTCGGTCAATGCCGCAGGATTGTCATTCACTGCCACAGGTGGTGCATTAGTAGCGTTACCCACCGTAATGCCTAAACGTGCAGACGACACAGAACCGTCAGCGTCCTTCATCGTGTAATCGAAGGATTCACCGTAGTTGGCCGGGTTCCGGTCGAAAATGGTCTGCGCGACGACGAAGCCGCCGCTACCCTCCGAACCCAGCACCAGATACTTGTAGGGCGTGGCGCTGAACAGGCTCTTGACGCTCATGCCGGAGGCGGCGGTCGCGCCAGCGAAATCGCCACTTGCAACGAGATTCCCGGACACGTCGAAAGCTTGCCAACTGACGCTGCTCAGCGGGGTACCCGACAGCCTGGACAAGCCAATCGATGCCTGTTGTGTCGTTTCCAGCAGGTTGATGACGATATGCTCACCGGCATCCACACGACCAGTCGCCGGACCAACCACCAGACCTGCTGGATTGCCACTGCTGGCGCTTCGCCAGGATACGTCAGCCTGAGCAGCTGAGGTCAGGCCTGGCAAATTCAGGGTGCCATCAGCATTCTTCCAGGTGTTGTTGCCGCTGCGGAATCCGAACAGGTCCGAATTCGCTTCATAGGTGGCCACGCTAGTTCCCGTAATGTTCTTGGAAGCGTTCACCTGTGACTGATAGGTGTAGGTACCGTTGCTATTGACTGTCAACAGGCCGTTGGGCGTATCGAAGTTGACACTTGTGGTGCTGGGCGAGAAATTCTGCGTAATACCCCCAAAAGTGACGCTATTCATCGTCTTCGGCACGTCTAGCGCCGAATCATTTGTCAGGAGGTTGCCGTTGATCGACGAATTGAACGCAACCGTACCAGCGTCGTTTACGGCTGTCGGCGCAGTATCATCAATTGCGATCGAAACAGTCGTCCAAGCGCTGGTGTTCGAACCGTCCGAGGTGCGATAGACGAAGCTATCCGAGTCGGAAAAGGCATCGGCATGATTTCTGACCGGCGCCACGTAGGAGAAGGTGCCGTCTGCATTCATGATTACAGTGCCGCCGAGGGCCGTTGTAATCGAGTTCGCTCCATTTACTGCTACAGCCATAGCACCGGTATTCGCAGCAAACTGAGAAACAGTCAAAGACGCTAACGGCGTATCGGCGTCGGTGTCATTTACAAGAACCGATCCACGAACAACAGTAGAGCCCTCGTAAGCAGAGTAGGCATCAGCATTTCCAATGGGGGATGCGTCGTCGTCGTTGATCGTGCCGCTGCCCGTGCCCGTGCCAATCGTCACGCCGGCCGGCGGCGTGCCCAGGCTCACCGTCACCGTCTCGCTGCCTTCGGCAATCGTGTCCGCCAGCGTCGGTACC
>WBZP01006927.1_pt2 | contig 10432 bp, 8 predicted proteins | sample 5204301 | NCBI WGS metagenome assembly WBZP01 (sample SAMN12412401, study PRJNA552823) | activated sludge metagenome | isolation source: activated sludge from nitrification reactor of wastewater treatment plant... | place: USA: Pennsylvania | collected 2017 | reverse complement strand
CATCCGTTACACCGCTGAACGGCCCGGGTCGGGACAATATTAGCCACTTGCCCCATCTTCGCGCTCTCCGGCGAAGTATTCCAGGATCCGGTCCGCGGTCTTGTTTCCCACGACCTCCACAAGCTGCTCCCGGGAGGCGAAGCGTACCCCCTGAACGGACCCGAATGCCTCCAGAAGCTCCTTTGCGCGCTTCTTCCCGACCCCCTCGATGAGGTCCAACTCCGTCTGAAGTGTGCGCTTGTCCCGCAGCGAACGGTGGAATGTGATCGCGAACCGGTGCGCCTCATCCCTGATCTGCTGCAGCAACCGCAGTCCGCCCGATGCTTTGGGCAAGAGTTCCGGATCGCTCCGCCCCGGGAGGAACACTTCCTCCAGTTGCTTCGCCAGTCCGATCACGGGCTGAGAGGTCAGGCCCAGGCCATTCAGGACCTCCACGGCGCTGGACAATTGTCCCTTGCCCCCATCCACCATCAGGAGATCCGGGAGCGTCGCCTGCTCTTCGAGCAGACGTTTGAACCGGCGCTCCACGACCTCACGCATGCTCGCGAAATCGTTCGGACCGTCCACGCTGCGGATCTTGAACTTCCGGTATTCACTCTTCTTCGGCTTCCCATCAACGAACACGACCAGGGATGCCACGGAGTCGGTCCCACCCGTGTTCGAGATGTCGAAGCATTCGATCCTGCGCGGAGCGACCTCCAGCCGGAGGTCACGCTGCAGGGCCACCACACCGTACGGCGTCGTATCGGCCCGCTTCAGGCGCTGCACCTTCAGTTCATCCAGCAGGAACCGGGCGTTGGTGCGTGTCAGCGCCACCAGCTTCGCTTCTTCACCTTCGTCGGGGACGCGCACGGCCACCGGACTGCCGCGCCGGCGCGTGAGCCATTCTTCCACCGCCGGGGTTTCATCCGGCTCGGCGGAGACCAGGACCTCCTGGGGTATCTCCTGCGCCTCGAGATAATGCTGCTGAACCATGGTCGCAAGGATCTCCGCCGGCGCCTTCCCTTCGACCGAATTCATGTAGTAATGCTGACGTCCGATCATCTTCCCTTCGCGGACCTTGAAGATGACGCCACAGGCATCGTCGTTCTCCGCCGCATAGGCCATAATGTCCCGGTCGCGCGCATCCAGATCCACGGCCTTCTGCCGCTCGGCGTACGCCTCCAGTCCGCGGATGCGGTCCCGGATCACCGCGGCCTCTTCGAACTTTCGCAGGGATGCGAGCCGCTCCATCTCTTCACGCAACATCCCCGCGAGCGTCTCGGTCTTGCCTTTGAGCAAGACCGCCGCCTGGTCGATCATGGCATTGTAGCGTTCCGCCGAGACCATGGCCTCACATGGACCCTCACACTTTTTGATGTGATAATCGAGGCAGAGCTTCACCTTCTTCTTCGCGATCACATCGGCGTCGAGGTAGTAGTTGCAGCTCCGGACCATGAACAGGTCACGGATGACCTTGAGGGCGGCGCGGACGTTCTTGACGTCCGTATAGGGACCGAAGTACCTCGACCCGTCGCGGCGGAGCTGGCGCGTGATGAAGATCCTCGGGTAGGGCTCGTGGGTGATCACGATATAGGGATAGCTCTTGTCGTCCTTCAGGACGACGTTGTAGCGGGGGCGGAGCTTCTTGATGAGGTTCGACTCGAGGATCAGCGCTTCGACCTCGGAGTCGGTCACGATGATCTCGAGATCCGTGGCCCGGGAGAGCATCTGTTCGATGCGCGGATCCATGGCACGCGACTGCTGGAAGTATTGCCGGACGCGGTTGCGAAGGTTCTTGGCTTTGCCGACATACAGGACCTTCCCGATGGCATCCTTATGCTGATAGACGCCGGGACCGGTGGGAAGGGATTCGAGCTTCTCCGCGAGGGAAACCTCTTCCCTGCTGATCTGGATGGTCAGCGTCTGTCCACCCATCGCCTGTCCGGAACTCTCGGTCATCGTCCTTCGGCCCCGGGTCAGCGAATGAGCAACATGGGCCGTGTGAGACGCCGCTCACCGGCCTGCATGGTGTAGAGATAGACCCCGCTGGCCAGACGCGACGCGTCGAAGGCGACGCGACGTTCTCCCGTGACGCCGTTTTCATCGAAGATCACCGCCACTTCCCGGCCCAGGACATCATGGACGACGATCCGGACATGCGACGATGTCCCACCTGCGACCGTGAAATGGATCATCGTCGTCCCGTTGAAGGGATTGGGATAGTTCTGCTCGAGGGACATCCGATCCGGCTGACGTTCTTCGTCGACACTTGTCGGCTTGTACGTGACCAGTTTCATGACACGATTCTGGGGATCGAGTAGCACGCTGTCGACAGCAAAACCGGTCCTGAACATGTACGTACTATTCCGGCTGTCGTTCCATACGGTCACCGTGGTGTCGTGCCCGGCACCCTGCAGGCGGAGGTCCAGCCACGCCGGGAACACGGGCCACGAGGCTGATTGCGTCTGGGCGATCATGACCTTGATCGAATCGCCGGTCCATTGCCGCTGAACGTTGTACGCCGGCCATCCCTGCCCGTATACCCAGGCATTGAAGAATCCGTCCATGGGGGTACCGACCACGGAATCCACAACGGCCTTGAACTGTGCTGTCGTGGCATTCCCCCAGGCGTGCCGCGCGCGGTACGCACGGAGCGTGCGGAAGAACGCGGAATCGCCGATGGTGCCGCGCAGCGTGTGGAGGACCCAGGCGCCCTTGCTGTACACGACATCATCGAACAGGTTGAACCCCTGGCCCTCCGGATCGTAGACCGATCCCTGCCACGAACCGTAGTAGAAGTGTTGCAGGGAGTTCACCATATACGCCTGGAGCGCGGCCTTGCCGCCGTTCAGTTCCCGCCAGAGGGCCTCGCTGTACGTCGCGAAGCTCTCGTTCAACCAGATGTCCTTCCATGTCGCACAGGTCACCAGGTCACCCCACCACTGATGCGCCAACTCGTGGACGACCACACGTTCATCCGTCTCGAGATAGCGGTTGAGTGTGGTGATGCTCTGGTGTTCCATCCCTCCGTAGCCGAAGGGGACGATGCACACCATTCCGTACTTGTCGAAGGGATACGGACCGTAGAGACTCGACAATCCGGTCACCATGTCCTGGACCACATCGAGGTACACGGCCGTCTGCGCAGAATCCGCCGCCCAGACGTAGTACTGCAGCGGGATGGTATCGCCGGCAGCGCGGACGAGCAGGGTTGTCGGTACCGTGAATTTGGAAGCGGTGACCGCCATGAGGTAGGGCGCCATCTGGTGGGTCTCGCGCCAGTGCCAGCGGACCTGACCATTGGCCACCGTTTCCGTCCCGAGGAATTTGCCGTTCGATGCAACCGTATACCCTGCAGGAACGGTCACGTGGATGTCTGCCGTGGCTTTATCTGCCGGATCATCATGACAGGGCATCCAGAAACGTGCATCGGAGGGTTCGGACATCGTGTAGCCGAGGTGGGCCGGGAGGCCGAGGGAGTCCTTGAAGTAATAGTATCCCCAGCGTCCACCCGGGCGTTTCAGCCCCGGGAGCCGCCGATAATCGATACGGACAGCGACGGTATCGCCCGGCGCCAGGAGCACGCCTGACGGCACGACGAGGGCGATCTGCTCGGCGGCGGAATCGCTCTAGACCGTGCACCGCCGGCCATCGATGCTGGCAGAATCGATCTGCAACTGCGCAGCGTGCAAGACGACCCGGTCAGTCAGGCCACCGGGAACGCTCCTCATCACCAAACGGATCTGCGACCGGCCCCCCATCAACTCATCGGTCATGGCGAGGGTCAGGTCCAGATCGTAATGCACCACATCCACGGATGCCGCAGCATCCATCGTACCGGCGAGCGAGACGACGGATGGCGCAAGGCGCTGCTTCGTGAATTCCCGTTTCTCCTGTCCGGCCCCCGACGACACGGAGATCAGACCAAGCACCATGATGCCGATCAGCCGCGCCTGCACGGGCAGTGCCGACGGGCAGGCGTCACTCCTGTTTCCTGACACGCGCATAGATCCCTTTCCCATTGGCTACGAGCAATCCCACCATGACCAGGGCGGCACCGGTGAAGACGGTCGGAGGCATACGTTCCCCGAGGATGAGCGCGCCGAGCACGACAGCAACGATGGGATTGATGAAACTCGACAGCGACACATACACCGCATCGATCTTCTTCAACAGCCAGTAGTACGCCACGAACGTCACGACCGATCCCACCAGTGTCAGGTATGCGAGCGAGAGGATCGCCGGCGCCGTCCAGGCCACGGTCCGCTCCCCTTCCACAGCAACACTCAACAGCAGCACCATGATCCCACCCATCGCCATGCCCACGAAGTTCATGGAGAGCGGGCTCACGGGCTCACCGTGCTTCTTGATGAGGATCAGGGCGAGAGCCTGCAGGATCACACTGATGAGCACCGCCGACATCCCGAGGAACGCACGCGGGTCCGCGATGGAGGATTCGGAATAGTAGATGATGACCACACCCGCAAAGCCCAGGACGATCGCCACGCCTTTGCTGAAGGTCATCGGTTCGTCGCGGAGCATGAGGTGTGACAGGACCGCCACACAGAACGGGAACGCGCCGAACAGGATGCTGCTCAGGCCGGTCGGGATATATTGCTGGCCCCAGTAGATGAGGGCGAACGGGACACCGATCGTCAGGACGCCGAGGGAGAGATAGACCTTCCACGCGCTTGCGGTCATCGGGACCGGCAGTTTCTGGAAGCGGACGATGCCGTACAGGATGACCGCCGCGGCAAGACACCGCACGCCGGCGGAGAGGAACGGCGGCACGGTCTCGAGGCCGATACGGATCGCAAGCCAGGTGGTACCCCACACGGTGGAGATGATCGCAAAGGCGATCCAGATCAGAACGCGCTCGGAGTTCTTCATGAAAGAAATATAGGGATTTCCCGCCAAAGAAATGATGCGCCTTGAACTTGTGGAGGAAAATTCACTGGTTAAAAGATATACTCGGAGAGGACCGATGATGCGTTTTATTCTCGGTGTGGGGGGGATCACCATGCTGTCGGGGATACTGGCGTTCGGCCAGGGTGGATACTATCAGAGCCGGACGGTCGAGCTGAGTCCCGCGACGATATGGACACCGGTCACGGATATGCCGATCGACGTGAACCGCGAGGACGTGAAGGCGATCGGCATGGGCCGTGCCCAGGTGGCGATGGGTACGACCTTCACCGCTCTCTCGTACAATCCTGCATTGCTCGCACACACCCGGTTCGCCCTGGAAGTCCCCAGCATCCAGGCGAGTCTGCCCACCGAAACGTACGACGCGATCTTTTTCCTGCGTGACCACATGGGAGAATTCCGGGATGCGTCGTTCCTGAAAGAAGTGAAGGATAGCGTGAGCCAGTACAAGGCCGCCTCGAACAATACGGCGCGGCTCGCGGCATTGGTGCGTATTCAGGAAGGACTCAAGTTCCCGCGGGAATTGTTGCAGACCGTGATCGGCCCGAGCAGCAGTCCCAAGACGCACGGCGTGCTGGTCATCCCCTCGATCACCGCACAGGTCGGGAACTGGGGGTTCTCGGTGTACGGGACGCTGCAATCGGGATTCCAGGTGCTGCAGAGTTCCACGCTCGAACGCCTCGCTGATGTACAACTCCCGTCCACCCTCGATGACATCGCGGCCGTGACGCGCAGCATCGCCGACCTGTCATCGGTCCTGGATGCCGTGCTGACACCCGATGGCGAGATCGTCGTCGACCAGGCGATGCCCAAGGCGTTCGCGGTCTCTTATCTCGACATCGTCGGCACCGCGGGCTACGGCATGACGCTCTTCAAGGGGCTGAGCGTGGGCGGATCGCTCAAGATCGTGAACCGCCGGTTTTCCACGAAGCGCGTGGCCTCCGATACCTTTGACGATCTGCTGGGGGAGGTCCGCAAGGACTTCACCGAGAATGTTACGGGGGTCACCGTGGATGCCGGCGCGCTCTACCGTCTCCCCCGGACCGGCACGGAGATCGGCATCGCCGTCCAGAACCTTCTCCCCATCCGCGCCATCCGATCGTCGATGAACGCCAATTTCACCGCATCGGGGACCGACTACGATCGCGATGGTCTGGGGCGCAAGATCGTGAATGCCTCGGGGGATACGGCGCTGGTGGGACTCACACAGAAGGTCAGTGTCGACGCGCCGTTCGAACTCAAGATGCCGGTGATCGTGAGCATCGGCGCTCATCACGCGCTCACACGCGACTGGGATGTGGCGCTGGATGTGCACGATGTCGCGAAACAAGACCTGCGGTATGACAACTATCTGGACAGGGTGCGTGTCGGGACGGAATACCGGTTGGACGCGATCACCGATCAGCTCGGGATCGCCGGACGCCTGGGGATGGCGGACAGGCAGTGGACGCTGGGATTGGGACTGAACATCTTCCGGGTGCTGCAGATCGACGCGGCCTATGCACACGACAGCTACGTCCAAACGCGGTCGTACTTCCTGCAGGCGCGCCTGGGGTGGTGATCACTCACCATACCCCAGCTTCTTCAACCAGCCGGCGTCCTCCCGCCACTTCTCCCTGACCTTCACCATCAGGTCGAGGAACACGGGGTGGCCGGTGAGCGTCTCAATGTCCCTGCGCGCGTGGGCACCGATCTCTTTCAGCTTTGCCCCCTTCTTGCCGATGAGGATGCCCTTCTGGGATTCCCGCTCGACGTAGATCTCCGCGGCCACGTACCACTTCCCCCGTTCACGTTCCTTGAAGTCGATGATCTCGACGGTGGTCGCGTACGGGATCTCCTCGTGGCAACTGAGGAACACCTTCTCCCGGATGATCTCGGAAGCGAAGAATCGCTCGCTGTGCTCGCTGATGATGTCCGGTGGATACAACGGCGGATGCTGGGGCAGAAGCGGACGGACGGCCCGGAGGATGTCGCGTGTCGCCTCACCGGTCAGCGCCGAAACAGGGAAGATCTCCTTGAACGGGAACGCCTTCGCATAGAAGTCGATGATGGGCAGCAGCAGGGGTTTCTGGATCGCATCGACCTTGTTGATGACGAGGAGGACGGGCTTCGCGAGGTCCTGGAGCTTCTGGAACGCCTCCGCGTGCGCCAGTTCCGCGCCGGTCTTGGGGTCGAGGGCGTCCACCATGAAGAGGAGCACATCCGCGTCCGCGATCGCACGTCCCGCGAACTGCATCATGGCTTCCTGCAACAGGTACTTCGGTTTGATGATGCCCGGGGTGTCGAGGAATACGATCTGACTGTCGTCGTCGGTGAGGATGCCCAGGATCCTGTGCCGTGTGGTCTGGGGTTTGCTGCTGACGATCGAGATCTTCTGATTGAGGAACCGGTTCATCAGGGTCGACTTCCCGACGTTGGGTTCCCCCATGATGGTCACATACCCGGCACGGAACGGACGGTCGCTCTGTGGCGCATCCACGGGCGTCTGGTCTGGCGTCATCGCGCCTGTCATCTCACCGTCACTCACAGCGCCGCCTCTCCCGACTCGCCGGTGCGGACACGCACCGCGTCCTCGACGTTGATGATGAAGATCTTGCCGTCACCGACCTGTCCCGTCTTGGCCGTCCGGAGGATCGTATCGACGACCTGCTCCTCGAGATGGTCAGGCACCACGACCTCCAGCTTGATCTTCGGAAGAAAATCGATCTGGTATTCCGATCCGCGGTAAAGTTCCGTGTGGCCCTTCTGGCGGCCGTATCCCTTCACCTCGGTCAACGTCATGCCCTTCACACCGATCTCGGCAAGCGCTTCGCGGACATCGTCGATACGGAATGGCCGGACAATGGCTTCGATCTTCTTCATAGGGATGCGCCCTTCACGTGTTCGCCTTGATGATCATCGACCGTGACACTGTTTGTACTTCTTCCCGCTCCCGCAGGGACAGGGGTCGTTCCGTCCGGTCTTGTCGCCGACCTGGATGGGTTGCGGCTTCCCTGCACGCGAGGCCGGATCGGCCTGCGGTGCCATGTCGCCACCCTGTGCGGACTGTGCATTGGTCCGGAAGCCCATACCATCCGCGGAATCGTGCGCAGTGTGCATCTGCTGCGGCCGCTGGGGGCCGCGGATCGGCAGCTGCTGCTGACCCGCCGGGAACAGCCGGAACACCGACGTCACGGTTTCCGCGTTCACCTGCTCGATCAGCTCCATGAACATCCGGAATGCCTCGGTCTTGTACTCCACGAGCGGGTCCTTCTGCCCGTACGCCCGGAGGTGGATCCCCTCCTTGAGATCGTCCATCTCGCGCAGGTGGTCCTTCCACTTCTCATCGATCACCTGCAGCACCACCATCTTCTCGATCTGCGCCATCATCTCGGGGCCGAGCTTCTCCTCCTTGCGGTGGTAGAACTCGGTCGCGGCCTTGATGATCTCCTCCCGCATGCCGTCGGGTCCGATCTCCTGCCACCGGGCGGGTGTGATCGGGAGTTCGACGAGGAGCGTCGTCCGGAGTTCGTCCGTCAGCGCCTGCACCTCACCGTTGGCGTAATACTTGTCCACCAATCGTTGGGCGAAATCGTCCACCAGGTCGAGGATATCATCCTTGATGCGATCGGCGACGAGCGCCTTCCGGCGGCGGGTATAGATGACCTCGCGTTGCTGGTTCATGACGTTGTCATATTCCAGCAGGCGTTTGCGGATGCCGAAGTTGTTCTCTTCCACCTTCTTCTGGGCGCGTTCCACGGACCGGGTGATCATCCGGTGCTGGATCACTTCGCCTTCCTTCAGCCCCATACGCTCCATGATGCCGGCGATGCGGTCGGAACCGAAGAGCCGCATCAGATCATCCTCCAGCGAGAGGAAGAACTGGGACGACCCGGGGTCGCCCTGGCGGCCGGAACGGCCACGCAACTGCCGGTCGATGCGCCGTGCCTCATGGCGCTCGGTACCGATGATATGCAGGCCACCCGCTTCGCGCACGCCCGGCCCGAGCTTGATGTCGGTACCACGGCCGGCCATGTTGGTGGCGATCGTGACGACACCGGGGAGGCCCGCATGCGCGACGATCTCCGCCTCACGCTGGTGATGCTTGGCGTTCAACACGTTGTGCGCCAGACCCTTCCGCTTCAGCATGCGGCTGATGGTCTCGGAGACCTCGACGCTGGTCGTACCCACGAGCACCGGCCGGTTCAACGCACGCATGCGGTCGATCTCTTCGATCAGGGCGTTGTACTTCTCGCGTTTGGTCTTGTACACGAAGTCGTCCATGTCCGCGCGGACCATGGGGCGGTTCGTGGGGACGACCACGACATCCAGTTTGTAGATATCGAAGAACTCGCCCGCCTCGGTCTCGGCGGTACCGGTCATGCCCGCGAGCTTCTTGTACAGGCGGAAATAATTCTGCAGCGTGATCGTCGCGAGCGTCTGCATATCGCGTTCGACCTTCACGCCTTCCTTCGCCTCGATCGCCTGGTGGAGCCCGTCCGAATACCGGCGGCCGGGGAGCAGACGGCCGGTGAACTCGTCGACGATCTGGACCTTCCCGTCCTCACTCACGACGTATTCATCGTCCTTCTCATACAACGAATACGCACGCAGGAGCTGGGTCACCGTGTGGATCCGGTCGCTCCGTTCCGCATACAACAAATTCAATTCATCCTTCTTCTGCCGGATCTCATCGGCACTGCGGGTATGGTCGACCTCGAGCATGCTGAACTCGGTCCCGAGGTCCGGCAGTACGAAGAAATCCTTATCGCCGACGATCGGGGTGAGGAAGGACCGCCCCTTCTCGGTCAGATTGATCTGATGGTTCTTCTCATCGATGGCGTAATACAGTTCATCATCGATCTCGTGCATCCGGCGCGACTGGTCGCGGAGGTATTCGATCTCCGTTTGCTGGATGAGCTTCTTCCAGGACGGCTCGCTCATCACCTTCAGGACGCGGGGGTGCTTGGGCAGACCGCGGCTCGCACGGAGCAGCAGGACGCCGGCCTCGTCTTCTTTGCCATCGGCCAGAAGTTTCTCGGCCTCGGCCACGATCTTGGAGATGAACGTCCGCTGGGCGTTCACGATCCGCTCCACAGGAGGCTTCATCTCATTGAACTTGTGGTCCTCGCTCTTGGTCGGACCGCTGATGATGAGCGGGGTCCGGGCCTCGTCGATGAGGACGGAATCGACCTCGTCCACGATCGCGTAGTAATGTTCACGCTGGACCAGGTCGATCTTGTCGACCACCATATTGTCGCGCAGGTAGTCGAAACCGAATTCGTTGTTCGTCCCGTAGGTGATATCGCAGCCGTACTCGCGGCGGCGCTGCGCGCTATCCATCGTGTTCTGGATGCACCCGACGGTCAAGCCGAGGAATTCGTACAACTGCCCCATCCACACGCTGTCGCGTTTGGCAAGGTAGTCGTTGACGGTCACGAGGTGCACCCCGCGGCCGGCAAGGGCGTTCAGGTAGACCGGCATCGTGGCAACGAGGGTCTTCCCTTCACCGGTCGCCATTTCGGCGATGCGGCCTTCATGCAGG